>ERZ1066121.5-NODE-5-length-365429-cov-62.034567_pt1 | contig 365429 bp, 316 predicted proteins | sample MGYA00382768_ERZ1066121 | MGnify/ENA primary metagenome ERZ1066121 (study PRJEB33369, sample SAMEA5778351) | biofilm metagenome | biome: Industrial cooling water; feature: Water cooling tower basin; material: Biofilm | place: United Arab Emirates | collected...
TCGTGGCTACGTTTAAGGTCTGCTGCAACCGCTGAACAGCAACGTTAGCTGGCTCTGTTTCTTCGTTTAAGTAGATGGAAATCTCTGATATGAGTGAGAATAAAAACTACACAGCCAGTCAGATTGCTGCCGAACTTGGACTAGATTCTACGACTGTGGGAAAGATTTTTGCTTCTATGAAGGTAATGAGAGGGGGCAGAAAATACAATGTTGGGCTAAAGCTTAAATCAAACTCTCGTAGTGTAGCTAATCCAGGTTGGGCTTCAAAGATTGATGGAGTGTGGCACTACAGTTATAAGGCAAGAAAGATTTTGCATAAGTATGTAGAGTTATTTCCAAATATTGTTAAAGCTATTCAAAATTCTCAGAGTATAGATTTTGATGGAGACTTTAGTGATTCTGAACTGCGAGAGTGCTACAACTGGGCTAGAAATTTCCGAAATAAAACATATATAAGAATAGACATTAGATCAGGAAGAAATATGACTGGTATTAAATAGCTTTACGTCATGAAGATTTTAGAAGTTCTTTTACCTGCTCTAATTGCTGCAATTATTTCTTATTTGGCTTCTTTACAAGCTTTAAGATCGCAGCGAGAACAACAAAGACAAGAATTGAATGCTCAAAGAGAACGTTTAGAAAGAGAACTACAATCACAGAAGGAGCATTTGGAAAGAGAGCTTCAGCGTAAGTTTACAGAGAAACTCTACGATCTTAGGTTAGATATGTATCCACAAGCTTTTGAAATTACAGATCAATTACGAGGCGAGTACATTTTCAAGGGCAATTTGAACCAAGAAACATTGAAAGAGGTGCGTACTAAAATTCAAGATTGGAACAAAACAAAAGCAGGTTTTTTATTGTCACAAAACTCTCTAAAAGCATTCTACGAGTTGCGAAAATCTTTAGGAGCGCACCCAGAAGATAATGGTAAATACTCTGACAGACAAAGAAAGCAGATATGGCAATGCAAGAATCGTTTTAGAGGAGCATTAAAAGCTGATGTGAATTTACTGTATGCAGAAGAAGAAGAACCAGATCAAAAATATTGATTTGTCTCCCTGCCAATTAAATAGCCAGCTAACAACCCTATTGGAGCGGACTGTCTTGAGATCTTGGTTGTGTGGTCAAGGTTCTTTGCAGCCGCTCAATAGGAACGTTAGACCGCTAGATTTTTCATGGGGCAGTCATTTCAATATTGTTTGTTACTGTCAAAAGCTAAATTTAAGAGGTTTTACAGTGTCAAATTCTAACAATCTAGGCTCTTCTGACGATGTTCTGATTGTTGGTGGCGCAGTTGATAAAACCAGTATTACCCTTGCCATCTACGGCGATGACTTAATTCCTGAAGAAATATCACAGCTTTTGGGGTGTGAAGCTGAATATATTCGGTGCGGAGAGCGAAGAAGCCCTAGAGCAAGCCCATATAAGAGGAGTGCTTGGCTTCTCAATCACAAAGGGGATTCTCCCATTACTGCTGAGGAAATAATTCGAGAGATTTTATCGAAGATATCGGCGGATTCAGGGATCTGGAAGGAGCTTTCATCGAGATATGATGTGCAAGTGCGAATAGCAATACACATGGAGAATTGGAATAAAGGGTTTGACCTTAGCGCTGAGACCGTCCAGCAAATCGCAGATTTGGGCGCAAAGATGGTGTTTGACATCTATGCCTACGTTGATGAGGAAGTGAATGACGAACTAGATAATGTTCTTAGGAATCTAGCTGAGAGATAAGATTGAAAAGGTGTAGAACTTATCGCTGTCTAACAATTCGCTTGCACCAGACCGCCATAGCATAGTGTTAAGAAGTGGAGTCAGTCTGCGGCTGGTGAAGCGAACCGTTAGCTGGCTCCGCATCCAGATTTTGCACTTGTCCCGCCAGGTTACTGGTCAGCCCGAAAGCGCTCAGGAGACTGGGGTGGAGACCGCCGCTCAAAATTTTCTGCGGTGTCCACAAGCGCCCAGGAGGCTGGGGTTAGGGCAGTTGCTAGAGTTTGGGTGTGAGGTGGAAAGCGCTCAGGAGATGGGGGTGGGGCGGTGCAGAGGGGCGATCGTGCGTCACCCAGCTAACAACGCTGTTGCATCGGATTGTTAGTGCCCAGTCGTGGCATAGCAAAGCAAGCTTGCAACCGCTGAACAGCAACGTTGGGCTGCTTAAGTTATCGGTTGGGATCAACTGCTCTAGATGGTCGATTAGTCACAAAGTTCAAGCTGGTTGAGAAATGAAGTGCGATCGCTATTAATTTTAGTGTCTCTCTCTATGCAAATATCCTAAAATGGGATAAAGTGCATACGTCACGATCTGGAGAGTAACAAGAATCAATGAGTCGCTCTAATTCAGAAGTTAGTTCTACCGAAGTTTTGAAAAGAAAAGCTACGAGTACAGTTGGGCGAGGTAAGGTTGTAAATCTAAATACCAAACTCAACTTCTCAGAGTGGAGCGATGAACACGTTTCACTATTTCTCGGTGACAGCCTTGAATTTTACAAAAACTGGGAGCAGCCTACTGTAATCGTTTCAGACGGGGCTTATGGAGTTCTTGGCTTTGAAGGAGACACGTCTGACCATATTGACTTGCCCAATTGGTATCAGCCTCATATTGAAGCATGGTCAAATGCAGCGATGCCATGCACAACACTTTGGTTCTGGAACTCAGAAATTGGTTGGGCTGTCGTACATCCAATTCTAGAGAAATATGGCTGGCGATATGTTAATTGTAATGTTTGGAATAAAGGCAAGGGGCATATCGCGGGAAATGTTAACACAGAGAAGATCCGGAGATTTCCAGTAGTTACGGAGGTATGTGTTCAATACATAAGAGAAGTCAAGCTAAATGAACTTACCCTAAAGACTTGGTTGCTACACGAATGGAAACGATCTGGACTGCCATTGCGACGAGCAAACGATGCGTGTGGTGTGGTAGATGCTGCTACTAGAAAATATTTTGATCAGGGACACTTATGGTACTTTCCACCTCCGGAGATGTTTGAAAGGCTAGTCAATTATGCGAATGAACATGGTAGTCCTGGAGGAAAGCCTTATTTCTCATTAGACGGTAATCAATCTTTAACAGGGCAAGAATGGAGTAAAATGCGCTCGAAGTTTAGATGCCCTCATGGGTTTACTAATGTATGGGAACGTCAAGCACTTAGAGGTGATGAAAGAGTTAAAACAAATTCCGGAAAGGCGGTGCATCTTAACCAGAAGCCTCTCGATTTAATGAGTATGATCATTGAATCGTCAAGTGATGAAAATGATCTAATCTGGGAGCCTTTCGGAGGACTATTCAGTGCATCTTTAGCAGCAAGAAAAATCAGTCGAAAAGCGTACTCTTGTGAGGTCGATCCGGACTACTTTTATTACGGAGTCCAGCGATTTAGTCAAGAAGTTCATCAATATTCTCTTCTCTAATTTCTAGGTATTCTTGGAGCGATCTTTTGATTCTATCTTCTTGACGACTTGATAGTAGTCTATTCCATTCTCCTACTGTCATGCCAGAAACCTCGACGCTATAAACACGCTTCTTAAACTCCTCAATGCCAGGATGTACGATTCTATCCATCTTCGCAAAATTAGTATCCAGCCTATACTTATACCGTACCAATAACTCTCGCAAGAGTTGTTGATATTCTCTAGTTGGCTTGTAAATCTTCCCTTCAGCACCCCACGAGGCAACTATTTCTTGAGCTTCTAAAAACTCATTGGCAGAACCTTGAAACTTATAGCCACTGGTGTTTGTTTGCTGGAGGTTTGCGGTTCTTTGGGTTGTGTCTTCTGGTTCTAAAACAAGATAGTCTGGCGGATTATGATAATGAGTATCTCTAGCCAAAGCCACTGACAATCCGGATACAACGCAAACATCTAAAATGTACGGTTTCCCATAAATGATTTTCTCAGGTAGCCATGCCAACATCGCAACATGAGTTTGATCGAACTGAAAGTGATTCTGGCTATCTTTGAATCGTGCAGTTATTTCCGTCGCTAATGGGAACCATGCTTTGATCTCAAGTCCTGGTGTTGGTTGAACATCTCCAACAAAAATAGTGTCTGGAAATCCTGGATCTTGTCTTTCCCACCTACCGAATTCAGAAAAGGCATCTTGCTTGTTCAGGAATTCTACCGTGTTAAATTCAATTAAATTTCCAAGTAAAGGTGAAAGCTTTGAGATCACCTTAGCTAAATTGACTGCTGAATTAACAGTTACAGGTTTAGATACATCTAAAACATCAAATTTATGACCTGCTAAATTAGCGAGGTATTGAGATGCAAGTCTGATTACATCCGGTGTGTTCATGGCTGTTCCTCACGGGATGCTTCAAAGATTTGCTGTTCAACCTCGCTCAAAAGGGCACAAGGATCTACACCAATTACGCGAGTAACTATAAGAAACTCGACAACATCCAAGCGTCTCTCACCATTCTCATATTTCGCAACGAAAGATTGCGGTTTTTGAAGAGATTTAGCGAGAGCTTCTTGAGTAAGTTGCGCTTCCTTACGAGCCGCAATCATACAGCGACGGAATATGTCATACTCATGGCTAGAAATAGATCTCATTGTGCCTTGGCTTTAGCACTTATGTGTACGTCAAGTACAATAAACCCATTTTCGGATAATCCCAAAATAGGATATTAGCTAAATAAGCTTCAGTAGTGGCGCAGCCCAACAACCCTGGTGCAGCGGACGGTATCAAGATCTTGGTGGTGATGCAAAAGTTATCTGCCGCCGCTGACCAGGAACGTTAGCTTGCTAAATCTTTGGCATTGGGGTAGCCTTTCGGAGTTACAGGAACATCAAAACTATCAAGAGGCTCAATAGGTTTCAGACACGAAATTATGGGAACAGCATATGAGGTCGCTTTAGTTTGTGCCCTAAAACCAGATCTATCACCACAAATTATTCAGACTTTAAGCTACTTAACGCGTTCACAGGATTACGATTTTTGCAAAGTTGTTAGTCATCCATTCTGTGACGTTGAGTTTGGAGAGGAGTGGAGAATTATCATTGCTAACAACCATTCACGCCCTGGAGAGGATGATTCCCCTCAGGTTCATAGGAGTATTTTGAGCCATGACCAATTATGCTTTCGGGTTTTACTAGATGATGACACCCTCGACAATGTAGGATTCTTTTTCTTGGATTGGCTTGCAACAATTAGTGACGCAGAAGGTCTGGTTGGATACCGTATCGATGTTGTGCATCTTGAATGCAACCTTATCTTCTTCAAAGGTGGACAGGTGATTGAGCAGAGGTCGTTGATATCGCAGATTCCAAATTCTCTTGTAGAAACTCTCAATGGAGCATTGGGAGGTGTAGGTTTGGCCAGCTATACCAGCTAACCCTTCATTGCACCGGACTGTCGAGGGCAATCGGCTAAGATTGAGATGCTACTGGTAGCCGCTGAACAGCAACGTTAGCTGGCTCCACCCATAGGCTGTGACATACACGAAACTTACTTGTTAGAGTTCGGTATCATGTCGCTGCTTGTTCTTTGGTTCACCAATGCAACAGCCATGCTTGAATCGGCATCAGCATTTGGCTAAGCTGTTAACTGAGCATTTATGCTAGTCCCATGAAATTTGAAATTTCTACACCACTCGGATTTACAGTTAGAACCTCCGAAAACTATTAGCAACGGTTAATTCTCAAACACCCTGATGTTGAAGAGTTGGAGGATTTTGTTCAGTTAGCTCTTTCTGCTCCAGATGAGGTTCGACGCAGTAGTCGGGATGCAGGAGTATTATTGTTTTATCGGGTACGGCGAGAAGAACGTTGGGTTGTTGCAGTGGCGCGGCGATTAAATGGAGATGGATTTTTAATCACTGCCTACCAAACTGATGCAATTAAAGAGGGGGAAACAGTGTGGCTCAAATAAAAGTATTTTATGAACCGGAAACAGAGCTTTTAAGCGTGTTTTGGTAAGTTCCACGAAGAGATCAAATTGCTACTGAGCTTGGGGATGGGGTAATTCTGATCAAGGATGGGATGAGTGGAGAGCCAATTGGTTTAGAAGTACTGTCCTATCGTCCTGGAGACGATCGCTTTGATGCTGTAAGTGTTGAGCTAGGACGAATGAGTTCGATGCAGCCCGCCAGCTAGCAACCCCAATGCACACCGACCGCCGAGAGGTTATTAGTTGGAGCTCAAGGTTATCTGCGGCGGGTAATGGGCAACGTTAGACCGCTGAATTTCGGTTGGGACGCAGCTTGAAGCTTGTCTGGGTGTGAAGCAGCTATTTACTAACTACTCTCGTAGTTTCAACTCGAATTATGAAAGTGATTTATAAAATAACTTATCCCAATGTAAAAATTTATATTGGGCAAGATTTGACAGATAGCATTAATTATTTTGGAAGTGCTAATAGCACGTTGATTGAAAAAGATTTTACAAGGGAACAAAGAAGAGACTTTGTAATTAGGAAAGAGATACTTTGGGAGTCAGAAACAGCTTCAAATCAAGAGGTAAATACGAAGGAAGTAGAGTATATTTTAATGTTTAGAGCGAATGATCCTAACATCGGCTATAACCAACGACCTAAATTCAGTGGCTAGAAACTCTAAAAAATGCTCAGTCTGAGTCCAGATGGTTGTGCGGTCAAAGTTTTGATTCCCATGTCAACGAGTGATTCTGAGTTGCAAGCTCAAGCCCGAAATATCTTGGATGCGATCGCCTTTACCCCCTTTGAGCAGTACCAACCATTAAGCCGTGAGTTTAGTAGCATTCCTGCGCGTCCTGGTATTTATGCAATTCGACACAGGATCGATGGATTGCTCTATATCGGTAAAACAAAGAGTTTACGCGGTCGCTTTAGTGACGGACATAAAGCTTTTTTGTGGGCATGGCTTGACAAGTATAACGATGAAGATGTGCGGATCGCAGTACAGGTCATTTCGCATTGGGGAAACCCCGCGCTACTATTGGAGCTAGAAGCCATTATTCTAATGGCTAGTGAACCACCTTACAACGCCCAGATTCCCACGGGAAGGTGATGCTATGCAAGCCACACTCCAAGAGCAACTTTCTCCATCTGATGCTGAAGTCATTTTAGGGCGATTGCCTGAGCGAATTCGGACGGCTCTGATTGATCGTGCTGCTGAGATTGAGTATCCCATTGAAGCTGTGGTTGAGATGGCGATTGCTAGTTTTTTGGACACCGAAGCGTTGGGTTTTGCAGATTGCAAACCAGGACGCGGACAGTAGTAACAATTTGTAGTTGAAGCGGTCTAACAACGCCCATGCACCCGACCGTTGAGAAGTTGTCGGTTGAGCGTTCCAAGTTATAGCTATGGTCAGAACACTTAGGACATATCAAATGGTTGAACTGCCGATTCTGGGTAGGTGTTCTGACGCGCCTCGTTCGACTGAGCGCTCACGCCGAAGTCTGCCACATTTCACATGGCGACGGCTACATCTGCGGCGGGTGATTGGGGCCGTTACAACAAAACTGGGCTTGACCGCCGCTTGCAGACGAAACACGATCGCCCAACAACCAACCATCAAACCCAGTTCTAAGGAGTAATGAGTGTTGAGGTTTAAGGTAACGCCTAAACTCAACACTTAGAACTTAAAACTCAAAACCTCATTTCTAACGACGACGAGGCACTTTGTTCAAGTAATCAATATCAGCCGCACGCACACCTTGGGCGTAGTTGCCTTTAGTGTTGATTGATGCCGCAATGCCAGCAAAGCGACGAGGATCGCCTTCAGGTAGTTGGCGTTCTTGATACTTCTTGGTGTAGAACTTCTCGATCGTGAAGCGCCAGTCGTATTTGGTCGTACCATAGCTGTCGCGGTAGGCTTCTTCACCGTAACGAGGTGTGACCAGGTTGAAGGGGCGGCCTTCCATGCGCTTCCGTTGGTAAGGCACGGTGAAGTCTCCAAATGCCTGAGTATATTCGTCGCTGTCAACCAGCGCATCCACGAACCCGTGGAAACCCTTAGTCGCAATGACGATCGACCAGGCAATTTCTTCATCCTGATTGTAGGAGTCGCGTCCCAGCAACCGTTTGAGACAAATTTGCACCAGTCGGTAGTTACTGTTAACTTCAACAACGGTCCGGTAAAACCGCTCAGATTTTGTCAATTCTCGAATAAAATCGCGAACGGTAATAGAACCATTCTTCAAGCGAGTTTCTAGAGTAATTTGGCGATTGAATCTGAGGGTTTCATGCTCACTGAAGACTTGCCGATAGGCCGCAAAAATTAGGGCTTGGAAATCGCCATCAGAAGAAATATCTTCTAAGCGATAGATGTAGGGCGTATCTTCGTTCAAGTCCGCAACTCCAAAGCTACGAACTCGATGGTTTTGAGTGGTTGGTTTGTATTCAAGCAAAGGCAGAGCCATGCCGGAGTCTCCCTAATAAAGAACAAACAAAAAATGACTTGCAATCTGCGATCGAACAACGGAGGTTAGAGTGCCAAACACACGCTTGCAATCTAACGAAATGATTTGTCAAATGCGGCTTTCAATGGCCTTGCTTCATTATCCCGTGAAAGGGACGCAAGTTTCGCCCGCTCGACTCAACCTGCGGCATTAGCTGCCGCCGAAATTGCAATCAAAGCTACCAGTAAAGCCGCACCCACCAGAGATAATCCAGCGACCGCGCCCCACTGCGATCGCTGCCGAAATTTCTCCCAAGTAAACGGCTCGAATTGTTCAAACATTGGCTGGAAGCGGGCGATCGGGGTATAGGGGCGGGGTTGCGGTAACTTATTCCGGTAATCGGCACCGTAGCGGGGAGTAAAACTGTGGGGACGTTCCGTTAAACGGTTGCGCTGGTAAGGAACGGTATTGTCTCCAAACCAGCGAGTGTATTCTTCACTGGCCAATAGCGTATCCACAAATTTATCCCAACCCAGGGTGGCAATTTGCACAGACCAGGCAATTTTTTCGTCTTCGTTGTAGGGCGATCGTCCCAACAATCGCTTGAGACTAATTTCGACCAACCGATAGTTATTATTCGGTTCAACAACGAGTTGATAAAATCGCTCAGACTTGGCTAATCCTTTAATGAAATCACGAACTGTGATCACTCGATTTCTCAGTTGAGTTTCAAGGACAATTTGGCGATTAAATTGAAGGATCTCCTGCTCATTAAACACTTGGCGGTAGGCAGCCCAAATCAGTTCATCCAATTCACCAGGTGTTTGCGCATCTTCTAACCGATAAATGAATCCTGTGTCTTCATTATTTAAATTCGTTAAACCAGCTTTGAAAACTCGCTGATCTTGGGATGTGAGTTTGTAGTCTAAAAGAGGCAAGGCCATACTAAATCTCTCCTTCGATACGGTTAGAAAAAAGAATTAGAAAGCTAGCGCCGCAAGTCCATAAATCAAACCCTTCCAAAATACGAATCAGGCTAGCTTTTGAGATAGAAAACACAAGATCCTGTCAGGTAAGCAGGTAGGCAGAATTAATGCAAAGATGCAGTTTTTCATGCTCCCCGGCTGTTGCCGCCGCCCTTGGGAAGGGAAACTACCGGGGATAGTTGTTTGGCTGCACTAAGCGACTTAGAGACATTAATTAAACGTCTCTACAACAGGGATCTAACGAACGGGAAAACTGGAGGCAGTGTTGATCGAAACAGGGGTGCCAGCGGGTGCTGCTTTGCGGGTCATATCTGGGATTGTGATATTCTCGGTTTTCACAGCCACCGTTTGCGTGGGAGTAATGCTGACCGATCGCGCCATATCCAGGAAGTTCCGCACATCGCCCCACTTATACCGTGACTCTTCCAACTTATCCCGCCAGTAATTGCCATAGCGAGGAGTCACGAGATTGAATGGCCGATCCTTGAAACGTCGCCGCTGATAAGGCACCGTATTCTCGCCAAACGTTTGCAGATACTCGTCGCTATCCAGCAGCGTATCCACAAAATTTTCCCAACCTAACGTCGCAATCTTAATCGACCAGGCAAGTTCTTCATCTTTGTTGTAAGGCGCACGTCCGAGTAGGCGCTTCAGACTCAGTTCCACAATTCGGTAATTGGAGTTAGTTTCAATCACCAAGGTACGGAAGGTTGCAGATTTAGCCAAACCCCGGATGAAATCACGCACAGTAATGGCCCGATTTCGCAGTTGCGATTCAAGGTTAGATTGGCGACTGCTTTTGAGGATGACATGTTCACTAAATACCTGACGGTAGGCGGCCCAAATGAGTTGTTCAATATCACTCAGGTCAGCACAATCTTCCAACCGATAAATATAAGGCGTATCTTCACCCGGCACTTCGTAGCCAGCAACGCGCTGATTTTGAGAACTGGGGCTATAAGCCAAGAGAGGAATCGACATAGCTGATGTGGTAGGTAGGGTTGATCAAGTAAACCGGGAATTTAGACCTTCGGATCGCTGGGGATGTAGCGATAGGGTAACGCGGTGGCAACAGGCTTGACAGTCGGCTTGCTGTCTTGCCGAGTCATATCCGGCACCTTGATGGCACTGGAGGACGATCGAGCCACATACCGCTGCGTTTCCAGTTGGGGAGTGAGCATGCCGCTAGCCATCGATAAGAACTGCGCCGGAATCGCTTGCCGAATCACTTTCCGATCGAGATCGCCTGCTTGGTAAGTCCGCACCTGGTAGTAGGAACGGCTCATCCCCAGTTGGAACAACCGCCCGCGCCAGTACTCGCCATAGCGTGGATTAACTAGGTTAAAGGGGCGGCCTTCCATCCGGCGACGCTGGTAGGGCACGATGTCATCACCAAAGTTTTGTTGGTATTCGTCGCTGTCTACCACTGCATCAATGAAACCATGTAAGCCTTTGGTGGCAATGACGATCGACTGGGCGATTTCTTCATCGCGGCCATAACTGGCACGCCCCAGGAATCGCTTTAGGATGATGTCTACCAAACGATAGTTGGAATTTGTATCCGCCACTTCGCGCCGAAACACATCGGATTTGCCCAAGCCGCGAATAAATTCTCGGACAGAAATGGCCCGGTTCCGCAGTTGGGATTCCAGGAACGGTTGGCGGTAGCTTTCCAGAATCAGGTGTTCGCTAAAGATTTGACGGTAGGCAGCCCAGATGAGATTGCTCACATCGGTGTCAGAGACGGCATCCCGCAGGCGATAAATTTGCGGATCGTCCTCATCGGGCACATCGAAGCCCGCAACGCGCTGATTTTGAGTCTTAAGAGAGGATTGAAGGAGAGGAATCGGCATAGTCGTAAAGTCTCTTGAAAGGACAACGAGGAATTTAGATTAGTGGCAAACAGATAATTGGGGAGAGCAGTTCTGGTTGAGCCGATCGCGAGCTAAGGTGGCACGGGCCTGAGTCGCTAAATCGGGATCTGTAGTGGCCAGGGTCTGTAGACGATCGCGGATAGCTTGCGGAGTTAAGGGTTCAATGGCAGATTCACCCAGGGCTTGCAGGCCCACCACCGCTGCATAGCGAATGGCCCAGTCCAGGTCTTCAGAGACCTGCAACAAAACCTGCAAGGCTTGAGTCTGAGCGTGAACCTGGCGATCGGAGGGCAATTCCTCCCAACGCAAATGCCCTAGTCCCTTCGTGGCAGCACGGCGCACACTGGGAGCAAAATCAGTTGCTGCCGCCTCCAATAGCACCTCTAAGGCACACGGGTGGGCGATCGCCGCCAACGCCCGAATGGCGTAAGCTCTAGCACCGTAGTTATAGCCATCCAACTGTTCCAGCAAGGGGGCCACAGCCACATCCCCTAATTGCACCAAGCCTCCCACAGCCACTGCTGCCGCCCCCGGATTGTTGTAGCCCAACGCTTTGATCAAGGCCGGGATGCCCGCTTCCAACTTAGCCGCCGCCAACGCCCGCACTGCACCAATCAATTCAACTGGTGAAGTGGCTTGGTCGATCGCGGTAGTCAGTTGCTGCAATTCAGGCATTTTAGGGACTATGAACTCAGTGATAGAAGGCAGAGACAAAGGAGAAGTGTGAGAAGGAAAACCTAGCTGGAAAAAAATCTAGAACCCGACACCTACCCCCTCAAAGCAAGTGATCCATCAAATCCATAACCTCGATCGCGCGATCACTCAGGGCCTGATCTGGCGTCGAGCGGAGTTGATGTTCGAGCAAGCCTTTGAGGGCAAAGAGTTTGAAACTATTTTCAGTGGCGGAAGTGGCAATCGCTTCGGCAGCAGGGACATAGCCGATCGCACCCAGATCTGATAACGCTGTACGCCGCAATTGGACATCTGTACCGTTGAGCGCTTCTACCAGACGCTCACCATACTTAGCTTCCTGGGTCAGTTGATACATGGCCCGGGTAGCCGCATACTGCACTCGGGCCACGGGATGATCTACGAAGGGGCGAATGAGGTCGATCGCCGCCGTTGCTCCCAACGCGCCCAATGCCTCAATTACGGCCTCACAGGGTTGAGCCAAATGAGGCCGACCGGCCACAAACTGAGCCGCGGCAACCCCACCATCAAGTAACCGAATTAAGGCCGGGACACAAGCAGCATTGCCCAGCATCCCTAAAGATTGGGCCGCAGCCTCTCGCACATAAAAATCATCGCAGTCCAGACACTGGATTAAACCCGGAACCGCACGATCGTCTGCCAGTTTACCCAACGCTCTGGCCGCATTTCGCCGCAATGGGTAACCGCCCAACTCAGTTCGATCAGAGTCATCCGCTAGCGCTGCAATGAGAGCATCCACGGCAGCGGGGGCAGACACTTGATACTTGCCTAACCACCAGGCAGCGTAGTAGCGCAAACTTAAATCCTCATGACGCAAATTCGCGATCGCCTGCTCTGCCGTTAAGGGTTCCGTTCCCTCTGGCATCGCGGGCGATCGCTCCATCGGCAATTCAGAATTCAGGTGCAGCCGTTCTACCATGTGCCCCAACCAGCAACCTATTCAACAACTAGGGGTTCAATCTTGATGATCTTGCCGCCCATTCTCAAAATTCGCTGCATTTCTTCGTTCATACGGTTATAAGGCACCGTAATGAACACGCTACCGCTTTGGCGGATGGGGAAGTTCATTTTGTCGGTTTCCGCATTTTGCCGCAAACCAACGACTTCATACCGGAACATCCGGCTACCAGAGGGAGTGTTTGCCGCACTACCAACAGCAGACTGACCAAACATGGGGTACTTCTCCTGATACGTATAGTGATAAGGATGAAAGAGATGACGGGATAAGGGGATGAAGCGATGAAGCGAAGATTTCCACCCCATCCCCCCATCTCCTTACACCTAAGTTAGGCAGGCGTGATGCTGACGATCTTGCCGCCTGTTCGTTGAATTTGCTGCATCTTGGCGGAGAGTTGCTCGTAGGGCACCAGGAATGCCACACTGCTCCGGCGCACACCAGGATAGCCAGGGTTACGAATACCAGCCACTTCCATGCGATAGATCCGACCGCTTTCGCCGTAGGAGCCACCCAACGCTTTGTTTGGCGCAATATCATCCGAAGCCCGGAAGTGTGCGTAGCTCCCCACACTGGAAGGGCTAGCGATCGAGGAGGGGCGATTTTGCGCCAAGTTACGGGCAAGGTGAGGTAGATTGCCGTCTGCTTGAGAGCGATCGCTGTTGGCATAACCCCGATACAGCTTAAACAGATTCGTGAATCCAACCGTTCTTGCGCCTGTGTAATATTCAAAACCACGGTAGTAAGGCACAACGCTATCACCAAAATTGTCTTGATACTCTTGCGAGTCAATGTAAGAGTCAATTTCTGCATCGTAACCTTCGTTTTGATACAGATCCAGGTGATAGGCCACTTCAGACTCGTCGTAGGGAGCGCGACCCAGCAAATGCTTGTAGTTCAACTCAATCAAACGAGTTTGGAAGTTGTTATAGAAAAACTTAGATTTATATAGTTCCGACTTGGCAACGGCCCGGACGAACTCGCGAACAGACAAATTGCTATCCCGCAGAAGCGATTCTGCACTGGTTAAACGTTCAGCCGCCATCAGGTAATCATTGCCCAAGACCTGACGATAGACCGCTCGAATCACGTTTTCCACCTCTTCCTTCGTGGCATTGGGGCGTAACTCGATGCGGGCAGGATTAGTACCGCTGTATGCGGAGGTTCCCAAGCGGGAGGCTGCTGCTGTAATAGGCACGGAATTCCCTCCTAAAAAATGACTCGAACCACAGATAAAACAATGCCCGGAAAGATAGGCAACAACTAGCTCCCTGCCAGCAATTGCATACCCTTCCGGGCAACCGATCAATTAGCTCAGGGCGTTGATCGCGTAGTCGATGTAGGTGTTTGCTTCGTTGGCCGCTTGACCAGACAAACCGTGGTTACCCTTGATGTGCTTCAGGGCTTCAACGTACCAGGAAGGAGACAGATCGAAGGTGCGGTTGATTTCATCCAAACCAGCGATCAAGTACTCATCCATGGGGCCGGTTCCACCAGCAACCAAGCAGTAGGTCACCATTCGGAGGTAGTAACCGATGTCACGAGCACACTTGGACTTACCACGAGCATCCGATGCGTAGTTTGCACCTTGCATTTGCGTGGTGTAAGGGAACTTTTGATAAACAGCGTTAGCAGCGCCGTCGATCAAACCTTGAGCGTTGTTGGTCAAGGCACGAGCAGCTTCCATGCTGGCAACTGCACGCTCAAAACGACCGTTCACAGCTTGCAGTTCGGTGTTGCTCAGGAAACGTCCTTGGGTATCAGCAGCAGCGATCGCTTCAGTAATTGGGGTCTTCATTGTCTAATTTTCTCCGTAGAGTTCTCAATGGTTTAGTTCAAGAAATGTTTTTTAGTTTTCAGCAGTTAGCACTCGATCAAGGGTAGGTAGGTATGACCGAAACGTCTAACTAGACAAGGTGGCTAAGCGCTGTCAACTAACGCTGAAGTCTGTTATTAACCAACAGCAGCAGCGGCGCGATCGAAGTAGCTAGCAACTTCAGCAACCAGAGCGCTGCAATCACCTTGAGTGATGCCATTGCGATCGTTCACGATTCCGACCGCTGCATCCTTCATTTTTTGAACGCCAGCCGCAACAGAACCACCGGGAACACCCAGAGCCTGATAGGTCTCACGCAGACCGTTCAAGCAACGATCATCCAGAACGCTAGCATCACCAGCCAGAACAGCGTAGGATACGTAACGCAAGATGATTTCCATGTCGCGCAAGCAAGCAGCCATGCGGCGGTTGGTGTAAGCATTACCACCGGGTTGGATCAACTGGGGTTGCTCTTCAAACAAAGCACGAGCCGCATTAGCAACGATGGTGGAAGCGTTCGAGGTGATCCGGTTCACGGTATCCAGACGCTTGTTGCCTTCTTTGACCATGTTGGTCAGCGCATCCAATTGAGCGCCGCTCAGGAATTCACCTTTAGCGTCAGCCTGAGAAACGACCTTAGCGAATGCATCTAGCATGGATTTACTCTCCTAATGACTTGGTTGAGTTCGGTTTGCAACTGGAACCCCATTCGGGTCAGGTTCAAACCTTATAAGTTTGGTTTGGATCAGGAACCATCAGACAGACTCAAGCCATCATCACAAGACTACTCCGCTCCTCAAATCGCCCGCACCTTCATATTTGGTAACGTGACGAACTTTATTAGAAATCTGAGAAAATTTCATATTTGTATGAGAAAGCAAAGAATCTGGTAAATGGGTGTTTTAGTTAACTTTTGCCTGTCATTTATGCCCTTCAGGTTTTTTATACACTGCGGTTGGGCACTTTATTTATTACGAGTTATTAAAGACTGTAAACGCACTGATAGAACTCAGCAAACCCCCGACATAAAGGGCGAAGGAGCCACTTCCTTGGAGAAGGTATTGTAATTTTTCTTTACATTTTGACTGAGCATTTATACTGGAATTATTGATATACCCGGATTTTATAATTCCTTAAGATTCGCTAAAACTACTATGAGTCTGGCGTTCTTTCTGTTTTAAGCCACCCCCTTAGAGCGATCGCTTTGTTGCTTTTCGTGTCGCCGAATGTAAAGTTGTTCACATCGTTTTTGCTTAAGTTTTGTAAAAATGTCGTTTTCGCAGCACTTCGAGCAACGTTGTAGAAAAAGTTGGCAGGGGTGCGATCGCTTCAATTGCATCCCCCCCGATGGGATGTTGTAGTCGCAGTCGCCACGCATGTAGTGCTTGTCCAGGAACATTCACCCCCAGCGATCGGCCCGAACTGTAAACCGGATCACCCACAATGGGGAAGCCGAGATGAGCGCTGTGAACCCGAATCTGGTGAGTCCGTCCGGTCTCCAACTCAAAATTCATCACCGTGTAGTTACCCAACCGTTCCTGCACTTGCCAGTGGGTCACGGCTCGCCGCCCGCCTTTTTCTGCTGGCACTACGGCCATTTTCTGACGATCAATGGGATGCCGTCCGATCGGTGCGTCTACGGTGCCACTGGCGGTCTTGGGAGAGCCATAGACGATGCCCCAGTAGTCTCGCCGCGCGGTTTTGTCGTGAAATTGCTTTTGCAGGTGAATATGAGCGCGATCGGTTTTGGCCACACAAATTGCCCCAGTGGTGTCTTTGTCTAATCGATGGACGATGCCGGGACGCTGTACGCCGCCAATGCCGGAGAGGGTGCTTTCTCCCGTTTCGGTGCGGCAGTGCCATAGGAGTGCATTCACCAGTGTTCCATGAAAATGCCCTGGGGAGGGATGCACCACCATGCCCGCAGGCTTGTTAATAATCAGCAGTTCATCATCTTCGTAGAGAATATCTAGGGGAATATTTTCGGGCTGGATACTCAATGGCTCTGCATCAGGAATCATGACTCGAATTCGATCGCCCTCATTCACCAATTCCTTCTTGGCAGTACAAACCTGTTCATTCACCCAAACCTGCGACTGACTGATGAGCTTTTGAATTCGCGATCGTGACAAATCCTCAAGCTGATCGGCCAGAAAAGAATCGAGGCGATCGCCCCCATCTTCTGCTTCAACCCATAACTCAACCTTTGCTGCCAACGTTACATTGCTCCCAATAGATCCCTCTCTCCATTATCCTGGCAATATTCATTTACCACTGCCATGATGTGGGAACTTAGCTTAATCCATTCCTCTAAAGTCATTGCTTCATTTCCCGCAGGTGACTTGCTGCCATTGGGTGATAGAGAAACGATTGTCACAACCCTCGCCAAACTCTATCCAACTTTCCGATTTCCGGCATATCCTAAATTTCCCAATATTGGAACAATTACTGAGGAAGCTTATCATCTGGATTTCAACATTCCCGATACAAAACCAATTGTGATGGTTGGTATCGATGTGTATGAGGGAGATAGAGCTACAGTGCTAAAGCTGCTGCATCCGCTTTGTGAATCAACCCAATGGCGTTTACTTGACTTAACCCTTGGTGAATTAATTGATATTGAATAATCTTATCAATTCACAAGAAATCGCAAACGCTTAAGAAAAGCGTTTAAGGAAAGTCCCAGTCTTAAAAACTATTTTTCAGAAAGTTTTGAAGAGTGCTATCAGGCTGCTCGTCAAGCGGCAGCATTAGCAACAGAATTGGCAGTAGATACTTTCCCAGAGATTTGTCAATTTACACCAGAACAAACACTGAATCCTAATTTTTTACTCGACTAGAACTGGGGTCTACAGTTGGATAAGGTTTCATGTAAGCTGACGACTGAACCGATCACAACGATCGCAGGCGCTAAAAACTTCGCTTCATCCACTTTTTGCACAATCGTTTCTAAGGTTCCGCGTAACTCTTCTTGCTCTGGACGAGTTCCCCAACGCACTAAAGCAACAGGTGTTTGAGGACTCAGTCCGGCTTGACTTAACTGCTCAATAATCGAGGGCAAGTTATGGATACCCATGTAAATTACGATCGTTTCCGAACCCTGCGCGATCGCCCGCCAATTCACCGCTGGACGATACTTTCCGGCTCCTTCATGGCCTGTCACGAACGTCACGGATGAACTGTGATTGCGATGAGTCAAGGGAATGCCAGCATAGGCAGGAGCCGCGACTCCAGAGGTAATTCCAGGCACTACTTCTACGGAAATGCCTGCTGCCACTAACTCCTCCATCTCCTCTCCACCCCGCCCAAAAATGAACGGATCCCCCCCTTTAAGTCGCACCACGATCGCGGCTTCTCGGGCTTTGCTAATGAGAAGTTGAGTGGTGTCTTCTTGCAGGAGTGAATGCATCCCTTTGCGCTTTCCGGCGTTGATTTGCTCCGCTTGAGGATTGATCATTGCCAACACTTGGGAACTCACCAGCGCATCGTAAATAACCACATCGGCACATTCCAGCAAGGTTTTTCCTTTCAACGTCATCAACCCCGGATCGCCTGGACCGGCACCGACCAAATACACTTTGCCTGGTTGTTCCATAGGTTTAGCTACTCTTGATTTTGATTTAGACAAATATTGGGTTGGAGTCAGTAAAAGATTTGTCGCGACCAGGGTTTATTGTTCACCCGACTTTCTGTAGGCGTGCCCAGCGGCCAAATCGACCAGCAAATCTGCCAGTTCAGGAAGATTGCCATCCAGAGGAGGAGCCAAGGTCAGGGTCAGAGTCGGAAAAGTTAGGCGCAATTGGGCAACCATCTGCGCGATCGCATCCGTAATAACGCCCGAAAACAAGAAGTAAGGCATGATCCCAATTCGACGCATACCGGAAGCAGCCAATTCCTGAATTCGAGTTTCCAAACTGGGTGCAGTAGACCAGTACGCCGTAACCGTACCCAGGTCAAGCGCAAGTTGCTCGATCGCTTGATTGGCACGCGAACGACGACTCCCATGAGCAAGCAAAATCCAGGCTTCCATCGGCAGGGGAGACATCCGCTCGTTGAGTAGGCGTTTAAGCCCAGGGTGGGAACCGAGATGAGGGGTGATGGTTAGGGTCTGGTTTGGCAAGGTTTGCACAGCGGCGATCGCGGCTGGCAAATCCACCATGACATGAGTTCCTGCCAGCAAAAATACAGGCATGACCCGGCACGGCACCGTTAGCGAAGCGTCCAGCGCGCTATTCTGACGAATCACATAGTCTATCTGTTCAACTAGAGGCTGTGGATAGCACTCCAGGTAAGCAGCTTGAACGACGCAATCGCCTGTTTCAACAGCCGCACTCATGCGCAAAAGTTGGGCACTGGTGGACGCTCGTCGAGGCATGGCATTTGCTGGAACAGCACCGCCAATAGCCGCAATTACCGGGTCAGTTTGTTGGATGCGCTGCCGAAACGCCTCGGTCAATTGGTTTGCCGCCTGTTGTGCTCGCGGATCATGGCTACCATGAAACACCAGAATATAAGTGGAGGAAGACGGCAAAGTGACACCAAGCCTTGCTGAAGTGAACAATTAATCAAATCCTATCGTTTGATCCTAACGAACTCTGTAAGCGCTTTAACGCTTAATTACAAAAAAAGGTGTCACTCTATGACACCCGACAACATTGAGTTTTATCCCAGACGCGAGAGTTTAGCTTACGCGATGTGCGACTTAATCGTCTAAAAGTACTGCTTTCTCGTGGAGCGGGCATCTTGCCGGCTCGGATGGGGCGGACAAGATGTCCACCCCACAGGGATTGATCACAAGTTGCACATCACGTTAGCTTTGGTCAGAACCGCTGGCCCATTGTTACCTTCGACGTGTTGATTAATTACGACTTGCCACGTAGGCCAGGGTAAGGCTGTCGTAAGTGAGGAAGTGGGACAGGTGGAAGGCTCGATCCTCAGTTTCTAGTAACATTTGCTCGTACATGAGGCGAGTCGCTCGATCGCCCAGACTTTCAGCTTGCGCAGCTTGTTTCCGTAATAGGCTAATGACAGCTTGTTCGGCGGCCAAGTCATGCTCCACCATCTGCCGACAGGTAAACCCACCATCGGGCTCGGGAGTAAAGCAGCACAACTCAGCTAACTTGGCAAAACTAGCGACAGGCACGCCACCCAAACCATTTAAACGTTCACCAATTTTGTGAACATATTCCTGGACCTGCTCATAGCTCTCAGAAAAGAACTCATGCAATGAATAAAACTCTGCACCCTCCACAACAAAATGATGCTTTTGGTACTGGATATAAAGCGCTTGAAAGCTTGCCAATGCAATATTGAACCCTTCGATAATTGGAGTTGTAACGGAACGATCGAACAAGACAGGGTTGTCAGCGATTTGATCAAAAGGTTGAACGGGTGTTTGAATTTCAGGCATTTTCCCTCTCTCCGTGTGTCGGCTATTTTCAATAACATTCGGTATTGATAATGTAGCATGCGAATTTCAGCCGTCAACGCGAGCAATTTTACTTATTAAGAAGCTTTGTCAACATAAGTGAAACCGATAATGTTTGAACTCGTTTCGGAGCCATCAAACCATCGTTGAATGCTAACTAAAACTGCACAAAATTTTCGATATAAATACTACAAAAATCATCATGATTCTCATTAGATGGTGGGGTTGAATGGCTCATTTTGGGGTGGTGCTAATCCGTTCCCACAAAGCCAGATCCTTGGGCGTATCAACATCGCTCAAAACCGGTAACACCGAAACTGTCAGCCCCAGTTGAGTTGCGATCGCCTGAGTTTGTTGCAGCACAGCCGCCGTACTCCAGGCCACACCCGCAAACAACTCGGGAGTAAACTGCCGTAACCCAATCAAATAATACCCCCCATCCTGGGCTGGCCCCAGCACCACATCATGTTGGTGGAGATGCGTAAATGCTTGAACGAGCAAGGATGGACTGAGTTCAGGACAATCGGTGCCAATGATCACAACCCGCTGGCAACCTGCCGTAAACGCGAAGCGGCACGATCGCACCAGGCGATCGCCCAAATCTCCTTCGCCCTGGGCAACGTAGCACCAATCCTGGCCCAACCATTGCCGCATCAAGTCAACAGTACCACCAGCAAACCAGACTTCTGCCTGCACTGAATACGCTTGTTGCAGCGCAAAAACCTGAGCCAACGTATGTTCCGTCATTTGGCGCGAGAGGGCCGCCGCCCCAGCTTCACCGAGGGCGGGAATCAAGCGGGTTTTAGCTGTTCCAGGTTGGGGGTAGCGCGTAAAAATGATCAATCGCTCTGGCATCAATCCTCCCGGCTTAGTCTCAATATCAACCCGACATTCATCTGCTCACAAAAATTGGCTTCAATCATCCTGAAGAAGAATCTATCACTGGCAAAGATCTAGAGTCTGAGCATTTGGGCGATCGCGCTGGCGGCCAAAAGTAAGTTGCCGAATCTACCTAAATAGGCTAGACTCGCTTCTTCAGCTTTATTCCTCACAATCAGGCTAAGATTGCATCACCGGCACCAGCGAACAATGTAGCGATAGGCTCGAATCAACAAACTGGTTCAGCGCTATCCTTGCAGTAGAAAATCTGTATAGTCTTGAATGATCAGCCTTGCATGACCAGCCGAACTCCCCATCAACAAATCTAAGCCTCAGGGAAATTGAGGAAAGCACTTATGCTGATTTGTCCCCAATGTCAGTTTGAGAATCCCACTGCAAACAAGTTCTGTCAGCAGTGTGGGGTTTCGCTGACGCAAAACACCTGTGCTGAGTGTGGCAGCTTAGTCCCATTCGATCGCCTGCATTGTCAGGAATGTGGTGCGGTGGCGGGGGTCGTGTGGTGGGCGATCGCAGCAGCCAAATCGACTGCTGAACCAGACACCATACCCAACAGCCTGCGGGTAACTTCCAGTGGCTATCTCGATTTGCACAAGCGCTATCAGATTATAGAGCCTTTTCCGGTTGTGAATAGTTCAGCGGAACAACAGGGGCAAGTGTTGGATTGTCAGCCATTTCAGCTATCGGTGCTGGAGTCGCTGGTCATCAAAACGTTACAAGAGCAGGATGCCACTGATTTTGCGCATCCGGAGACCTACCGTTTGTGGGTAGAGGCGATGGAAGTTCTGGGTATCCCAGCGATCGCCCTGCCCTACATTTCCTTAAATAGCCAGTTTTACCATGCCCTGCCTGCAATTCATAATGCATGGCAATCCGAGCAGCATATGATCCTGTTGCTAGAAAATCGGTCTGGTTACCCAAGCTTAATGGAAGTCTGGCAAAAGGACTCACAGGCAATTCCTGTCCTTCAAATTTTGCAGTGGCTCTACGAAATGGTTGAACTTTGGCAGGCGATGGACGCATGGAATTGTCAACAAAGTCTTCTGGTTTTAGACAATTTGCGCGTTGATGCTGAAGATCAAATCCTTTGCCTGCAACGACTTCATTTCAATCCCACCGATGCCCCCCCCACTCTGCAAGCTTTAGGGCGCTTATGGCAAAGCATCCTCGCCGATTCCACCCAGGTCTTTTCAGCAGCGATGACGCAACTCCTGACAGATATGGAAGAGCAACGGTTGACCACGCCAGAAGCGGTGCAAGAACGGATAGAGACGATCGCCCAGATGGAGCAAGGCAGCCTCCAGTTAGAGGACGAAGACACCAACCTGGACACGGCTGAACTGCCGAGCGCCGGGAAAGAGCGAGACTTTCTCCCCACCACCCCATTAACAGCAAAACTCAGTGAGATGAAGGAACAAGATGCCCCACTGGATAGCGATGAAATGCCCACGATCGTTCTCCCTATGCAACTGGCCAGCCTGGAAGAAGTTGGGCGCACCGACGTAGGCCAACAACGGGATCACAATGAAGACTACTTTGGCATCGAAACCCAAATAAGCAAGTTCGAAACCCCAGGGGGGAAAACCATTCATGCCCGCAACCTCTATATCTTGTGCGATGGGATGGGTGGCCACGCGGGCGGAGAAGTTGCCAGCGCTTTAGCCGCAGATACCATTCGCAGTTATTTCAAAACAAAATGGCAAAATCAGGCATTTCCAGGCGCAGATAGCCAGAACAGGCCCGATGTCACCACCATGACCGAAGCCGTTTTGCTGGCCAATCAAGCCATTTATGACATCAACCAGGCCAATGCTTGTTCTGGCAGTGGGCGCATGGGGACGACACTGGTGATGGTGCTAATCTACGATACAGAAGTTGCCGTTGCCCACGTCGGTGATAGTCGCCTTTACCGCTACACGCGCAAACGTGGATTAGAGCAAATGACGGTAGACCACGAAGTTGGGCAGCGGGAGATTCAACGGGGCATTGATGCCAATACAGCCTACGCTCGTCCAGATGCCTACCAACTCACTCAGGCACTTGGCCCGAGAGACGAAAATTTTGTCAAACCGGATGTCCAATTTTTTGAACTGAATGAAGACATGGTGCTATTGCTTTGCTCTGACGGTCTGACTGACAATGATTTACTGGAAAAGCACTGGGAATCGTATGTGCAGCCATTAATCAGTTCCCAAACAAATTTGGACAAAGGGGTGGGTGAACTCATTGATTTGGCAAATCAATACAATGGGCATGACAACGTGACCGTGATTGCCGTTCGAGCCAAGGTGCGCCCTTGCCTGGAGCATTTGCGGTAATTGTTAGCCTATCCCCCCAGTTCCTGGAATTTTATGGTCAGCCTGACCTTATTGCATCCTCGATCGGCAAAACCGCTGCGGCAATGGAGATTTGACGATGACCCCGTGATTCGGATTGGTCGATCGCCTATAACCAACCAGGTCATCCTGGATGATCCGGTTGTGTCGAGATTTCACCTGGAACTAATCCGAATTGAGTTACCCCAGGAAAACTCGAAGAATCCTGTCTATAACTGGCAACTCATCAACCACAGTATGAATGGGACATTTCTAGATGGAGTCGAGGTCGATCGAGTAATCCTGGCAGAGGCGGCGGTGATCCAACTGGCGCAAGATGGCCCTCGGTTGCAATTTGAAAGGACACCCCAATCGCCCGCATCAAATGACCTTCCCCCTCCTGCTATTGCCGCCACTTTGCCCGTTGCCCGCCAATTCACCCATCCCAACCGTTGCACCCACGAGGGCAATCCACCGGGCAATCTCTTTTGCATGCGGTGTGGGCAGCCGATCGACATTAAACGCACCATTCGCCAGTATCAAGTTCTGCAAACCTTGGGGCGGGGTGGGATGGGCACGACTTATCTCGTCTGGGATACAGGAAATGAACCACAACAATCTCCCCCAACCACCCAACCACTCCGGGTCTTGAAGGAGATGAATGCAGATATCGCCCAAATTCCTAAAGCGCAGGAATTGTTTGAACGGGAAGCCAGTACGTTGCAATCTTTGCATCATCCTGGCATCCCCAAGTACTACGACTTCTTCATCGAGGACAACAAGAAATATCTGGTGATGGAATTAATTCACGGGCAGGACTTGGAAAAGCGAGTCCGCAAGGAAGGTCCAGTTCCGATGCGGCAGGCGATCGTCTGGATGATGCAAACCTGTGAAGTGTTAGATTACCTGCATCATCGACCCGTCCCGATCATTCATCGGGATGTCAAACCGGGAAATCTCTTGGTACGACATCTCGATCAGCGCGTTGTTGTCCTGGATTTTGGCGCAGTGAAAGAAGCCGGACTAGCTCCTGGGACTCGGATTGGCGCGGAGGGTTATGGCGCACCTGAACAAATTCAAGGACGACCGTTGCCCCAATCCGATCTGTACGCGATCGGCCCCAGTCTGGCGTATTTACTGACTGGGATCAATCCCTTGTTACTGCAACGCCGAGATGATCCAGCTCGACGACTTGACCTCGACAAAATCCAGACCATCCCAAGACGCTTGCAGTTGGTCATCCAACGACTGACCGAAACCGATCCAGGCGATCGGTATCAATCCGCAAAGGATTTAATTCGGGCATTAGAAAACTGCCTCTAACCTAGTCTTCGTCATCCCAACTTTCGACCAAGAGCAGTTCGCTGACTGGATCTTGCATCGCAAAATCGTACGCCAGCAATTCCTGCTTCCAGAACTGCCAATCATCACCATACAAAAGAGCAATCTTCCAAATGCTATCAGTCGGTTTCAGCAGCTTTGAATCAACCAGCTTTTGAACCTGACGTTGCAACTTAGCCATCGGGTGCAGTACCTTCTGGGTCATATTCTCTACACTAACCATGAGTTTTTCAAAACTTGAACTTGACTACGACTACATCTCGAAAAAGCTTGATTTTAAGATGACAACCACATCTTTATCCAAGCTCACTGAAATGCTCGCTAATGCAAATAAATCACCCCATCTGGATTGTTGTGATGTATCTGCAACCTTAGGAGTCGATTATTACAGCTATCGATACTACCATAATTCAATCCTACGACAACCCTTTCCAGAAGAAAGCGCTAAAGAAGTGGGAGATAACCGAACTTTGAAACCATGGATTGACATTATCAAATCGTCGAAAGCCGTTCGAAACGAGGTTTACGGCAAGCCGCTCTAGCTTAGCTTAAGCCATTATAAACATCTGAAATGTTAGCGCTATCTAACGATTGGTAGAGTTTGCAGGTCATCCCATCGAAATGAGAACGCCTCGACTTTCTTGAGATAACCGATTGACTCCACACAAAGCATAAGTTCCAGTTGGTAAGGAAAGACGATTCACGCTAGCGGGAAGAATTTGCTGCAACACCCATTGACTTCCGGTTTGGCGGTAAAGTGTCCACGATCGTATCCCAGCTGGGGCAGTATCCCAGGTCAATTGCCCATTGCGGCTCCGCACCCCAGTAGGCACAACGGGCCGACTAGCCGTTAACCAGGTGGTGACTGGGGCCAGCGCTGGGGTTTCATACGTGATCTGGCGAAAGCGATCGGTCACGCCCTCCCGATTCGTCAGCAACGTACTGACACTGAAAAAGATGTTGCCCAAGACAAAGGGCGATGGGTGTTGTCGAGTGATTTCAATTTGGCGTTCAATTTCCTGTAGCTCCCAGGCTTTGCCATCCAATTGGCCAACATTGTTCCCCACATAAATGTGGCGTTGGCGCGGATTATTCGCAGCCCACCAGTTTAGCAGGACTGGGTAACTTTGAGCGGGTGGATCAATGCGCCAGTAAAGTTGCGGAGCCAGATAATCGACCCATCCTGCCTGTAGCCACTTCAAGGCATCGGCATACAGTTGGTCGTAAGCATCCAAGCCTTGAATTCCCGGCGGTTGACCGGGGCGATAGATCCCAAACGGGCTGATTCCAAATTTGACGTGTGATTTTGTGGCGCGAATCCCAGAGCCAATCCGCTGAATTAGTTGGTTGACATTATTTCTGCGCCAATCACCTATAGATAGGGTGCCGCCATTGGCACGATAGGCTTGATATGTATTGCCATCGGGGAAACTTTGCCCCGCGATCGGGTAAGGATAGAAGTAATCGTCTAGATGAATGCCGTCTAAATCGTAACGGCGCACAAGATCCACAATCACGTTATAAGTGCGGTTTTGCACCAACTGCACACCCGGATCCATCCAGAGCTGATTCCCCCAGGGGGAAACCACCTCCGGATTAGTGACAGCGATGTGAGGCCGCACATTCACCGTATTGCGCGACGTGCGAGCACGGTAGGGATTAATCCAGGCATGTAGCTCCAGGTTGCGTTTGTGGCATTCTGCGATCGCAAAGGCGAGCGGATCGTAAGTTGGGTCGGGTGCCCGCCCCTGTGCTCCCGTCAGCCAATTGCTCCACGGTTCCAGCGCCGACTGATACACGGCATCGCCTTCCGGGCGAATTTGCAGAATCACCGCGTTGAAGTTAATCGATCGCAGGGTATCCAGAATTCGAATGAATTCAGCTTGCTGTTGCGCCGAGGAGAGGTTAGCAGTGGAGGGCCAATCCTTATTCCAGACCGAAGTGACCCAGGCTGCCCGAAATTCCCGCTGATGGCTGACTTCCACCGTTTGAACCGGCGACCATTGCACAATGTAGGGAGAGATTAGAACGGGAGCCTGCCCCGCCCCAACCAGGCATTGATAGATAAAGGCCGATACCTCCGCTCGTGTCGTCGGTTGGGTGGGGCGCAAGCGGCGAACCGAGGGATGGTTTACCACGATCGTATTGGCAGTGGCTGTGGCGATCGCATCCCGCAACCAGTCAGCAATTTGGGCAGCATCTTCGTAGATGGAGTTGAGCGACACCGTCTCAGTCGTCGTCAATTTCAGCCCCACCACGAGGGACAGAAGCGCATGACTCCGTTGAATGCGATCGTTGGGGCGAAACTGTTGCCCAGGGAAACCGCTCATGAAACCAGTTTCGGAAGCCCAGCGAATGGCACTGATTGCCCAAAAATTTGCAGGCACGTCAACAAAGGGCGTGTAGGGCCGAATCGGCGATCGGGGAAACGCCACTTGCAGCATGACCGCAAATTCTGCCCGCGTTACCCCTTGTTCGGGGCGAAAACTGCCATCGGGAAACCCGCGCACAATATTGCGCTGCGCCAAACCTTCGATAAATGCCCGCGCCCAATGGTTTTGAATATCCGAAAACTGACTTGTCGTTGCCACCATACGGCCAAACTCAAATGAATTCCCATCCAAAATACTCTCTTTTCAAAGGTTGAGCTTGAGAAAACCACCCCGGCCCTCCCGCCCTCCCGCCCTCTGCCTTCACCTTCTACCCTGCCGCCGCTCTCCCTGTGTGAAAATTTGTTAACCTGATGGTGTTGGTTCGATCGCAGTCAACCGTCCATGAATCGCACGATTGTTTGGTTTCGGCGGGATTTACGCCTTGCAGATCATGCGCCGGTGTATCGGGCGGCGTTGCGGGGAGCGGTGATTCCCGTATTCGTGTTCGATCGCGCCCTGCTACATCATCCCGAAACGGCTCCCGCGCGGGTGGAATTTTTGCTGCAAGCCCTGCATGGGTTAGATCAAGAATTGCGCGATCGGGGGGGACGGTTGATTATCCGCTCTGGCGATCCAGTTCATGTTTTGCCCGACTTAATCCGCGAAACCCAGGCAGACGGCATTTATGCTCATATTGACTTTGAGCGAATTTATGGACGAGTCCGCGATGCGCGGTTGAACCGCATTCTGGCCGAACAAGGGTTAAAGATTCGCTGGTTTGAACCAGTGGGCACAACCGCTGATCTGATTCCGTATCCCGACTACCGCGAGTTGTGGTACGCGCACATGGAAGCAGCCCCAATTCCGACTCCAACTAAAGTTGATGTGCCAAATGAGCTTGTGAGTGAGCCGCTTCCCACCCTGGCAGAATTGGGGCATGTGAGGGATGGCAAACTGATTCCACCTGCGACGATTCACGCTGCGCGACAGTTACTTCAGGAATTTTTGGATGAAAAAAGCGATCGCTACTATTGGCAACTCTCCTACCCCAGCGCCGAAGCCACCACTGGCCTCAGCCCTCACATCAAATTTGGGGTAATCTCAATTCGCGAATGCTACCAGACCGCCAAAGCGATCGAACCGATCGCCGATTGGCGCGTGGAGCGGAGTCAAAAACAATTGATCGCCCGGATTCGCTGGGGCAGTGGCTTCGCCCAACGGTTCCGCTACATGCCGCAACTGGAAGTGCGATCGCTTTACAGTGTGTTTGATGAAGAGGGGTGGGAGTTTGACGAAGAACTGTATCAGGCATGGCAAGAAGGCCAAACGGGATTCCCGATCGTCGATGCAGCAGCGCGGTGCCTGAAAGCGACTGGCGGCTGGAAAGAACTGAATTTTCGCTCACGGGCGCTCTACTCCAGCTTTCTCAGCAACTTGCTGGGAATGGATTGGCGTTATGGGGCACTGCATTTTATGCGGCATCTAATTGACGGCGACTGTCCGATCGATCATTACCAGTGGGCCATGCAAGCCGGTGTCACCCATTGCGTCGATAAAACCTGGACTCGGATTTATAACCCGGAGCAAACGGCGGTCGATCGTTGCGATCCGGATGGTCACTTCATTAAGCGCTGGGTGCCCGAATTGGAACATTTACCCCCCGAATTTCTAGGCTCGCCGCCGCCTGTTAAAGGCTATCCCAACCCAATTTTGCACTACAAAAAAGCTAGACAAAACCGAGTCAAGCAACTGGAACGCCAACGCAAAAAGTTTTTAAGCCAAGATAATGTCGTCCCTTATTTAGGGCGGTTGCCAGTCGATGTTACCCCCTTCGGCAGCGATCGCTACTCTAGCGAAGTCAGTTGGGCAGCCCAACCAAATCTTGAGCTATTTCCAGCCGCTTTGGATTTGGACAACTTGGATCTAGAGCAGGCAAAGGCCATTCGGACCTGGTTTGTGGCTCACGTGGAGATTATTCCGCGCAAACCGCCACGTCGCCGCAAACCTCAACCACCCAAATCCGATGCAATGCAACTGAGTTTGTTGTAATTGACGGTGGCAAGGCCGTCCGCTTTGCATAAAACCAACTGCTCAGCCTGACAGATGGGTGTACCTCTTCCATCTGGAGTAAGGCATCATGGCATCTGTCTCTAACTTTCGTCCGCCGACCCAATCACCCTCGCCGCAACCTCGCAAATCAGGCAACTGGGGCAAATGGTTGCTACTTGGAGCCGCTGGCGTCATTGGTTATTTCTGGCTGATGGGAGCGTTGCGCCAACGCACCTTTGATGAAGGCATGCAAGCCTATGAGGCCGCGGATTGCACAACGGCGATCGCCAAATTTGATCAGGTCATTGGCAACCAGACAACCAGCAGCGACCCAGAAGATATGAGTGCCCGTGCCCAAGCCAGAAAAGCGGAGTGTCAAGCATTTCAAACCGCAAAAGGGGGGAAATCAGTCACAGCCCAATTTGCATTTGCCACACAATTCGTGCAGAAGTATCCCAATAGTGAATTAGTGACTCCCCTGAAACAAGCGATCGCACCTAATGTCACCAAAACATTGACAAAGAAATTAGCAACGCCCACAACCTGCCAACGACTTGATTTAATTGATAAGCAAGAATTACTGCCCGCCAGCAAAATTCCGGAGATGTATCTGGCTTGTGGGCAGGTGTTCAGTACCTCGAGAAAATTGCCCCAGGCGATCGCTCTCTACGAAAAATTCTTCGATCAGTACCCTGACCACGCCCTGACCACCCAGGTGAAACAAGCCTATGCCAAAGCGATCGTGCAAGATGCCAAAGCCCAGGGCGGCGGCAGAATCGCACCACCAGGAGCCGTTGGCCGCACTCCAGATGGCTCAACGGTAGTGTCCATCCGCAATGACTCCAGCGAGGCCATACGCATTGTGTTCAGCGGCCCGACCCCGCGAGTTGAAGAATTGCCACCCTGCAAGGAGTGTCGAGATTTCACGGCGGGATCGTTGCCCAAATCCTGCCCCAACAAAGGAGAACTGGGCAATTACACCATCCAACCTGGCGAATATGAGGTGATGGTGAAATCGATCGGCAGTCGCAAAGTCCGACCATTTACTGGAAGTTGGGCACTCGACAACGGCAATGCCTACAGTCATTGCTTCTACATCGTGCGAGATTTGACCTGAGGCGTAGAAAATCAGTCCCCAGGTGCTATTCAAGTTTGGCTAAAAGCGTGACAATCACAAAAAATCAATATCGCTTGATAGGAGATTTTGTGTGATTCGAGTGTTGCAATATCAACGAGAGGTCGAGCTAGCAACCCAAGCAATCCAGATGCAGGGCTTACCAACTCATCTCACTGTGCAAAAGAACTGGGATCAGTGGTTGCTAGCACAATGTTTGATGACAGTCGATCGCCGATCGCCCATCATTGATTTGGGCTGTGGCGATGGTTGCACACTAGAGTTTCTCGCCGCCTTGGGCTTCCAAAATTTAACTGGAGTTGATTTGGAGATTCCGGCTCAGGCGAGCGATCGGCCTTATCAACTCTATGCCGCAGACATGCATACAACGCCCTTTCCAGATCACACATTTGCGGTTGCGGTCAGCGTTTCGGTGATTGAACACGGAGCCAACCTAAAGGCTTTTTTTCAAGAAGCGGATCGCCTCCTGCGCTCTCATGGTTTGCTATTTATCACCACCGATTATTGGCAGCAGCAGATTCCAATTGATCCAGCGATTAAGCCATTTAATTTGCCCTGGAAGATTTTCTCGTACTCAGAAATAGAAACCATGATTACCCTTGCGGCAGTTCATGGCTTTCGCCTGATAACCGCCCAACCAATTCCGGAGTGTATTGAGACCACCGTAGACTGGCATGCCCAGCAATACACCTTCATTGCTCTGGGATTCCAAAAGTCAACATCCCCTAGAGAGCATAACCGGCGATCGTCTTGACTTCCAGCCGAAACTCCCCCGGTTGAAAATGAGGATTGAGTGCGCCATTGTATTCAAACTTACTTAACATCAGTTGGAGCGATCGAATCCTGGTCGGATTTAAGGCTTGTCCGTTATTAACAGTCTTAGCCCGAAAAACAGGAGTCATTAAGTTAAAGGGAATTCGAACTGAGATCCATTGATTAGGCACCGTATCAAAGGAATAAGCATAGGCAAGACTATCCCAAGAGTCTTCATCTCGGATCAAAAACTTGTACCGTTGCCCATCCCCTCTGACCTGGAGTTCAATTCCGCTATAACTCGACAAGTTCAAGGGTGGCTCAAAATTGCGCGTCCGCACTGAGGCAAACCCACCAGAATTGGCCGTAGAAACCATGCCAGTAAACAAGGCGGCAGCATCTTGAAACTGCAACGAACTGGAACTGACCCCGCCCATGACCACATCATCCAATGCGCCCCAAGCTTGATTCGCCGGATTCGTAGCTTGGCTGAAATCAAAAATCACATTTGCCTGGATGTGAGGTGGAGCGGGAGGATTGGAGCCAAAAAACATCTGTTGCAACCAGCTAACGACGGGAATAGCATCAAAGTAGGAGAGGGTTTGCAGGAAACGTCCGGCATCCCAGAACTGAGTCATAACAAGTTTCCCCCTCCAAACTTAATAGTCATTTCCTGATTGTAACGGAAGGCAGAAGCCAGAGGGCCGAAGGACGAAGAAGAGGCTTAGGAATGAGGATTAAACATAGCTATGGCCAGAACACTTAGGACAGATCAAATGGCTGAACTGCCGATTCTGGGTAGGTGTTCTGACGCGCCTCGTTCGACTGAGGCTTCGACGATGAGCGGTTCGGCTGACTCACGGAAGCCTCAGTCGAATCGCGTTCACGCCGGAATCTTGCCACGTTACTTATGGCTACAGTTGCCATCACTCTATAAGTTAGGTTGATTTAGAGTAATCATAAACTCACTGCCTTCTCCGGGCTTGGAGCGTACACGAATGCTACCACCCATCCCTTCCACTAAGGTTTTGGCGATCGCGAGTCCTAAACCGTGGCCACCAGTTGTGCGGGCGCGAGCTTCATCCACTCGGTAAAAGCGTTCGAAAATGCGACTTTGATCCGCTAACGGAATGCCCACACCATAATCGCGAACCTGAATCACAGCTTGTTGCTCGATCGAATCCAAAATCACGTCAATCGGATGTTCGGCAGCAGAGTACTTGACGGCATTATCAATCACGTTGAGCAAGACTTGACGCAAGCGATCGTGATCGGCCAGAGCTTCAATGGATTTCGTTGCTTTCATCTGTATCGAGCGATTGCTATGCTTTTCTGCCATTTCGATGACTTCTTGTACCAGATCATTCAGGAGCACTGGCTCTAAGCGATATTGCATATAACCGCTATCGGCTCGGGCCAAATCAAGTAAATCTTGCAACAGGCGAACTGTGCGATCGGCCTCAGATGCGGCGGTCTCCAGTGCCTCTTTTTGAAAGTCATTGAGATTGGTACTGCGGCGGAGAAGACTTTGCAAGTAGCCCAGCACAACGGTCAAAGGGGTGCGTAATTCATGGGAAATATTGCTAACGAATTGGCGTTGTTGCTCCCACGCATCAGAAAGGCGAGAAAGCATCATGTTAAAGGTTTGAGCCAGTTCTTTGACTTCCGTCGGTGCATGGCTTAATTGCAGTTTGGCTTCGCGCAAATCTTCGGCAGAAATTGCTCCAGCCATTTGGTTGATGTCTTGCAACGGTTGCAGCGATCGCCGAATTCGATGCACGATCGCAAACATCGTCAATAATGTCACTAGAATGCACACAGCAATTAACCCCTGAATGGCTGCATTCAGTTGCTGCTGCTCGGTAGTGACATCCTGCGCCATATAAAACTTACCCAGGAGTTGACCGTCAATAATGACAGCACCTTGATACAAAATCAGGTATCGCTGGTCTACTTTATAAACTTGCGGTTTCAGGGGCATTTCGGCCAGAGACATTAATTCGTCGGTAGCGGTGAAGGATGAATCCATATCCGTGGATTGGGCCAGCACTCGCTTGCCATCTGAACTTTTCACCCAAATTACTAACCCCGGTACAGACACATTGTTAATGGTTTTTTGCAATCCGGTTTCGATCGGCAACATCTCGCTATAGAGTTCGACATCACGGGGAAAGCGATTGGCGATGTATTCAACGCTCTGCGTGTGGCTGGTGATAAGTAGTTGTTGCATTTTCCAGCTGGCCCAGGCGGCAACGCTACTTAAGCCCAAAATGGAAAGCAGCATAATTTCTGCGGTTAGCCGAAATTGCAGCGAAGACGGGTCGAAATGTCTTTGCTTAACGCGATCGATAACCTCCCCAAGTTTATGAATCAACTGCATTCCCAAATCATTCCGTACTTCCCGTGGCGGCTATCTCTACTGTAAACGAAACATTCTTCGACGCATGCAACACACCTGACGGGAATATAAATATTTGCTGAGAAACAATGGTTGCTATACTGCTGGGTAGCCTCTGAGATGAATCAGCAGCCGTGTCTACGATTCCTTCCAAGTCAGACCAGCGGACGTTGGCCATTCTATCGTCGTTGAGTTACCGAACGGGCGAACTCAATTCGTATCTGCAAGAAGTAGCTCAGGCGGTGAGTGAGTTGATGAGTTTGGATTGGTCAGTTGTCACCTATTGTCAGGATGGCAGTGAACGCATCTTAGCCAGTTCGATCGATTTGGGCGATACCACCAATGAAGTGTATTCGCTGCATGGCAGTTTAACGGGCACCGTCGTAGAAACGGGAACGCCGCTAGTTGTGGAAGATGCTGTCACTTGTCCTGATTATGGGGAGGCTCCGGAGGGCTATTATGCCTATTTAGGAGTACCCCTACGAACATCGGCAGGCGATGTGATTGGCACGATTTGTTCCTTTCAGCAGCAGCCCCGGCACTTTACGGAAGCAGAGGTGCAACTGGCGGAATTGTTTGCGGAACGAGCGGCGACAGCGATCGATAATTACCTGCTCTACCAACAGCAGCAACAATTTAACGAGATGCTAGAAGCAGAGGTGATGAAACGCACCTTAGAGCTACGGGCAACCCAGGCTCAGCTATTAACCGCGAATCTGGAACTGGAGCAGCGGGTAGAGCAACGAACCGCTGAATTGAAACAGGCGGAGGCAAAATTTCGGGCGATCGTCGAAAATGCTAACGACATCATTTTTGCCCTGACTCAGGACAAGGTGTTTTCGTACATTTCTCCCAATGTCGCCGATGTTTTGGGATTTCAACCGCCGGAAGTGGAAGGACGCTCGATCGCACCCTTTATCCATCCGGATGATGTGCAAGTTTGGGTTGATATGATTGAACGCCTGCTGGCGACTGGGCAAAAACAATCGGGTACAGAATATCGTGCCCCGCACAAGCAGGGTGGCTGGCGCTGGTTGATTGCCAATCTGGGCTTGACTCACGATGCCGATGGCAACCCTTTAATTGTGGGGGTTACACGGGATATTAGCGATCGCAAACAAGCCGAAAAAGCCTTAGAACGGTTAGCCGAAATTGGTGAGTTGGCCGCCATGATTGTGCATGAAGTGCGCAACCCCTTGACGACGATTACGATGACCTTATCCGCATTTAAGAAATTGCAATTATCAGAGCGCTTTCAGGAATATCTCGCCCTCGCAGCAGATGATGCCGAGCGATTACAACGATTACTGAATCAAATTCTGCTTTATTCCAAACCTCAAACCTTGCAACGATCGCTCATCGATTTGAATCAGTTTGTCGCTGCGACGCTCAAATCATTAGAGACAATTCCAGCTGCAACAGGTAAAACTTTAAGGTTTAATTCATCTGAAACTGTTTATCACGTCTTGGCTGACTCAGATAAGTTGAAACAAGTCCTCATTAACCTAGTCACAAATGCGTATGAAGCGATCGCGGTTGGAGAAATGATTACAGTTGAATTATATGCAATGGATGAGCATCAAGTTTGTCTGCACATTCAAAATGGGGGCGAATCGATTACGACCGAGCATTTGGCTAAGTTAACTCAGCCCTTCTTCACCACAAAATCGAATGGGACTGGTTTGGGACTGGCGATCGTGAAGCGGATTGTGGAAGCTCATGCCGGTGAATTTCGGATCACCTCATCCATTGCAACGGGAACGGTAGCGCAAGTCTTATTACCATTAACAATGGGACACTAAAGCCCAGATCCTGAAAATTTGATGAGAACCGGATAAACTGCTTCTCGGTAAAGTTTAAGAATTCCACATTAATCTTCTTAGATATGCATCATCTCAGCCCTGAGTCCACTCGTCATAATCATGAGTGTGAGGGATACTGAATCATTCATGACATCCACGTCCAAGGATTTGATGTTGCATTGAAGGAACGATGAACAATGAAGATAAAACATTGGATTTCGCTGAGTTTGGCTTCGCTTTTATTTGTGACCCTGGTGGGACAGATTAAACCCAATCAAGCGATCGAACAAACTCCAGCGATCGCGAATTCTGTGCCCGCTTCAACCGCTTCATTCATGGCGCAAACGCCTGCGGTCAAGCCAGCTGCTGTAGTCAAGTCGGGTAACTTCAAATCGGGTGAACATCCCACTCAAGGCAAAGCCCGCATCGTGACGCAAAACGGTAAAACCTTTTTAGAACTCGATCAAGCATTTAAAACCTCCAGTATGGGACCCGATCTAGTCGTGGCTTTGCATCGCTCTAAGAATGTTTTAGGCTCAACCAAACCTCCCGCCTACCCGTTGAAGGCAGGCGATTATGTTGTTTTAGCTCCGTTGCAAAAGTTTAGCGGCGCTCAGCGATATGCGATTCCAGCCAATGTCAACCTGGCCAACTTTCAATCTGCTGTGATTTGGTGCCGCAAGTTTAATGCCACCTTTGGGGCAGCCACATTAGGTTAATCGGGAAGTTATCTTTATGACACTTGCAGGAAAAGTGGCGCTGGTGACAGGCAGCAGCCAGGGGATTGGCCAGGGAATCGTGTTGGCCTTGGCAGAGGCTGGAGCCGATGTGGTGATTAACTATCGCTCCAATCCAGACGGGGCTGAAGATACGTTGAAAAAAGTAACGGCGATCGGCGGCAAGTGTTACCTAGCCAGGTGTCGTCCGGCTCATGGTCATATTGTCCAGGCTGACTTGGGTAGTGTGGCGATGGTGCGGGACTTGATTGCTGAAAGTATCGGACATTTTGGCAAATTGGATATTCTGGTGAACAATGCCGGTATTGAAAAACATGCCCCCTTCTGGGAAGTCACCGAAGCCGATTATGATGCGGTGTTGAATGTGAACTTGAAAGGGGTATTTTTTGCCACCCAAACCTTTGTGCAACATTTGCTGGAAACCAAACGTCCTGGCAAAATTATCAACATTAGTTCGGTGCATGAAGACCTGCCGTTTCCCAATTTCACAGCTTACTGTGTGAGCAAGGGTGGGTTGAAGATGTTGACTCGCAACCTGGCGATCGAGTTGGGGCGATCGGGCATCACCATCAATAACGTTGCTCCGGGTGCCATTGAAACCCCAATTAATACCAAACTGCTCAACGATCCAGAAAAGCTGGGTGCATTGCTGAATCAAATTCCGTTAGGGCGGTTAGGTCAACCCCAGGATGTTGCAGCGCTTGTAACGTTCCTTGCTTCAGCGGCTGCCGATTACATTACAGGGAGTACCTTTTTTGTAGACGGTGGTTTGTTGTGGAATTATCAGGAGCAGTAGATATGTCAGATGGGGCTTTGTTTATTCCCGTAATTCTAGGAACGACTCGTCAGGGTCGTCAAAGTGAATATGTGGCGAAGTTTATCGTTGAGCAATTGACTCTGCGAGATGATATCAAAACAGAACTGATTGATATTCGCACGATCGCGATCGCCACAGATGATGCGGGAGAAACGCTCAAAGACCCCCACTTCTCGGCCTTAATGACACAAGCGGATGGCTTAATCATTGTCGTGCCTGAGTACAATCATGGCTATCCTGGGCTACTCAAGCATGTCCTTGATACCTGCTTAACGGAATACATTCATAAAGCCGTTGGGCTATGTGGCGTTTCCGCTGGCCCTTTTGGCGGCACGCGAGTCATTCAAAACCTGTTGCCAGTCATGCGTGAGTTAGGGTTAATGACGATCTTTTACGATCTGAACTTTAGCAATGTGCAGTCCCTGTTTGATGAAGCGGGCAACTTAATCGACAAACCCACCTACATCCGCCGCATGGAACGCTTCATCACTGAATTGATCTGGATGTCTACGGTGTTGCGCTACGGGCGGCAAGCACTGGATAGCGGCAAATAATTTTGGTTCACGCGATCGCGATCGCAAATTCAACCTCTCAACTCTTAATCTACAATGAATGCTCTCCGTCGTCACTATCCTGAATATTTGATGGAAGCGGTAGGGCTAGGGCTATTCATGGTTTCTGCGAGTGTCTTCACGATCCTAGTAGAGCATCCGGCTTCGCCAATCCATCAAACTATCGCTAATCCGCTCTTGCGGCGTGGCCTCATCGGTGTGGCAATGGGCCTAACCGCGATCGCCCTCATTTATTCTCCCTGGGGTAAACAATCCGGTGCCCATTTGAATCCGGTTGTGACGCTGACTTTCTTTCGCTTGGGTAAAGTCAGGCGAATAGATATGTTGTTTTATATCGCAGCGCAATGTATCGGTGGTGGGTTGGGGGTGCTATTAGTGGCTAGCCTTTGGCACGACGCAATCGCCCATCCTAACGTGAACTACGTTGTCACCATTCCTGGCATAGCTGGGACTGCGATCGCTTTTCTGGCCGAATTCGGCATCTCTTTGGGCATGATGCTGATGGTTTTGCTGGTCTCGAATACCCCTAAGTTAGCCCGCTTTACCGGACTTTTGGCTGGCCTTCTGATTGCCCTCTATATCACCTTAGAAGCGCCCCTGTCCGGTATGAGCATGAATCCGGCTCGAACCCTCGCATCGGCAATTCCCGCCCGCAATTGGACGGCTATTTGGGTGTATTTCACAGCCCCTACCGTGGGAATGTTGACCGCGGCTGAACTTTTTATTCGGCTAAAAGGGCGGCACTCCGTGCGTTGTGCCAAACTGCACCACCAGAATCAAAAACGCTGCATTTTTCGGTGTGGCTATCGAGCGGTGATGATGGGGAATGGCTCACACCAGTTGAGTGACTCATTCCCAACTTATGAGGAATTGAGGTTTACGCGAGGAAAACCCAAGTGATGAAAATGCTTCAGCGATCGCTCCTATCATTGCTGATGATCATCAGCGTCATTATGGGTGTCCCGCACCTCCAAGGTTCCAATCATCTGTTCTCATTCAACTCGATCGCCCATTCAACTGAACTGGTGAGAAAGTCAGCTGCGCAACCTGCCGTCACTGCCGTTGCATCCATTGGAATGACCGTTTCAAATCTGGATCAAGCACTCGATTTTTATACGCGCGTGTTGACCTTCAAACAAGTTTCAGATGTAGAAGTTTTAGGTTCAGAATTTGAGCAGTTAAATGGTCTATTTGGAGTGCGGCTTCGAGTTGTAAAGCTACAACTTGGAGATGAATTCATTGAGTTAACAGAATATCTCACGCCTAAAGGACGGCAGATCCCAACCGATTCCCGCAGCCACGATCGCTGGTTTCAACACATCGCGATCGTCGTGCGGGATATGGATCAAGCCTACCAGCATTTACGGCAGTACAACGTTCAGCATACCTCGACCGCCCCGCAACGAATTCCAAAAACTAATCCGGTGGCCGCAGGCATTCAAGCCTTCTACTTTAAAGATCCAGATGGGCACAATTTAGAAGTCATTTATTTCCCACCCGGTAAAGGCGAGCCAAAATGGCAAAAGCCAACTGAACAACTATTTTTGGGGATTGACCACACCGCGATCGGGGTCTCTCACACCGCTCAGAGTCTGACCTTTTATCGCGATGTGCTGGGTCTAAAATTGGCTGGAGAGAGCCTGAATGACGGCATCGAACAAGCCCACTTGAATCTTGTCGAAGGCGCACGCCTGCATATTAGTGGGCTACGGGCTGCAACTGGTCCCGGTGTTGAATTCCTGGAATACTTGGAACCCCAAGATGGGCGCTCTTTGCCGTATCCCCAAAGTTCTATATCACCGGCTATTGCCCGTCCGAATGATGTGGTGTACTGGCAAACAACCGTGGTTGTGAATGACATTAAGCGGTTATTTCAGCGATTAAGTCGAAATCGCTCAACTTTCATCTCAACCAACATAATCCCTATGCCTGAGCAAGTACTTGGATTCAAACAAGGAGTTATCATCCGAGATCCAGATGGACATGCAATTCAACTAGTTGAGAAATAAGAGAAAGGATACTCAGAGAGTTCTAATTCACTTATCATAGCATCTTCAACTGGTTCATTCAGACTGGGTAAATACATGGAAGTGAACAAGGAGATTGATATGAAATATTTGACAAATTTTTCTGTTATGGCAATTACTTCAATTTCGACAAGTTTCTTGATAGTGACTGGTTCGGCTCTGGATGCGGCAGCGCATTCGGCGATCGTATGTGACTTGCCTCCCAATCCTGCCACTACAGGGGGCATTATTCAGCAGCAAATTGACGCGATCGCTCGTTGCAATGTCACCAATCATTCAACGACTCCAACGCAATCTGCCTTGGACGCTCAAAATTTGTTCCGCAATCAAACGAACAGCAACACTGTAGAACTACCAAAACCAGGCGATGAAGTTCGCTCTACTTGCACCGCAATTCCCCGTAGGATTAGCAGTGAAGATTACCAATATCGGGCAGCGCTAGAACACTGCAAATTTGGCTCATGAAAAAGCGCACATTCCTTTGGGGAGCGATCGCCTTGGTCAGTTCCACCTACCTGAACCGTCATTTAACCAGCGAGGGAGATTCTCAAGATATGTCATCTACAAAGGCAAAAGCTACATCTAATTCGTTTGCGATCAATAAAAGTGAGCAAGAATGGCGCAAGAGTTTAACCCCAGAACAATTTCGGGTCTTGCGCCAACATGGCACTGAAGTTGCAGGTAGTAGCCCGTTAGATAAGGAGTATGGTAAGGGCACTTATGTTTGTGCTGGCTGTCATTCGCCCCTGTTTACCTCAGAAACAAAGTTTGACAGCGGCACCGGTTGGCCTAGCTTTTATGCTCCGATCGAAAATGCTGTTGGCACGACGATCGATCGCTCTTTCTTCATGACTCGTACCGAAATCCACTGCGATCGATGTGGCGGGCATTTGGGGCACGTATTTCCAGATGGCCCCAGACCGACAGGGCAGCGATATTGCATGAACGGTGTTGCGATGACGTTTGTTCCAAGTTAAACCTGTCTCTATTTTACTCAGCCTTCTCTCAGCAACTTCCGGCCATTCTCTTATCGTTCTACCGGTCTTCGTTCAGTCTCAACAGGGAAGATAGTTTTGTGGGAAGGCACCTCATTATTTCCCTTCCTTCAGGAGATTGAATTATGAAACGCATCATTCTTGCGACTGTCTCAACCCTCGTATTATCTGCCTTGATTACGCCTGAAGCTCAAGCAATTCGCCCAGAATTATTGCCTCAATCCATTCACCCGACGCTCTCGTCAAAAACATTGAATACAGCCCCTCAAAGCGAGGTTGAATTGAGTCAGAAATCTGAGCAGATGCCTGTTGACCAGAATCGTTTTGAAGGCCAAACTGAGAAACGTGAGGAGCCTTCCTCTAGCTATTTCGACAAAGCTTACCGCGAAAAATATGGGTTGTAATCTAATTAGATTTATAGCCTCTGCCACGTTGCACATGGCAGAGGCGAGTCAGAACACCTACTCAGAATCGGCTCCTCAGCCATTCGCTCTGTCCTAAGTGTTCTGACCATAGCCATACGCAAAAGCATGAATTTTGTCACTAGCTGAAGTAAGGCTTTGGCCTAAGCTTTCTAACCGAAGCGATATTCCTTGAACTTGCTCCTATCTCAAGATCAAATGATGCCAAATACTTCCACACAAGAAGCCATTCGAATTGAAGAAGCTGTGACCCATAAAGCCCATTGGCGAAGATGGGGGCCGTATTTAAGCGATCGCCAATGGGGCACCGTGCGAGAAGACTACAGCCCCAATGGTACGGCCTGGGAAGACCTCAGTCATGACCAGGCGCGGGCGCGGGCTTATCGCTGGGGGGAAGATGGGTTGTTGGGGATCTCAGACAATCACCAACGCTTGTGTTTCGCAATCGCACTTTGGAATGAGGAAGACTCTATTTTGAAGGAGCGTTTGTTTGGGTTAACTGGGAATGAAGGCAATCATGGGGAAGATGTGAAAGAGTACTATTTTTATCTTGATAATACTCCTACTCACACCTACATGAAGGCTCTGTATAAGTATCCGCAACAGGCGTTTCCCTATGCTCAATTGGTGGAGGAGAATCGGCGACGCGATCGCCATCAGCCAGAATTTGAACTGTTAGATACCGGAGTGTTTGAGCAAAATCGTTACTTTGATGTGTTTGTGGAATATGCCAAAGCATCTCCCGATGACATCTTAATTCAGATCACAGTTGTGAATCGCGGCCCAGACGCTAAAACGCTCCATCTGCTACCGACACTCTGGTTCCGGAATACCTGGTCTTGGGGCCATGAGCCTGCTCGTCCGACGCTCAAAGCACTGCCATCGGGTACTGATATCAATATCATCAGTGCGGCCCATCCAACCTTAGGGAAGCACTGGTTATATGTCCAGGGGAAGGCAGATGTGTTATTTACGGATAACGAAACAAACAGCGATCGATTGTTTGGAATTCCCAATGCATCACCTTATGTGAAAGATGGGATTCATGATTATGTGATCTCCGGAAACAAAACTGCAATCAATCCTGACCAAATTGGGACTAAAGCTGCAATTCATACTGTACTGACGATCGCATCTGGTGAAACCCAAACATTACAGTTACGCCTGAGTGACACACCTCCAGACACATTCAATCTACCAAGGCTCAATCTTGGTATGGAAGCCCCTTCGAAGTCACCTTTTCAAGACTTTGACACCATTTTGCTAACTCGTAAACAAGAAGCCGATGCGTTTTACCAGCACGTCACCCCCTTCGCCTTAACCGAAGACAGGCAGCAAGTGCAACGGCAAGCATTTGCTGGCATGTTGTGGTGTAAGCAGTATTATCACTACATCGTTGAAGATTGGCTAAAAGGTGACTCTAATGCCTCCAAGCCACCTGAAAGTCGCAAACGTGGGCGCAATCATGAGTGGTTTCATCTTTATACGGATGATATTCTCTCCATGTGCGACAAGTGGGAATATCCCTGGTTTGCGGCCTGGGATCTGGCGTTCCATTGCATTACATTTGCCATGATCGATCCTGATTTTGCCAAGTATCAGCTTGATGTACTAACCCGTGAATGGTACATGCACCCGAATGGGCAGATTCCGGCTTATGAATGGAACTTTAGCGATGTCAATCCCCCGGTTCATGCTTGGGCAACCTGGCGAGTCTACAAGATTGAGCAAAAGATGTCTGGGAAAGGCGATCGCCAGTTTCTGGAACGAGTCTTCCAAAAGCTCATGTTGAACTTTACCTGGTGGGTGAACCGAAAAGATGTTGAGGGCAATAATGTCTTTCAAGGTGGTTTTTTAGGCTTAGACAACATCGGAGTGTTTGACCGCAGTGCAGCACTGCCAACGGGTGGGCATATTAACCAATCAGATGGCACTAGTTGGATGGGGATGTATTGCCTCAATATGTTGACGATCGCCCTCGAATTGGCGCTGACAAATCCGGTCTACGAGGACATTGCCACCAAGTTCTTTGAACACTATCTCTACATCGCAGATGCAATGAATCACATTGGCGAGATGGAAGCATCCCTCTGGAATGAGGAAGATGGTTTTTACTACGATGTGTTACATCTACCCGACGATCAACAAATCGAAATGAAAGTGCGATCGATGGTTGGGCTAATTCCCCTGTTTGCGGTAGAGACATTAGAACCCGAAACCTTGCAACACCTACCCAACTTCAAAAAGCGGCTGGAGTGGTTTATTCAAAATCGCCCAAATTTACGCAAAAATGTGGCCTGCATGGAGACGAAAGGAATGGAGGCGCGGCGGTTATTGGCGATCGTCTCTCCCGACAAACTCAAGCGCATTCTTCAAAAAATGCTGGATGAGACTGAATTTTTGAGTGATTATGGAATTCGTGCCTTATCTCGCTGTCATGCTACTCATCCCTATTTATTTCATGCGAAGGGAATGGAGTTTCGGGTAGATTATCAACCTGCGGAATCAAGTATTAGCTTGTTTGGGGGAAATTCTAATTGGCGAGGCCCAATTTGGTTTCCAGTCAATTTCTTGTTGATTGAATCGTTGCAGAAATTTCACTACTATCTCGGAGATGAGTTTAAGGTCGAATGCCCAACGGGTTCTGGGCAATGGTTGAATCTTTGGGAAGTGGCATCTAACTTGTCGCAACGTCTAACACAAATTTTCTTAAAAGATGAGTCAGGTCAACGCGCAGTCTATGGTGGGAGTGCGACGTTCCAAACAGACTCACATTGGCGTGACCATATTTTGTTCTACGAATATTTTCATGGTGATAATGGAGCGGGTGTGGGAGCCAGTCATCAAACCGGCTGGACTGGGTTAGTCGCAAAACTTATCCACCAATTGAGTGAATACGCGGAGTAGCGATCGCCTGCTATTTGGTGGCTACGATCGCCAGGTTCCAGGCCATGCGTTTCAGGCCAGGAATATGTTTGAGCAGCCGATCGAGCTTTTCCAGGCGGCAGTACGTGGGGCGCAAGCGATCGTGTTCTAGAATGATTTTCTTCCAGTACCGCTCCTCATTCGGATTGACTTTTTCAATCAGATAAAAACTCAGGAAAATCCAGAGTGTGGCAATCCAGAACGTATCGTAGGCTGTGTGGGAGAAGCGCGAGCGAACAAAATTAACAATATTAATATCCAGTGGCGTTTCATCATCGGTACGAACTTCAGTCGCCATTTGCCGATATACATTAATCACTGGATTATGCTTAAGCGGATCCCAGAAACACATCTTACCGCCAGGTTTTAGCACCCGATGAATTTCTTGAATGGTGACTTCTGGATGAGGAATGTGATGTAACAGATTAGATGCATAAACAATGTCAAATGTGTGATCAGGATAGTCAATATCCATGGCGTTAATGACTTTTCCCTGAATCTGAACCTGATTTCTCTCCGCTAATTTCAAGGCCACATCCACCATCCCAGGAGAATAATCAGATGCAACGCAGTTTGCACCCTGCATCGCAAAATATACACTGTTCTCGCCTGCCCCACAGCCTAAATCCAGGAGCGTCTTACCTTGCATGTCCCCCAGCTGTTTGAGAATGAAGCGATTCTCCGGAGCAGTACAGGCTTCAAAATAGTCTGCAACGCGAATGCCATCGACATCAATAATGGATGCCCAGCGATCGTGAAACTCCTGTTCCTTCCGTAAAATCTCGTTCTGCATACAATAATTTGGGTGAGCGTCTATCAAACCCGCATCATAACCCATGCTGGCAGCATTCTTCTAGCAAAGTTAGGGGCGGGCAACGGCAAGAAGCACGTGGCTCATGTGTTTTTGGGAATTGTATCTAGCCGGACTATTAGGTTAGGCTAGCGCCAGCGTTCAACCCCAAAAATATGTTCATTTCCTTAATTGCAGATTATGGCACTGGCGATCCGGCGTTTGCTGAAGTAAAACAGCGGCTCTTGCTGGCAATTCCGCAGGCTCAAATTCATGAATTGTCGGTGCCGCCCTTCAGCACGCTGGCAACTGGATTTTGGATTGCCCAGTTGGGACTTAACCCAGGCCCAGCAGAACGGTTGATTTATCACAACTGCGCGCCTCGTAAAGATGACCCAGAAGCACGGCAGGATAATGAAGGAGAGGGCTTGACCTATGCGTTATTGCACAATGGCGTCAAGGTAGTGGGTGTAAATGCCGGGTTTACCATTTCATTTATCAAGGACTACGCGAAAGAGTTACACACCATTCAGGTCTCAAGGGGCGGTTCCCAGTTTCGCTCGCGAGATGTCTTTCCCCCGGCAGCTGGCGCGATCGCAAACAATGATTTCAGTCTCATTGGTGAGGCAATTGATCCCAATCAAATTCCTGACCCACCCAGCGATCGGGTTGCCTGGATCGATGGCTATGGCAACATCAAAACGACGATTCCCGCTCACTCCATCCACCTGGAACCTCAAACAAAAATTGTGATCCGCATTGGGGATGTCGTGAGCGATGCCATTTATTCAGATGGCAGCTTCAAAGTGCCTGAAGGCACCCTGGCTTTCTCTGCGGGTAGCTCTGGCTGGAATGGTCTGGACGGCCAACCCATCCGCTGGATGGAACTTTTTCTTCGCGGTGGTAATGCCTGGGAGCGCTTTGGCCGCCCCAAAGTCAATCAGTCCGTGATGCAATTGCCTTGAAGCCGGAGAGCGCTATCTTCGCTGTACACCATGAGGCTCAACAGCTCTCATCGCCGATGCACCCATTCCAATCCAGGGACTTATTACCCTAATATCAAGTTTCTATAAAGTTGGAACTCATGCTGCATTGAGAACTTCCTAAACCTAGCATCACTAATTGATTGAACTGTAGTTGCTAGTAGACGTGCTCAAAGGAGTTGCAATGCTCATGTTTTATTCACCTGTTTTGACAACGCTAACGACCAGTCTGTTAGCGGTCACCAGTGTTTCTGCGATCGCCCTATTACCGACCCCAGCGGAAGCCGCAACATCACTGTCTGGTAAAACTGAACGAACCACCCAATTCCAGCTGGTCAACCCTTCGACTCCCAGTAGCTTGGGTGGGTTTAGTCAACCAGGATGGCTAGTTGCAGATGACGACGATGACGACGATGACGATGATGACGACGACGATAAAAAGCGGGGGCGGGTTCGCTACAAAGGCGACGACGATGATGACGATGATGACGATGATGATAAAAAGTACGATCGGCGATCGGTTAAAGTGACGCTCCACCGGGCTAAAAATCTGGCCCGTCAAGCCGTGGAACAACGGAATGGGGGCCTGCGATATTATCGTGCTGAAGCTTCCATGCACGGCCCCGCATCGCAAGCACCCTGTGTGGATAATGGCGACTCCTGGACATTTACCTTTTTGGGTGGGGCACCGGGCTGGCGAGTTGCTACCGTCGAATCGGTTGTGACTGTGTACAAAGCCACTAGCCGCATTCGCATCGATTACAATGGGCCTGTTCGCACAGTGCGCCGCAATGGAAACTGGAAAGGACTTTTAAAGGTCGCTCGTTTAGTCAGCCAGAATGCCCTTGTCATGCAACTGGATGTTTTAGACAAACCTGTAACCAATTCTGCTTCAGTCTTTTATCAAGTTTTTGCTCGTCGCAATAATCGCTGGATTCCCGTTTACCGCAGCACCACTACTCGCTTGATCTCAACTGCGGGTCGCGTCAACTTGCAGCCTTTAGTTATACCGATGAATCAACTCCAGCTGGGTAATGTTGATTGGTCAAGATTAGAGCTTAAGACGGTAGCGCATGTTAATTACGGCAGCCAACAACTCGTGCTGCGAGAAGTAGTGCATCGCTATCAATCACTGACTCAAATTACCGATATTCAACAGATCAATACCGTCTCTGTCACCACTGTGCGGTAATTATAGCCGTCGCCATGTGAAACGTGGCAAAGACGCGTCAGAACACCTACCCAGAATCGGCGGTTCAGCCATTTGATATGTCCTAAGTGTTCTGACCATAGCTATAATTTCGCAATAAGTGACCCTGCATCATCGTAGGGTGCTGTTAGTAATGGCGCAACGGACCCTACTGGTGTGACACAGCTAAAACGATGAGTTAGAGAACGTGGGTCTCGGCTGCGCTCAACCCAGAGGTAGACGAGTGTTGAGCGCAGTTGCAACACGGCTGATAATGCACCATTTTAGCCGTGTTGCACCACTACGGTAATGCCAAGTCTTTTGTTGCCAGGTTAATAAGGAATAACGGTCTTTTGATGCATTCCTGAGAAATTGCTGAGATGAGGCTGAATCTTTTGACCGGATAAATTCAGGAAAAGTCTTAAGCGGTTTCAGAAGCGGCTCAGACTGAGCAAGGATGATTACGCTTATGAACCATTGAGTTCATCAAGAGAAGCATTGTGTTGTCATTCAAGATTCAGTGGAGTAACCCATGAAATTAGCCTCTCTCTTTACAGGTATGGCGATGGTTGGATTGGTGACGGCTGGAGATGTTGCATGGAGAACTTTCGCCCCCACCCCCCAAGGAGACGCGATCGCAGCAGAAGTGAAACAATCTGGCCCTTCTGTGTCGGAAAAAATTTCGATGATTACGAAAAACAAGGGTCAAATTGGGAGCGGTGATCAATTACGCCGTTACTTTTATGGTGATTTGGAGCCGATCGGGATTCAGCCTGGTGGAGCAGGTATGGTCGTCAGCTTGTATAACAAAGCTAACGATGTCACCTTTTCTTACTGTGCAACCTATGACGTTGTTGTAGCTGTGAAAAAAGGTAGGATTGTTGCCTTTGCTCCTAACGAAGTGAAATAGTCCTATTGTTGATTAATTCACGGGGGCAGACTTTGCCTGCGATCGGCTGAAATGACAGCTAGATCCGCGTAAAGTCTGTCCCTTTCTGGCTAACATCTTTAGAAATAGCAACTCAAAAAAGTCAACCGCTCTAATTGCCATTGGCGATCGAGGGGTTGACTTTCTCAACAGGCAGCCATTTCACACGATTTTCGCTGCCAGTCGCTGAGATTCTATTGTTGTCTTGGCTCGCTCACTCTGCCGCGATAGACAGCAATCATCCGTTTCATTTCGGCCATCATGGCTTTCATCTCAGTGATCATTTCAACTTGCTGTTGATGGACTTCCTGCACTGTTGCAGCACTCGTTGCTTTGGGTTGAATTGTATCTAGCCGCGTTCGACCAATGATGGAATCGAATCGTGCAGCTAGCAGTTGCTGCTGCTTATACAAATCATTCATTGTTGCAACCTTGTTAGAGGGAAGCGTAGATAGGATTTTCATCTCGGCTATGATTGTTTTCATGTCTGCCATTAGAGCCTGGATATCATCCTTTAGAACTCGCTGCTGTCGAAACATTTCATCAACAGTTGAGTTTGATTGAGCGATCGCAAAAGGCGGGATATTTGCTTTTGCTGGAGTCATTACAGACAAGATTAATAGAGTAGATAACGTACCGTAGAGCAGTCTTTTCACAATAAAACTCCTTGCAATATTGATTGGTTCAGTCAATCAACGAATCTCTTGAACTAGATACTGTAACCAACCTATCGAAGTCAAATGAGTAGATGATTAGAAATAAACTAGAAAGTCATGACAAATAGATAGAAGTTGGTGCTTTGCATTATAACCACTCACTTCTTTTCAAAAAAATCATCAAACTTAACAAACTCAAAATACCAAACTCCTCAATGTTGAGAAAATCCTCATTTTTTTCTTAAACATTTCCCAGCTTTATATCTGAATCACTGTTCAAAATAGAACTATGAGCCGCATCTGGGTTGAGCATTCATGCGCTCAACCATGCATTCAGTCATTCGTTAAAAGGACAAAGTAATGCTTATTAATACTCCATATATTGCACTGTCGGAAGCAAACTTCCAGGCTGAGGTGCTTCGCGCTGAGCTGGTGTTAGTAGATTGTTGGGCCAGTTGGTGTCAGCCGATGCATTATCTGAAGCCAGCTTATTCCAAATTGTTGCTCGCCACTACGACCTCGGTCAAAATCGGGCACTTAAACATTGCCACATCCACTCAGCTCGCAGCTCGTTACAGGGTGCGAGTGGTTCCAACCTTGCTCATCTTTCACCACGGGGAAGTTGTCGATCGCATTATTGGAAGTGTTCCGAATCGAGAGTTGACGCAGAAAGTTGATCAGCTTCTGGCTGGCAAATCTATCAGCAGGAGCCAGTTTGCCTGTTTATGAACCGTTTACGATTTGATCAACTTCCAGATGACTTACAAGCACTCGTTTCAATTCAACGATTGGACACTGGTCAAATTCTATTTGCACAGCATGAAGTTGTACAAGCTGCATTCATTTTAGACTCAGGGAAAATCCAATTGGTTAGTTATACCGAGGACGGTCAACAAATCCATCATTACACTGTTCGAGCTGGAGAGAGCTTTGCCGAAGTAGCCTTATTTAACGAACGTTATTTATGTACCGCGATCGCCAGTACCCCGTCACAAGTCCTGGTTCTCCCAAAGCAGGCGTATCTGACAGCGCTGAAGTCATCCTCACTTCTGGCGGAAATGTTCATGGCCCAACTGGCTCATCGCCTGCATGACAGCAAAATATTGCTGGAGCTACGCAGCATTCGACCTGCACGCCAGCGAGTTTTGCACTATTTACAATTGAACGTACAAGCTGATGGCGTCACTGTTAAGCTTGATCGCCCCCTGAAGGAAATCGCGGATGACTTAGGACTCACCCCAGAGGCTTTTTCGCGGACGCTCAACCATCTACATGAGCAAAGAATAATTAACCGAAGGAAACGAATAGTGACACTATGTAAAGAATCGAGTGAACTTGATTCAAATCAAGGAAAAACTCATCCCACTCCAAATAGACTGCGAAACAAGTTAAGCAATGCTCCGCCTTAATCCATTGCTTCAACAGCCGTAAACATGGATCTCTCATACTTGCCTCCCCATAAGCAGGATCATCAAGTTTTGGAGCTTTTAGCTGCATTAAGTTATCGCTCCACAGACCTGGGTCGGTATCTGTATGAGATTGCTTGTGGCGTTAGCCACCTCCTGCAATCCGACTGGTCGATCGTCACCATTTGTCGTGGTGAGACGGGCCAAGTTGTCGCCAGCAGTTTGGAGTTTGAGGGAACAGATAATGGGTTTGCAGTGCATGGCAGTTTGGCTGGGGAAGTGACTCATTCTGGGCGATCGCTTGTGATCGAAGATATTCAACTGGAGCCAAGACTATGCAGTCCGCCGCAAGGCTATCATGGCTACTTGGGCGTGCCTTTGCGCACAACTCAAGGTGATGTGAGTGGCACCATTTGTTCGTTTTTTCATCATCCTCGGCAATTCACTGAGTCAGCCATTCAAGCGGTGGAGTTATTTGCTGAACGAGCAGCCACCGCGATCGATAACTATTTGCTCTATCAGCAGCAACAACAATTTAATGCTTTGCTGGAGCAGGAAGTGATGAATCGGACAGAAGAGTTGCGGATAGCCCAGGCTAGATTAGTTGAGCGGGAACGATTAGCCGCGATTGGGGAGTTTGCAGCCATGATTGTGCATGAAGTGCGCAACCCGTTGACCACAATCATGATGGGGTTGAAGTATGCCCAACACCGGTTAGCTCCAATTGACGACGATCGGCTGGCTCTCTCCCTCGATGAGGTGAACCGCCTCCAGCAGTTGCTGAACGAAATTCTGCTGTACGCCAAACCGCAGGTTCTTCAACTCGAACGCATCAACGTTTACCAGTTTTTGCGACATCTGCTCAGCCAAATTCAGGAGATACCAGAGGCAACCCAGCGAACGATCGAACTCAAACAGACATTAGTCGAAGTTGAAATCATGGGAGACTTTAATCGGTTAAAGCAGGTTTTTATTAACTTATTTCGAAATGCTTGTGAGGCAACGTCTGCCAATGACCAAATTACTTGTGAACTTAGCTGTAATTCAAGTCCAACACTTGTGAGTATTCATATTCATAATGGTGGCGCACCAATTCCACCGGAAATATTACCCAAACTGACAGAGCCTTTTTGTTCAACTAAACCAACGGGTACAGGTCTAGGACTTGCGATCGTTCATCGGATTGTGACTGCACACGGCGGAGAACTATTGATTCAATCAAATGCAGCCGAAGGCACAATCGTCACGGTTCAGCTTCCTCTAAATTAAATTCAGGATTCAATCGATAATATCCCCCTGGTAATGTCTGAATCAAGTTATGACAACCCATCTCTAGCAGCCTGCGTCGCAATCGACGAATCTGCGCGGCGACTACATTACTCGTGCGTTCTATTTCAGCCTGATATAAATAGTTGAAAATATTTTCCTGCTTCACCGCACGATGAGAATTTTGCATGAAGTATTCTAATAGCTGAAATTCTTTTTTACTTAAAACAATGCTTTGCTGATGGTCTGAAGAAAGATACCAATACAATGTCCGATCGTCACAATCTAAAAGTAACCGCCCAAACTGCAACTGTAAGGGCCGAAACTGCGGCGATCGCCGACGCAATGCACGTAGTCTTGCAAGCAGTTCTTCTGGGCGAAAGGGCTTAATCAGATAGTCATCAGCTCCCGCATCTAAGCCAGAAATCCCATCCTCCCAGCGATCGAAGGTTGTTAGGAGCATAACCAGCAACGGGTTTTGTCGCTCTCGCAAGCGTTTGCAGACTTCAATTCCATCTATTCCAGATAATGTTAAATCTAAAATTGCCACTGTATATTGACAATTTTGAACATCTAAAAAGTTCCAGGCACTAATCCCATCTTTTACCCAGTCAACAATATATTCCTCTTGATTAAGAATGCGATAAATTAACGTGCCCCAGTCCATCTCATCTTCAGCAAGAAGGATCTTCATGCCAATACCAACCTCATTCAATGTTCAAACTCTGGTTTCTTCATCTGAAACTTCAGTTTGACAACCTTGACTGAGGCGTTGCTGAGATTCTTGTTAGGAAAAGATTCTTTTTTACTAAATACGTTAAAAAAGCCAATAGAGCTTACTAGCGCTGGATGTGAGTGAGTCAATGTTTTTTTAAGTTCATTGGCTCGTTTTAAGGTTGCTAGTAAGTCTCTATTGACCATTAGTTAAATCATAGCTGGACGCAATGAAAACGGAATGAAATATAGCAGTTCTATCTAGATTATAGAAATATACTTTTTTGTAAGCAGATTCCAAAGACTTTACCTTAGGATTATGGATTAAATAACTTGTGGGGTGGGTGTCTCACCCGCCCGGACGGGCAAGACGTTCGTGAGCAGTTCGGTCGAGCCTTTCTGTCGAGACCTCAGTCGAACGATGCCCATCCCACAAAAATTGCAGTTTATTTAATTCTCATACCTTAGCAAGCTCATTCCATACTTATAAGGTTGAATAAAAAAAGACAACCGGCGATCGGTTGCCTTTATCGTCAATCAGGTGTGTGAGATATTTGGATAAAATCCGAACTAGCAGCGACGCTTCATCACTACGGTTGCAAGCTTAGAACGTAAACGTTGTTCGCACGACCCCCACAACCTGAGTATTATTGGCGCTATTTCCTTCTGGGTTAAACAGCACAAATACGCCCGGTGTAATGGCAATATTGTCATTCACACGGAAGCGATAAAATGCTTCCAGATGAAATGGAGGATCTTCATCCAAACGGCGGCGGACATTGGGGTTGGGAGTTCCCGCTAAAGCACCTGTGGTTCGACGGGCACGGAAATCGTTGTCTGTCACGCGCGGTTGCATGCCAAACAGAATTCCACCCAGGTTGCCCTTACCGCCGAGATCCGGGAAGCCTAAGAAGGCTGCCCAGTTTTGAATCTGAGCTTCCTCATTGGTGCGCTTGTTGTAGGCCCAAGTGTAACCATACCAACCCCCGATCGTTAGACGGGGTGCAATCCGCCATTGCACTTGCACAGCCCCAGTATCAGTTGATGTCGCCTCACCATTAAATGGATTTGCAGCATAACCCGTACCTGTGCTGGAAGTGATATTAGGAGTAGGCTGGTTAAAGGGGTTGGCCCCTAAACCGTTGTTACTACCCGGATAGTAGGAGCGCACGTAGAACAAGCCAATGTCAAACGCTCTGGAGGGGCGGAACACAAGTTGCCCCAAAGCCGAATATCCACCATTGAATAAACCATTTTTCTGGCCTGGATCACTACTTTGAGGGTCAGAAATAAATCCACCCTCCAAAGCTAGTTGAGGACTGAAGACATATCTAAAGCTACCACCTGCACCATTGTTGGCGCTACGCAGGTTGGGGGTAAACCGGCCAAACCGCGAAACGGCACCGCCACCACTGCTACCAAAAATTGACAGGCGGCTAACCAAGCCATCATAGAATTCGTTGGAGTTGGCATCAACTTGGATGGTTAGCTTACTACCTAACCGGAAACGGTAATACAACTCGTCAATTTCAACCGAGTTGTTGTTGGTGCCATCAAAGCCAAGGCGAGTTCCGTTCGTGCCAGTAAAGGCCCCTGAGAAAGGCGTAATGTTTCTGGCTTGCAATCGAACCCGCAATACATCACTGCCGGTAAAACTCGAATCAAAGTTGAGTCGCACTCGATTGGCAAAAATTGTTTCCGTGCGGTCTTCCTCCAGCCTGCTGCGGTTACCAGCATTGACACCACTCAAAAAGGAATCATTACCGGTAAAGATAGCCCGATCGCCAAAGGTATCAGCCACCCCAAAAATGACTTCCCCGTTGAGCTTGGTGGTAGTCGAAAACTGTTGCTTCTCTAAAGTTGCCGTGCGAACTTCGAGTGCTTCAACCCGTCCCCGCAGCGAAGCCAGTTCAGCCGCAAACTCTTCCTGCAACCGCTTGACCACTTCCAGATCTTCTTTGCGAACAAAATCAGCCGTGGCCGCCGCAATCAGTTCTTGAATTTTGTCTAAACAAGCGTTGAGACCAGCGGCAAACTCCCAACGGGTGAGGGCGCGGTTGCCGCGGAAGGTGCGATCGGGATAGCCCACAATACAACCATACCGCTCCACCAACGACTGCAACGCTTGAAAGGCCCAGTGAGATGGGTCAACATCCGTAAATTGAGACACAGAAGTCACTTGGCTCAGGCTGCTGCCGCGGCCTTCAGCCCCATAATCACTAATCTGCTGAATCGTGACACTGGAGTGCGATCGATGAGTTGACTCTAATGATTCAGTACGAGATTGTTCTGGCCGGGACTCCAGAGTACCGGGATTTGCAACGGCTGTTTCAGCGACGACAGTACCAGAAATAAGTACTACAGCACTTAACAGCGGCTGCAATGCCTGATTTATATTTGAAAATTTCCTGTGCATTCTTCATCCTCACACTCAAAAACAATCACAAGGTTGCGCTATGAACAAAGCCATCTCTACACAGAGAAACGCTCATCTAAGAGCGTGCCAGATCGAGATGAAATTCCAATGACAAACCGCAGCGCAGGTTTAAGATTCAGTTAAAAACTAGTAATAAGGATGAGGTTGAAATCACAAAAAAGCACCCTTTGCGTATTGTTTGAAAGGGTGCCAGAGTCTGATATGAAGTAAGTTACAGAGTGTTCGCATTACTCGCGCAGAGCATACCCAACGCCGCGCACTGTATGGATAAGACGCTTCTCGCCCTGTTCTTCAAGTTTCAAGCGAAGATAGCGAATATAAACTTCAATAATATTAGAATCGCCCATGAAATCGTATCCCCACACTTTCTCAAGGATTTGATCACGGGTATAGACTTGGCGGGGGTGGTTAAGCAGATATTCTAACAAGTCAAATTCCTTGGCAGTTAGCTCAATCACACGCGCCCCCCGATAGACTTCACGGGTTAACCGATTGAGGCTGAGATCTTCAAACCGTAGTATATCTTCCTCACTTTCCTCTGTGCGGCGCAGATGAGCGCGAATCCGAGCTAATAGCTCTTCAATGCTGAAGGGCTTCACCATGTAGTCATCAGCTCCGGCATCCAATCCAAGCACTCGATCGCTGACTTCATCCCGCGCTGTTAATAAAATAATGGGCAACTTGTTACCCGTGGCTCGCAATCGACGACAAAGTTCTAGCCCGGTTAACCCAGGTAACATCCAATCCAGGATGGCCAGATCAGGAGATGCTTCACGGGCGATCGAAAGTCCCGACATGCCATCATGCGCAACACTCACCTGGTACCCATCGCTACCGAGTTCCAGTTCAATAAACCGCGCAAGTTTGACTTCATCTTCTACTAAAAGAATATGTGCAGTCATCCTGGTTCTCCTAATGAGCGATAAAAGTACTGAAAGTGATGAAGGTAGCGACGGTTCTCTTTTTAGACTACCTCTACTTTAAGCAAGATAATCTTGAGAAACATGAGTTTTTGCTGAGCAATATACTGAAATGTTGCCTGAAAAAGTAAAGAAACCTCAACTTGCGAGCCGCCGCAGATAATCTATGACTTCCACCAATAGCCTCGCGGCGATCGGCCCTAACGACTTGTTATGCTGCCGTGTTAATCTCCACTAATTTCCACTAGCTTTTCACCAGAACGTAGTAGCTCTAGTGCTTCTGGCAAAACCGAACATTTGATGTATTTCCGCAAGTCAACCAAATAATTTGTGGTGGTGCTCCCAATCGATCAACCAAATCCACAAAATCACTGTCTTTGGTCATGAAAATGACTCCCTGAGCTTTTGCAGCCTCAAAGATCTCCGGTTCTTCGGCATCTCGCAACCCAAGATCACGTAAGGTTAGTGCTTTTACCCCAAATGTATCTGTAATCCAAGTTGCGATCGCGGGTGACAAGTGTGCATCAATTTGAGTTGCCATTCCTAATGCTATGCGATCCTGTAGAATTCTTGAATTAAAGTTTCTACGCACCTCCTCATCCACACGATTGAGCAAAAGTGGAGAAAACTCCTTACCCATTGTTTGAGTTGCTGCATCAGTCTCAGCTTTGCTGTTCTGTCGCATGGCAAGTTTTGTCAAAAATCCGGTGGGCTTCATCTACCATTTGAACAATTCCCACTGAGTTTTGTCCGGGACGTTTACGATATTGCTGGCAGATCTGCAGAAAATAGGAAAGAATCAAAGCATAGGATTGTTCGTCCATCTGTGAGTAGTCAATTACAATCAATCTCCCAGATTGAACAAATGCTTCAAAACTAAACGCTGTAACGCTTCGCTGACGATTACCATCTAAACTGGAACCTCTCAATCGATTAGCTGATTGTTGCCTGATATTTTGCCCAATTACGTCTAACCAACGCATACCACGTCGACTTCACCCTGATCAATCCGGACATAATCAAACAGTGCAAACCCTTCCTCTATGCTTGCCATTGCTTGAACGTGGGACAAGTCCCCACCAGTTCCATCATGTAGGATGATCATTCAGTGTGCCTCTTGCGTAATCAGCAGTCTTATATCCAGTTTGCCCATAACTGACTGGGATTGTCAGCACTTGCCTGTCCGATCGCCCATCAGATGCTGAGTATTCCCTTACGATGCTTAATCGTTGCGGTTTTGGGAATGCTGACTAATTCGTTTGTAGCACCCAAGCAAATGAGCCTCAACCACCGACAGATAAGTTGGGAGTATCGCCTTACCGATAACTGGAGGCTGCATAACTCATGCACCCTGAACGAACGCCAGCAAGGAACACGAAAACACCGGGAAAATTTAGGCTTTGTGGCTTTGTGATTAATCTGAGTTTCACCTGAAAAAAAGATAAGGGTTTCAGTCGGAAATTTACTGAAGTTTCTCAGATGTTCTTTAACCACGCATCATTCACACCAGCCTCCAAGCGGCAATACTGGCAGAAGTTTATCGCTTTGGTCAGAACGTTTAGGACAAGCAGGAAGTTACAAAGCCAGTACTGGGCAGGTATTCTGACTCACCGCGTTCGACTGAGGCTTTGATGATAAGCGGTTCGGCTGACTCACTGGAAGCCTCAGCGAAATCGCGTTCAGGCTGGAATCTTGCCACGTTACGCAGGGCTACAGCTAGATCAGGAAACGTTTTCCACCTCTAAACTCTAAGCGCGAGAATCGGCATTACTATGCAGCATTCATCTCACCCCACAATTATCTTGGGAGGCGGATTTGTAGGACTGTTTACGGCTCTGCATCTCAGCCGCCAAAACTATTCCCAGCCCATTGTGCTAATTGAGCAACACGATCGCTTCAGCTTCAAACCTTTGCTCTACGAGCTGTTGAGTGGTGAGTTGCATAGTGAGCAAGTTTATCCACGGTACAACGAGTTGCTCGCTGGGAGTCAGGTCAGGCTGATTCAAGATACAGTCGAGCAAATTGATTTGCATCATCAACGCATCACTGTTGCCTCAGGGCAGCACTATTCTTACCGTAATTTAGTTTTAGCTTTGGGGAGTAAGACAACCTACTTCCGCACGCCTGGAGCCAATGAATATACGTTTCCATTGACGAATGGAACAGAAGCGATCGCCCTACGCCGACATCTGCGTAATTGCTTGCGCCGAGCAATCATGGCGAAGACGGCAGAAGAACGGCAAGCTTTGCTCACGGTGGCGATCGTGGGGGCGGGGCCAGCAGGAATTGAATTGGCTTGTACCCTGGCAGATTTATTACCCATCTGGTATGACGAGTTAGGCGGCGACAACCGCGAAGTTCGCATCGTACTGGTAAACCGTAGCCGCGAACTTCTCAAAGGAGATATTAACAGTCAACTGCGCTGTACCGTGCAACGGGCACTTAAATCTCGTCAGGTCGATATGCTGTTTGAGGCGGCGGTAACAGCCATTCAACCCGATCGCCTCCAATATCAACAACAGAATCAATCTCACGAGCTTCCAGCGGGTACGATCGTCTGGACAGCAGGCACCAGTCCCAACCCACTTTTGCAAGATTTGCCCATTCCCGGTGAGCATCGCGATCAACGAGGTCGCTTAATCGTCAAACCAACCCTGCAACTGCCTGACTTTCCCGAAGTGTTTGCCGCAGGAGATTGTGCCACGGCCCAAGCAGATCCCCAACCGCCAACTGCCCAGGTGGCCTATCAGCAGGGACGCGCGATCGCCCAAAACCTGAAATTGCAAGCCGCTGGCAAACCGCCCTTACCTGTTCACGTTCACCTCCGGGGGACGTTGATGAAATTGGGACTAAACGCTGGCGTGGCCAACATCTTTAATCAGGTTCAGATCCGAGGGCAACCCGGACACTTGTTACGGCAAGCAACTTACCTGGAATTGTTGCCCACCCCAATTCATAACGCCAGGATCACGACCGAATGGTTGACCGATGAATTGTTACAACGGCATCGCCCTTTTACTCCCGCTCAACTAGGCCAAACTCCGTTTATTCCTGGCGTCGCAGCGATCGCGGCCAGCCTGATCTTAGCTATTCCGCTCGTGTGGCGCGCGGCTCAACCCCAACAATTCCAGCAAACTCTGAGTTGGTCAGGGGTGCCCAGTTTATTGAATCAAATTACACCAGTTTCGAAATGACACGTCTTACTACTCTTCAGGAAATTTGATCATGAAATATCTCTTCAACCTGCGTGCAGCTGTAATTGCAAATCGAATTACGCTCGGTGTTTTCTTCTTTCTCTCTGGCATTGCCAACTATCTTAATTTCAGTGTGCCGAATGGGTTTTATCAAACGGTGCTAACCCAAAAGCTCCAGATTATTGGCCCGAACATTCCGCCTGGATGGGAAGGCATCGGACCGCTCCCAGCCTTGCTTGCGGTTCCTTATGCATGGTTGTTACCCCTGGCTGAAATTGTGTTTGGGGCTTTGTTTGCGCTGAATTATTGGGTGCGCTGGACAGGGATTTTGCTGATTCTGATGACCTTCAGTATCATTCTGGCCTTTGGGATTGTGCCAGCGGGCAGTTTATTCCCGAATGCCGCAGAAAGCTTCAATAAAAATATCCTGTTTATGACGCTGATTTGGGTGTGCATTGCCTACGAAGCCTATGAGCAGAAGATGAGTCGGCGACGGGTGAACGCGATCGAAGAAGCAACCCTGTCTACGGCCAAAACCGAACTGTAAAGTCCTAATTTGTAGGAACATCCATCCCTTGTGGAACTGTTCCAGAGTCTGTGAGGAACCTCCCTATTCGATCGGGCGGTTCCAAGAAACATCGCTACTCCTCTCTTCATACTTCCTGCTATGACTACCTCTCAATACGACATCATCATCATTGGCACAGGGGCGGGTGGAGGCACCTTGGCGCATCGATTAGCCCCAACTGGCAAAAAGATTCTGATTTTGGAACGAGGCTCATTTCTGCCGCGGGAAAAGGCCAATTGGGATACAGTTCAAGTCGTTCAAAAAGACCGCTACCACACTCAAGAAATTTGGTATGACGCCAAAGGGCAAGCGATTCACCCCGGTGTTGGGTATTTTGTGGGTGGCAATACTAAAGTGTATGGCGGCGCTTTGTTTCGGTGGCGGGAACAAGATTTTGATCAGGTCATTCACAAAGGTGGCATTTCCCCTGCATGGCCCCTCAAGTATCAGGACTTTGAACCGTATTACACTCAGGCAGAAGCACTGTATGCCGTGCATGGCAAACGCGGGCTTGATCCCACAGAACCTGCGACGACTGCGGCTTATCCCCATCCAGCCATTCGCCATGAACCACGCATTCAAGAAATCCATGACTCGTTGCAGCATCAAGGTTTACATCCGTTCTACTTACCCTTAGCAATTAAATTGAATGAGACCGATCGCCGATCGAGTGCCTGCATTCGATGTGATACCTGTGACGGTTTTCCTTGTTTGCTCGATGCCAAAGCGGATGCCGACGTAGCTTGTATCCGTCCGGCGGAGGCATATGCCAACGTCACCCTACTCACTGAAGCCAAAGCAGAACGGCTGCACACGAGCGCTTCTGGGCGCGAAGTTACGGGCGTAGAAGTCATGTGGCAGGGCAAAACGCATATTTTTACGGCTGGCATCGTCGTGATTGCTTGTGGGGCCATTAACTCAGCGGCGTTATTGCTTAAATCAGCTAACGATCAACATCCGAAGGGGTTAGCAAATCGTTCCGATCAAGTTGGTCGAAACTTGATGAAACATCAAAATGGCGCAATTATTGGAGTCACCACGAAATTAAACTTAACTACATTTCAGAAGACCTTAGGCATCAATGATTTCTATTGGGGAGATGAAGACTTTGACTATCCCATGGGGCATGTGCAACTGCTGGGTAAAGTGAATGCAGATATGATTGCGCAGGAATCTCCCTCGGTATTGGGAGTGTCTTTTCGGGAGCAGCACACGTTTGAGGCGATCGCGTCTCGCTCAGTGGATTGGTGGCTGACGGCGGAAGACTTGCCCGCGCCCAACAATCGCGTGACCTTACACGGTGACTCAATTCAATTGCACTATACGGAGAACAACACAGCGGCGTACGATCGCCTATTACACCGCTGGGTCAGCATGCTCAAACGCATTGGCTGTGGTGAAAAAATTATTCCCGCATCCTTCTATTTCCGCAAAAAGCTCCCCTTGCAAGCCGTAGCGCACCAGTGTGGCACCTGTCGTTTTGGCGATGATCCCGCAACCTCTGTGTTGGATCGCAATTGCCGCACCCACGATGTTGATAACCTCTATGTCGTCGATGGTAGCTTCTTTCGCTCCAGTGCCGCAGTCAACCCAACCTTGACGATCATTGCCAATGCTTTGCGGGTTGGGGATCATCTCAGCGATCGACTATGCTGTTAGCCAACTGTTTGCTTTAGATGGTCTGCCAACCGCACAGCTAGAGCCGCCAGAGTTAACGTGGGGTTGGCGGCTGGAGATGTAGGGAAGACAGACAGATCACAAGCATAGAGATTGTTGTAGGCATGGAACTTGAGATCGGTATTCACCACACTGGTACTGGGTGTGCCCATGCGGAGCGTGCCAACTTCGTGCGCCACTCCGCCCAATCCAGCCTCATTCAAATTGAGGTTTCCACCTGGAAGCGGCACTCCGCCCAAAGTATTAATAACTCGGTCTTTCAGCGCATTCATTTCGCCCCAGAAGGGATCAGCCGTGGGGCTACGCTGGATGGAGATGTTTGGTTTTACTGTGGCAGGGCCGTTTTGCCGCACCGAGTTCTCATTCATCAGCGGTGAGTTGAATAAGAACACGATTTCGCACAACATCATGTTATTTTTCAATTGATTGTGACGCCGTAGTGTATCGTCATCTATGAACCGACCCTGGTTGAAGTCTGCCCCTAACTCCAGCACCATGTTAAAAGCATGATTTGTTGCAGATATATCACGATGTTGTGAGACGATTTTGCTGCAATTTAGGGGATCGTAGAATGGCGAGTTAGCGGGAATGGCGAAATGCGTAAAGTAAATCGGATGATCGGTAATCCCCGTTCCAATCAAGTTGTTGGGGTCACGCAAATTACTGAGTTGAGCAATTTTAGCGCTTTCGATCGTGCCTGCTGCTAACACCACAGCCTTAGCTCGGTAAGTGCGATACTTTTTGGCAATCAAATCGTATGCAGTGACGCCGCTCACATTGTCTCCAGCGGTTTGAATTTGAGTCACTACATGGTTCAGGTTAATCGCCAAAGTTTGGTTTCCAGAAGGGCCGTTCGTCAGCATTGATTCCATCAACAAATCGGCAGTGGAAAACATGCCCGTGGGAATTGTACTGAAGTTTCCGTTGGAATATTGCACGGCCACCGGCGCATCGAGATGATCAAACTCTGGAAGGATATCCCGCAGCGATCGCTTCACATTTTGGTGATAGGGCGAAGCGGGTAAGGTACTGCGATTCATCAAGTCTTCCGCCAGGTTGTACCCATTTCGTTCCAGGTATTGCTTCACTTCAGGTGCCCAGAAATCGAGTTCCCAGGCCATCATGCGCGGAATCAGGCCACCCCAGAAAATAGATTTTCCTCCCAGGTTAAATGCCTGCCCGCCATTGAAGTTGGAATTGGGCGTGTTGACGTAATTATTGACTTTAAACTCGTCATACAAGCCCCAAACGTGTTTACTAAACTGTCCCACCTGATGCTGCCGGGGCAGATTGGCGACATGGGTGGGAAATAGGTAGCTGCCAGCCTCTAACACCAACACGTTTAAACCTTGATCAGAACATTGGTCAGCCAAAATGCCGCCCCCAACCCCAGACCCAATCACAATGACATCAAATCGTTGATTTTCATTCAAATTGGGTGGGAAAAAGAGTTGCTGCACATGGGAGTTTTCCACCACCATTTCATCCACGATCGGAAACTGGACAGCTACTTCGGTGAAAATAAAGTTGTCATTCGATGCGGGAAAAATCTGTAGGTTTTGACCCATCATCCAATAATTAGTTTCCAGCACAAACTTAAACTGCATGCCTTGGGCATAGCGGGTTTCAGGAAGTTCAAACCGCCATTCGTCATTTTCATAAATGCCACTGATGTCTTTTTCCCAGCCATCGACATTGCTCCGGAGCGTAATCAGCAAATCAGGGCGATACTGAATCGTTTGAAATCGAATTGTGAACATAACAGTTGCGTCCTTGCAGGTAGAAATCAGCCCGAAACAACAGTCGGGCTGGGGGCTAGTAATCTTTCGTTCCATCAATGGAAACTCGGTCGCCGCTATCTGTTCCGGACGTTTTCCTGGAATGTCAGCGATCGGCCACTAGCGCCTAGCATCCTTAACAAATCCCTTGATCGAGTGAGGAGGGAACAACCATTACCGCGTTGCCGCAGTTTTCAGACCAGGGTTCTCCAACCAAAGGCAGAAGCGGAAACTGGGATTGCCGAAATTAGTCATTGCAACTTCCAGGCTTCATCCCGACAATCACCCAACCCTGCGGCCTTGGTTTATACTCCTCACCTACTTAGATGATTGAAGTGGACGAAGGCATGGTTGAAGCCAACGACTACGCTGGAAGTGTGAATCAGTGTCCCCAAATTCAATGGTTGCCGCAAGGCACCGCCGGGGAGGGATTCACGTGTGTAGTAGTGTTTTGCGCAAAATGACCCAACCCCAGACCCCAGTGAAAGTATTAATTGCAGAACGCACCTTGAGTATGGCAGAACTGATTGCCAGAAACTTGAAACATCAGGGATACGCGATCGCGGGAATTGTGAATTCGGCAGAAAAAGCGATCGAATTTGCCAGTGTGACGCTGCCTGATGTCGTGCTGCTGGATCTCCCCTTACACGGTGAAATGGACACCTTCACGGCTGGCTGGAAAATTCTGAGTGAGATTCGTTGTCCAGTTATTTACATGACGACCGGCACCGGAGATCTGATCAATCAAGTGCGCTCCCTCAGTTCTTGTGGTTTTTTAGTTAAACCCTTTACAGCCGAAGAACTGAGAATAACGATCGACCAAACGATCCAGCGGCATCAAAGCAGAGAGCAGCCTGATCACGGCAGCCACAAGTTTGAGGCCACGCAAGATGAGCAATTCCTGGGCTTATTGGCGCTTGCCAGTAGCATTTCGCCCATGCCTCATATCGTTTTTGAAGGCGATCGCATTCAAATCTACACTCACTCTTTAAGCGGTGCGGCCAAACTCAAAAGTCGTTGTTGCCATCATTTGTTTTCCTTCTCCTACCAGATTTTTGTTTGGAGATGGGACATTGGTCAGTATCAACTCTATACTCAAGGATTTTAATTGGTCGCTTTGGTCAAAAGCTGAGGACGAGAAGATGTTGCAAAAGCCAATGCTGAGTAAGCATTCTGACTCGCCGCGTTACACATGGCTACAGCTATAACTCAAAGCCTCTGAGAGGTAATCTGCGGCAGCCTCTACCAGGGCGATCGCATTTTCGTACATCATGCGGGTTGGCCCTAGCACCCCAACGCTCCCAACCGGCACCGAGCCTTTACAATAGGTGGACGAAATCAAAGTGCAATAGCGCATCGGCTCCAAGGGATTTTCGGCCCCGATGCGAATCATCACCCGCTTACCCATCTGGTCAAACGTCGTTGGCTCAAAGATGAGGGGCAGCAGTTGGTCTTGTTCATCCTCCAGTAAATGAACGATCGTTTGAATCTGTTGCACCTCTGAAAACTCTGGTTGTAGCATCACTTCCGATAGCCCATTAACCATCATTTGCGTAGGTGCTGGGGTTTGGGAACGTCGCCCCAGTTCAGCCAAAACAGATTTGAGAAAATCTCCATACCGCTGAAATTCTCGATCAAGTTCGCTCCAATCCAGGCTGGCCAATTCCGCGATCGCCTTGCCCCGTAGCTCACTATTCAAAAAATTAGACAAGAGTTGCAATTCCCGCTCCAGCAGTTCTGTATCAGGTTTGCTGTCATCCAACAAGGGAGGCAATTCCATCAATGTCGATCGCGTTTCATAATCATCGGTGACAAAAATCAGCATGATGCGCCCCGCATCAACCATCACCAGTTGCACATGATGCAGCCGCGTAGTGTAAGTTTGGGGCATCGTAATCAGCGCAATGTAGCCGCTCACGGTTGCCAAAATTTGGGCTGCACCTCGGAGCATCGCTTCCAAGTTGCGATCGTCTCGGCTTAAGCGATCGCTCAGCAGTTGTTCGATCTGGGTCGTAAAGGCGCTAGCAGGCGTGATCAACTGATCCACATAAATGCGATAGCCCGAATCGGAAGGCACCCGACCAGCAGAAGTATGAGGCTGGTACAACAAACCAACTTTTTCCAAAACACCCATCGCATTACGGATGGTAGCGGAACTGACACTGAGGTTATATTCTTTCACTAAGGCTTCGGAGCCAACTGGTTCAGCCGTCGCAATATAGTGGCGCACCGTTGCCCAAAGGACTTGTTGTTGCCGAATAGTCAGTTTCACTGGGGACATTGTTATTAAACAAACGTGCTAAAAGGGTTGGGAATTTATCAAGTTATTCCACTATACGGTTGAAACCAGACGTTTGTTGTACTGCTTTGAACAATCAATACGAAAAGCAGGCTGGCATGCACCGCACTCACCTCTAAGCTTGAAACGGTCTGTTCCCTCCGCCTCTACCTTTTCCACCATTAGCGCAGGGATGACGAACCAGGATCGGTTTGAGTGGTCTGAAATTGAGATTGCAGCCAATCTTGCCCCAATTGGATGGTAATGTCGGATTCCAAGTCGCCCGTCCCTTCGACGCGAATTTCGCCCACGCCCAAGAGCGATCGCACCGCTTCGGCACTTTTCAAATCACCCTGCTGCGCAACAATTCGGGTGGATGTGAGCGGCTCACCCACCGGATCAGTCACGATCGAGTCAGCATACCCCGCCTGACTCAAGCGGTTAGCCACCAATTCAGGGGCAGCCCGACGAGTACTATCTTGAATCGAAATCCGCAGATGAGTCGGCTGGGAAGCATCCGTTGCCGTTACCCCAAAATCAAAAAACTGGGCCGCCATGGCCTGAATTTTTTCCTGATTGGGCAACCAGTAACTGGTTCCATAGGTGCTAATGTCACCGTAGTCACCCGGCACGATCAGCATTTGCATCTTGGAGCGATCGATACCCGTCGCAAATCCCACCAGTGCCACCAGTTCTTCCACCGAAAGATTCGTGTCAATGTGCGATTTGATCACCGATAGAATTTTGGGCAGGCGGGCCACGGTTGCAGGATTCAATGCTTGCTCCGACAAGGCTCGCATCACCATTTGCTGACGTTGCACTCGACCGATATCCCCCAATTCATCATTCCGAAAGCGCAAAAGTTGTAAAGCCTGGTCTCCATTGAGATGTTGCTTACCCGCTTTCAAATTGACGTAGAGATGCTGGCTATCATCCTGATATTTCATGTCTTTGGGCACGTAGACCGTGACCCCGCCCAACGCATTAATCAACGCTTCCACGCCCTGAACATTGAGCGTGACATAGCGATCGACCCCAATGCCGCCTAATAACTCACTCACCGCTCGAGCGCTGAGGGCTGGCCCGCCCAAGGAGTTGGCCGCATTAATTTTGTTCGTTCCGTAGCCAGAAATGTCTACCCGCGTGTCACGGGGAATAGACAGCAGCACAACTCGCTTGGTTTCCGGGTCGAACCGGAGGAGCAACATTGTATCCGTCAACCCATCAAAAGAATTGACCAGGGCATGATAGCCCAGGTTCTGTTGGTTTGGCGGTGGTTCATCCGCAAGGTCGCTGGTTAAGACCTTCGTCCCCAATACCAGAATATTTACTGGGCGAGTTAGGGATGGCAGTTTGAGATTTTTCCCAGCGGACAGGTCTCCTTTTGAAAACACTGCGGCATCTTTTGCCGACAGTTTCCGCTGCATTAAAGGCGTACTTGCCATCGTCATTGCTAAAAACGCGCCCGCAGTCGCCGAAAGTAGGGCAACCCCGCTCAAACCCACCAACATCCACAGCCAGCGATACCCTCGCTTAGACACTTTTTTTAAAGTTGGTCTCGGTGGTTTTGCGGTGCTGGGTGGTTGATGTCGGGGATTCACAGGCGGTTTTGTTGTGTCCTAGCAAGGAGCATAGTAACAACTATTTCCAAAATGCGCTGTAAATTTTGCGAATCTTTCTAATGGGAGGTTATCGGTCAGTAGGATGTTCCAGGCAATATCCCACGACGAGTGATATCTTAGGAAGATCGATTAAGCCGATATGGTGATGGACTGGTTATCGACTCGACGCACGGCAACGACGGAGGGTTTTGGCGGTTGGTTAGCTTGTTTACTCGGCCAGTTGGAGCCGATCGGCACTTTGCGTTTTTGCAAAAATGGCTGGCCGTCCGTGGTGAGCAAGGAAATTTCTCGCTCTTCTGCGGCCATGTTCTGGCGAATGCCATCCGTTTCGCCGGGATGTTGAACCGCCAAAAAGAGCGTTGTGGCATCAGGGGTAAAGCAAGGCCCCGTGGTTTCGCAGTCCATCGGTCCCATGCCAAACAAAAACAGTTGTCCGGCAGCGTCACCCGACATCGGCATGTACCAGATGGAGTTGTTGCCAAACACCCCCCGCAAACTGGATTGGTTCAGCGGCACCCCATTTTTCAGACGGTCTTTAGGGATGGTCTGGTTCATCTTATCGGATGACATATCGGTAACCATCCACAGATCGCCGTTGGGGTCAAAGGCCAAGTTATCGGGATTGGCAAAGCCCATACCACCCAGAGCTGGTTCGCCACCCGTTGCCATCATTTCCCAGCGGAATGTTTTTGCTTCAGGCGCGTTACCATCTTCGCTGAGTTTCATAATCCAGCCATATTCATAGGCGGTGTTGCCATCCGGCCCTTTGAAAATACGAACATCCGGGCTGCCATCTTGCCGACTAATCCCACCTGAAGTAAAGGTGATGTAAAGGGAACCATCCGGCCCAATTTCTGTGTCTTCTGGGCGAGCGGTACAGGTGGCACCCGCAGCATTGCCAGCAAAGTGAGCATCAATCAGAATTGCGCCCTGCTGTTCGATCGCATTGCCAACGTAAAGATCACCCAGCGTTTTGAATTTTTGCTTGAAGGCTGCAATCTCACCGTCTTCCTGTACCGGGACGAAGCCACCGGCGGGCCGCTGCGGGAGCGGTAACATCCCACCACTCAGAAAGGCAGGAGACACTGGTTCGACGGGAGTATCAGCAGCTAGAGCGATCCAGCGACCAGTGCCATCGGCGTTAAATTGAGCTGCATACAGCATCCCATCTTCCAGCAATTTGGAGTTGCTTTTGTCTTTGGGGTTAGTAACGGTGCCCTTGCTGACGAATTTGTAAATATGGCCGCCGCGCCGATCGCACCCCGAATAAAACGCTAAGGGTTTGCCTTCAACCACGCGCACCCCAACAGCTTCGTGCCGATAGCGCCCTAGCCAGGTATGTTTGGTGCCAGGATCATCGGGATTTGTCGGATCAACTTCCACCATCCAGCCATATTTATTGCCGGCTAGGCCAAAGACATTGCCCAACCCAGCCATTTCTTCATCTGTGATGTTGAAGGGGCAGTTGATTGGGTCAAAGGAAGTGCCATCCGCATAGACTGGTTCCGGCACTTGAATTTGAATATTTTCTTCAGCGCTGAAGACCGTCCCCCAGGGGGTTTGGCCGCCAGCACAGTTCTGAAAGGTGCCGATGATATTGGCACCCAGTTGATCGACGTAGCCCTGGCCTTTGGTCTTTTGGAAGATTGCCACGGCGGGACCAGTCGCTTTCAGGTAGCGTTTATCCACCAGCCCGGAGACTCCAGAAATGCGGCGATCGTTTTGTGAGTGAGTGCGCTCCCATTGCCCTGCGGCATTTCGGCGAATGGAAATAACGCCCAAACCCTGATCTGCCAACCCTTCAAAGCAAATGGTTTTAATTTTTTCTTTGAGGGGGTCACCGTCTTTGAGGGTAAAGGCATTTAGCCCAGGGATGCGATCGTCGGGAACCGCTTTAATGGCCTTTCTCACCGCTGGTTCAACTTCAGCGAGCGGTAACTTTAGCCCAATCACCTGTTCAAAGCTCTGGAGCCAGGGTTTGGCACTAATGTATTCAAAATTAATGGTCAAGAGTCCTTCGTTTTCGCCCGTCTGCACCAGGGCGAGATAGTCATTGTTGTAGCCAAAGCGGGAAGTGCCCACTTTATCGCCCCAGGAGGCAATCACATCATAGGTAAAGCCGTCTGGCAGCACGAGATCATCTACCACTTCGTAGTAATTGTAGGTATTCATCTGCTGGTCAGTTGCCATCGGATTGAACGAGACCGTTTTGTAGGTGGCACTGGCAGCTTGCTGTTCGGTTGTGGCTGAACCCAGAGCGAGCGGAATCGGGCCTTTCACGGGTTGGAAGCCCAGTTTAACCGATTTACCCAAAGTCGAAGTTGGGTTTTGACCAAATTGCTGGAGTTGGCCACAGGCAGCGGTTCCAACGGTCGCGCCCAGGAACAGAAGGAAGTGACGACGGTTCAGAGTCATAAAGTGTTGAGGAGTTCTTACTAGGGGTAGATTGCCGTAGTCATGACTTTAGCTCAAGTACTTTAAAAAATGGTAAACAGTCCCCTCTAGGGGCAGGAATAGCCAGAGGCATTTCATGGCATCTCATTGTCTCTAATCCATGCAACTGCTTGGGTGGATAGAAATGGTCGTGGTTTGTTTTTTAAGTCGCTACAATTTATAGTGTTGCCGCGATCGTCCTGACCGCAACTTGGGCCTCATAACGTAATCCTTTGGCAATGCGAAATAGTTCTTCGCCTGTGTGTAAATAGTGTTCGTCGTAGTTAGCAGTGAAGTATTCCAGTTGTTCAATCCCATCTCCCAGTTGACTGAGACAGTAAAACAGATTAGCGGCGGCCCCGGCCACAGAAGCGGGATTAGGCAACGATCGAAACACTCGCTCAGCCTGCTCTAGCCAATCGCGGCAATCATCCAGGTAATCCTGAAAATCTTGCATCAATTCATCATCAAACGGGTCAGCGGCCAGATCATCAATTTGATCTTTGAGCGGACTAAGTATCTTATACAGCAAGCGATTGACTGGAGTGTAAACCTGGTTTAGCCATTGCTTCAGGTCTTCCTCGATCTGTTGGCCAGTTTGCTGTTGCTTGCGATACCGCTCTTGAGCTTTGGCAGTGCGTTGCTGGCGATCGCTGCGCTTGCCCACTGCCACTCCAACCGATTCTAGCTGGGCTGCATAGCGACGTTGTTGATCATAACTGCGGCGGTTTTGCGGGTCACCTAACACTTCATAAGCGGCATTGAGACGGGCAATTTTGTCGTGGTTAGAAACTTGCTGATTGCTATCTGGGTGAAACAATTTGGCCAGTCGGCGATACGCTTGCTTAATCTCTGCTTGGGTCGCCGTCGGTTTCACCTCTAAGGTTCGGTAGTGATCATGTTCTGCCATGCGCTTATTGTACCGTCCCAACCCAGTGGAAGGGGAGTGTTAGATATACTTCAAACAATCCTCCGGCACGAGCCACAATTCGCCAGATCGGAAGCGATCGCACTCAACCCACTCAGCGATCGCTGGAGGATTGAAGCCATCCACAAACGGAAGTTGCTCCAGTTCGTAGAATTTGCGATCGCCAAAATCAGCCCGATAAAGCTGAATCAATTCGTGTTGAGGTTCATTCAGGTAAGTAAAAATATTTTCGAGACAACCCAGATATTGGATGTTGATGAGTTCAGCCTGGATTTCCTCCTGAAATTCGCGTTGCAATGTCTCCAAACTGGTTTCACCAAACTCCACACTGCCCCCCAAAGCCCGGTAGAACGTTTTCTGCTTTACCGGTTCATAGCAACCGGCCACAAAAAGACGATCGCGATCCAGAATCAATCCCAACGCTTTGACTCGAATTCGATTTTGCTTTTGCATCATGTTTCCTGTATTTGGCCACGTTAACTACACCGCAGATGCACTAGATTCCCTTCACTGCCCACCTTTAACCCAGGAAGATGCTCATTTTTTTTGAACTAAAGCGCTCCAAGTTTGCGGCCCACCCAGGCCATCGGCAGCGAGGAAAAAGCGTTTTTGCCTTTCTTTGACGGCAGCTTCAATCAGGCTCCCAAATATATAACTATGGTCAGAACACTTAGGACAGAGCGAATGGCTGAGAAGCCGGTTCTGAGTAGGTGTTCTGACGCGCCTCGTTCGACTGAGGCTTCGACGATGAGCTCAGCCGAATCGCGCTCACGCCGAAGTCTGCCACGTTGCACATAGCGACGGCTATACACCATCAATCAACACTTGGAGGGCATGCAGATTCAGGTTAATGCTTGTTTGCTAGAGCTGCTTCAACTGCGAAAGAATACTTCAGCTTAGGTAGTGAGTGAGTTCAGAGTGTCAGCAAAATCATCTACCTATTGAATGCAGCAGCACATCACTACTTCATTTTGAATAGAGTTTGACACTCATTTGGGTGTTTTTTTAGAGCGCAAGTTTTTGCCCCTCAGGCAGGTTCAAGTTGAGTGCAGCATTACCCATTAACCTGGAGTATTTGATCTTGCATTCCGAACCGCCCGCACTTCCCAACCCCTTTTTCCACAAAAATTGCAGTTTATTGGAGTCCAGATCCTTAAGATCAGCCCCGATCGCTCACTGCGAGGCGACGGTTTGTTTGCGCCACAGGTTTGCGTCGGGCGACGTAATCAGCCGTTGGCGATTTGGGGGCAAGACTTTCTAAATTCAACCGATAGCCCACATTCCGCACAGTTTGAATCAAATTTGGTTGTCGAGGATCGGTTTCAACTTTTTTCCGTAACGACAAGATGTGAGTATCAACCGTACGAGGATTGTCGATCGCATCAGGCCAAGCCCGCTGCAATAGCTCCGATCGACTCAATGGCATGCCCCCCGCCTGAGCTAGCACGTACAGCAAACTAAACTCTTGCGGCGTCAACTCAATCAAATCGCCCTTGAAGCGTACCCGCCGGTGCACTAAATCAATCTGCAAATCACCACAATCCAACGCTGCTGGTGGCAGCATTGCCAATCGGCGACGAGTTAGCGCTTCCACGCGGGCCAAAAATTCCTGCATGCCAAAGGGCTTAGTGAGATAATCGTCGGCTCCAGCCCTCAACCCTTCAACAATGTCAGCTTCGGTACTGCGAGCAGACAACATCAAGATCAAGGTTTGCTGTTGTCGGAGCCAGCGACAAAACTCAATCCCATCCCCGTCTGGCAGTTCGGAATCCAGGATGATGAGGGTGGGCTGACGATGGTGAAACACTTCCCGCGCTTGGTGCAAGTCCGCCGATTGGTAGACTGTGTAGCCGGCCTGCTGGAGATGCCAGCCGAGCAGCGATCGCAGGTGAGGGTTTCCTTCAATGATTTGAATACAAAAGGCTGACACGGAGGCTGCGCTTCCTTCGAGTTTGTGCTTATCAATCTAACAAAGCCTCGTATTCATATTTGTAAAGATGGTTACTTCAACTCTGTAGACAATGACTCACCGCATCAAAAGGGATAGTCGCGATCGGGCAGATAACCTGCCCACGAGCCAGACTTGGCCGCTAGAGGAATGACCCTTAAATCAACTGCAACATCTGTGAGATGGGTATCGATCGACTGAGGTCTCGACATAGAGGCTCGATCGAAAGGCTGACAAACGTTTTGCCAATCTGGGCGGGTGACATCACCCACCCTAAGGCGATTGAACCTCTACTCATTAAGGAGTTTTCTAGAAAACAAAATACCTGCATGGGCAGGCTTAGCCCAGGATGAGCAACTGATGGGCCGGACTTTGACAAAACCGACCCCCTCCGCAAGGGGACATTTTTTCCTAGAAATCGCCTTAGTACCCCATGTAAGTCTTGAGGAACCACTTTTTCACTTTGGAGATCCCGGCCAGATCCTGTTCACTGCCACTGACTGCCAGGGGAACACCCAAGAGCGTTGCAAAAGCGGCATCAGATAATTCACCTGCCTGATGTCTTTGAAACGCATCAACTACAGTGACTAGCTCGTTGACGGAGAAGTCGTAGCCATTCATAGCCGCAAATTCAGCCACAACCGGTGCCCGTTCACCTTTCAATGCTTCAGTTTCAGCCGGATCCAGGTCAGCTTCACTGCTGATGTTGCCGTCACCTACACCCAACAACTTCTCCAGTTGTTGACGCAACGCTTCATCTTCTGCGGTTCTTTGCATAAATTTGAGAACTGTCACGGTAGCCATAGCGAGAATGCCCCACTCGTTTTGACGCATTTATATTAGCAAGCGTCTTTTTAGAGAGCGTCGATTCTTCATGTTCAAATAATTCTTTCTCGGCTTTAGGTGTCAGCTCTTTGACAAAGCTCGGCGGAGATCGAAGCAATGGTCGATGAAGTCCTGCAACAAGTTGTTTTGTTTCAGGTAAAGATTGGAATAGGTGGCAGCCGTGTGTTTCAAAATTTCGGCCAGGGTGGAAGTGGGGCATGGCAAAGCGGCGATCGCGCCCACCTTGAGCTTGTGTTGCATCGCCAGGGCTAACACATTGATCAATTCGCTGCCCTGCTCCCCTACAAGATGCGCTCCCAGGAGGGTGCCATTGCGATGTACGACCAGCTTACAAAATCCATTTAAGTCGTTGCGCATGTGAGCTTTCGGCACGGTGTGGAAGGCTTGCTGGAGAATAAAAACGTTCTTGCGGCCATGGCGTCTGATCGCTTGAGCCTCGGTCAGGCCCACCCAGGCCACAGCTGGTGACGTGTGGATGGCCAAAGGCAGGGATTGAACCTTGACCTTGAACCCGGGCAGAAACAGGATGTTTTTGAGGGCGATCGTTGCCTCAGCCGTAGCCAGATGGGCAAAACACTCTCCGCCCCAGCGACCTTCACAGGCATAAATCCGCGGCTGAGTCGTTTGCTGTTTACGACTAACCACAATGCCGTGACTGCTCCACCTCACCCCAGCCGCAGTTAGGTTTAGAGCAGCCCCATTGGGCGCTTGCCCAGTCGCCAGCACAACCTCATCAACAACCAGAATTTCTGCATCGAGGTGAATTTGGGACTGGCCACCCTTTGCTTGAATTTGATGAATCAATGTTTGCAAGCGGACAACGACCCCGTCTGCTTCTAATTGGGCCTGGATGGCTTGACTCACGTCGCGATCGGCCTCCGGCAACAAACAAGCCTGTTGCGTCAGGAGGGTAGTTTGGAAACCCAGATAACTCAGTGCCTGTGCAAGTTCAACGGCTGTTTTGCCACTCCCCAAAATGGCCACTTGGGCAGCGGGAGCGAGCGTCGCAATTTTGCTGGGAAACGTTGCGGGAGTGGAGTAAGTAATTGTCTCCAGCCCAGAAATGGGTGGAATCGTCGGCTGCTCATCCATTGTTAGCAGGTAGCCCCGCGCTTGGAGGGTGCGATCGCCCGCCTGAACACGCAGTCCGGGCTTCCGGCAGAATTGACCTCTGCCATCCAAAACATCCACGCCCTGGTAGGCTAAGCCAGTGACTCGAGTTGCTTCCACATTCATCACCACTGCTTCTAGCCAGGGCGCAACCTGATGCCACTGGTCGGGTGGGGCGGGAGCAACCTGGAATGGGCCAGGGAACTGGGTTTGTTTCTTGGTATGGGCAACTTGCAGCAAGGCATGGTGGGAGACCAGTTCTGGGGCAGCGGTTGACGTAATACCTTGAGTAATCAGCGCGACACGCGCTTTGAGGGTAGTCGCCGCGATCGCGGCTTGAATCCCGGCTGGGGTAGCACCCAGAATAATGAGGTCGTAGTCAACGGACATGGGCAGCGGGAAGAGAAGGAGTGGGAGGTGATGAAGGAGTACGGGCGCTTAAGTTCAGGTGGCTTCAGGAGTTAAGTTGGGTGTACCAGAACGTCTTGTAGCCCATGCATTAACCGTTGATTATCCACAACCGTGCGAATGGCGATACGGAAATAGCGATCGCCCAATTCGGGAAAACTCAAACAGTCCCGAATGAATACACCATGCCGTTGGAGCAGTTCACGTTGCAACCAGGAGACCGACTGCGCCGACTCCACCAGCAGAAAATTAGCAGCGCTAGGATGGGGAGAGAGTCCTGGGAGTGCCGCCAACTGCGCCAGCAACATGGGGCGAGTCTGCTTCAGCCAGTTCCAGGTGCGCTGCTGAAACGCGACATCCTGCAAAACCACCGCGCCCACTGCCGCCGCCAGGGTATTGACTGGCCAGGGATCACGCCATGCTTGCCAGCGGCTGAGACGATCGGGATGGGCGATCGCATAGCCCAGGCGTAATCCTGGCAGACTATAGAATTTGGTCAGCGATCGAATCACCACCAGATTGGGAAACGCCTGCACCCAATCCACCACACTATGCTGATGCTCCGGCGGGAGAAAATCCATGAACGCCTCATCAACGACGACCAGCGCAAATTGCTCCAGCAGCGGCAAGATAAAATCTCTGGAAAACAGATGCCCAGTGGGATTGTGGGGGTTATTGAGAAGAAGGCCCGTTTGGGAAGATGGGGCTGCGGGAAAGGAGCGCAGCGGCGAGGGCGGAAAGCAGGGAACGGGTTGAATTTGAGCATTAAAGCTGTTGAGGGCACGAGGATAATCGCTGAAGGTTGGGGTGGGCAACACAACAGCGTCTAGCTCAGCCAACTCACGACAAGCCCAGGTGAGCAATTCAGCCGCCCCATTTCCGGGCAAGATCCAATCTGGAGAAATTGCGTGAAATTGGCCGATCGCAGCACGCAGGCTGGAGTAGTTGGGATCGGGATAGGCCGTGAGTTGGGCAAGGCTAGATTGCATGGCCGCGATCGCCGACTTTGGTGGCCCCAATGGATTGATACTGGCTGAAAAATCAAGCAGCGCAGTGGGGGAACAATTCGCCAGGGTCGCGGCCCAGACTAAATTGCCCCCATGCAATGGCCGCTCCAAGGGCATGGATGCCCCTGGACTTAGTTCGTTTGTAATGTGTGGCAGCTTCAACCGGGAGCAACCTTCTCTTTGAACAACTTCCCAGCGGAAAAAGCAGGGACTTTCGTGGCTGGGATGCTCATTTTATCGCCAGTTTTGGGGTTTCGTCCTTCGCGGGCTTTGCGTTCACGCGATTCAAAAGAGCCAAATCCCACCAGGGTCACTTTATCGCCATCACTGACCGCTTCCACGATGGCATCAAGCGCTGCGGAAAGCACGGCATCTGCCTGTTTTTTGGTGACGCTGGCCTTATCAGCCACAGCATCGACTAATTCACCCTTATTCATGGAATCTCCTTTTGCGATAGGACATTTTGCAAAATCTAGATTTCATCATTGAAATCAATCACGATCGCGAGGGCACAACAAAATCGCTGAAATCCCTCTACTACTTGGTTTTCAATGCCTTATTCTAAGGTGCCTATTTCCGATCCGGATCGTTGAAACCTTTAAGATATTTGGATTTCAGCCCTTGTTCCGCAGTATTGGCGATCGACCTTGATAAGCTTCACCTATTTGAAAAGGCTGTTTTCCAGCAATATCACGCACTTTGAGGCCATCGTAAATGGCTTGCTATATGAGTGAGTAGCGATAAAGTGATACACTCGCTCACTTTAAATAGCCCGTCGTAATGTCTTGAAAAACTGACCGGCTGGGGTTTTCAGGAAAATTCAGCAACTGTCTGCCACAGCATTGGCCCAGATTGCCACCAAAAACCGCGTGAGTCAGCATGCCGAACCTCACGTCAGCCCTGATCCCCAAACTGCCGTTTTGTATAAGCCAAAGTTACCAATGATTTTTTATAAAACTTAACAAGTTGCGGCGATCGAACTGGCTGGAAGAGTCCCACTCGCCTCAACTGAAGATTGTTGAAAGAGATTAATAAAGAGGGCCAAACCTACGGCTAGAGAAACGATTGCAGGCGAGGCACCAGTTCTTCTGCGGCTAAGACCCCTTCAATGCGATCGACTGGTTTTCCCTGCTTAAACAGCACCAGCGTAGGTAAGGCATAAACCTGGTTCTGGGACGCTAATTCTGGATATTTATCCGTGTCGATTTTAACAATCTGAATCTGCTCCTTCATCTGGGCGTTTACCTGAACCAAAATCTTTGCCATCATTTGGCAGGGGCCACACCACGTTGCATAAAAATCGACCAGAACCGGCAACTCAGAACTAGAAATCATGTCCTCAAAGCTTGTGAACTCTTTTTTGGTTGCCATCGTTCAAACACCTCAATTTGTCCTTCTATGGTAGTCAAGATTTGCGCAGTCGAGATTTGAACATGCACTATCGACGATTTGGCCAAACAAATCTGCGACTATCTGTTTTTTCGCTAGGCACAATGCGGTGTCTGGCTTCAGAAGCGATCGCCATTGAAACAGTACAGCAGGCCCTTGCCCTCGGCGTGAATCATCTCGAAACTGCGCGGGGGTATGGCGAGAGTGAACGGTACTTGGGGGCAGCTTTGCGATCCGGCCTGCCGCTGTCTCGCGATCGCCTCATCATCACCACCAAACTGTGCCCCACGCCCACAGCCGCCGAGATGGCCCACCAGATTGATGAGTCTTTGAACCGATTGGGCGTGGATTACATTGATGCGTTGGCCATTCATGGACTCAACACCTGGGAACACCTGGCCTGGGTACAAGCGCCCCAGGGTTGTATGAAAGCGGTGCAGCAGGCGCTCGCCGATGGTCGCATCAAACATGTTGGGTTTTCCACCCATGGTGCCCTGGAATTAATTCTGGCCGCGATCGCCACCGATTTGTTTGAGTTTGTGAATTTGCATTACTACTACTTGTTTCAACGCCATGCCCCCGCGATCGCCTTAGCGCAGGCAAAAGATCTGGGCATTTTTATCATTTCTCCTGCCGACAAAGGCGGTCTGCTCCACACACCGTCCCAGCGCTTGCTTGATCTTTGCCAGCCGTTTGACCCGTTATCCTTAACCTATCGCTTTCTGTTGAGCGATCCCCGGATCACGACCCTCAGCGTTGGCGCGGCCAATGCCAAAGAGTTAGCCGGACTCGCCCCAATCGCCACCCAAACCCATCCCCTCACCGACCAGGAACGCGCAGCTTTTGACCGCTTGCAGCAACAGCACGTTGAACAATTGGGCCGAGATCGGTGCAGTCAGTGTTACCAGTGTTTGCCCTGCCCGGAAGCGATCCAGATCCCGGAAGTGTTGCGGTTACGAAATCTGAGTTTGGCTTACGAGATGACCGAGTATGGCCAGTATCGCTATCGCATGTTTGAACAGGCTGGTCACTGGTTTCCGGGCACCAAAGCTAATCGGTGTACCGACTGTGGCGATTGCTTGCCCCGCTGTCCCGAAGAGTTGAATATTCCAACACTGTTACGAGATACCCATCAACGCTTAAATGGCGCTGGGCGACGGCGTTTGTGGGAGTAGATGTGGCTCCTGTTTGACGAATACAAGGCGATAGACCGGATCGTGAAACGACATGACCAGTAGTTCTCGTTCTGTCGCTACGGGGAGGGGATTGCGGTTCAGCCAATGCTCTGTTTGGCGAGTGAAGGCCGGATGCTCAGCGAAGCGATCGCGCATCTCGATCGCGACCTCTTCCACGTCCGATTGCAGCAACACACTGCCCCCGTCTACCAAAAACTCCGCCAAAACAGACACCAGTTCTGGCTGCACGACTCGGCGCTTTTGATGTCGTCGCTTAAACCAGGGATCGGGAAACTGAATCGTCACCCGTTGCAGCACCCCGACTGGCAAAGAGTTTAACAAGGGCCGTAGGGAATTATTGGCATTGCAGAACAGGTAAGACAAATTCGTTAGCCCCAGTTCAGCTCGCCATTCATTGGCTTGCGCCACCAGCGGTTCTCGAATCTCTAACCCCAAGAAGTTCCATTCCGGCTGCTGTTGAGCCATATCTAGCAGAAACTTGCCCCGACCACAACCAACATCCAGATGCAAAGGGCGATGCACATCTGCGAACACGGTTTGCCACGCTGGTGGGGCCGCCGCAACCTGATACTTACGGCTCAGGGGATTAACATGTTCTCGAACGCGGACAAGAGACAATAGCCAAACCTCAACCCGATTCACTGGTGTTGTTTTTATTACAGTAGCTTAAACGAGTTCAGGAACCGTTCCACCTCGCCCGCGAAACGAGCTTGATTCACTGCGGGAACTTCAACGGCGATTTGATAAATTCGCTGTTTAACGATATAGGTGCGATGCTGGACGATCGACTTTTTCTGACTCTCAACTTTAATTTCCCGCCCATTGTAGTCATTCAACTTAATCACCCGCTCACTCAGCACTTTGAACCGCTCATCCCCAGTAATGCCACTAGCGATCGCCTCCAACACCAAATTTTCTGGCATTGATTCCACGCTTTTGGGCAAATCAACATAGGACACGGTGAAATTGGTGGAGCCTCCATCCAGCGTCGTTGAAAACAAATAGGTGTTAACGACACCCGTGCCCGTGTTGACGGTTTGCACCCGTTCTGTGGGTTGGCTGGGCATCAAAACACTAAATCCGCCCTTATCCGACTGAAACGGCACCCATTGTCCAGTTGGTTGCCCCGTTGGCGTTGGGGGCGCAGGTTGGGATGAGCGGCTCTGGCTCATCGCTGGCTCACCCAACAAGAGCAAACTGCCCAGCAACATTGGCACGACAGGGAGAGAGGTTCGGTTGAGCATAATCGGATTTCCAAGGGTATTGAGTAGGATGTTACACGTGTATGCCTACTGTCGGTTGCAGAACGATCAGAGTTCCCGCCAAAATCTATCCTGACCAAGCGCCACGATAGAGGGAGAATGGAGAAAGAATTTTGCCAACCTGCCGCCAGTCGTGATGATATTTCCAGAACACGAACGCATTCTTACCGCTATTGATGTGGGTACGAACTCGATCCACATGGTGGTTGTGCGGATACAACCGTCGCTACCCGCATTTACCATCATTGCCCGCGAGAAAAATACGGTCCGTTTGGGAGAACGCTGTCAAAATACAGGGCAACTAACGGAAGCCGCGATGGAGCGGGCGATCGCCGCGTTGAAACGGTGCGTTGAAATTTCCAAAAGCCTCAACTCGGAGCAAATCATCGCCGTTGCCACCAGTGCCGTCCGGGAAGCGCCGAATGGGCGTGATTTTTTGCAGCGAGTAGAAACAGAAGTGGGGCTTTGGGTGAATCTGATTTCTGGGGTGGAAGAAGCCCGTCGGATTTATTTGGGGGTTTTGTCTGGTTTGGAATTCAACAGCCAGCCCCACACTGTGATTGACATTGGCGGCGGCTCCACGGAGTTGATTTTGGGCGATGGGCACGACCCCCGTAGTTTAAGCAGTACGAAGATTGGAGCAGTGCGACTGACGAATGAGTATGTGTCAACCGATCCCATCAGTAGTTCCGAGTTCCAAGCGCTGCAAGCTTATATTCGAGGCATGTTAGAACGCCCGATCGCCGATCTGCAAGCCCATCTGCGTCCTGGTGAAAAACCCCGATTGGTAGGCACATCCGGCACGATCGAAACGTTGGCTGTCCTGCATGCGCGCGAGTCGTTGGGGATCGTGCCCGCCCCCTTACATGGCTACACCTTCCGGTTGGTGGATTTGCAAGAGATGGTGACTCGTTTCCGCCGCCTCAATTATGCGGATCGATCGCAACTGCCCGGGATGAACGATCGGCGGGCCGAAATCATTTTGGCGGGAGCACTCATCCTCCAAGAAGCGATGACGCTGCTGGGCGTTGAGTCGATTACGATTTGTGAGCGATCGCTGCGAGAAGGCGTGATTGTTGATTGGATGCTGACCCACGGCTTAATTGAAGATCGGCTGCGGTATCAAAGTTCAGTGCGGCAGCGGAGTGTGATCAAAATTGCCCAAAAATATCGGGTCAATACCCACCACAGCGAACGAGTAGCCGAACTAGCGCTGAATTTGTTTGATCAAACTCAGGGGGTGATGCATCAATGGGGCACCGAGGAACGAGAATTACTCTGGGCGGCGGCCATGCTGCACAACTGCGGCCATTTCATCAGCCATGATGCCCACCACAAACATTCCTACTACCTGATTCGGAATGGTGAATTGTTGGGCTACACCGAAACCGAAATTGAAACGATCGCCAACCTGGCCCGCTATCATCGCAAGAGTGGCCCTAAGAAAAAACACGACAACTATCGCAATCTCACCAGCAAACCCCATCGGCGCATGGTGGATCAACTCAGCTCCCTGTTGCGGCTGGCCGTTGCCCTCGATCGTCGGCAAATTGGTGCCGTCCAGCAAATTACCTGCGAGCTGCGGCTAGACCTCCGAGAATTTCGCCTCCATATTCAACCCAGCCAACCGGGGGATGAATGTACCCTGGAACTCTGGAGCCTGAACAACAAGAAAGCATGTTTTGAAGAACAGTTCGGCGTCAAGTTGGTGCCTCTGCTCGAAGCCGCGATCGCGGGGATGAGTCATCGCTCGTGAAAAAGCATTTTGCCTCTGCCGGCCTAACTAACGCGATGCGCAACTTTTGATCAATCCCTGTAGGGTGGACATCTTGTCTGCCCAATCCGAGCAGGCAAGATGCCCGCTCCACGGGAAAACAGTACTTTTAACGATTAAGTCGCACATCGCGTTATGGCCGTCGCCATGTGAAACCTGGCAGACTTCGGCGTGAGCGCGATTCGGCTGAGCTCATCGTCGAAGCCTCAGTCGAACGAGGCGCGTCAGAACACCTACCCAGACTCGGCGGTTCAGCCATTTGATCTGTCCTAAGTGTTCTGACCATAGTTATAACAATAGGTGCCCAGGAATAAGGGGCAGCCAGTTCTACAACTACAGCATCAACTGTTCCAGCGCATGCACATCAGCAATGATTAACGTCTCGCGATCACGAGAAATTAACCCCTTCTTCTCTAGCTTGCTCAACACTCGCGTAACAGTCTCTCGGGCCAAGCCACTCAAACTACTCAGTTCGCGGTGGGGCAAATTGGGGATCTCAGTTCCTTGTTGGCTGATCTTGCCGCGCCCTTCGGCCAAAAACAGCAGAATATCCGCCACGCGAGACATACTGTCAGATTCTCGCAAGCGCAGGCGGCGGTTCACTTGGCGTAACCGTCTTGCCATTAATTTTGCTAAGCGAATGCCAGATTGGGGTTCGGTATTCAACAACCGCACGAAATCTTGCGCAGGCATATTCCCGATCACTGTCGGAGCCAGCGTAATCACATCGGTCGATCGCGGCACTTCATCCAGCGGAGCCATTTCACCAAACAACTCGCCCATGCCCAGAATGTTGAGCGTCACTTCCTTACCGTCTAAGTTGTAAGTGCGAATTTTGACCCAACCACTGAGAATAAAATAAACCGAACTCCCCCAGTCATTCTCTAGCAAGATAACTTGGCCTGAGGGATGACTGCGCATGACAACATTCGCCGTTGCCCGGTTCACGGCTTCTTCGGGTAAGCCATCAAAAAAAGGAGCCGATCGAATCGACAGGTTCGCAGCGACATCTCGAGGAGTAAAGCGATCATCCATCGAGCAATTCCATCAAAGTGTTCAGGTCAGGATAAATCATAGTTTAACTTTTGCTGGTCTGTGAAAAATTCCGCATTATATTTGCAGATACAGCTTGATCAACCGCAGTCCCACAGAAAAGAGATTAAATTTCAAGCAGAATGGTTATTTTCTTAAATTCCTGGCGTACACTCTTTGCAACACGATAGAGTCAGTTCAGCGCTTCGAGGATTTGAAGGTAAGTAGTTGAATCGGAGAAAATGGATTTGAGGATAACAATTTACTGATCTGCTAACCCTCGTTTGCCATTCATTTTAGTCAGGGGTTACACGGTGGCTTCTCAGAAGGAACACATCCAAACATTAATTGTCGAGATTGATATCGTTCTCCAACGCACAAACTCCCGCCTACCCTGGGTCATGTCTGGAGAAGTAGCTCAACAGCGGCAAGTTTTGGAGCGAGTTCGCAATTATCTGATGGAGTTGCTCCAGCAGGATTCGCGCCTGTCTAGCGAGAGTGGTTATCCAGCGATCGGCTCCCATGCTTCATCCTCTGCGAGTCCACCCCAACCATTTGGCACAGGCGAGATCCCCGCAGACATGACGCCCTACGAAATGATGCAATCGATTTTGCGCGAGGTGAGTTATCTGCGGTCAAACATCGCCACAGCACCGCTGCATCAAACTCCTCAGCCACCGTTAAATCAACCGCAACTCACCGCAGAATTGTTGCAAGTATTGATGAGCCGCTTGCAGGAAAGTTTATCGCAGCAAATCGTGCAGACGCTGGAAAGTTTGCGCAACCAACCTTCGGCTTATGCCACCCCACCCATGCTGACAGGAGGCATGCCACCTGTTCCAACCAATCCTCAATACGAACAATTACAAGCCCTCCGATCGCGCTCTGATCAAATGTTGGTCAACCTGGACTCCACTCTCAATGTGGTGTTTGAGTCATTGCAACGCAACATTCAGGCTTACCAGGAAGCCCTGTCACAGGGGCTGGAACGGATGTATAACACAGGGCAACAGAGCGAGTACACCTTCAAGTTATTGATTGATCAGTTAATTCAGCAGGTTAAGCAAGAAGCCTCTTCCTATCTGCTGGCCTCCCCAACTGCCCCTTCAGTCTCTCAAGCTGCTGCGGCTGCGTTGTTCCAGGCAGAACCAGCCCCAACGATCGCGCCTCCCCCCATTCCCAATCCTCCAGCTCCACCGCCCACCGCCCCGCCTTTTAACCCGGATACATCATCCAGCTTTCCCTATGCGGGCGTCGAACTCCTGTCAGCCGATATTTCCGGGACTGATATTACGACCCCCGCTCCGTTGGAGGCCAGCTTCACCGAGACCAATCCCCAACCAGCAAGTCCGCTCGATTCGGCGATCGAAGCATGGCTCCAGTCGGTTAGCGCGATGCAGCAAGGAACATCGCCACCGCCCGCCCCAGAAAACCCCGCTCTGCTGCCGCTAGATTTGAGTGATCTCGACCTGGGAGAGATCGAGTTTCCCCCGATCGCAGCCGAACCGTTGGTCAACCCACCCGACTCACCCGCTCCCACTCCACCCACGCCTCCGCCTGCCCCCTCATGGACTGAGCAAGCGGCGATCGAAGAAGACACCGCAGAAATTGATGCAGCGCTGAAATTGTTGGAAGAACTAAGGGCTGAAATCGAGACGTCTACCAATTCCATAGCCCTGGAAGACGCCGAGGCACAGTTAGAGCAAATGTTGAGTAGCGCTGATTTGATTCCCGACCAGTCTCCTCCCATTTCCGTTTCTGGCGATGCTCAAGATGAATTAGATGATTTCTACCAAAGTTTATTTGGTACAGACCAGGAACCTCCAGTCGCTACCACAACTGGGGAAACAGCCCCACCTGAGCTGCCGGAATCGGTGCTACAGCCGCCTTTTGAATCCGACGCCACTGAGGCAGCCCCAATGTATCTCGATCTGCCTGCGGATTTATTTGGGGAAATAGCGCTGCCCGCCGCCGATTTAACCAGTGACATCGAAGCGATCGCCCCCCTCCCCCCCATTCCGGATCCGGATGAAGTGGGCACATTAAGCGACCTGTTTCAAGATGTTCCGGTTGAAGCCACCCATTCTGTTCCTGTCGAACCTCCAGCCGTTCAGAGCCTGACTGTAACGCCCTCTCCACCTGCGCCCCCCGCCCAGGAACTGTTTCTTTCCGAAGACTTGTTTGGCCCCGACTCTGGTTTCACCGGTGGCGATGACCAATTCACCCGCGCGGCTGCCGACGAAATTTTATTGCCGGATGGAGGGCAAGCGGCAACCGGGATCAACTTGGAATTCGACGCTCTGACCTTAAGTAGCTTAAGTGAAGATCTTTCTAGCCTGGAAGGAAATCTCGGAACCATTCCCTCCCGCCCAGAGATCACATTAGATGACTTTGCCGCCGATGTATCTGGAGAACCACAACCCGCTGTAACGCCTCCCCCTGCAACGCCCTTCTATCAAGCATCAGCTGCGATCGGAGAGCTTTCCATTGAAGGTTTCTCGGCTCTGTTTGAAGCGCCACAACCATCACCACCACCGCAGCCCATCAATTCCTCTGAGCCGCTTCCCTTTACCTTGGAAGGAACTAATACCCTGTTTGAGACAGGGGCCATTCCGGCAGCACCAGACTTGGGGCCAGATTCATCCCCCTTTACCTTGGAGGGCATGGATGACTTGTTTAGCGATGCCCCGCCACGGGAACGCCCCGGTTCTCCTGCGGCCCCCATCATGCCTGCGGTGGAGTTGCCTGATCTGGGAGCAGAGGCGACACCTGCCGCGACCGAACTCGAACCATTTACGCTGGAGGGCATGGATGATTTGTTTGGTGATGCGCCTGCTGTGAAATCGATCGAGCCACCTCAACCGGTGCCAACACCCATTTCAGAAATTCCCCCCTTTAAGCCAGAGCTATTTCACCCAACCGATGGGATTGAGTCAGCACCACCGTTCAAGTTAGAGCAATTGGATAATTTGTTTGTTGATCCCCTGGTGTCCACGGCGGTATCGACCTCCGGCGAAGAGGCCGCGATCGCGCCCCCCCCAACCACCACACCGGACAAAGAATCCTTGGACGCGGCCTTCGAAAGTCTGTTAGGGACGCCTCCCCCCTCTGCTAATAAAATCCCCTCTACAGCAGTCCAAATTCCGCAAAAAAAAAAGACCCTCTAACTCCACCCCCACCCCCCACCCCTGATGCTGCGAGTTGGTATTTGGGCATTGATGTTGGGACAACGGCCCTTTCCGCCACGCTGCTGAATACCCGCACCGGATCGCTGCACCCCATTTTTTGGGTGGATGGACGGACGGATACTTCAACGCCGCGATCGTACAAGTTGCCCTTGGCAGCCTATTTTTCGACGGCCCAACTCACCCACCTGGAGACGCAGCCAACCGCTTTGGGCTATGCGGCGTTTCAGCCAGAGCCACGCACCGAGCCGCCCGCGGCCACAAGTGGCTTGTTGCTTCACCGCTTCAAACCTTACTTAAACGTCACCATCCCCTTTCGCTCGCCCCAAACCAACCAATGGGAACCGCAAATTCGCCAATCTGATACCCAGTCCTTTCCCCTGGTGCTGGTGCAGGAAACGTTAGCCAGCTTGCTCTCAGCACTCAAACCTCAAGCCGCAGCAATGCTGGAAAGTCAAGCTGATCGGTTAACTCCATCCGAGTTTGAGCAAGCCATGAGTCACTTGGCCGGAGTTGTGATTGACCATCCAGTTGGTTCCTCAGATGCATACCGGTTCAATATGCGCGAGGCGGTTCTGGCAGCGGGGTTAGTGCTCGATCCAGCTCAAATTTATTTTTTAGAGGAAGCGATCGCGGCCTTACTGCCACCATTACAGCGATCGCCAGGATCTAGCACTGAGCCGCAGGGCCTGTTGGTTATTAGTGCGGGCACTTCCACCACTGAACTGGTGCTGGCCCAGGTGCCGCCCCAGCCACACCCATTGACTCGGCAGCATCTGGCTTTACGCCGATTGGCTTACGCTGGTAACGCGCTCGATCAAGATATTATTTGCCAGTTACTGCTCCCAGGCGCGATCGGCTGGGAGGCGCTAGAACTCGATCGGCTGGATTTACCCTTACCGGGTGAACCCGATCTGCAAGCCCGGTATCGCTTACAACAGCGACTAGAAAGTGTGCCGCTGGGGCAGCTAGTGCTGGGGACTGTCCGCCGCCTCAAACCGGCCTTATGCCAGCAGGATGTTTCTGTTTCGCTTGAACGGAGCCGCTGGCAACTACGCCACCAGGATTTGCGGAGTTGGGTCTTGTCGCCATACCTCCAACAATTGAATCGAGAGGTGAACTTGTTGCTGGCCCAGCTGGAACTTGCGCCGACCGCCGTGCAAACGGTCATTTGTACGGGGGGAACGGCCTCGATCGCGATCGTCTCGCAGTGGTTGCAGCAAAAGTTTCCGGCGGCGACAGTGGTCAGTGATGCAGATTCAAACTCTGCAAATTCTGGAGGAACTGTTTCTGGGCAGCAGCAGGTTTCGATGGGGTTGGCCCTGTTACCCCTTTTTCCCACCCTCCTGGATGCAAACCGGCATCAATTCAACGAGTACTTTTTGCTTCGAACCATTCTCAAAACCCTACCGGTGCAAGCTGAGCCAATTTCAGAAGCTCATGTGCTCAAGAGCCTGGAACGGCAGGGAATTCCAGCGGCTGCTTGCCAGTCGTTTGTGAGCGCATTGCTAGAAGGTCAACTGCCAACGGGATTATTGATGTCGAGAGCAAGCGCCGTTTTACTATCACCCGAATCTGTGCAAAACGTGGATTACCAGGAACTGGCGGCGGCTCCACTGTTTACCCGGCAAGGGCATCAAGTCTATCGGTTAAATCGGCAGCAGCGCGATCGGCTCTGGAATCATTTGCAAATCATTCTGGCAAACACTCGGCAAACCCTGGAAGCCCCCCTCAAACTGGAACTAAACGCGGTGAATCAGCCGGACGGATTGGGATAGGAGTGGCAGGCACTTTGTGCTAATTTTTATGAAGATCCTTCGCATCCGGAACACCGATGAGTACTGAAACGATTGAGTCAATTAAGGTTTGGAGTCAGTTCTTCCACCCAGTTTTGATGTGGGTGATTTTTATCGCCATGGGTTACGCGCTTTACCTGGGGATGAAAGTACGTAAAACTCGTTCTGCGCAAGGAGAAGAGAAAAAAGAGCTGATCAAAGGCAAATACAACGTTAAACACTTCCAGTTAGGGTCTGTGTTGTTGGCATTGATGGTCATGGGGTCGATCGGTGGCATGGCAATCACTTACATCAATAGCGGTAAGTTGTTCGTCAATCCCCACCTCATTGTGGGATTGAGTATGACAGGATTAATCGCTTTATCTGCAGCGCTCTCCCCGTTTATGCAAAAAGGAAACGACTGGGCCCGCTACACCCACATCTTCTTGAACGTCGGGTTATTGGGTTTGTTTGGGTGGCAAGCTGTGACCGGCATGGATATTGTGCAACGCATTATCAGTCGCCTTTAATTTAAGGTTGAATGCGCCTGAGAGCCATCTAGTTCAGGCTACATACTGCTTTCAATCTAGCCTTCTGCCCCTGCTTGGATGAGCGGGGGTTTTTTCATGGATTAATCGTTTCATAACGCTGCAACAGAGCCTTTGCGGCAGCCACTGGCGTCGCCAGTCCGCTTTTGTCCTCTAAAAGTCCTTTATTGACCCCAACCACAACTCCAGCTTCATTTAGCAAGGCTCCGCCTGAGTTGCCCGGATTGAGCAATCCCGGACTGGTTTGCAAACTGCCGTGGGCTGTGACCTGGGTGAACGTACCGATGGTGAGAGTGCCTGCTTGTCCAGCGGGGCTGCCGATCGCGTAGACTCGTTCGCCCGGTTTGAGCTTAACTGTTTCGGCCAACTGGATTGTTGGGAAGGTGATTTGAGGGTGGTTGAGTTTGATGAGAGCCAGGTCATAGCGTAAATCAAAATCTACTACCGTTCCGTTAAAAGTTTGGCCATCGGCAGTTTTCACACTGACTGTGGCACTGTTGTCCACAATGTGTTTGTTCGTCAGAATTAAGCCATCCGATCGCAAAACCATCCCTGACCCCAACCCATCTGCGCCATAAACCGTCACGATCGCTGCTTTTACTTGCTGATGCCGGGGGGCTGTGGGGGGCAGCTCTACATCATTTCTAGCTGGGACTGAGGTCGGTTCAAGGATTGCACCAGGCCGTTTTGTAGAACCGGAATTGGAATTCGCCTCGTCCACAAAATAAAGCGACTGTTGCAACCAGGGGAATGCTGCCCCCAAAATACCAACCAAGAAAATGGGGAAAATCGGTAACCACCAACGTTGAAATTTCATAACCGCAATGACCCGGTGAAGATGGAGATTGAACGACAACAACTACTTCACTTTCAGCTTACTGAAGTCACAAATGATTTACAGTTCGCTAGTTTGAACACCTCCTTTCCCAATGAATAAGCTCAAAGTTTTGTTCTCAGTAAATTCGATTTCCTCGGGTCAAAGTCATTCTGCTCAGCTCCAAATCTTAAGAGAAAGCGATCGTCTTAAACGCTGGAATTCAGGCAATATATATAGGTGCGCTCGCCAAAACCATCGGCTAGAATTGACAGAATTTTGAGAATGATATTTTCTATTCAACCAGCGAATCGATCGAAGTAGACACTTAATATTGCTTTACAGAAAAAAAGCGTTACTTCCCTTGTAACAGGGTCAGTACTATTTATAGTAGATGGATTTTTCAATGACGAAAATCAGACTAAACAGATGCTGGGAGTCCAGAATGAATGACTTAAAACTTGGGATGTTACTCAGTGTTGGATGTTGGCTCGGTTTTGCGCTCGGCGGTTGTAATTCAGCTCAACTCAGCAGTACCGATTCAGCTTCGGTTGCGCCAGCGGCTCCGGCAGCTCCCATCACCACAACGACCCCAGCCGCGACCAATCCCACATCAACTACGGTTGCGGCAAAAACGACTGCAACACCGACTGAGACAGCCGCAAAGACAGCTGCTGCACAGGCAACTCAAGCAGCTGCGGCAAGACCGCCATTAACCGTGGAAAAACTGAGGAATGCCGAATACTATTTCCTGGCGAAAGGGCCAATTCGGCTCACGCAAGGAACCTATGCCGATCCGGCGACAAAGCGCACCTATCAATTGAGCGATGTCGTGACATATGGAGACATTAACAAAGATGGAATTAAGGATGCTGTTACGGCATTGACGGTGACGATTCCGAATCAAGGCAACTTTTCCTACCTGGTGGCACTAGCGAATGAAGCAGGCTCACCCAAAAATATTTCGACTGAGTTCATGGGGCCAGGAATTAAGGTTAAATCGTTGAAGGTAAATCCAGATAACTCGATCGAGGCAGTGATGGATCAATACCAGGCTGGCGATCCAGACTGTTGCCCTAGTCTAAAAATCACCCGTACTTATAAGTTGAAAAATAGTCCCAAGCCTACTTCATAAGCTGGCAAAAGTGAGAATAGCGCTGGAGTGGGAGGGTGGAGAAGCTTGCGGCTACACAGCTTGCGATCGCAGCTGATCATCAATCCCCTTCTTCAAGCATGATTTCGCTAAATGATCGGGATTACTCACTGGCATCATTCCCTCAAAAGGGGGTTGTTTACTCGCAGGAATGCCCCACTTTCAACTGATCACAAAGTATTTTGCTGGCGTGCATAAGGCAACTTTTCGTAATTTGTATTTCTTAAAAGTTGCTCGGATTTACACTTAGGAAAAAAGCCAGACTCTTAAGTTTTTCTATTGACCTGTGATAGACTGAGGTATCATTTTCATCCACATAAATGGTTTCTCCCTTCAGCACTGAACGGTAGATTTCAGATGTTTGGGTGTTTATGAAAAGTTAACGCTGCAAAGTTCTCATGAGGGCTGTTGCATGACAGTCTAAATGCGATCGCCTCTCACCTGAATCAGCAGAAGACACACGCGAACGAGGAGCCTATGGAGTTACTAGCCTTTGTTCACACTGCGGTAAATTACGAGGATCCCAATCCCGACCCAGAAGTGACTTTGCTTGATGGAAAAAGTTTGAAAATTCCCAGTTCTGCTGGAATTGCGTTGGCAGGCGTAGCGATGGCTATGGCTGCTGTGAGTGCATCGCCTAATCAGGCAATGGCGGCAACTGCTTCGATCGGAGCAGGTAGTTCCGGCGAAGCCGTGACCAATATCCAGAAAGCGCTCGGCATCAATGCAGATGGTGAATTTGGTGCCAAAACCGAAGCCGCTGTGATGGACTTCCAAATCCGTCAAGGCTTAAAAGAAGTGGACGGGGTCGTTGGCAAGGAAACAGCGACTGCCCTCGGCCTGGACGAGAAATACAAACCAGTGCAACTGGGATATGTAGATACCTACAGCGGTATTGGCTTAAACGTCCGCTCTGGCCCCGGCCTTGACTACCGTCGAATTGGTGGCTTGAGCGATGGCACCGTGGTTGAAACCTTTGGTGAAGTGGTCGATCGCTACGGTTACGAATGGCAGCGTGTTGACGGTGGAGCCTGGGTAGCAACCGATTACGTTAACTATGGCTATGAACCAGTCTCGTATTACGACCACTACTACGATGACTGCTACGAAGAAGTCTCTTACCAAGACCACTACTACCACGACGACTATTACTACGATGACTACTACTACAGTCCTCGTTCCTATGGGGGCGGGTATGTAGACACCTACTCAGGCATTGGCTTGAATATTCGTAGTGGACCTGGTTTAGGGTATTACGTCAGCACAGCCGTTTCGGATGGGACGTTTTTACCTGGGACTGGCGATACCTATTACAACCCTCGCGATGGCTACACCTGGGAGCAACTTCCCGATGGCCGCTGGTACGCCTCAGACTTTGTGTACTAACTACGTTTACTTAATCAGGATTAGCGGCACTAAACAGATGAGACTTCATCTATACTGATGCCGCTTTTTCATGGGATGGCCTCTGCGCAGCGACAAAGTAACCATGCAACCGCTTTTCCGCTGCCGCCGCAACCAGGAGGAGCGAAAGGCTCAGTACTCCTGAGTTGGGGCGATCGCTGTACCGCGTTGGTGCATAAACGCATCGACCTCAACTGAACTGGTGGCATAACTGATGGGTGCGGCCCCTCTCGCAAAAGACCGGCTTCGACCATCGCGCCGCTCCCGCGCAACGCCCTTATTGACTCCAATCATTTCTCCTTGAGCATTGATAAGCGGCCCCCCCGAATTGCCGGGTTGCAGTTCTACATCCGACTGTAAATCACCGTTGGGTAAAATCCTCACTAGCTGCCCCACCGTGACAATACCTGCCTGCCCGAAGGGACTACCGATCGCGCAGACAGGTTGGCCAAGCGGGGGAGACGTTGCCGCCGCCATGCGGATAGTTGGCAAAGGTGCTTGGCTCTCCAGTTGGATGAGGGCGAGATCATGGCGGCGATCAGTACTCACAACCTGGCCTGGATAGCGCCGCCCATCTTGCATTCTCACGAAGAGAGATTGTTGCTGCAATCGGCGCACGACATGATGATTAGTAATCACCAGACCGGTCGCACTGACAATACTCCCAGAGCCAATTTCTCGCCCCGCCTGAACAGTGACAACAGCCATTTTTTGAGCTTCACAAACATTCGCGATCGAAGTCGTTGAGCGAGGAGACCGCAAAATGTCAGGATTTCTACCTCCTTCAGCTCGCTCCATCGCCCACGGTTGCTCCGGATTTTCGCGAGCAATCACATCCGGTTGTCCAAAATCTCGTGCCTCCGGAGACTGCCACTCCTGGGTAGTAATTGGGTTTTCAGAGGCTGGAATTGCCTCGGTTGGAGTGGGTGCAGGAGAGCGAGAATTTGACGTTGACCCAACCACAGAAGGGGATGACTGAGGCGATCGTGGCGATCGCTCAGACGCAGCGTGCCCCTCCGGCTCCGTTGGAAGGGGAGAAATAAAGGTAACTGTGCGAGCGACAATCAGCAGGGTAATTGCCAGGATCAGGCGTTGCCCCATGAGTAACTAAAAAAGGACTGCAAATAGTGCCATTGTAGTGGGTGGTGGCCAAAAAGCGACCGTATCCCCAAGTATCTTCTAGCAACCACTACGCAGAATGGTTGGTTTCATCTGCTTTTGGGTAGGCTTCGTCCTGCTTTTGAAAAAACCAGCGTTTGGATTTTTTGGGAATTGGTAAGTTGTGCGTGCTGTGGAAGTCTTCCAACACTTTCCGAGTGAGTTGGCTAGACACCTGCCGAACCACTTGCTGCAACACGCGATCGCCAGTCGATTGAATGAGGGGGCGGGGCAACGCCTGAATGAACCGGGGAAACTGAATCAAGACGGTTAAATCAAGTTGCCATTGGACGCGCGTAATCATCCCACCAGGCACCGCGAACTCAGTTTGAGCCACGCTCCGCTCCGAGCCATGCCCTGGTTCTGCGGGTAACTCAATCAACTCCATCGCAGCTCGGAAGTCGACTTCGTACCCAGTGGGAGCATAGTCTGGCACCGGCACCGTTTCAATGCGATACACGCCTGCGGCTTGCGGCAGCAAATTTAAGCCAATTTTGGGTTCTACCTCAAACCCGAACGAGCCGTATCGACCAATCACCAACGCATAACTATTTTCGCCGATCGATTCTGCAGTCATGGGATGGGCACAACGCCGAAACCATTCATGGTGAACGTCAAGATAGCGAGACACGGTATCGCGATCAGCGTACATGTCCATGCAGTCTACAAACTGGCTATAAAACTTGGTCGGTTCATTCACAACCTGAGTTACATCCTCAATGTTGGGAGAGTGAGTTTTAGCAAGTGAAGTTGCCCGGTGAATGCCACCATTGACATCAGTAGATTGAGCATCAATTGGAGGATAGGACTGCATGAATTTCGGTTCTTCCAGATTCTATACGAATGACCTGAACTAAGCGTTCCCCGGAGGGAGAGGTTTCTACCGAGAAATTAATACTAAGATATCCTCATCGTTTAGCGCTCCATTTACGCAAGCTCGATGCTCACCTTGAGTGCAGAGTCAGCACTGCACTCAGCAGACATCTACCTTGTTGCATAATCAGAATCCGACCCTTCCTGTAATAATTAGTAACACACCCTTGGGGATGTTTACACAGCGAGTCATGACACGCTCGAAGTATTGACAAAACCTGGCGAAACTTTATGAGGGCTTGAGGGATGAAAGCATTTGTGGCGGGTGCAACCGGAGAAACGGGAAGACGCATTGTGCAAATTCTGGTCGATCGCCAAATTCCGGTTCGAGCCTTAGTTCGCAATCCAGATACGGCCAAAACGATTTTGCCAGCGGGCGTAGAGTTGGTCACTGGGGATGTGTTAGATCGAGCGAGTCTAGATGCGGCGATCGGCGATAGCACCGTGGTGTTGTGTGCAACTGGTGCTAGACCTGGATTTGATCCGACTGCGCCTTACAAAGTGGATTTTGAGGGAACCAAAAATTTAGTGGATGCCGCCAAGGCAAAAGGGATTGAACAGTTTGTCCTGGTGACTTCACTCTGCGTTTCAAAATTCTTTCATCCCCTCAATTTATTTTTCCTGATTCTAGTGTGGAAGAAGCAAGCTGAAGAGTATCTGCAAAAGAGCGGTTTGACCTACACGATCGTTCGTCCGGGGGGACTGAAGAGCGAGGATAATCCCCAACCCCCGGTACAGGTTGTGATGTCTAATCCAGATACCCTATTCGAGGGGAGCATTCCCCGGTTGCTGGTGGCTCAAACCTGCGTTGAAGCCCTTTCATCCCCTGCCGCTCGCAATAAAATCGTTGAGGTTGTTGCCCGTGAGGATGGTTCCAATCAACCGCTAAGTGACCTGTTTGCAACGGTGGCCTAACTTTACAGCAGGAAGCGATCGAGGGCCGCTTTCAACTCTTCTATTTCAGCTTGCATGTTGCCTTCGGTGGCAGCCCGGGCGATACATTGTGTCAGGTGTTCATCCAAAATGATGCGAGCCACGCGATCAAGCGCCCCCCGCACTGCTGCCACCTGCACCAACACATCCGGGCATGGTCTGCTTTCCTGCACCATCGACTTGATGCCCCGGATATGGCCTTCGATCCGAGACAACCGATTGACAATTTGACGCAAAGATTCCTCGCTATGCACATGGGCGTGGGTATGCTCCCCGTGTGCATGGGAATGCTCTAAATTTGCGGCCAGTAGCTCAGATTCTGGTTTCCCAGGAAGTTCAGAAGTTGCCATTCTATCGTTCTCGTTCTTTTCAAAATTCTAGCCCAGGCTAAGAATTAAGCTTTGGAGAAACCTGCCTTAAACCAATGGATCACATGTGGAAACCTGACAAGTAAAGTTTTCATCTGCGATCGCGGCCACAAAAACAGGTGGGAACCGCTAAATTGGACAGATCCTTACTGAGTTTAGTTCTACTTATGCGAAAGAAGCCGTTATGGACGGTAAACTCTACCAAATCGCAGCGGAATTCCGTAGTGGTGACATGAGCTGGCCTGTCAGAATAGGGAAAAGATTTGATGGTGTAAAAACCGTTCTTTCCCACTCCTCCCATATCGTGTGAATTGTTCATCGGTGATGCTATGCGATTTTTGAATCTTTCCCACCTGCTCAAGCGTGTCGTGTTCTCGGCGATCGCGCTACTGCTGTCTATCTTTTTTGCCCTAGATGGGTTGCCTGATCCGCCTGCTTGGGCTGACACGGCTTCAGCCGCAGCAACCCTAACGGCAGTCAGCACTGCACCGCAACTCAGTGCTGTTAATCCCAAAAGCTTTGTGGCAGCGGCGGTGAATCAAGTGGGGCCTGCGGTGGTGCGAATCGATACTGAACGCACCGTCACTCGTCGCAGCACAACCGATCCATTTCTGGATGATCCCTTCTTCCGGCAATTTTTTGGTGATGACACCTTTTCCCGCCTGCCGCAGCAGGAGCGGTTACGAGGGCAGGGTTCGGGGTTCATCGTCGATCGCAACGGCATCATTCTGACCAATGCCCATGTGGTTGATAAGGCCGATCGAGTGACTGTCACCCTCAAGGATGGCCGAGTGTTTGATGGCAAAGTTCAGGGAGTTGATGAGATTACAGATTTGGCTGTGGTCAAAGTCAACGGAAAAGAGTTGCCCGTAGCCACGTTGGGCGATTCCGATGATGTTCAAGTCGGCGATTGGGCCATTGCCGTCGGCAACCCTTTGGGGCTGGATAACACCGTCACATTAGGCATTGTCAGCACGCTGAAACGATCGAGCGCCCAAGTTGGCATCCCCGACAAACGGCTTGACTTCATCCAAACAGATGCAGCGATTAATCCGGGTAATTCCGGTGGTCCATTGCTGAATGCGCAAGGCCAGGTAATTGGCATCAACACCGCCATCCGAGCCGATGCGATGGGTATTGGCTTCGCGATTCCGATTAACAAAGCGAAAGAAATTGAAACGCGGTTAGCCAGAGGCGAAACGATCGCCCATCCCTACATTGGCGTTCAAATGACGAGCCTCACTCCCGAATTAGCGCGGCAAAATAATACAGATCCCAACTCCCCTTTTGAAGTGCCAGAAGTCAATGGAGTCGTGGTGGTACGTGTTCTGCAAAACACACCAGCCGAACGGGCCGGTTTGCGCCGAGGCGATGTCATTACCGAAATTGACGGTCAAGCTGTTTCTACCGCCGAACAACTCCAGAATGTTGTGGAACATAGTCAAGTTGGCCAAACGCTGAAGCTACAAATCCAGCGAGGTGCGCAAAGTCGGCAAATTCCGATCAAAACTTCGGCGCTAGAAAACGCTGCTTAACAACGCTGAATGAGTGATGCCGAAAATACACACGAGTAAAGGGCACTAGGAACGTTAGTTTTCCTGGTGCCCTTTTATAGCTATGGTCAGAACACTTAGGACATATCGGTTCAAATCAGCGGCGGAAAGCCCCCTTGAACTAAGCACTAGAAAACTTTTGACCGTCCGCCTGCATTTGAATTGTTATGCAGCTTTCTGTTCCCAGTCGCAACGAAGTAGGGCATAGATTTCATGATCAACGAAATGATCGTATAACCATTCTGCCTCCCGAGCAGTACCTTCATGCTTGAAACCAAGTCTTTCCGGTACTGCTCGGCTAGGCTTATTTTCAGAAGCACAGGTAATAACTAGCCGATTTAAGCCAAGGTTTGTAAATGAATGATTAATTATTCTTTGACAAGAAGTGGTAATGATTCCTTTGCCTTGATTGGAACTTGCGAGCCAATAACCAATGTAACCAATACGGTTATACCAATCAATTTCATTGAATCCAATTACACCTATGATATGGTTCTCGAATTCGATAGCAGCTACAAATCCCTCAGTGTTATTAAATTGATCACGAATAGATTGAATAAAATTTTGTGTATCTATGGGTTTCTTTGTTCTATCAAGCCACGGGAGCCACTTACGAAGATAATCACGATTTTCTTCTGTAAGCATGAAAAGCTCATCAGCATCAGAAACTTGAAGTTGGCGTAACTGAAGCTTTTCGTCAATTCTGAGAGCAAACGTTGTCATTTTTTATCTTGTTGAGCAAATCCTTATCCATTCCTATCTAGCTTGTCTCTTACCTTCTTCAATGAATTTCTCAGTTTATTGAGGGCTGAGTAGCAGCTCAAAATCTCCACCTGGTTCTGAAGCAGTACTATCATTACCAAACCAAACTCCATGTATCGATCCATCATCCTTTAAATGAGCGTAATAAATAACACCCAGGAATATCCCATTACCTTGAAGTAAACGTGTCTCTGTAAAAGTTAACCAAGCACCACCCTCATCAGTGCCAAACCCTTTAACAAACTCCCATTTACTTCGCTCTGTGAGATCTCCAAAGTCTTCGACAATTCTTCCTTCTACTGAAGTGATGCTGTTTCTTAATGTCGTCCATTGCAGCTTGCCTGAAAAGGCTTGTCCAGAAATATTTTCTATATGGAAGACCATTGGATAACTTCCGTAATTTTTTTGATTGGCAGTACCTCTCCAATTTCGAGGCAATTGTAGAGTCAGAAAACTCTCCAAGTCAGGAAATAGTGGTGATGGTGAAGAGGATGGGGGTGTAGAAGCAGCAGGAGTATTAGATCCTGGAGAGAATGGTTGAGTTGAACTTGCAGGAGAGGGCGGAACTGTTGATTGACGATGAGAAGAAAAAATTTTATCCCAATTTGAGAAAACAGCAGTGGATACAACACCAAGCACGCCTATTAAAGCGACAATGATCTGGGTGCGCGAGGCTAGGCTCTTATCGTCGTCGCTGTTCGCCATTGCTTAAATCCCGCGAGTCTAAAGAACTAATTCCGTATTCTAAAGAATACAAATTAGACAATGAAAACTCCAGAAACAATTCATTCTTCTTTAAGAACTCCTGACGAGGCGATAGTTGCTGCATAACAAATGGCTGAACTGCCTATTCTGGGTAGGTGTTCTGACGCGCCTCGGCCACATTTCACATGGCGACGGCTATAGGAATGACTAGGACTGCTTGCCCTATGGCACCACGGTTCTAAACGGAATCGTGATGGCCGGGGTTGTGTTGACGGCTGGTGTGGCGTTGGCGGGTGCAGTAGTTGCGGCTGGAGTCGTAGTCACCGCTGGAGCCGTTGTGGTGACTGCTTGCACAGCAGGCATGTCCATCGGAGCAGTTGCAGGTGGGGTCGCAGGCGCAGTTGGAGCCACCGGTGGAGTGACTGGCGGGGTGGCAACTGCGGGCGGGGTGATGGCTGCGGGTGGAGTTACGATCGCGGGTGGTGGCGTTGAAGCTGCGACTGGAGCAGTGTTGACTAAGGTTGGTGCAGTAATTGGCGTAACGGGTGTGGGTGGAACCGCTGGAACTGCTGGAACTGTTGGCTGACCAGTTGCGGCAGTGGGGATCGCTGGAAGTGCTGGCGTTGCCACCGGCGGGGTGATGACAGGCGATGGGCGGCCACCGATCGGAGGGGTAACCACGGGTGGTGTTTGGGTCGGCGGTGGAGCCGCGATCGGGCGAGTTGGGGGATTGTTTGCCGATGGAATTTGGCTAGCAGGTGGCGTTTGGGGTTGCGGTGGCGTAACCGCGATCGGCGGCGTTGGAATAGTTGGAACCGAAGGCTGCGTGATCGGCTGAGGTGCTGATGCAGGTGGTTGAGCAATTTGCGCTGGCGGTTGCACGCTCGGCTCAGTTGGTTGCACAATCTGCGCTGGCGGCTGAGTGATCTGTGGGGGAGGTGCTACTTGGACGGGCGTAGATGGTTGCTGAGTGGAACCAGGCACAGGTTGTGCCGGTACAGGAGCTTGAATTACGATACTGGGGCGACCTCCACGATCAACACTATCTTGATTAGGCTGAGCAGGTTGCTCTGAGCTAATGCTGGGCGATGTAGCGGGAGAGGTGAAGGTAGGTGGAGAAAGCGGTTGCTGCACACCTGGATTATTTGAGATGTTAGCGGGAGAGCGTTCGGATGGATTGGGATAGAATCCTTCGTTGGGGCGATCCGGCATCACAAATTGTTGGACAGGTGCAGTTGCTGCGATCGCTGGCAAGCTGCGATTCTCGGCTAATTTTGTCCAGGCGGGGGAGTCTTCGTATTTCCCTGCGATCGCCGCTTTCCCTTCTAAAGCCGCATCAAGTTCTGCTTTAACCTCGGTGGGTGCTTCGTTCCAGTCAATCTCTTTGAAGAGGGGGCTGGTTTCCTGAAATAACTTCTGATCAAAGTTGTAGACCCCAATTTGGTCTTTGTAGACGTAGGCCATCTGGCCGGCTTTCAGGACAACCGTTTTGCCATCATTGTTGGTGATCTCGATATCGCTATCCGTTAAGGCTCCCAACATCGTGACCTGGCTATCTTCGATATATCGAATGAACAAAGCCGAACCACGGATGCCCGCCGCGGCATTAGGAGTGCGGACGCGGGTGCGGCCCTGCCCTGGTTGAATCAGGAGCAAAACTGTACCGCGACGCAAGTCGAAACTACGAGTATTGGGTTCAAACTGAAAGATGGCTTGTTCGCCGATGCGAGCCAGAGAGCGATCGTTGAATCGCAACTCGGCCATCGCCCGCCGGTAAGTACTCAAGGCATCACCTGGAGTCAGCACGTCTGCCTTTTGAGCCGTTCTTGATTGCTTCTGCTTGGGATGCAGCTTAACCTCATTCCGCAACCGCTGAATGATGGCTTGAGTTAAGGGCGTCTCAGCCGTGGCGGGTAGGGAAAAAATGGTACCACCAGCACACAAGAGTGACGTGACGAGAACCAGGAGGGAGCGACTAGCCATAGTACCTCACGTAGTTGAGTAAACCTTACCAAAACTTCATACCCTTTCGAGGCGTATTGAGGCAAGTTCATCATAACTACGTAATTTTCCTGAGGCAGGTGGAAGGGAGTATGCTTGACTAAATCTTCACAAACAACTCAAAAATTTCGCTGGAAGTATTTTGTAAAACTGATACAGCAATGTTATGGAATCCCTAGTTTGAGGGATGTTAAAACCGTTCAAATTGTAGTCAATAAATAAAAGGCTGTAGGAGAATTACACAGGTTAGGTTGAAGCATTTGCAGGTAGGGGCGTAGTTGGCTAGATTGGCGCAATGGATAGTACGAAGACACTCAGTAATTATACGGCGCTTAATTGGAGGAAGTGTGTTGAGCAATGCAAGACATTTTTCTGCGTTCTACCAGGGATAACCCCGATTTGTTTATCGATCGGCACTGGGATGTTGATGGTTAGCCCTGCCGGAGCTGAGTCGATCCAGGAGGCTGGAACCGCAAACACGGTTATTCCGATCGATCTTCCCATTGGCACTATTGAGCTTGATGCTGCGCCCCCCCCGGAAACTGTGCCCCCAGTTGGGACTAAAACAGACTTTTTGGAGCAGATACCGTCTCACCGAGCAGCCGATTTAGGCAAACTCACTGCCGCGAATGGATTTGAACCGCAGACACGGTCTCAATTTTCTAGTATTGACCCGGAGTGGATTGTAGCGGCTGAACAACTTCCGGTATTGCATCTAGTGCCGCCTTCGAGGCCAGCCGATCGCCCCGTGGCTCAATCCCCTCAAACGCCTGCGCTGTCTTCCCAGTTGCCAGTTGCCTCTAGTCTACCGATCGCGACCGATCCAGGTAGTCCGACGCCACCGCCTATTCTCACCTGCCCGACGCCGGATCCGGAGTTGGGATGTTTGCGCCTGCAAAATCCAATTTTCCCCACTGCGCCACCGCCAATTCTGTATTTGATTCCGCGGATTGATTTTTTTCGTAGTAATAACTTATTGTTGGGCATCGATCCGATCAACGATGGCTTAATTCGTCCCACTTTAACGCTGTTAGCCGTTCCGCCATTGGGACCCGACACCTACATTTTGGCCTCTGTTGAAGGAGCCTTTAGCCGCTACTTCGAGGTGCCTACTTTCAATTACGATGAGTTGCGGATTCGAGCGGGCTTATTGCAGCGGTTATCTCCGTCCATGACGGCTGAAATTGGTTGGACGAATCAACAGTTGTTTATTGCTAACAACGAAATTCCTGGGTTTCCCTATGGTCGGCGGTTCTTGAATGATCAAGCAGTACGCTTCGAACTGAGTCGGCGTGATCAATTCAACGATCGCTTGTTCTTAAACAGCATTTATCAGTTTCGCGTGGGATTTTCAGAACCAGAAGATCGGTCTCGGATCTTGAATGTGTTGTTCCTCTCCCTGAATTATGATCTCAACCCCAGCCGCACGATTCAACTTGGGGTTGACTATCAATTCTCAGCAGCGAACTATACCTTTGTCCGGCGTACGGATATTTACCAGCAACTTTTAGGCCGAGTTACGTTTAGCGCTTTCCGTAATTCCCAATTGAGCGTTTACAGTGGCATCAGCTTTGGGGATTCAACCGAACAGGGAATTGATTTTAATAGTTTTGTTTTGGGGGTGAGCATATCGGTCAATATTGTGTTGTTTTAGCGTAGGAACACCAGTCACTCCAACTTCCGGCATACAGTTTTCCATGGGTGATTCCGGCCAGTTCCAAAGAGAGTAAGTTGACACAGGCGGTGACTCCAGAGCCACAGTAGACGATAACTTCATCCGTGGTTGGGAGCGTTTGCCAGCGATCGCGCTGGGCCGCGGATGATCGCACTCGTCCTAGTGCGTCGGTCACGTCGATCCAGGGATAGTTCAGCGCCCCTGGAATGTGGCCAGCGATCGGATCGATGGGTTCGCGTTCTCCCCGATAGCGTTCGCCTTCCCGCGAGTCAATCAGGGCAACCGTGGGTAAGTCTTTTTTCGCCTTCACCTGCGCAATGTCAACCACGCGATCGGGTTGCACATGGGCCTTGAAATTTCCCGATCGCATGGGTGGAACTTCGGTTGTAGTCGGGTATTGGGCCTCCGTCCAGGCAGACCAGCCGCCGTCGAGAACCGCCATCTGGGGATGCCCCCAATACCCCAACAACCACCACAAGCGAGAGGCAAAGGCTAGCCGAGAATCATCGTAGGCAACCACAAGCGTTGGCTGTGGGTAAGAGTTCACGCCAATCTGGCGGAGTTTCTCCTCCAACAAATTGACCGCAGGCAGGGGATGTCTACCGCCATGTTGCGCCACGGGGCTGGATAAATCGTGATTCAAATCGAGATAGTAAGCGCCTGGGATATGCGCAGCCTGATACTGCTGTTGACCAGCATCGGGTTGCATCAGGTTGAAGCGACAATCGACGATCGCCACATTCGGGTCGTGCAGATGCGCGGCTAACCACTCTCCAGAAACGATCGAAGCTGACATAAAACCGACCTGCAACTATTTGCTGAATTTTAACGTCAATCTTCCGGATACACCGCCTGGAGTGGAGTAGGAATCATTTTAAGCCTTCCCGGCATTGATTCTGAAGCTACTCCTGGTTCTGCTATGGCTGCATCGATGTCTACCTTATCTGCCTCCCCTCCAAGGTTTTCTCGCTTCACAAAATATTGGGCAATCTGGTCGATTTTAATGGGTGGTGGACTTTCTCTAATCAGTACCGTCGTGTATTTGACCTGGGCAGCGCCTTTGACGCAGGTGAAAGTTGGGGAGACGATCGGCCCAGCGGATAACGTGCTTGTAGACAATCAGGTGGCGCAAGTTGGGGAGACGATCGCTACCGGGCAGCAAATCTTGACCTTGCCAGCGGCCCGGGTGGGTTTAAAGCAGGCCGATCAAGTCATCGCGCGGTTGGGATCGCAAGCAGCGGCCACCTTAGAACGAGATTGCATTCAGTTGGGAGAAGGGCAACTGGTGGTGGCAGGTGTGCCGGGTTGTGTCGGGGCGGCGATCGTTCAAGGTGAAGGAGCGATCGTCGTACTGGAGCGGTTGGGCACCTTGGGGGAGGTAAAGGTGCTGGCGGGTGAAGTCAGTCTCTCGCTTCCGAGTAATCCGGCCTTGGGAACAATCACGTTAAGGAAGAACCAAAAAATCACCCTGAGTTTGACTGGGGACGAAATTGGCCCCGTGCGACTGATGTTACCGACTGAAGTGGATGGCCTTCTTGCCGGTGAATTATTTCAAGGGTTTCAAGTGGCGATCGCCAATCAAGCTGCCCTGATGGGGTTAGCGCCGCCTGCCGCACCCAGCCCCCCCGCCGCAGTGGTCAAACCGGCCCCAATTCCGGCCAAACGCCTACCGACAACCCCACCTGCGGATAAAGTGCCCCCGGCTCAACCTGCACCACCGAGCCATCCGCCAGTTTTCAGTGAGCCGCGATCGCAGCACCGACCAACCAGCGCGAGTGACTATGGCAAGGAAGCCGAGCCTGATTCGAGCTACCGCAGCAGTTATCCAATAAACGCTTCAGCGGCGGAATTTTACCATCGGCCTACTCGGCGGCGGCGCTCAGCAGGAGCAGTTTACGAGTCTTTTAGCTACAGTCGGCCCCGCTCGCGATCGACCCACCCTGGCTATTACTCAGGGCATTCCTATCGCCGCCGTCCTGCCTACTCGGCTCCGTCCCATTCAGCCCCAACCCAGCCCTCAACTCCGACTGCACCAAAACCCAACATTCCTTCGGTACCAGAAGCACCAGCACCGGAAATGCCAACGCCGATCGAATTGCCGCCAGCCATGCCCCCCGTTTCTGAACCATTGCCGCCGCCAGCCATCGCCGAACCACCGCTGGAAGTTCCGCCGCTCAAGTAATCCGGAGCGGGGATTGAGCCTAATACTGGCTAGCCGATTTGCGGCGATTGATGGCCGTCACTCCAGTCATTTCCAACAACTTACCGGTATTCACGATCGCATACAGTAACCAGTGATCGCCGCAATCCATCCGGTTCTGCACCGTACATTCTAAAAAAGCCAGTGCATCGGCGAGGACGAAGCACCCGTTGTTAGCCAGCGAGGTTGCAACGTTTTCAAATGGGTTTTCGCTGGGGGATGGCGGTTTCAAGAAATAGCGGCGCAGGTTGCGGCCCTCTTTCAAAATGTTCAGCACAAAGTCATCACCAACGTGGGCAATGCTTTCTGCTAAATGTTGTTTGGCCACAGAGATGGTCAGTGCGGGTGGCGTAAAACCAGCTTGAGACACCCAGGAGGTGAGAAACCCGTAATGGTTGTTGCCACTCTTCATCGTGACGACACAGAGAGAGCCAGTCACCCGCCCCACGGCTTGACTGGTGCGATCGCTCTGAGCATCGACGATGGCTTGTCTAGGAGCGCGCACCTTGCGAGCACGATTCAGCACTCGGGCAAATTCAGCGCCAGCGGTTTCGCACTGGTGGAGGGTGTCTTCGGTGGGACTAAATTTAACGCGCATGGTCTCGAAACCAAACGGATACCCCGCATCCTGCAATTTACTCTCGACTAAATCAACAGCCTCACCGCTCCAACCGTAGGAACCAAACACTCCGGCTACTTTGGTCTGATTTGCGTTAGATAGAACCAATCCCAAGGCAGTTTGAATTTGGGTGGGAGGATGTCCGGCCAGGGTGGGAGTGCCAATCATGAAGCCATCACAGTCTTTGACGGCCTGGGTGATGTCGTCCGGATTGGTAAACTCGCAGTTAATCAGTTGAATGGCGACCCCAGCCTGGGAAACGCCTTTGGCGATCGCCTGAGCCAGCGTGGCCGTTTTGCCATAGGCCGAGGTGTAAAGAATGATGGCTTTGAGGTCTTTGGTTTGTTGCTGTTCACACCAGCGGCGATACTCCAGGGTTAAGACACTGACACTGTGCCGGACGATCGAGCCATGTCCGGGAGCGTACATGCGCGCATTGAAGACCGTCAACTTATCGATCGCGGCTTCGACCTGGGGCGCTTGGGCCGCGTGGATACAGTCGAAGTAGTAGCGGCGGTCATCATCCAGGGTTTTCCAATGTTCGTCAAACACCGCATCATCGCAAACATGGGCAGCAAATAACTTATCGGTGTAGAGAATGCGGCTGGCCGGATCGTAGGTGGCAATCGCGTCGGGGTGGCGGGGTGTCGGCACAAAGCGAAACTGAAGTTCATGGCCGTTACCCAGATCCAACACTTCTTCATCTCGGATGATGTGCACCTTCAACGTGCGATCGCCGCCAAACTCAATGCCCAAGTCTTGCGCTTCGTCTTCCCGCGGCGAAGGGATGTTGAATGCCTGATTGGACAAGACCGATCGCAGGGTATTTGCGCCCGGTTTAGAACAAATCACCGTCACGTAGGGAGCCGCCTCTAACAATCGCTTCAGCGTCGCAATCCGGTTGGGGTTGACATGGCTGAGGATGATGTAATTCAACCGCTGAAAGTACACATGGTGGCCCAATTCCTCCAGAAATAAGTCAGTAAATGATTCTCCAGGTGGATCGAGCAGAGCAGTGCTTTGCCCCTGGATTAAGTAGGAGTTGGCTGTCGTCCCTTTTTGGCGGGCATATTCCACCTCGAATTTGAGCCGTTCCCAGGTGCGCGATCGCAACACGGTTGTGTTGGCACCAATTTCAGCCACTTGCACGTCACGGGGTTTAAAGTCAGCCATAGGTCAACGGGAGATATAGGAGCGGGTTTCCAGGGAAGAATGCGGCCCAATGAACGAGGGTTCCATTGCTGCCAGGGGAGAATCGGCAGACAGTTCATCTCGTTCTAGCTTACGTCGAATAGAGAGCCGTTTTTCAGGGTCGATGCCTTCAAAGGTGGGGGGTAGCCAAACGCGGATAATGAGCAAGACTCCCATCACCAGCAGAAAGGCTCCGGCGGAGAGAATTTGGCTCCAGGGTGTTTCTAATACGCCGCGCACAATCACTTCTCGCAGCACAGAGACGATCGAGACTTCCACCGCCACCCCGATCGAAACCCGTTGCTCTTGCAGGTAGATAATGAGCAAGCGAAACAGTTCCACCAGAATGAGCAGAAACAAGATGTCTGCCGTCACCACTTGAAAATCCAGGGGAGGTAACAAGGACAAAAACATTTCTCGCAGTTGTAACAGCATAAAACTGAACAACCCAATGCACAGAGACACAATAATCAAATCTTGCACGGTTTCAAGTACCTGCACCACCAGATCGCGCTGTGGCGAAAGCAAACGCAAGTTTGCTGAGCTACGGGTAGGGAAATGCATTGATCAGTCCTCAATGACGTTGAATTCAGACTACCCTTAATAGAACTTATATGTAATCCCCTTAAGTATATGATTGTCTAATAGTTTGTATTGGACTGCTTGGGAGCATCCGAATCTGAGGTGAATGCTGGGTGTCTGTCACAAGGCAAAGGGGGAGGCCAGGTACAGACAGGAAAACAACCCTTGGATCTCAACACGCAAGTCGATCATGAAACCATTTCAGGCAACGGTTCCACGATCGGTAACAGCATCGAATGGCGATCGCCTTAGTAATGGTTGCCCACTTTGCGGTGATGCACAGCCGTCAAGCCATCCGGTTTCGAAACCCGGCCTGCGTCTACACTGCTGTAAACAATCCAGTGGTCGTCGCCTTCTAATCGACTCAGCACTTCACATTCGAGATAGGCCAGTGCATCCGCCAGGATGGGACAACCGTTTGAGGCCGGATAGATCTTGATGCCCGCAAAGCGATCGCTACCAGGGGCAAACCGTTTCAGGAAGTGTTTCATCAAGGTTTGATAGTTACCTTCTTCCAGCACATTCAACACAAAGCGATCGCCCACATGCATGAAGGATTCGATCGCCCGATCTTTGGCCACCGCGATCGTGATGCCGAGGGGTTCGTAGCTGGCCTGTGCGACCCAGGATGCCAACATGGCGCTGGAGGCTTCGCCTTTCTTGGCCGTGATGATGTACAGACCACCGCTCAAGCGGCCCAGGGCTTTGTCTAAGTCACCATCGAGGGATTTCATTTGTTTAATGCTGCGATCGCGCGTCAGCCATTGGCCCAGGTCAGTTCCCGCTTCTTCGCAGAGTTGGTAAGTTGCTTCGGTGGGCGTTTCCTTAATCAGAATTGGCGCAAAGGCTTCGGTGACACCAATTTCCTGAAAGCGGTTGCGCAAGGGATAAACTGATTCATCATCGCCGCCACCCGATTCAAATAAACCAAAGGCTTGCTTGGCGTGGGTTGCCGCCAGAATTGTACTGAGAAGTGTGGTGGTTTGCGTGGCAGAATTTCCAGTCTGAGGGGGCATGCCAATCACAATCCCAGCGGCGATATCGACCAGTTCGCGGACTTCCTGCGCGTCTGCTTCTAGCAGGTCAATCATTTCGACGACGACACCAGTCTTAGCAATCCCCTGGGCGATCGCGTTGGCCAGACGATCGCCATAGCCATACTCGGAGACGTAGAATAAGGCGACTGTGGTCGCGGCTTTGGCTTGTTCCTGGCTCCAGGTGCGATAACGTCCGACCAGTTCTGGAATGTGGTGTTGCAGCAACGGGCCATGTCCGGTGGCGATGGTTTTAATTTCCGGGAGATCTGCCATTCGCTTTAGAGCCGCTAACACAGAACGGGCATTAGGCCCCATGAGGCAGTCGTAGTAGGTTTTATAGTCAGCATCCAGAAGCGCCAGATCTTCATCGTAGGTTTGGTCGTCGCAGTAGTGCATGCCAAACACATCGCAGGTGAAGAGCGTTTGAGTGCCGTGATCGTAAGTCAAAATCGTGTCTGGCCAGTGCAAGTTGGGAGCCGAAACGAATTCCAGTGCATGCCCCTTGCCCAAATCGAGGCGATCGCCGCTTTTCACTAATTTGCGTTCAAAGGGTTGATGCACCAGATCATCCAAAAACTGCATCGCCACTTTTGCGCCCACCACCACGATGTTGGGGTTGAGTTGCAAGACATCTTTGACTAAGCCACTGTGGTCGGGTTCGGTGTGGCTAATCACAAGGTAATCAATCTCACGCGGATCAATCAGTTCAACTAATGCATCGAGATAGAGTTGGCGAAACTTTTCGTGGGAGGTGTCTACCAGCGCAACTTTCTCGCCGCGGATCAAAAAGGAGTTATAGGTGGTGCCATTTTCCAGGGCAAACTCAATGTCAAACCGATCGCGATCCCAATCCAGCGAGCGAATGGCTGTCGTGTCCTGAGTAATCTCGACGGTTTGTGTGGTGAGCCGTGCTGTAGGTCTTTCTGTGAGCGCAACCATAAACTACCTCCCGACGCAATCTAGAATGGTGGTCTACTTCCTATCTTACGGTTGATTAGAAATCTGTAAAGTTTTGTTAGGCAAAGTGACTGATTAACCAGTCTTATCAGTGTAGAGCGGTCGCCAATCTCCCTCAACCCATGCCAGACTCGAAATGATTTTGCTTAAACTTCCCCATGAGAAACGCACTATTGGCCAGTTTGTTGGCAGGGTTCATTGGCTTGATTGATGTGTTGCCGCCAACCGCGATCGCGCAAGCGACTCCCCCGCCCACGGCCCAGCCAGCTCAATCCCAGCCAACCCCATCCCTTTCAGCCCAGCCGATGCAGGTCAAGTTGCTGAATCCCGGCACGGGCGATCGGCAAGTGCTGCGCTTTCAGCCAGCGGCGGGGACGCGCCAATTGAGTTTAATGACCTTTGAGCAGGCGATGGTGCTTTTCGCGATAGGACGATCGCTACCAGTTTCAAATTTGCCGCTCGTTCGAGCGACGATCGAAGTAGTCGTGACCAAAGTTGAGGCCAATGGGGATATTCATTACCAGTTCAGTTACCCCAATATGGAGGTGGTTGCCAAACCGGGGACGCCTTCGACCCTGGTTAGCCCCATCCAGGCGCAACTGGAGCGGTTGAAACATATTCGTGGCAATTTTGTCATGAACGATCGTGGCCAGATCCAAACAGGCCGGTTTGAGCTACCCGACGACCTGGAGCCAATGATGCGCCAAATGTTCGAGCAACTCTCCCAGTCGATGAACCAGCTTTCGTTTCCGTTACCCGAAGAAGCGGTCGGAATTGGGGCTGAGTGGCAAGCTACAGCGGCTCTATCCATCGGCGGCATACGCCTAACCCAAACAGGCTCTTATCAATTAGTGAGTCGGACTAACAATATTGCCACCCTAAATATTCGGGTGAAGCAGCAAGCGCCACCCCAAATCATCAACTCGCCGACCCTCCCTGCTACAACCAAAGTCCAGTTAAAAAAGCTGGAAACACAAGGAAAAGGGCGATCGACCTTGGATTTGCGTCAACCCTTTGTGCAAGAAGCGACCCTCTCGATGCAATCAATTAGTCAGATGGGGCTTTTTAGTCCCAAACCAGCCCCAGAATTTGACATGACAATTCAGTCAACTGTGCAAATGAAATTTCAACCCAAGTAGTTGGATCCAGCGCGATGCAGCCCCACCAGAATGCTTTAGTTCACCAAACCTGGTTTGCGCTGGCGATCGGCAATTCTCGCTGGCATTGGGCCAGGTTTGAACATGATGCCTTGCAAGCAACCTGGGAAGAGCCACACCGAGATACTAAAGACAAGTTAGATTTGCGAGTTTTAGAAAAACTTGGACACCTAGAAGCACCCATTTGGCTGGCCTCGGTTGTGCCAGCCCAAACTCAATTGTGGGTAGAGTTTCCCAATGTGCGCTTTCTCGCTTTAGCTGACGTGCCGTTGTTAGGCATGTATCCTACCTTTGGTCTCGATCGCGCGCTGGCGGTGTGTGGGGCGATCGTCACGGGCGGGAGTCCGGTTCTGGTAATCGATTGTGGGACAGCGCTCACTTTCACCGGGGCGGATGCACAGCATCGCCTGGTGGGAGGGGCCATTCTACCCGGACTGCGCCTGCAATTTGAGGCATTAGGCCAAAAAACCGCTCTACTCTCCACGCTCCCACTCTCCCACGCGCCCCCCCCGCCCCGCTGGGCACTCAATACCGAAGCCGCGATCGCCAGTGGCGTTTTGCATACCGCAATAGCGGGCATTCAGTCGTTTATTCAGGATTGGTGGCATCACTTTCCCCAGAGTCGGGTGGTGATGACGGGGGGAGACAGCGATCGGTTGTATCAAGGCTTGCAGCAACAAACTCCCGACTTGGCAGCAGGCATCAACCACGATCCACATTTGATTTTTCGCGGCATTCAAGCCATCAAACGAACCAGTCCCCAAGGCCAGAAAGAGGAAGACCAGAAGTAGAACGGCAAGAGGCTAGAAGTAGGAGACAGAAGGCAAAATCTTGCTTATGTCTGCGCCTCGATCGCACCACCACAGGAACTCCCCGCCCCCGCTGTGCAGCCAAAACAGTGTCGCCCAGTGACGATTTGCCGTTGTTGCAACAGCGCTAGATTAAAATCATGAATCGTCATTGGTTGCTGGTCTGGTAGTTGGCATTCCAACTCCAGCATCTGGTTGAAATCACAGTCAAACAGTCGCCCATCCCAAGAGATGGATAAGGTATTGCGGCACATTAGCCCCGCGATCGTCCCCGGATTGAAAGAGTTCACCAACAACTCCATATAGCGCTGCAAATTACCGGAAGCTTCCAACCATTCCAGGTAGCGCGAGATGGGCATGTTGTTGAGCGTAATCAGGCGATCGAACCGAACGCCGTGATTCTTGAGCAATCCCGTTTTCCACTCCTGTTCCAGGGCGGCTTGCCCGCTGGAGAGAAAAGCCCCCACAGGGTTACTCATCAGGGTTAGGCGACGCTGCGGATCGCCATAACCGTAGCCAGCCGCATTCAGACGACGCAGAGCAGCGATCGATTTTTCGTAGGTGCCGTCTCCCCGTTGGGCATCGGTATTGCGCCGACGATAGTGGGGCAAAGAACACACGACTTCCACCCCGCGAGCGGCCATCCATTCGGGCAAGTCTTCCATCGTCGGCAGCAATAACACGGTGAGGTTGCAGCGATCGATGACATGCTTGCCTCGATTGACGCAGGCTTCAACCAGGTAACGAAAATGCGGATTTAGCTCCGGTGCGCCGCCCGTGAGATCGACGGTATGAGCAGTTGTTTGATCCAGCGCCGTTAAACAGGCTGCGATCGTCGAGCGGCTCATGATTTCGCGCCGATCCGGCCCAGCATCCACATGACAATGCCGACAGGCCATATTGCACAACTTTCCAACATTAATTTGAAAAATTTCCAACTCAACGGGTTGCAAAGTCGGCCAGCGATGGGTCGCCAAGGTGGCTGAAAAATTTCCGTTGCGACCTGTTTTAGCCAGATCAACCTGCTCCAGCAAGGCCAGCTGATGAGGTGCAGAAGTGAGCGACGAACCCCGCCGTTGTAGGGAAAGGGTCGCTTGCGGACTGGATGCCTCAGGCTTAGGAAAAATCTTCTCGCCGGAATATTTATCAGTTTGTTGCATGGTTCGATAGGTCACATTGTGAGAAGCGGAAACGAGATACTAAGTGTGTGATGAGAATCACGTCAAACTTCATACATTGTCACAGTTTGGCTTGTGGAATTTTCTGATATTAATTGAATGAACGACAGTAACAATTTTTAATGCTAAGTTGATTCTCTGAGTTCCGCCGCATTTAGTGATAAATGCCTTTACAGTCTGGTGCATTTGCAGAAGGCACTTAGTTTAACTACATATTTATGATAGTGACTGCCCTCCCCCGCTAACCCGTTATGTCATTCGCCTCTCCTTGTATCACTTTCTCAGAGCCGCTTCTTTGCTTTTATATCAACCGAACTCTTCAAACTCAAATTGCTCGGTTTACCCCAGCATGCGATCGCGTCCACGATCGCCTGGTTCGTCCAACCGAACATCTCCTATTCGAAGCATTGCCAGGAGCGGCATTAGAAATTTATGTGCTGACCGCTGAGCGCACAAAGCTGCTGCATACCTTAGACTGTCGCGACCTAACGGTAAGCAATGAACTAATTGAAAACATGCTGCGGTGGTTGTCCTAAATCCGTTAGTTCAAGGATTGACAAAACGCCCTTAATCTATAGTTCGTCTAAAGTTCCCTGTTGATTCTGGAATGTCTCCCTAAGATAGAAGGTGAAAGCCCTAGAGAGATGAACAATGATTGAAAGTGTTGATTTTTAGCGCTGCCGCGTCTAGATCACCTTCGACATTGCACCATGTCTCCAACCCTTTTGGAGGGAGGTTAATTGCATGGTTGAAACCAATCAACCCCTTGATCACGAGTTCGCCCTCGATCGGGACTGTACCACGCTTTCCCGACACGTCTTTCAACAACTACAAGGCTTCTCAGCCGAGGCGCAAGATCTAAGTGCCTTAATGAATCGGATTGCCCTGGCGGGTAAGTTAATCGCGCGCCGCCTCAGTCGCGCTGGCTTGATGGCTGGAGCGCTGGGCTTTACTGGCGAGGTGAACGTCCAGGGAGAATCCGTCAAGAAGATGGATGTCTACGCCAATGAAGTCTTCATTTCGGTATTTCAGCAAAGCGGCTTAGTTTGTCGGCTCGCTTCGGAAGAAATGGAGGATCCATACTACATTCCCGAAAATTGCCCGGTTGGTCGCTATACCCTGGTCTATGACCCGATCGATGGTTCCTCCAACATTGACACTAATATCAACGTTGGCTCGATCTTTGCGATCCGACAACAAGAAGGGGACGACCTGGATAGCTCCGGAGCAGACTTACTGCAACCCGGACGAAAGCAAATTGGTGCTGGTTACATTCTGTATGGCCCTAGCACCATGCTGGTATATTCCATCGGCCAGGGGGTTCACGCTTTCACGCTCGATCCCAGCCTCGGCGAATTTATCCTGTCCACTGAGAATGTGCAAATCCCGGCACATGGGCCCATCTACAGCGTGAATGAAGGAAACTTCTGGCAATGGGACGAAAGCATTCGCGACTACATTCGCTACATGCATCGGCATGAAGGTTACACCGCTCGCTATAGTGGGGCGCTAGTTGGAGATTTCCATCGAATTTTGTTTCAAGGTGGGGTCTTCCTCTATCCAGGCACAGTGAAAAAGCCAGACGGGAAACTGCGGCTTTTGTACGAATCGGCTCCGTTAGCCTATCTGGTAGAGCAAGCGGGCGGGCGGGCTAGCAATGGGCAGCAGGACATTTTAGATATCGTGTCTGGGCAACTTCACCAACGCACGCCGTTAATTATTGGGAGCAGAGAGGATGTGGCGCTGGTTGAGTCTTTTATCAAAGAACAGGCGCGCATTCAGGAAGAGTCGAAGGTTTTGAGTCGATGAACAGGGTTTGCTAATACCCCGATCGAGCAGGATGAGTCGTGAGCGCAAGCAGTTTCCACCACACTCATTAGGAGATATTTCGATGACAACGAACCATTTGGTTGAAATCAAAGATCTGGGTCAAAGTATCTGGATGGATAACCTCACCCGCGATTTGGTGAAATCGGGTGAATTGAAGCACATGATCGAAACCCGCGGCTTACGGGGAATTACGTCGAACCCAGCGATCTTTGAAAAGGCGATCGCTGGCAACCAGATGTATGACGCTGATATTGAAGCGGGGATCAAGGCTGGCAAGTCCGTTCAGGACATCTACGAGTCGCTGGTATTCGACGATATTCGAAATGCCTGTGACATTTTTCGGCCTGTGTATGATTCTTCCCACGGGCTGGATGGCTACATCAGCATTGAAGTGCCCCCGACGATCGCCCACGACACAGAGAAAACGATCGCAGAAGCCCGCCGCTACTATCGCGAAATTGGTCGGGAAAACGTCATGATCAAAATTCCGGGCACGAGTAAAGGGCTGCCCGCGGTAGAACAGGTAATCAGCGAGGGCATCAATGTCAACGTGACCCTACTGTTTTCTGTGGATAGTTATGTCGAGTGTGCTTGGTCTTACATTCGCGGCCTGGAAAAACGGCTCGAACAAGGCGACTCAATCAACAAAATTGCGTCCGTTGCGAGCTTTTTCCTCAGCCGGATTGATAGCTATATCGACGATCGCATTGATGAAAAGCTGAAGCAAGGTGTACCTGACATTGCCATTCGCGAAAAACTGGAAGCAATTAAAGGAAAAGTAGCGATCGCTAACGCCAAAATCGCCTATCAGGAGTATAAAAAGATCATTCAAAGCGATCGGTGGCAAGCGCTGGCGGCTCAAGGTGCCAATGTGCAACGCCTACTCTGGGCCAGTACCAGCACCAAAAACCCCAACTACAGCGATGTCATGTATGTCGATGAACTCATCGGTCGCGATACTGTCAATACCCTTCCCCCCGCAACGATCGAAGCCTGTGCTGACCACTGTGATGTGAGCGATCGCATCGAATCAAATTTGGACGAAGCTTACCAACTCATCGCATCCCTCCAAGATCCCGACATCAACATCAACCTCGATGCTGTAATGGCCGATCTCCTCACCGACGGGATCGATAAATTCGTCAAACCCTTTCAATCACTTCTGAGTTCCCTAGAAGAAAAAGTTCAACGTTTAGCAACCGTTTAGGTTGTAGGTTCTAGGTTCTAGGTTCTAAATGTTAACCAAGATTTAGAGCCTAGCCTCAAACCTAGCACCTAGTTCTTTCCATTCCCCACTCCCCTTACCACCTACTGCCTATGGTCACCCTCATCGAAAATCCGCTGCGCGTTGGTTTGCAGCAAGATCGTGTCCCTGAGCCTCAAATCCTGGTGATCTTTGGAGCCTCTGGCGACTTAACCCAGCGCAAACTGGTTCCCGCGCTGTATCAAATGATGCGAGAACGTCGCCTGCCCCGCGAATTCACGTTGGTTGGAGTTGCTCGCCGCGAGTGGAGTCATGACTTTTTCCGGGAACACATGCGAGAAGGGGTCGAAGAATTTGGTAGCGGCTTAGGGTCAGAGTTACTGTGGGAAGAGTTTGCCAAAGGTTTATTCTACTGTCCAGGTGATATTGACAATCCAACGAGCTATCAAAAGCTCAAGGCATTTCTGGGCGAGTTAGACGAACAACGGGGCACCCGTGGCAATCGCGTGTTTTACCTTTCTGTTGCACCTAAGTTTTTTGCTGAATCGATCCAGCAACTGGGTGCAGCGGAAATGCTCCCCGATCCCCGCAAACAACGATTAGTAATTGAAAAACCGTTTGGTCGCGATCTCAGTACGGCTCAAGCCTTGAATAAAGTGGTTCAGAAGGTTTGTGACGAGCGTCAGATTTACCGCATCGACCATTATCTGGGCAAAGAAACGGTGCAAAACTTGATGGTGTTTCGGTTTGCCAACGCGATCTTTGAACCGTTATGGAATCGCCAGTATGTGGATCATGTGCAAATTACAGTGGCAGAAACCGTTGGGCTGGAAGGCCGAGCAGGTTATTACGAAACCGCCGGAGCCTTGCGCGATATGGTACAGAACCATTTGATGCAACTGTTTTGCTTAACGGCAATGGAACCACCCAACGCCCTGGATGCCGACAGTATTCGCAACGAGAAGGTGAAGGTGCTGCAAGCGACGCACCTGGCAGATTTGAGCAATCTGGGTGCTTCCGCCGTGCGGGGCCAGTACAGTGCCGGTTGGATGAAGGGCAAGGAAGTTCCCGGCTATCGCACGGAAGAAGGTGCCGCGGCAGAATCGACAACTCCTACTTATGCGGCGCTGAAATTGACGATCGACAATTGGCGCTGGAAAGGGGTGCCCTTCTACATGCGCACCGGGAAGCGGATGCCGAAGAAGGTGTCAGAAATCGCAATCCAGTTCAAGGAAGTTCCATTCCTGATGTTTCAATCCGCAGCTAAGCAAGCCAGCCCGAACGTTCTAGCCATGCGCATTCAGCCCAACGAAGGAATTTCACTACGGTTTGAAGTCAAAACTCCTGGTAATTCGCTCCGCACGCGCACCGTCGATATGGATTTCCGCTACGACACGGCCTTTGGACAACCGAACACTGATGCCTACAGTCGTTTGTTAGTGGATTGCATGTTAGGGGATCAAACCCTATTTACCCGCGGTGACGAAGTGGAAGCCTCCTGGCGCTTGCTCACACCGCTGTTGGAAGTTTGGGACGCTCCGGCTCCACCTGAGGTGATTCCCCTGTACGAAGCGGGCACTTGGGGGCCCGTAGAGGCAGAGCTGCTATTAAACCGTGATGGCCGGAACTGGCGCAGATTGTAGGCACAGTTTATGTGATGGGCGTAGGGATTGCGCCTTTACCGTTATGATTTGGGCAACGGTGCCCAGATTTCTATTCACCCTTGACTTCTAAATTTATGACCACTCCACTTGTTGCCCTGCAAAGACCGAAAGATATTTCTCTAGATGAAATTGAGGCGGAACTGAGTGCGATCTGGCATAGCCAGAATGGTGTAAATTCAGCCGCAACGCGAGCATCTACGTTTAGTATGGTTGTCTACGAGCCGGAAGAATTTCAGCAGTTGTTGGGGGTTCTGGGCTTTTATAAGGGGCCGATCGAAGGTTTAATTGGCCCACAAACCAAAGAAGCGATCGCCGATGCTCAACGCGCCTACGGCTTCAAGGAAACTGGCCGGTTTGACCCGCAGACCCTGGCCAGACTGCGAGAAGAAGTGGCAAAACTGCCGCCCGAACAGGTGCGGATGACAAATTCTGATTTCCGTGGCACGGGGGTCAGTGAAGCGATCGCCGCTCAAAACCCCTGCCGCATCATTACCCTTTGCCCAACTTGGGGAGTGGATGAAGGGGTGACAGCGCAAGTATCGGCCTACTGCCCGGTTCACAAAACTGGCAGCAACTTGATTTGTAGCGAATACATCACCCTGCGCGGCACGAAAACAGCTCTGAATCGCGTCGGGGAGCTAGTCAAGTCGTTGATGATTCCCGACTTGCCCAAATTTGTGTGGTGGAAGGCTACGCCAAACCTGGAACAAGACCTGTTCAAGCAAATGGTGGAGTCTTGCAATTGCATTGTCATGGACTCTTCCTACTTCATTGAACCAGAGTCAGAATTTCTCAAGATTCACAGTTTGATTGAATCGGGCACGTTCGTCGCTGATCTGAACTGGCACCGTCTAGCTCCCTGGCAGGAAATCACCGCTGCCACCTTTGACCCCCCCGAACGCCGCATGTCTCTCGGTGAGATTGATGAAGTGGCGATCGACTACGAAAAAGGGAACGCGTCCCAGGCCATCATGTTCTTGAGTTGGTTTGCAAGTCGCTTGGGCTGGCAACCGATCGCCTTCACTCAGGATGATGATGATTTTTATGAAATCAAACGCATCACCTTTACCAGTCCTAACGGCAAAGAGATTAAGACCGAACTCGCAGCCATTCCCATTACTGATCCCGGCGAAATCGTTGGTGATCTGGTGGGGCTACGTCTCGGTTCCAGCAACCCGAATGCCAACTGTGCAACAATTCTCTGTTCTGAAACAGCAGGCTGTATGCGCATGGAATCCGGTGGGGGTGCGCAGGCCACCGTGCGGACGGAACAGGTCACATCGACCAATGACCAGAAAGCAGAATTGCTGCTAACGCAACAACTCCAACGCTGGGGGCGGGATGTTTTATACGAGGAAAGTCTAACCATTGCCGTGCAAGCCTTGAAGCTCAAGAAGTGAGCAACTGAGAAGTAACTTCACACTCAGATTGCCTGCTGTAAAGTTTGACTGAATTGTGGGGGCGTTCCCGGAAACGTCCCCATTTGTTGTTCCGGTGAAATCAAAATGAGTCTGATCATTGCTGGAGAACGGAGCGGAGTGGGGAAAACAACCGTGACTCTGGCACTGCTTTCCTACCTACGACAACACCAATTACCGACTCAATCCTTTAAGGTTGGGCCAGACTACATCGACCCGATGTTTCACGAATACGTAACGGGTCGCCCTTGCCGCAATCTCGATCTCGTCCTGACGACCGAAGCCTACGTGCAGGACTGTTATACGCGCCACGCTCGCACAGCAGCTTATGTGTTGGTGGAAGGCGTGATGGGATTGTTTGACGGTGCAGCACCTGCCATTGCCCAGCAGAAGGTAGAAGACCACGAGCAGCGGCGGACTTTGGGTGGGTTTGGCAGCACAGCCCATGTGGCGCATGTCTTGAACTTACCGATCGTCTTAGTCGTTGATTGCAGTCGCATGTCTCAGTCGATCGCGGCTCTTGTTCACGGTTATTGCCACTTTGACCCCAATTTGCAGATTGCCGGATTGATCTTAAATCGGGTGGGTAGCGATCGCCACCTGCATCTGCTGCAAACCGCACTCGCACCCTTAAAGCTACCAGTGTTGGGCGTTCTGCATCGGCAAGATGACATCACCATTCCCGATCGCCATCTTGGCCTCCTTCCCACTACCGAGTTTCCCCACCTGGAGCCGTTGATTACCAACCTGGCTAATCTGGCCGCAGCCTCGTTTAACTGGGAAAAAATCATGCCCCTGCTGGCAACAGAACAAAACCAAAAGCTAGCAGCAGCCCGCAGCAACCTGGCTCCAGCCGCATCCACCTCCCCACCCACTCATCGACTCTCCCCCCTCCCTCCTGCCCTGCCTCTCCGCATCGCGATCGCTCATGATGCAGCCTTTAGCTTTTATTACGCCGATCACTTCGACCTGTTGAGGACGTTAGGGGCAGAATTAGTATTCTGGAGTCCGTTGCGGGATTCAACATTACCGGAAAACCTACAAGGCTTAATTCTCGGCGGGGGCTTCCCCGAAATGTTTGCGGCAGCGCTATCTGCCAATCTTTCTCTACGCAAAGCGGTTCGTGCAGCGATCGCCGCCGGGATACCGACCTATGCTGAGTGTGGCGGCCTGATGTATCTGTGTGAGGCCATCGTGGATTTTGATCAGCAAGCGTGGGATATGGTGGGTGTATTGCCAACTCAAGCAGTAATGGGTCAACGCTTAACCCTGGGTTATCGGCAAGTCGAAGCCCAACAAGACGGCATCCTATTACCCCAGGGGGCGACCGCTTGGGGGCACGAATTTCATCGATCGACCCTTACTGGAGAATCACCAAAACCGCTGTTTGTGATGCGCAGGCAGGAGGCAGAGAGCAGCGGGCCGGAGAGTGATAGAAAGCACCAGGCAGCAGGCAAAGGGCCAGGGGAAGGTTGGTATCTGCCAAATCTACATGCGTCCTATGTCCATCTGCACTGGGGGGCTACACCCGCACTGCCGCAACGCTTTCTGAACCAATGCCACCAATTCCGTAACTGGTCTGCACTGAACCAGTAGTCCGTCAGGATATATGACTTTGGTCAGACCACTTAGAACCAGGTGAGGGTTGAAAAGCCAAGACCAGGTAGGCGTGAAGTTTCTCCCCCTTCACCTTCTACGGTCGGGCTGAAACTGATCCGCGCTGTTCGGCATACATGGCTCGCAACACCAGAGCTGGATCAACCCATTGCCCACCGTATTTCATCCCCCAATGTAAATGAGGGCCAGTCGTGCGCCCCGTCATGCCCACACGGCCAATGCGAGTTCCGGCCTGCACCACTTGCCCCTCCCAAATTTGAATGCCGCCGGAACGATCGCTGATGTAGCGGCCATTCTTATCTTTCTCGACGTGCCCTTTCATGTGGCAGTAGATGTGTTCCCATTTCCCCGACTCGACCACGATCGACGTGCCACAAGCGCTATCATCAGACACTTCTACCACTTTCCCAGTCCACCAGTTGCGAATGTAGCTACCCTCTGGAGCTGCCATATCCAACCCACGATGGTATTCCTGGTTGTAGGAGCCATCCGGCGATCGTCGTAACCCAAATGGCGATGTGTAGGTTTGAAAATTCTCAACTGGAAACGACGCTCCCTGCCAGGTGCCCACAGCGAGTTGGTTGGGCCGGACTTCCACCGCAGCCGCCGGACGAAACTGCGAGGGTGTTCCCAACCCAATTAAGACGATCGCGGTTAATGTAGCGCAGCCCAGCAAGGCCGATCGAAATCGTCGAACAGATTGCAACAACCGCTTCATGCCATCGCTCCTTGAAAAAATAGTGCCGTTATAGAGAGTTGCTCTAGTAAAGAAATAAATTCAGGCGAAAAAACTCCAGCCGACGCGACCCAAAACCTGCGACTGAAGCCAGCGAAATGACTAAAAACCTGTGTGTATGGTACTCGAGCAACTGAATTTGGCACGTTTTTTTCTGCTGTTTGGCTCTGAAGAGATCCTGGAGATTTTTAACCCAACTCTGGTTGAAGGCTCATAATCACAACAGCAAAGTATGGTTAAGCGTTAAAGCAATGGCAATGCAAACACTGGCTGTCGATATTGGCGGAAGCGGAATTAAAGTAATGGTGCTGGACGAGGATGGGAATCCCTTAACCGAGCGAGATCGTTTGGAAACACCTCAACCTCCAACCCCAGAAGCGATTCTAGATGTGGTCAAAACTCTTGCAAGTGGCAAAACCTTCGATCGCGTTTCGGTAGGGTTTCCTGGTGTTGTGCGTGCGGGTATTACGGAAACGGCGGCGAATTTGTCCCCCGAATGGATTCTGTTCGATTTGCAAACCACGCTTAACGAGTACTTGGGCAAACCAGTTCGGGTGATTAACGATGCCGATATGCAAGGATTAGGCGCGATCGCGGGGCATGGCGTTGAACTGGTAATCACCTTGGGAACTGGGTTTGGGTCGGCGCTATTTGTGAACGGTACGTTGGTTCCCAACCTGGAAATGGGCCATCATCCCTTTCGTAAAGGCGAAACCTACGAAGAGCAATTGGGGCGGGCAACGTTAGACGAGATCGGCAAAAAAAAGTGGAATGCCCGCGTCGAAATTGCGATCGGGACACTCCAGCATTTATTTAATTTTGATCTCTTATACATCGGTGGCGGCAATGCCAAACACATCAGTTTTGAACTGCCGCCCAAAGTCAAAGTTGTGCCCAATGTGTCTGGTCTCCTTGGGGGAATCGCCCTCTGGAGAGATGCCTGAGGGCACAGGTAGCTTAGGATGCCTTGGTCATTGAGGGGGTGGCGATCGCCGGCACCGCTGGTTCACCGACACTCAGCATCTCGTGCGAAATGGATTGAGCCAGGAGCCGCCGGTAAAGATGACTCAACCGAGCCGCAACTCCAGACCAACTGAAGTTCTGCTGAACTCGAATCGGTGCTTGCCGTCTCAGTTTGCGTGCCCACAGCTCATCACTCAAAATGCGATCGATCGCGGCGGCAAACTTATCCACATCTTGCGGGGGAACCAGTAACCCGGTTTCTTCGGGCACCACCGTAAATTTCAAGCCCCCCACATCCGAAGCCACTACGGGCGTACCACAGGCCATCGCTTCGATCGCCACCAAACCGAAGGGTTCATAATGGCTAGGAATCACGCAGACATCCGCCGCCGTGTAATACAGCGGTAACAAGTCATGCCCGACCCGCCCAACAAACTGAGTATTTTGAGCAATTCCCAAATCGGCCACCATTTTTTCAATGCGGTTCCGTTCCAACCCGTCAGATTGATCGGGGTCGCTGCCCCCCACAATCACAAGCCGTAGCTTGGATGGGTTCAGATTGTAAGCTGTTGGCGTACCATCCAGGTTGATGACCTGATGCTCAATCCCATCCTTTAACTTGGCACAGGCTTTAACCAAGGTTTCAATGCCCTTGCGGGGGTCAAACCGTCCCACATACAACACGATCGCCTCATCGGCGGCAAAGCCCAAGGTTGTTCGCGCTTCCGCTTTGGGAATGGCATAGAAATTGTCAATATCCGTGCCACAGGGAATCACTTCGATACACCCAGCTTGGGAAACGAGGGAACGCAATGCTTCTTCCTCTTGTGGGCTAGTGGCAACGATGCAATTTGCTTGCTCTAAAATCTGCTTTTCAACGGCGAGACGGGTTTCGGCAATCGCCGGACGGAGGGGGACGGACTGGTACTTGACCGCACCCAGCGAATGATAGGTATGAATCAGTTGAATATTGCTGTGTTCCTTAAGCTGTAGCCCAACCCAAGCCGACATCCAGTAGTTGGTATGCACTAGAGGATAGTTGGTGCCTTCCTTAGCTTGAAACTTTTGAAACGCTGCGACGAACTCGGGCATGTAACTGAACAGTTGATCCCGCGGAATAAACTCTTGCGGGCCAGCGACTAACCGAATCGTGCGGCAGTGGGGCGAGTGTTGCACGATCGATGCATCGTCTGGTTTCACCTTGCGCGTGAACATATCGACTTGCCAGCCGAGCTTGGCCAAGCATTCTCCCACCTGCCGAACATAGACATTCTGGCCGCCCGCTTCCTCTTTACCAATGTCGGCTGCCGGATCACCATGATCGGAAATCAACGCGATCGCTTGGCGGGCGGGTGACTTTGAGCGAGAAGAGCCAAAAGCAGCTTTGGCAGATTTTGGGGTTGAACTTGCTGATTGGGGCTTTGAATTCAGACTGACCATGCCTTTACCTCGTCAAATTGATAATGGAACCCTGAGAAATACGCAGATAAGATGAATACGTATTCGGCCACGGTGAAAGCCTTCACTTCATGAAATTGCACTAGAGACAGATTAACTAGGAGCACTCTTCCGGCCCAACATCCCTAAGACTTAACCTGAAAGGCTTAATCATAAGAGGAAGCGGAAATCAAAAAAGCCTGTAGCTAACATAACCCAGCATAAAGTTTTTCTCCCTCTAGCCAAAATCAAACACCTCCTAGAAGATAACAAAGGCTAAAGTTTAGTCAGAGTTTAAGAAGATAGAATTATTTTTGACAAGTCGGAGACTTCTACTTGCTGCGGTACGGTCATCCCTACTTCCATCCTGAAAACCTCCTTGCTTAAGCTCGATCGCAGCCTCTAAATATTGGGAATTTTGTCTCGCAGTTTATGACAACGACTTCAGCTCTACCGACCTGGTCTGATATTCCAACCCAAACCTGGACGTGGAATCACTTTGATATTGCCTACAAGGTTTATGGAGACAAAGGTCCCGCCGTTCTGCTGATTCACGGATTTGGAGCATCGTTGGGGCATTGGCGGAAAAATCTACCTGTGCTTGCCCAAACTTGCCGCGTGTATGCGATCGACCTTCTAGGCTTCGGCACTTCAGCTAAACCCGCTCCCAGTGCCGAAGTCAGTTACACCTTCGAAACGTGGGGACAGCAAGTAGCAGAGTTTTGCCGTGCCGTCATCGGTGAGCCAGCATTTTTAGTGGGCAACTCGATCGGCTGTATCGTTGCCATGCAAGCCGTTGTAGACCACCCAGAGATTAGTCGTGGTTTAGCATTAATCAATTGCTCATTGCGGCTCCTGCACGATCGTCGTCGCGCCACCCAACCCTGGATCAAACGCATGGGTGCGCCCCTCCTGCAACGGGTATTGAAAGTGAAGGCCATTGGCCGCGCTTTTTTTCAACAAATCGCCCGCCCAGAAACGGTGCGTAAAATCTTGAAGCAAGCCTACATTCGGGCTGAGGCCGTTGATGATGAGTTGATTGATATCCTGATGACTCCCGCTCGAGATCCCGGTGCGCCGGATGTGTTCATTGCCTTTACCGGTTATTCCCAAGGCCCACTGCCAGAGGATCTGCTGGCACAGCTAGCTGAACGCTCAGTCTTAATGCTATGGGGCACTCGCGATCCTTGGGAGCCGTTTCATTTAGGGCAGAAGTTAGGAGAGTTTGCCAGCGTAGAACGTTTTGTGCCCCTGGAGGATGTGGGACATTGCCCGCAAGATGAGGCTCCAGAGCTGGTCAATCCCATCTTGCAGGCATGGATTGTGGGTAAGCTATAGTGGCCTGACAGGTAAGGTTGCTGCCGATAGAGAAACCAAGCAATTTAGAACACCTTGCCGCTACTGCTCGTCGATCGCTTCCGCTTGCGGGGGTAACAGTAACCGCACAGCCATGATGGCAAACCCGATTGCCGCCGCGATTTTCACCACATGGGCCGGTAGAATCTGGGCTGTGCCTTTGCCCACAATCACCCCCAAAAAGCTGGCCAGGAGCAAGGCGGCAGCAGCCCCTAGAAACACGGCTTTGGGCGAATTCGACCCCCCACTGATGGCGATCGCGGCCAGTTGGCTTTTATCTCCCAGTTCTGAGAGAAATACTGTTACAAATGCCAGTCCAAGCAGTTGCCAATCCATTTCGCCCGTCCTCTAATTGCCTGTTGTCAATGATTGATTGAATAGTCGATTGTGGTTCGATTACGCCTGAGTTCCAGGAGCTTACATTTGCACGACATCCCAGATTAAAGACGCTGAGATGAGGGCCAACATGATTCCGGCGGCAATATCGAGGGTGCGAGCTGATAAGCGGGAGGACAGCCACTGTCCAACCCCAACGCCGATTAAGGTTGTGGCGACGAGGGCAGTTCCGGCTCCTAAGAAGACAATCCATGGTTTGTGGAACTCAGCACTCATCAGCAAGGTGGAAACCTGAGTTTTATCACCGATTTCAGCCAGAAAAATAGTCAAGAACGTCGATGAAAACACGCGCCAAAAAGGGCACTGCGCTGCCTGCCCAGCCACACAGGGCGACTCCAATTGGGCGATCGCCGAGCGCTCCTCTTCAATCAGCAAGGTTGCGCCTGTAGGTGGGGTTGTCTTAGTTCCTTCGCGCTCCAGTTGTTGAGATAAAACCGGAGTCGTTGAAATTGATGAGGGTGACAGCAAAGGTTCCACAGCAGCTTTAACGATAATGTTTTCATTTTCTTTTCATTATCTGCAATGGCGGGGGAAAGAGCAAGTGCAACCCAAGTTAAATTCCCACAGCTCCGTCAAACTTCAACATCTCCAGACTGCGATCGCCGTAAACGGCCTCAATTTGTTGGCGGCAGCAATCGATCGCAAAATCATTTAATTCTGCCGGTTCAATTCCAAACAAATCTTGAAACACGTCAGCTGTGACGCGACAGAAGCGGGGGCGGTTAGCGTAGATTGAACATTCGCGCGTGTCGTGGTTGAAGTGAACACACCAGCCCCCTTCTCCCACCATGCCAAGGTATTGCGTCAGTTCCTCTGGAGTTAAGTAGTCCGCCAAATCAGGGCGATCGGTCGGGTCAAGATGGCAGCACGCACCGCAGTACTTCACACATTGCCAGGTTGCCATAGATGTTTTTATAGTTTTGTTAACTTTCTGAGGGGTTGGTCTCTTCGCCAGCTTAATATGTTTACCTGTTACGGTTTGATTACAAGAGATTAAGGGGTCACACGACTGACTCTTGTTGGGAGGAAAGATGGGCTTTATTACTGATATTTTCGGCGGCATTAACTGGGAAGCGATTGTCCAGCTAACTATGGTAGCGGCAATTATGATTTCTGGTCCGATTGTGATTTTTCTACTGGCTGCCCGTGGTGGAGACCTGTAGGGTTACACAAAAAAATTAATGAGTATGAGAGAGTAGCGATGAGTCTGGCTTCGGTCAGGCTCTTTTTTTTAGCTTTGGGCAGAAACGATATAGCCGTCGCCATGTGAAATGTGGCAGACTTCGGCGTGAGCGCGATTCGGCTGAGCTTATCGTCGAAGCCTCAGTCGAACGAGGCGCGTCAGAACATCTACCCAAAATCGGCAGTTCAGCCATTTGATATGTCCTAAGTGTTCTGACCATAGCTATAACAAAAAAATCCCCAGCCGAGGCCGGGGATTGAATCAGGGTGCATCTACCATTCCGTTATTCCAGGCACTCACGAAACTTCAGGATGGATCGGGGTGAAGTTTCCGTGAAGAACGGCTCCTAAATGTTTGGTGCCGATGAAGCTGACTCTTCTAACAACAAGTGTAAGGCGGCTTTCATCTCTGCTGGCGAGGTTGTGGCGGTGCCAAACTGCCGAACCACAATGCTGGCTGCCAGATTGCCCAACACGGCAGCTTCCCAGGGAGATGCTCCCAAAATTAACCCCAGCGTCAGGGCCGCAACGACAGTATCTCCTGCCCCAGTGACATCAAACACGTCAGTGCGGTTGAACGCGGGCACATGGGATTCCGCTCCATCCTTACGAAAGAGGCTCATGCCGTCTTCTCCGCGTGTGATCAAAACTTGCTGGGCGTTCGTGAGTTTGAGTAAATCCTGGCCCCCCTGGCGCAGAAGCGACAAGTCTGGTTTGTCAGCAGCAAATTTAGTCAAGGGGTAGCCGATCGCTTGCTCTGCTTCCGGTAGGTTGGGTGTAAAAATAGTTGCACCTTGATAGCGAATCAAATTTTTCTGGGCATCTACTACACTCAACGGGTGAGCCAGGGCAGCGGCAATGACTGGCGTTGATAAGGTGCCATCACCATAGTCAGAACACACGACTGCATCCACCTGACTAAGATTTTGCCGAATGTAGTCGGCTAATTGCTCTTGCAGATCGAGAGCAGCGGGTTCGTCTGATTTGCGATCGACCCGCACAATTTGCTGCGTCACAGACTGCCGCGCATGGCCAGAGATCCGAGTTTTGGTGACTGTTGGGCGATCGGCATCCAGCAAAATCCCCGTTGTTTCCACCCCTGCCGCTTGAAAAATTCGCCGTAGAGCCGCGCCTTGCTCATCCTTCCCAACCAGCCCGACGCCCTTCACCTGAGCGCCTAATTTGGCTAGATTGTAAACTGCATTGGCACCGCCGCCTGCAACTTGGCGTGTTTCTTCATGCCGGATGATCAAAACAGGGGCTTCTCGCGAAAGGCGTTCCACTTGCCCAGTTAGAAACTCATCTAAACACAAGTCCCCAATCACCATGACACGAGGTTCATGGAAACGATCGAGCAAACCGAATAGGCGATCGGCGGCAGTAGCAAGTTGAGTAACAAAAGCGGAATCAAGAGTCATAGCGGTGTTTTTGTGCGCAATCCGAAATGGGAACTCTCAAATTAGAACAATTTTTAGCCCAAGACCACATCATCTGTCCTCACAAAACTTAATTTATGTTGCCTGATCTTTGCCGCCAATACGCGTATAAGTATCTATCTCGTCCGCTCTAATGCAATCTCCCTGGTGATTAGCTTGCTTGTCTAGCTCAGGCTTGAATTTGTCTGCTGTGTTAGTTCAGAAAGTTTGTTTTACGCTGGATACAGACCCGTCAGCGACTCGGTTCATGACGTTACATTATTCCCCCCGCTTATTGCTAACATTTGATGCATCCCCTGTGGGAGACAACATCACAAAGCATGAGCATCTCAAGTTGAGTTTTTTGGCCGCTTCATCAAGTTCAGTATTCGAAAACAAAGCAATTTTCCCATCTTTGGAAGTTGTCTAGGCAGAACTCTCCTCTGCACCTGATAAATACTCTGCGCAGCAATTGCTCAATTCAAGCTGTTCCATTTGCATGACACAATTTCTGAATCGATTTACTGGATTAGCACGAAAAAGCCGTAGGACTGTTAGCAGCCTTGCTAAACATCCTGTCCTGTTGACCAGCCTGCTGGTGACAGGCTTAGTCGTGGGAGTTCGGCATATTGGTGGATTGCAATCGTGGGAACTGTTGACCTATGACCAAATGGTGCGGCTGCGAGCTGATCAAGAATCAGACCCGCGGCTATTGCTGGTGACGATTACAGAAGAAGATATTCGATCGCAGAATCGATGGCCCATGTCTGATGCTGTGATTGCCAGGTTACTGAGCCAGTTACAGCAGCAACGCCCCCGCACGATCGGGTTGGATATGTATCGTGATGTGCCACATGAGCCGGGGCACCAGGCATTGCTTAAACAATTACAAGCACCGAACGTCATTACCATTCGATTATTGGGGGATGAGGCCAAACAGGCCGTTCCCGCCCCGGTTGGGGTTCCGCCCGAACGCATTGGGTTGAGCGATATTGTGATTGACCCAGATGCTGTCGTCCGCCGCAGTTTGCTATATGCCAGAACGCCAGAGACGGAGTTATATGGGTTTGCCCTCCGATTAGCGTTGCATTATTTGAATATTCAGCCAAATGAGTTTGTCGTTGTCCCCGCGCAAGGATTGAACATCCGTGGGAAAGTTTTTCCATCTCTAAACCCAGTCGCTGGTGGCTACGAAAACCTGGACGATCGCGGCTATCAGATCATACTTAATTATCGCGCCGCCAAAAATGTAGCGCGTCAGGTTACGCTCACGCAGGTGCTGAATGGAACGGTTGACCCCGCCTGGATCAGAGACAAAATGGTGCTAATTGGCACGACCGCTCCCAGCGTGCGCGATTTATTTCTGACGCCTTACAATCTTTCCAGTAATAAAAGTCCTGATACTCCCGGTGTGGTTGTTCATGCTCAAAAAGTGAGCCAGATTTTAGATGTTGTGTTGGACGATCGCCCGTTAATTTGGTTCTGGCCCAATTCGGTTGAGATCCTCTGGATTTTGGTGTGGGCGGGGCTGGGCGGGCTGGGGGCTTGGCGGCTGCAACATCCTTTGGCCCTGGGCGTGGTGGGTGTACTTGGGGTGGGGAGTGTATTTAGCCTCTGCTACGTCGTATTTCTGTATTCCGGCTGGATTCCATTTATCTCAGGCGCGATCGCCTTTCTCAGCACCGGGATTGCCGTCATTGCCTACCGCTTACTCCACGATGCCTTGCACGACGAACTTACCGGGCTGCCCAATCGAGCTTTTTTTGTCAAGCAACTGCAATGGGTTTTGAATAAGCGTCAGCATACCTCTGACGATAGTCTAGTCACCCCTGATAGTTCTTTGGCCGTGCTGTTTCTGGGTTTAGACAGCTTCAAAGCTATTAACGATAGCTTTGGCCACCGCTTAGCCGATGAGTTACTGGTTTCAATTTCCAAGCGACTTCGACCATGCCTGCGTTCTGCCGACCAGTTAGCCCGTGTCGGTGGGGATGAATTTGCGGTGTTGTTGCGAAATGTTCGTGACCCGGATGAAGTTGCGCATCTGGCCGATCGCTTGCAAAAACAGGTGAAGATTCCCTTCGCTCTCCAGGGACATGAAGTTATCACGACGGCCAGCGTGGGGATTGTCCTGGCTCAACCCAATCAGCTCTACGAACCCGAAGATCTGCTGCGAGATGCCCACACAGCCATGCATCAAGCGAAAGCCTCAGGCAAAGCGCGTTATCAAGTGTTTCGGGCAGGCATGCGCGTGCAAGTCATGACCCGGATGCAACTGGAGACTGACCTGCGGCGGGCGATCGAGCGCCAAGAGTTTCAACTCCACTACCAACCCTTTATTTCGCTGGAAACTGGCACGATCGCTGGCTTTGAAGCCCTCCTCCGGTGGCAACATCCCCAGCGCGGATTTGTTCACCCAGTTGAGTTTATTCCAGTGGCCGAGGAAACCGATCTGATTCTCCCGATCGGCCAATGGGTCATTCAAGAAGCCTGTCATCAGCTCAAACTTTGGCAAACTCAATTTGCAGAAAAGTCTCTAGTTGTGAGCGTCAACCTGTCTGGACGGCAGTTCTTGCAAACGGATTTGGTCGAGCAAATTGAACAAACCCTGCTCGATGTTGGGCTAGATGGGCATAGCCTCAAATTGGAGATCACTGAAAGCATCGCGATGAATGATGTGGAATCGACGATCGCGCTTCTGTTGCGCCTCAAAGCCCTCAATCTGCAACTCAGCATCGATGACTTCGGCACAGGCTATTCCTCCCTCAGCTACCTGCACCGCTTCCCGACAGACACCATCAAGGTCGATCGCTCGTTTGTTAGTCGCATGGGCGATGAAGCGGAAGATGCCCACATTGTTCAGACCATCATCATGCTTGGCCATAATCTCGGCATGGTAATCGTGGCCGAAGGGGTAGAAACGGTGGAGCAACTAAATCGCTTGCGCAGCCTCAAGTGTGAATATGCCCAGGGCTATTACTTCTCCAAACCCATTCCCAGCGATGCCGCAGCAGAACTGCTCAAGCAAGATCCAAGTTGGTAAGATGCGGGCTTTCCTCCATAATGGTTGGGGACTTTGCGAGGATGCAGCGAATGTTACGAGGGCTTTGGGCGATCGGGCTGGCGATTCTACTGACGGCTTGTGGCACAATCGGGCAAACACCAGGCAAAGAGTTGGTAGAGCAGGCGATCGTCATTCAACTCAATCAAGTGCAGGCGGAACTGAGCCAGCAACTGCGCTTGGGTGACCCAATACCCGAAATCAAACTGAAGCGAGTGGCGATCGCTGAGCAAACTCCCCTCAACATCAACAACTTGCCCTCCTTCCATATCGCTGGAACCTGCGACTACACCGTTCAACTCACCAGTCGTGCTGTCCCCCAACGCAACATTCCTTTTGAGGTTTACTTGCAACGCCAAGCGGAAGGAAAAACCTGGCGAGTTGCCTTCCCACAAACCACGGCAACCGGAGACATTACCTGGGCCACACAGCGAATCCCAACGGCGGTGTATAAGTAAGGCAGAGGGCAGAAGACAGAAGGAAACCAATGAATGAATCCTGGACACACGCTTTTATTGCAAGCAATGGCATTCGGCTTCACTATGTGACGCAGGGTGAAGGCCCACTGATGCTATTGCTTCACGGGTTTCCGGAGTTCTGGTATTCCTGGCGCAACCAGATTCCCGAATTTGCTAAAGATTACAAAGTCGTGGCGTTAGATTTGCGCGGCTATAACGACAGCGATAAGCCAGCAAACCAGTCTGCTTATGTCATGGCAGAATTTATCGCTGATGTGAAAGGGGTGATTGAGGGGCTGGGTTACGATCGAGGTGTATTGGTGGGTCACGATTGGGGTGGTGCGATCGCCTGGTCGTTCGCCTATGCCCATCCCGAAATGGTCGAAAAACTCATCGTGCTGAACATTCCCCATCCGGCCAAATTCGCTCAGGGCTTACTCACGCCACAACAATTACTTCGCAGCAGTTATATTTTCTTCTTTCAACTGCCGCTGTTGCCCGAAATTGTGTTTCAACTGGACGACTTTAAGCTACTAGAGCAAATGTTTTGTGGCATGGCCGTAAACAAAAATGCGTTCTCCACCGCCGACATTGAGGCTTACAAAAATGCCTTTGCCAAGCGAGACACCCTCACCGCCGCCCTAAATTACTATCGCAACCTGTTTCAGTCTGGATTAGGCTCGCGATCATGGAGCGTCTTGGCAGTCCCTACCTTGATGATCTGGGGCGAAGATGACATCCCCTTGGGCAAAGAACTCACCTACGGCACCGAACAATACGTCCGCGATTTCCAGATCAAGTACATCCCCAATTGCAGTCACTGGGTGCAACAAGAACGCCCCGATCTCGTCAACCAATACATCCGCGAGTTTTTGTCCAGCTGAAACAGATATGTTCAAAGGAAAACCTGATGCAATTCACTAGAATTACAGTTGATCCAGCCCAGATGGGAGGCGTTCCTTGTATTCGTGGGATGCGAATACCCATTGCAACACTAGTTGGAATGTTTGCGGAAGGAATGAGGGAATCTGAAATTCTTGAGGCATTTCCAGATTTGGAAGTGGAGGATATCCAAGAAGCACTGTACTTTGCGGCAGATGCAGTGAGAGAACGAGAACTTCCGCTCATCACAGCCTCATGAAGTTTTTGGTAGATAATGCGCTCTCGCCGTTCCTCGCTGAAGGACTCACGCAAGCAGGTTACGATGCTGTTCACGTTCGCAAATATCAAATGCAAGCGGCTTCAGATCTCGAAATTTTTGACAAAGCGGCTCGTGAAGATCGAATTATTATTTCTGCGGATACTGACTTTGGTACTCTTTTAGCGCTTCGACGAGAATCTAAACCTTCTATCATTCTATTTCGCCATCATGAAGAGCGCCAGCCTCAACGACAACTTGAGATTCTTCTAGCAAACTTGACTGTCGTTGAAGAAGATTTGTTACAAGGCAGTATTGTTATTTTGGAACAGTCTCGTATTCGTATCCGATCTTTACCCATTGGGAAAGCCGAGCAGTTATGACCCCAAAATCTGTGTTTTTTAGTGTGGTGATCCCAACCTATAACCGCAAGCCAATTTTGGAGAAGTGCCTGGATGCATTGGAGCGGCAATTGTTTGATGCAACCCTAATTGCAGGGTATGAGGTCGTGGTGGTCGATGATGGCTCCACGGATAGCACAGTGGAGTGGTTGCAAGCAAACACCGATCGCTTTCCTCATGTCCGCCTGTACGAGCAAAACCACATGGGTCCCGCCGCGGCTCGCAATCTGGGGGTGGAAAAAGCCATCGGTGACACAATTATTTTTATCGATAGTGACTTGGTAGTGACGGAACGTTTTCTGCAAGCCCACGCCACCGCCCTCCAAGCGGGAGAACAATCGCTAGGACACGATCGCCTGTTTACCTACGGTTGGGTGATCAACACCGCCAACTTTGACAATCCCACCTCCGAACCCTTCAAAGTCACCGATTATTCCCGCGCTTATTTTGCGACCGGAAATGTGGCGATCGCTCGTCGCTGGTTAGACGAAGTCGGCTTGTTTGACACGCGCTTTCAACTCTACGGCTGGGAAGACCTGGAACTGGGTGTCCGGCTCAAACAGCTCGATCTAAAACTCATCAAATGTCCCGAAGCCGTCGGCTATCACTGGCATCCGCCCTTCGCTCTCACCCAAATCCCAAACCTGATCGACAAAGAAATCCAACGCGGCAGAATGGGCGTCCTGTTTTACCAAAAACATCCCACCTTCGATGTGCGCTTGATGATTCAAATGACCTGGCTACATCGTGTTCTCTGGGGGGTTCTTTCCCTGGGTGGCTTACTTAACGAACGCACGATGGCCCCCTTGCTGCAATGGCTCATCGATCGCGGCAAACCCCAACTCGCCCTCGAACTGGCCCGCATTTTCCTCAACTGGTACAACGTCCAGGGCGTGTATGCCGCCCACGCAGAACTTAAGCAGCAGGGGCTAGGCAGTAAAGCTTAGAGCTTAGGGGCTAGCAGCGAGCCAAGCCGCGCAAGCCCATCACCTCTCACTTAAATTCCAACCCCTACCTCCCGTGTTATGCTGGGAAAGTTGACAAAATTCCGCACACTTGGGACTTCGGGTGGCTCTAGGGCTGCTCCTGAGTGGAGGATTAACCCGAAAAGGAGAAAATCGAATCATGCCAGTCGTTTCGTTGGCTCAATTGCTGGAGTCCGGTGTTCACTTTGGGCACCAGACCCGTCGTTGGAACCCCAAGATGGACCCATACATCTACACCGCACGCAACGGGGTTCACATCATTGACCTGGTGCAAACTGCCAAGTTAATGGACGATGCCTATAACTACGTGCGGAATGCCTCCGAACAAGGCAAAAAGTTTTTGTTTATTGGGACTAAACGCCAAGCTGCCGGAATTGTGGCGCAGGAAGCGAGTCGGTGCGGAGCGTACTATGTCAATCAGCGCTGGTTAGGCGGCATGTTGACCAATTGGGCAACGATCAAAACGCGCGTCGATCGCCTCAAAGAACTTGAGCGTCGGGAAGAAACAGGCGCACTCGATCTGTTGCCGAAGAAAGAAGCCTCCATGCTGCGGCGGGAACTGGAAAAGCTGCAAAAATATTTGGGCGGCATCAAAGGCATGCGCAAAGTGCCCGACATCGTGGTGATGGTTGACCAGCGGCGCGAATATAACGCAGTGCAGGAATGCCAGAAGTTGAACATCCCGATCGTTGCTCTGTTAGATACAAACTGCGATCCAGATGTCGTAGATATTCCTATTCCCGCGAACGATGATGCAATCCGTTCTATTAAGCTAATAGTGGGTCGGTTAGCAGATGCAATCTACGAAGGTCGTCATGGGCAACTGGATGCCGAGGAAGACTACGAAGATTACGAAGGTGCTGAAGAGGAATATGACTATGAAGATAGCGATTCCTACGCCGACGAAGACGAAGACACCGAAGAATAAGTGAGAGCGTGTAGGGACATTCAATACAATGTCCCGCTGCGGATGGTTAACCAGTTAGGAGCAAGGGGAACATGGCGGAAATTTCTGCAAAGGCTGTGAAGGAACTGCGCGAAAAAACTGGCGCAGGCATGATGGATTGTAAGAAGGCACTTCAGGAGAATGACGGCAACCTGGAGAAAGCAGCCGATTGGTTGCGGAAAAAGGGGATTGCTTCGGCTGAGAAAAAGGCTGGTAAGGTTGCCGCGGAAGGGTTAGTCGATAGCTACATCCATATTGGCGGACGCATTGGAGTGTTGGTAGAAGTGAACTGCCAAACGGATTTTGTTGCGCGCAACGATGATTTCAAAACGTTGGTTAAAGACGTTGCGAAGCAGGTTGCAGCTAGCCCCAACGTGGAATATGTTCGAGTCAGTGACATTCCGACTGAGATTGCCGAAAAGGAAAAGGCGATCGAGATGGGCAAGGATGACCTGGCCGGTAAACCCGACAACATCAAAGAAAAAATTGTGCAGGGACGGATCGACAAGCGCTTGAAAGAGATGTGTCTACTCGACCAACCCTTCATCAAAGACTCCACCATTACCGTGGAAGAGTTGGTGAAACAACACGTGGCCAAACTGGGCGAAAACATTCAAGTGCGTCGGTTCGTTCGCTTCACGCTGGGCGAAGGCATCGAGAAGGAAGAGACCGATTTTGCGGCTGAAGTTGCGGCTCAAATGGGAGTTTCTGCTGCGCCCAAAACACCAGCAAGTGAAGCACCTGAGGCAACGCCTGTAGCGGAGGCCAGTCCTGAAGCGCCCCAAGAGGAGCCGAAAGCGGAGAAAAAAGAAGGCAAGAAGAAGAAAAAGTAACTTGCCAAGAACAACGAATTGCATTGATGAGGCAGTCCATAGGGCTGCCTTTTTCGTCGAGGGCACCCGATCGCGGTAGATTGGATATCAGTTATTGCTGTTGATAACAAAGTGTTAACGAACCTTCACCATCGTTGATATTTGTTGTCAACGCCATAAATTTGTTGCGCTGGAAGGGATGGGGATGTTCACAGCAATCACCGAAGATCTAACCGCTATTACCCTTGTCTTTGGGGTTGGCATTTTGGCCTGGGGCTTCCTTCGGGCCAGACCTTATGGCAAATTGGGCATTCTGTCCTGGTTGCAATCGGTGGTATTAATGGCTCCCTGGTTACTGGTTTTTGGTCTCGCGGCGGCTGGCGTTATGCTCAATCTGGCTGTGGTACTGTTACTGCTCGTGATTTCGACAGCGGCTTATATTGGGCTAGGAAATCAGGTTCGGCCCCTCAAGCAGGAATATTTGATCTCGAAACGAGCCGCGACGATCGCCCAAGCTCAAACCTCTGACCCAGCGTTGCCAGATCATTCAAGTCCTGCCACCTCGGCTCCATCGTCTACAACTTCCACGTCTGATGCAACTTCTGATGTTGTACCCATTCCAGCCGAAGACCTGAAAGCAATTCAAAGCATTTTTGGAATCGATACTTTTTTTGCCACTGAAACCATTCCCTACCAGGAAGGTGCCATCTTCCGGGGGAATCTGCGGACTGAACCCGATGAGGCCCATACCAAACTTTCGGCCAGTTTGCAGGAGCGATTGAGCGATCGCTACCGATTATTTTTGATTGAAAACCAGGAAAGCAAGCCCGTCGTCATTGTGCTGCCGACCAGCCGCGACCCTCAACCAATGACCATGCCCCAAAAGATTTTGGCGGTGGTGCTAGTACTGGTCACGATTTCGACCTGCTTGGAAAGCGCTGGGCTGATGTTGGGCTTTGACTTGTATGACAACCTACCCAGAGTGTGGGAAACAGTGCCCTTTGCCGCTGGCATTCTAGCCGTGCTTGCGGTTCATGAGATAGCGCATTGGGTACTCGCCAAACGGCACAACGTGCGGCTCAGTCTGCCCTTCTACATTCCGACCCTGCAACTTGGTTCATTTGGTGCCTTAACTCGGTTTGAATCAGTCTTGCCGAATCGCAACGTGCTGTTTGATGTCGCATTTGCGGGGCCTGCGGCGGGAGGGTTACTCTCATTTGGAATGCTATTAACTGGGCTGATCCTGTCCCACAAAGGCAGCTTATTTCAATTGCCCTCGCAATTTTTCCAAGGGTCGATTCTAGTCGGAACGCTAGCGCGAGTCGTCTTACAGGAATCGTTGCAGGAACCGATCGTGGATGTGAATCCCTTGGTGGTTTTAGGTTGGCTGGGCTTAGTGATTACAGCCCTAAATTTGCTGCCCGCAGGGCAACTGGACGGTGGGCGCATTGTGCAGTCGATCTATGGGCGCAAGACAGCTTCGCGCACAACGATCGGCACGCTCATCCTGCTGGGACTGGCCTCTCTGGTGAATGGTCTCGCCCTATACTGGGCCATCCTCATCCTGTTCTTGCAGCGCGATTTAGAGCGTCCCTGTTCCAACGAATTGACGGAACCCGATGATGCTCGGGCAGCGTTGGGATTGTTGGCATTGTTCTTGATGGTCGTGACGTTACTGCCATTGACCCCAAGTTTGGCCGGACGACTGGGCATCGGGATGTAACGATCGCTTTGGTCAGAACGCTTATGCCAAGGTGAACGCGGAAAAGCGACTGGGTGGACGTTCTACGTGCTGCGTTCGACTGAAGCTTCGCCGGTGAGCGGTGCGGCTGACTCACCGGAAGCCTCAGCCAACTCGCGCTCATGCTGACATCTCACCACATCACCTCTGGCTACAGTCGTAGCAGAGACCGCTCGCCGCCGCTGGGCAGACGATCGTTCGTTTATATAACTATGGTCAGAACACTTAGGACAGATCAAATGGCTGAACCGCCGAGTCTGGGTAGGTGTTCTGACGCGCCTCGTTCGACTGAGGCTTCGACGATGAGCTCAGCCGAATCGCGCTCACGCCGAAGTCTGCCACGTTTCACATGGCGACGGCTATACAACCGCCAGAACTCGTGGCTCTGGGGTCGCGGGTGGTGAGGCCGTGGGTGGCGCGGGCGGGAACGGGGTATTCACGCCGTACACCCGATAGCCACTATCTGCCAGCATCGCAAAGTCGATCGGGGTTGGTGCAGTTACCCAGTAGAGCCAACCATACGACATGATCGAAGGAACATTTCTCGCAGGGTGCCAATAATCGTAAGTGCCCGTCACTGAGCTAGGCCCATCCTGGGATTGTAAAGGAATGGGTCTGCCGCCATTGGCTGCGGTTGCATACACCCCATTGAAGGTCGCTGTTTGGGGACTGGCTAAATTTTGTTGGGTAAAGCCTTCCCAATTTAACCCTACCAATCCAAGTGTATGACCCAGTTCATGGGAAATCGCATTATAGAGGTAGAAATCACCAACGGCTGGGTCGATCGCGATCTGCCCCACTCGCGGCTTTAGCTCTGGAGAGGTAAGCCACCCACCCATGCTGTACTCGATGCCACCGTATCCACCGGCAATTCCACCCGTATTGATCGTATTGACAAATACAACCAGGTCATCTACATATCGCTTCGTGGCAAAGGTTTGGCTCGAGTAATTTCCGTCATTCCCAATTTTGCTAAGCGCGGTATTGAGTTGAATTCCTGTCCATTCATTGGCAATGCGGACGGCCCAATCATTAGCAGCTCGTTGGGCGATCGCTTGACGAGCTTGAGTCCAAAAGCCAGTCGTATCATTGCGAAAATCTAAATCGATGTTGAACCGACTAAGATCAGGTGCATACGTATTTCTAACGGGACCAATTTCAAAGACTCCACTGGCCGTGACACCACCCGCCAATGTATACCCAATCCGATCCCCCGATCGATTAGTAGCCACTCCATCCACTTCTGGCATAAACCAAATCGTCCGCGGTTGATTCCAATCGGTTGCGGTAAACGTGAGTGATGTTTGAGTTCCATTTTGTAGATTGTTGTCAGCGTCAACGACCAAGAAATCGCTGGGTGACAACGTCAATATCACAGGGCCGCTAGGAGCTTGTGCCAAGTTCAAGCGGACTTGAACGGTGCCAACTGCGCCCTCAGCACCGCTAAAGATCAAATTCGTAAAGTTCACCAATGGAGTGGCCGGCGGGGGGCTACTAGCCAATGGGGGAGGGGTTTGAGGTGCCGTTGCGGTGGATAGGGGCAGGGCAGATGTATCAACCGAGAGCAGGATTGGTGCGGGCCGTCGAAACAGCTCTGCCCCCATGATTGGAGTCGGACGAGACGAAGCTTCACCGACTAAAGTCGGCTGTGGCCGCGAAGTCACTTGAGACAAAAGCAGTTCAGAGTGGGCCGGCGCAGGTGAAGCGGCGGCTAAGCCGTGTTTAGGCAAGAAGCAATTTAATTCAGGTAGCTCATTTTTGCTGCCGACATCAAGGGATGAAGAACAGATAGCAGTGCGGTGCGGCTGAACTGAAGTACGCAAGTCTTCTGACATAGTTGGTGGTGTACGAAAACTTCCTAAAACAGTAAGTAAAACTAACTAAAAGAACACAGAGCTATCTATCAAAAAAGCACATAGAGTACAAGAGTTATCAATGATTTGAAAGGGGTGAAACTGAAGCTAGACCCCGATGGTAATTAATTTATTAACAAAGTAATTACCGAGGTCTTTTCTTGATAAAAGCTACACAATCGTTGCAGCTAAACAGCTACTGTACCCTCAAGCGGCACTTAGTCCTGTCATGAGACAGAAGCGCAAGCAGTATATTCCTTTAACATTCCAAAACTTCCAAGCAAGCGGGGGAAACCTGGTAGAAGCAAGCCGCTGGAATCACAAAAGCCAATTTGTCGCTACATCCAAACGCTCACCGCTGAACGCCTCAAAGGCGTTTAATGGGTGGGAGATACACTGTTTAGACCCTGATCGTAGGCGACTCTGTAAACCCTGACTCTAGCTATGAATTCGATTAAGAACTCCAGTGTTGATGATGAAGTTTATGCATCAACTCCTTATTTATACCGAACATCCGATTTGTCGTCTACTTTACATTCTTTGGAAGCTTTGGTAATCACTAAATCTTCACTAAAACTTTAAAGAAAAGCACCAGTTCTACAGAGAAAGTTTTGAGTCATTGGAGAGCGCTTTGCATAGGAGTTGAAAAAAAATCCGTAATTCCCGCAGCCAAACGCACTTAGTATGGGGGAAAACGATAGAATCGATAGGATCGTTACGGAATGTTTCTGTCGATTTTATGGCTCAACGACGCACCCATTCGGATCGTTCAACGGTGAATTCAAAGAACGGTCATGTTCATCCACCGACTTTGACTCAAAGCACTATCCGAATTCGGGGCGCACGCCAGCACAACCTGAAAGATATTGATTTGGAATTGCCGCGCGATCGCCTGATTGTCTTCACAGGTGTTTCCGGTTCCGGCAAATCATCCTTGGCGTTTGACACAATCTTTGCGGAAGGGCAACGACGCTACGTTGAATCTCTGAGTGCCTATGCCCGCCAGTTTTTGGGGCAAGTAGATAAACCAGACGTAGACGCGATCGAAGGCTTAAGTCCAGCGATTTCGATTGATCAAAAATCGACCTCCCACAACCCCCGTTCGACTGTGGGCACCGTGACGGAAATTTATGATTATCTGCGATTGCTGTTTGGCCGGGCGGGTGAACCCCATTGCCCCATTTGCGATCGCTCCATCGCCCCCCAAACTATCGACCAGATGAGCGATCGCGTCATGGAATTACCGGAGCGAACTCGGTTTCAAATTTTGGCTCCTGTGGTGCGTGGTAAAAAGGGCACCCACAAAAAGCTGCTGTCGAGCCTTAGTGCCGACGGCTTTGTGCGGGTTCGCATTGACGGAGAAGTGCGAGAACTCGAAGACGCGATCGAACTGGACAAAAACCATGCCCACACGATCGAAATTGTGGTTGATCGCCTAGTCAAAAAATCGGGCATTGAGGAGCGGCTCATCGATTCCCTTTCCACCTGTTTGAAACACTCTGGTGGGATTGCCGTCATCGACGTTGTGCCAGAATCAGGCAGCGAGCAGGCGAACCGCAAAGAGCAACGGGCAGAGAGTGGCAAAAAAGGGGGAAAAGTTGTTGAGTTGACGGTGGGTAAAACCTTAAGGGTGGCCGAAAAAGAAGGCAGTTACGGCCATGAAGCTCCATCTCATGCCGCCGCGATCGCCCCAGCCTCACTGGAAGAGACTCAGACACCCGCGCTCCTTGCGCCCCTCGTCTTTTCAGAAAATTTTGCCTGTCCAGAACACGGCGCAGTGATGGAGGAGCTATCACCGCGATTGTTCTCCTTTAACTCTCCTTACGGAGCATGTCCGGCCTGTCATGGGCTAGGCAGCCATCGTAAGTTTTCGGCAGACCTCGTGATTCCAAACCCAGATTTGCCTGTTTATGCGGCGATCGCCCCCTGGTCTGATAAGGACAACACCTATTACCTCTCCCTCCTGTGTAGCGTTGCCAACGCTTTTGGATTTGATATCAAAACTCCCTGGAAAGAACTGACCGATGAGCAGCGGCATGTGTTGTTGCACGGCTCCAAAGATCCCATCTGGATTGAAGTCGATTCGCGTTACCGCGAAAGCAAGGGATACAACCGTCGCTACGAAGGCGCTTTGCCCATCTTAGAGCGGCAGTATCAGGAAGCCAGTTCTGACCTGTATAAACAGAAATTGGACCAATACTTGATTGATCAGCCCTGTGAGGTGTGTCATGGCAAACGGTTAAAGCCAGAGGCCCTAGCCGTACGGTTGGGGCAATTTAATCTCACCGATTTGAGTTCTGTTTCGATTCGGGAATGCTTGAATCGGGTCAATGCCATGCAACTCAGTCCTCGGCAGGCCCAAATTGGCGACCTGGTATTACGCGAAGTGAAAGCCAGATTGCAATTTTTGCTAGATGTGGGGTTGGATTATTTGACCCTCGATCGACCTGCTATGACGCTGTCGGGGGGGGAGGCGCAACGAATTCGGTTGGCGACCCAGATCGGCGCAGGCTTGACGGGGGTGCTGTATGTGCTGGACGAACCCAGTATTGGCCTGCATCAACGCGACAACTCCCGCTTGTTGCAGACGTTGATTAAACTCCGGGATTTGGGCAATACCTTGATCGTTGTCGAACATGACGAGGAAACGATTCGCGCGGCTGACCACCTGGTGGACATTGGCCCCGGTGCGGGCGTGCATGGTGGGCGCATTGTGGCCCAAGGGAATCTTGATGCGATTCTAGGTGCTGCGGATTCCTTGACGGGAGCATACCTAGCTGGGCGACAGGTGATTCACACCCCAGCTCAACGCCGCCCTGGAAATGGCCGATCGCTTTACCTCCGCAACGCTTACCGCAACAACCTCAAGCACATTGATGTGGAAATTCCGCTGGGGAAATTAGTCAGCGTCACGGGCGTATCCGGTTCGGGGAAATCCACCTTAATCAACGAACTGCTCCATCCTGCTTTGCAACATCACTTTGGCAGCAAAGTTCCCTTTCCCAAAGACATTGCGGCGATCGATGGGTTGAATTCTCTGGATAAAGTTATCGTGATTGACCAGTCACCGATCGGGCGCACCCCGCGCTCGAACCCTGCGACCTACACCGGCGTGTTTGATGTCATCCGGGATGTTTTTGCTGAAACTGTGGAAGCTAAGGCGCGGGGCTACAAACCGGGACAGTTTTCCTTCAATGTGAAAGGGGGACGCTGTGAAGCTTGCGCAGGACAAGGCGTGAATGTGATTGAAATGAACTTTTTGCCCGATGTATACGTGCAGTGTGACGTGTGCAAAGGGGCTAGATACAACCGGGAGACCTTGCAGGTAAAGTTCAAGGGGAAATCGATCGCCGATGTGCTGGCCATGACGGTCGAAGAAGCGTTGGACTTTTGTCAAAACATTCCCCAAGCGGCAGCCAAACTGCAAACCCTAGTTGATGTGGGATTGGGGTATGTGCGCTTGGGGCAAACCGCTCCGACGCTATCGGGTGGGGAAGCGCAGCGGGTGAAATTAGCCACAGAATTGTCACGCCGCGCGACTGGTAAAACCCTCTACCTGATTGATGAACCGACAACAGGACTGTCCTTCTACGATGTGCATAAACTCCTCGATGTTATGCAGCGGTTGGTTGATAAAGGAAATTCCATTTTGGTCATTGAACACAATCTGGATGTGATTCGGTGTGCAGATTGGATTATTGATCTGGGGCCAGAAGGCGGCGATCGCGGCGGCGAAGTGATCGCCGTGGGTACACCCGAACAGGTGGCCGAGAATCCAAATTCCTACACAGGCCAATACTTGAAACAAATGTTGCAACACTATCCAGTGGTGCCCAATCGAGCTTAGCCAAATAGTCAAGTTCCCGATCGCAGGTTAGGAAATTTGGGTTCCAAGCCGGACTCTGGTAAAACTTCAATCCGGGCGACCAAGTAAAGGGGGTGACGTTCTGCATCCCGAATGAACAGGGTCGTCAACTGGACTTTGATCAACTCACCATTTTTACGAACACACCGCAGCTTCAGTTCGTAATGATCTAACCATTGCGAGTTCAACTCCTGCACTAATCTAAGCCAGCGTTGCAAATCTTCGGGACGAATAATCTGCTGCAATCTCATTTGCAGCAACTCCGCGCGAAAATGCCCACAAATGCGGCAGAGAGCATCATTCACTTCCAAAATATTGCCGTCTAGATCGGCGATCGCGATGCCCAGCGCGGCTGTCTCAAACACGGCCCGAAATCGCGCTTCACTCAGTTGTAGAGCGGCTTCAAACTGTTTCCGTTCCGTAATGTTTTGAATTTGAGCCACCCAAAACAACGGTTTCTCCAGATCTCGCACTAGAGCCAGACTCAACGAGGCCCAAACAATTTCACCATCCTTGCGAAGGAAACGTTTTTCGAACGTCGAACTTGTCAGCTCACCCGCTAAAATGCGCTGGTTCATCGCTTCGTCAAGCGCCATGTCATCGGGATGGGTAACATCGCGAAACGATCGTTGAAGCAGTTCTGCTTCAGAGTAGTCCAGCATTTGGCACAAAGCCGGATTGACCCTTAGCAAATGGCCATTGGGAGAGGCAATATCCATCCCCACGGCAGCTGTATCAAACGCCATCCGAAAGCGTTCTTCGCTGATTCGGAGTGCTTCTTCGGCCTTCTTCCGCGCCGTAATGTCAAACTCCAGCGATGTCACAAGCCAACAGTTCTGCATCGCATCCCAACGAGTGTTAATGTCAGCCGCAATCCAACGCAACCCTTCTTCTGGATGCTGATAACGGTACTCCGCCGTAAACGATTGGCCCTGCATCATTCTGGCAACACTGGGTTGAATCACGGCCTCAATGTCTTCAGGATGTATCCGTTGGAGCCAGAGCGATCGATCGCTGGCAACTAAGTCTGGGGAATAGCCAAATACCGTTTGCGCGCCAGCCGAAAAATAAATTCCTTTAGGCACACCAGACCCATCGATGGAGAAATAGCAAATAGCCGCGGAGGCACTATTCAAAACGTCTTGCAGTTTAGCTTCCGATCGCCGCAGGGCTTCTTCTAACCGTTTCCGTTCGGTGATGTCTTTCGCCACGGTCAACAAACACGTTTTGCCTTCCAGTTCAATTCGTTCAGAAGAGAGTAACGCCGTGACCCAGGTGCCCTGGCGAGTGAAGGTACTGACCTCCTGATTGTGAACTCGCCCCGTTTCGCGTATGGTGCGCATAAGCTGCTCCCGATCGCCCAGATTGGCCCATAACCCCAGCGAGATCGCGGTTCGCCCAATCACTTCTTGCCGGGTGTAGCCCGTCAAGCGCAAAAAGCTCTCGTTGACTTCTAAGATGGTGCCTTCCGGTAGGGTTGTCACCATAATGGGGTCTGGACTGGTGCGAAAAACAATGGTGTACTTCTCCTTCGACTCCTGCAACGCCAGCTTTACTTTGTCAAACGATTCCATCAACTGTTCCGTCATTTCATTGAAGGAATGAGCCATGACCGCCAATTCCGCAATCCGCGTTTGAACCTCGACTGGCTCCTCTAATTTACCTAGCATTAAGTCTTGACTGGCTTTACTTAAGCGGAGAATGGGGCGGGTAATGCGTTGAGCTGTGGCTAACCCCAAAATCATCGCGCCCAATACGGCTGCTCCCAGCAGTGCTAACAACGCATGATACTTGCGATCGAGTTGGCCCATCAAATCGTCCTTGGGCAACACCACAACCAGATACCAATTTAATTCTTTAGGCGATGGGAGTGGCGTCACCCGCAAGAAATAGGGAGTGCCATTCTCCTCAAAGTCAAAGTGTTGGCTTTCCGTGATTTTGCCCTGGGTGTTGAGCTGACTTTGCAGGAAAAAAGCGGCATCTCGGGTGGTTGTATCCAAACTGCGAGTTGCTTGTAGTTGCGACCCCTCAGGGCGATCGTTGAATTGAAGTGACGAATCCGTTGAACGTTGCCGCTGGAGCACCCGCATGGGAGCTTCCGCAGAGGAGGCAACTAAGCCCCCATTCGCATCGATAATAAAGGCCCGTCCTTGGTTGGGGATTTTTAGATCCTTTAACAAAACGCTAATTTGTTGAAGATCAATTAACGTTCCAACAACACCCTGCGTCTTTGGCTGTGAACCTTGGAACGGTTGCAGGTAGGCGGCGGTAGGGAATGGTAGCTCATCGGCGGCAGCGGTAAAAAGTTGCCAACCACCAGGGGAGGTGTCTGCCGCTTGAATGATTTGATTCTGAAATTTCGCTTTAACTGATTGCGGGAAAGAACACTGCTTTTGAGTTGACTTTTCTATAGCCAGTTGCTGTTTGGGGTGATCCAGTAAAAATAGGGCACACATTTGATGCGGTGTACCGTTCAAACTTTGTATCCGATAACTAAAAAATCGATTCACCGCAGTTGGGTTTTGCCGGTTCAAGAACCCTGACTCGATCGCCATGACGTGTTCGCGAGTCATTTGAACAGCGCTGCCCAGGTAAGCATCCAGCCGATCTTGGGCGCGATCGCTCTTTTCATCCGTCAGCCGATAAGCTAAGCTACTTGCCGCCTCATGCCCATGCCAATAGGAGAGGTAAGCCGTTAACCCAACTGCTACCAGCAACTCCAAGACAAACGGGACAACCAGCACAACTCGCAAGGGGATATTTTGCAAGCGCATCATCGGGGGCACTCAAATAAATGTTCTCAACCAAAAATATTCTTCACTTAACACGACTTCTCTCTTAAGTGTCCTCACCCGCAAACAAATTGTAAAGAATAACCTATGAATATATGTTCATAGGTTATATTATTTCTATCCGTTAGAGATGAGGTCTTGATTATGACAACTGTGACTCAAATGAAATGTGCTTGCGAACCCTGTCTCTGCATTGTGACACCTGGGGCAGGAGCGGTTGAAAAAGATGGCCACTACTATTGCAGTCAGGCATGCGCTAATGGGCACGCCGATAGCAAGGGCTGTGGACACTCTGGCTGCGGCTGCTAGGTTAATCATTTGTAGGTGGGCTGAGTCAGAGCAACGTAGATTCACTCCAATTGTGGGAATTCGGGTTGATGCTCACCCAGCCTACATTTTTCGCTTTTAGCAGATGCGCGTGAATGTTTAGCTCAATCGTGTCATTACTTCTCGAGCCGCTACCAGTGTCTGTTCCACATCCTCGTCGGTGTGGGCTAGAGACGTAAAGCCAGCTTCAAACTGGGAAGGGGCGAGATAAACGCCCTGTTCCAACATGCCTCGATGAAAGCGACTAAACTTGGCCAAGTCGGACTTTTTGGCATCCTCATAGTTATGGACTGGGCCACTGTTGAAGAAGAAGCCGAACATGCCGCTGATCTGCCCACCGCAGGCTACATGCCCCGTTTCTTGGGCCACTTGCAACAGGCCATCGGCAAGGCGTTTGGTGATGCGATCGAGGTACTCGTACGTACCCGGTTGCCGCAATAATTCCAAGGTTTTGATCCCTGCCGTCATCGCTAGTGGGTTGCCGGAAAGGGTACCAGCCTGATACATCGGGCCAGACGGGGCCACCATTTCCATAATGTCTCGGCGACCACCATAAGCCCCAACAGGCAACCCTCCCCCAATGATTTTACCCAGGGTGGTCAGGTCAGGGGTGATGCCAAATTTTTCTTGCGCGCCACCGTAAGCAATCCGGAAGCCAGTCATCACTTCATCAAACACAAGCAATGCTCCATGCTCGCGGGTGAGTTCTCGCAATCCAGCCAGAAAGCCACCGTCGGGAGGAATAAATCCAGCATTACCCACAACGGGTTCGAGAATCACTCCCGCAATTTCGCCTGGATTTTCGACAAACAGTGCTTTGACGGCTTCTAGATTGTTGAAGGGAGCGGTTAACGTGTTGGTGGTAGTGGTTTTAGGCACACCAGGCGAGTCGGGTAGTCCTAAGGTTGCCACTCCTGAGCCAGCTTTCACCAAAAACATATCGGCGTGGCCGTGATAGCAGCCCTCAAACTTGATAATTTTGTCGCGTCCGGTGAACGCTCGCATCAAGCGCAAAACAGACATGCAAGCTTCTGTGCCCGAGTTAACAAAGCGAACCATTTCGATGCTAGGCACAGCATCAATCACCATTTCCGCCAGGATGTTTTCGAGATAGGACGGTGCGCCAAAACTGGTGCCTTTCTGGGCTGCCTCACAAATGGCTTTGATCACGTCTGGATGGGTATGCCCACAGATGGCTGGCCCCCAAGTGCCGATGTAATCGATGTAGCGGTTGCCGTCTACATCCCAGGCATAGGCTCCTTCAACCCGATCGAAAACGATCGGCTGGCCACCGACAGATTTAAACGCTCGAACCGGAGAACTTACACCACCCGGCATCAGCTTTTGGGCAGCAGCAAAGATTTCTTCTGATTTTGTGGTTCTAAAGGTGCTTGTAACCAATTGCAACTCCTTTGGACTGTTTCTACTATCCGCTCTCAGACCTCAACGCCTTGAAAGCGGGCGAGACTGAATCTAAATCAATTGGCCAATCCGTCCAACGATACAAACCGAGTTGGAGAGTTTTGGCATATATTTAATCATCCTACCTATTGGAGGGGTTAACCATGCCCTACAAAACAAATTGGGAGTTACCTGAGCATGTTCGCGATCGGTTGTCTGAAACTGCTCAACATTTCTACCGGGTTGCCTTCAACTCGGCGATTCAATGGTATGGCGAAGAAGCAAAGGCGCATGATGTAGCCTGGAGAGCGGTTAGGAACCAGGTGGCCAGCCTCAACAGCGAAATTGTGGGGTAAGCCCCAAAACAACCGACAAGGAGCTTCAGCCCTGGGGCATCCGATGCTGGTGTGCCTCAGTTAATTGAAAAACGCTATGGAACCCTTCTCGCTAGGGATACTTAGGTCTGCGTTCACTGAATGGGCACCCGATTAACACCAGTTCTTTTCACGTCTGTGCCCTTACAATAGGTTGAAATGAGTGCATATTTGATGCCGTAGCAAGTGAACCAGGAGTAGAAGCGTGCCCAAGTCTGCAAAGTATTTATTGATTGGGTCAACCGAAGCTTATAGTGGCAAGTCAGCAACCGTCTTGGGGATAGCCTACCAACTGAAGCAAAAAGGGCTGGACATTAGCTACGGAAAACCTCTGGGCACTTGTTGGGGTGGTTCACCAAACGCACTGATTGAAGAAGATGTTCAGTTCATTACTGAAACGTTAGATCTGCCAGCAAACCGAGTGCTGCCTACAGTGCTGCCTTTAACTGATGCGACAATTCAAAAACGGATTCGAGGGCAGGATCAAGTGGACTATCCCCTCATGCTGAAACAATATTTGCAGGCATCAGGCTCTGATCTGGTTCTGATGGAAGGGCCGTCTAATTTGGAAGAAGGCAGTTTATTTGATCTGTCATTGCAGCAAGTTGCCGAAATCATCAATGCCAAAATTGTTTTGGTGGCTCGCTTTCACTCTCTGCTAATTGTGGGTTCTTTGCTCTCCGCCAAGCGCCGCTTGGGCGATCGCTTGTTGGGAGTGTTCATCAATGACATTCCGAAAGAGCGGTTAGAAGAGGTCCAGTCAACGGTTAAACCCTTTCTAGAAGCGCGGGGAGTGCCAATCTTTGGCTTAATGCCGCGCAACGATCTGTTACGCAGTGTGAGCGTTCGCGATCTGGTGAAGCAGCTTGATGCCGATGTGCTGTGTCGCAACGATCGCTTGGATCTCATGGTGGAAAGCCTCTCGATCGGTGCCATGAATGTCAATTCAGCCCTCAAGTACTTCCGGAAAGGGCGAAATATGGCGGTGATTACTGGTGGCGATCGTACTGATATCCAACTTGCAGCGATTGAAACGTCGACTCAATGTTTGATCTTGACTGGACAAATGCGCCCACATCAGGATGTGGTCAGTAGAGCCGAGGATTTAGAGATTCCCATTTTGTCAGTTGACTTGGATACTTTAACCACGGTCGAAATCGTTGATCGCGCCATTGGGCAAGTTCGCATCCACGAGCCAATTAAGCTGCAATGTCTATACAACATGATGGAGCAGCATTTTGACTTCGATCGCCTACTATCAGACTTCAATCTAAAAGAAGCAGCAACAGCTTAAGAATGAGAATTGAACAGCCAACTTTGGTGGGATGGGCAGAGGAGAGACCCATCCCATACGGGATTTAATCCAGATCCACATCTACTGGAATAGCTTCCAAAGCCGCTTGCGTCTTGGCTTGATTCAACTTGAATACCAGCACACCTAGCGGGGGCAAGCAAACATCCAGCGAATAGGGGCGATTTTGATAAGCCCAGTCATCTGTCCATTTGCCGCCCAAATTGCCCATATTACTGCCACCAAAGTCGCGGGCATCACTGTTAAACACTTCGGTATAAAACCCTTTGAATGGCACTCCAACCCGGTAATGGGAATGGGGTTGAGGGGTGAAATTACAGACTACCACCACAAAATCCTCATAGTCCTTAGCCCAGCGGATGAAAGACACTACGCTATGGCGATTATCACTGCAATCAATCCATTCAAACCCGCCCTGGCCACCACCAAAGTCCCAGGTGTAGAGCGCTGGTTCACTCCGATAAAGCTGGTTCAATTGACCGAAGAAATATTTGAACTTCTGATGGGAGTCGTATTGGAGCAAGTGCCATTCCAAGTCACCCCAAACATTCCACTCGTTCCACTGGCCCAGTTCCATGCTCATGAAGATGGTTTTCTTCCCAGGGTGGCAAAACATATAAGTAAACAATGCTCGCATGTTGGCATACTTCTGCCATTCGTCACCGGGCATTTTGCCGATTATGGCGCTCTTCCCATGCACCACTTCATCGTGAGATAGGGCCAGCATGAAGTTTTCGCTGTGGTGATACATCATGCTGAAGGTGACGTTGTTCTGGTGGAATTGCCGGAACCAGGGATCCATGTGGAAGTAGTCCAACATGTCGTGCATCCACCCCATGTTCCACTTGAGGTTAAATCCTAAGCCACCGACGTAGGTGGGCCAGGAGACCATGGGCCAATCAGTGGATTCTTCAGCGATCGACAAAACACCGGGAAAGTAACTGAAAATGACGTGATTAGTTTGCCGCAGGAAATCAGCAGCCTCAATATGTTCCCGCCCACCATACTGATTGGCAATCCATTCACCGGGCTTGCGCAGATAGTCCAGGTAAATCATGGAGGCAACCGCGTCTACTCGCACCCCATCAATGTGGTATTTGTCGAACCAGAACAGGGCATTGGCAACCAGAAAGTTTCGAACTTCGTTACGCCCATAGTTGAAGACTAAAGTTCCCCACTCTTTATGTTCACCTTTGCGCGGATCAGCATGTTCGTACAAGTGCGTGCCATCAAAAAAGGCGAGTCCGTGACCATCTTTCGGGAAGTGCCCGGGCACCCAATCTACCAGCACGCCAATGCCATGCTGGTGACACTGGTCAATGAAGTACATTAAGTCTTGAGGAGAACCAAAGCGAGAGGTCGCCGCATAATAGCCAGTCACCTGGTAGCCCCAGGAACCGTCAAAGGGGTGTTCGGCGATCGGGAGGAGTTCGATGTGAGTGAAGCCTAAGTCTTTAACGTAAGGAATCAGTTTGGCCGCCAGTTCGCGGTAAGTCAGGAAGCGGGCACCAGGTTTGAGTTCTGATACGACTACTGCGGGGTCTTCGGTGCCATCTTCACGCTTTGCTGGCTCTGAAGAGGACGCGTGCAACCAGGACCCAAGATGGCATTCATAAACCGAGATCGGTTGAGTTAATGGATCGCTGTGACGGCGTTTCTCCATCCACGTTTCGTCATTCCAGGTGTAAGCATTGAGGTCAGTAACGATCGAGGCTGTTTTGGGGCGTGGCTCCTGGTGAAAGCCGTACGGGTCAGATTTTTCGTAGATGTGGCCTTCCCAATTTTTAATCTCGTACTTGTAGTGTTCACCCGCTCCAATGCCGGGAATGAACAGTTCCCAAACACCATTCACCCGCTTACTCATTTGATGTTTGCGGCCATCCCAGTAATTGAAATCGCCCAGAAGAGAAACGTTACGGGCATTGGGTGCCCAGACGGCGAAATAAACACCTGAGACCCCATTCAGTTCGGTCAGGTGGGCACCCAACTTTTCGTAGATGCGGTGATGGTTGCCTTCAGAAAATAAGTGGATGTCAAAATCCGTTAGCCAGGGGGAACGAAAGGCGTAAGGATCATAAATGACGCGATCGTGGTCGCCTTCCTGAATCCGCAGTTGGTAGTTGGCTAACTCGGGAATCTCAAGCGTGCATTCAAAGAAGTGGGGGTGATGGGTGGTCTGCATTGGGTATTCTTGCCGCTGCTCTGGCAGAACGACCCAGGCAGCATCAGCAGTGGGCTGATAGGCCCGCACAACCCAGACTTTTTTACCCGCTTCAGTTTCCAATTGATGGGGACCAAGCACCTCAAACGGATCATGATGCTGGTTCCAAACAATTCGTTCAATCTGATCGGGGGTAATAGTCGTCATGGATACCTACCTGGCTGCTTGTAAAACTGCGGGTCAAAAATTATGAAGGAATATCAACTAGATGTAATAAACCGTATCAAATGATTGACAAAGTCTCAAACAATTATTTGTGAACGAAATCGCCTGATTCGTACACGTTAGATTATGTGAAACAAAAACCGCCCCAACTTTACCATTTTGGTAAACGCGAGCGGTCTGTTTATAGAAGGATTATTGCAATTGTCTCAACCTTTTCTAGAGAGGCGCGATCGTGCCTCTAGAGGAAACGATATTATCAGCCGCAGATCACGAACTTCCCATGAAAATCACTTCTGGAAACTTGGATTGAGCCTCAGTCATTGGGCGGTCTTTCCCTTCTTCCTGCCAGTAATTAATGACCTCCGTCGCTTTGTTGAGTAGATCAATGCGATCGACTTCATTAATCCAGTGCTTTGCTTCCAGTTCAGTCTTAAGCTGCTCCCAAGCATCATTTCGCGGCCAAAAAAAGTAAGATGTCAAAGGGCTACTTCCCTTACCTACCACCTGATCCACAGCCAGGGCCACATCTTTCTCCAACCATAAAACTTTCAGAATAAATTTCGGCAACCCAACCTCCCGCGCGATCCCAAACTATCAGTAAACTACAGCCCTCTATGGTACCGTACTCTTCCCGATTCTGCACCTTCCCATTTGTGAGTTCTTTGTGATGCAACCTGCTGCGATCGTAATTTTTGATATTGATGGCGTGATTCGCGATGTGGGCGGATCTTACCGGCGTGCCCTGGCTGATACGGTGGAGTATCTGACGGCGGGGCAGTTTCGCCCGACTCCAGAGGCGATCGACCAGTTAAAAGCGGAGGGCATCTGGAATAACGACTGGGAAGCGTCTCAAGAGTTGGTTTATCGGTACTTTGAGCAAACGCCAGCCGCTCCAGAAGCGATCGCGGCGGTCACGGATCGCATTGTGCAGCCAGTCGCAGATGGTCGAGGCGGCGTGGCAATCGAGTACGATCGCCTCGTGGCCTTCTTCCAATCTCGCTACCGGGGCACCGATCCAGTGAACTGGAATGGCTACATCTGTGCCGAACCGTTGTTGCTCGAACCGAATTATCTTCAGCTTTTGTCAGATTCTGGAATTCTCTGGGGCTTTTTCAGTGGTGCCACTCGCGGTTCCGCCACCTACATTTTGGAGAAACGTTTGGGGTTACAGGCACCCGTTTTGGTGGCAATGGAAGATGCCCCTGGTAAACCTGACCCAACTGGCTTATGCGCCACCGTCCAACAGTTAGAAACCGCTCCGGCGCTCAATCTGCCCGTGTTGTATGTGGGTGACACTGTGGCTGACATGTATACCGTTCTGCGGGCGCGAGAACTGCAACCCGCGCGATCGTGGATTGCCGTGGGTGTTTTGCCGCCCCATGTGCAAACAACGGACGATCGCAGCTTGGACTACACCCGCACGTTGGAAAAAGCAGGCGCAGATACCGTCTTCTGGAACGTGCAAGAACTCACCCCTGCCAAAATTGAAAAGTTGATTGGGAATTAAGATTCTAATGTCAAGAATTTTTCCATGGCAGCGATGAGGCTGGGAGGCCAGCGGCGAGTGTTTTTCAGCCAGTCGATGTTTTTGTAGCGAGAATCGACGCCGACAGCAGCGACCCATTCGCTTTCGGCTTCGCCCTGCTTGCCATTCACCCAGAGAGCCGCCGTGAGCGCTGCTCTCATATCAGCAAATTGGGGATATTTGCGCACCAAATTCCGCATCATCTTCATGGCTTCATCAGTGCGCCCGACCTGGTAGAGAGCTAGAGCCTGGTTAGCGCGAGCGAAGGCATAATCTGGAGCCATATCTGCCGCCTGTCTAAAGTCGGCGATCGCGTCTTCCCATTGGCCCAAGCCCGTTTTAGCACTGCCGCGATTGTTGTAAGCTGCCGGATCCTTGGGGTCAAGCTCCAGTACATGGTTGTAGTCGGCGATCGCTTGCTCCCACTGGCCTAATCCTTCTAGGGCCGCGCCGCGATTAAGATAAGGGTCGGGAGCATCAGGAGCCAATTCGATCGATTTGTCGAAGTCAGCGATCGCTTCCTTCAGCTTATTTTGGCTAACTCGGGAATTCCCCCGATTGCTCCACACAGCGGGATTGTAAGGGAACAAGTCCAACATGTCCGTCCAATACCCTTCTGCCGTCGCAAAATCCTGTTTATTGGTTGCGTCCAAGGCTTTCTGGTAGATGCCTTCCAATTTCTCAAACAAGTCTGCTGCCGAAGGTTGGGCAACCTCAAGTGGTTTTTCAGCAGGCTTAATAATCGATTCTGCTGCGATCGCGGGCACGACCCAGATCGTTAAATTGAGCAGAAAGACACTGAGGCAGCCAATTAGCAAGCGAATCATAACTCTTTGCCCTATGAACGACTGGGATAAACGGTGCAATTAACTATTCTTTCTTATGATAAGAATCATTTCGTCCTGGTGCTTCAGAAAAAGCTCGACTTCAAAAGCCAGATTGAAAGTTTTCTTGAGAGTTACTATTAGCTCCAAAATTTCAGTCTGTGTCCAGACATGGAAATGAATGCTGTAATTTCGCGCCATGAATTGTCGAGCCATTTCCCCAACCCGTGGGTCATCACGCCCTTCATCTGCATTCGTGTATTTCAGCCACGAAAACTTGATACACTCTATGTAGTGGCTCTCCCTAGACTGTTCTGGCCCTTCGTCATGATCTTGGAGCAAGTGTGTGATCGGCGTGACCGGGCGATGTTCGTCGAAGGTGTAGCGCTTATCGGGGATGCCTAAATACAAGATGCCATTTGGTTTCAGGACGCGCAGCATGGACTGAAACGTTCGAATAGGATCTTGACAGTGTTCAATGAAATGGTTGGCAATGACAAAATCTTGAGAAGCGTTGGCTATGCGCTCTAATGTTTCACCGTTGTCTAGAATATCTGGCTCAACAAACGGAACATCCCCTAGCTCCGGATAATGACTCTTTAGCTCACTCACGGTCATGCAGTCGACATACTTCACCTGTGCTGTCACGGGCAGTGGCAAAGGATTGTGTAATGCGCCAATTTCGATACCATGACCATCCAAATATAGAGTGGCAATAGTTTTGCGATCGAGTGGCGTTGGTGTTGATGAGGTTTCTGTTCTGATCTTAGTGATCAATTGAGGCGAAATTAATCTTTTCAGAGCAGTTTTCAGCTTGCTCTTGAAATCGCTGAACATAACAGTTGTCATATGTCATGCTGATGCGCTAATACATCGCTGAACCAGGAGCTGTTTTAAGATTGTATATTGTGCCTGTCTAAGCATCTACAACATCGTTAAGCTTGGGTCGAGTTCCAGCCCTGCCGTGAGGTTAAATGATGGAGAGTTGAGCATCCGGCGGGACATAGCCTAAATGTTTCCAGGCGGCAGGGGTGGCGATGCGTCCGCGTGGAGTGCGGTTGAGATAGCCAATTTGCAACAGGTAGGGTTCGTAGACTTCTTCGATCGTTTGGGAGTCTTCGCCGGTGGCCGCGGCGATCGTTTCCAGGCCAACAGGGCCGCCATTAAAGTGTTCAATCATGACGGTCAGCAGCCGTCGATCGACCCAATCTAACCCGCATGGATCAACCGCAAACTTCTCCAACGCTTCAGCCGCGATCGCTTCGGTAATCTCCCCGGTTTGTTTCACTTGAACGTAGTCCCGCACTCGCCTCAACAACCGATTCGCAATCCGAGGAGTTCCACGAGCACGACGGGCAATTTCAGCCGCTCCATCACGATTTATGGCAACATGCAGAATTGAGGCAGTCCGTTGAACGATTTGCACCAGTTCATCAAGTTCGTAAAAGCGAAGACGTTGGATCAAGCCGAAGCGATCGCGCAAGGGGGAAGACAGCGCACCGACACGGGTGGTGGCTCCCACCAGGGTAAATCGATGCAGAGGGAGCGATCGAGTTCTAGCGCTGGAGCCTTTACCCACAGTAATATCCAGGCGAAAGTCCTCCATTGCCGGGTAGAGAATTTCCTCCGTGACTCTCGGCAGACGATGAATCTCATCAATAAATAGAATGTCGCCGGGCTGTAGACTCACCAGTAATCCCACAATGTCTCTTGGGCGTTCTAAAGCAGGTGCCGTGGTAATTTTGCAGCCAACCTTCATTTCTGCCGCCAAAATCAGCGACAATGTGGTTTTGCCTAACCCTGGAGGGCCATACAACAATAGGTGATCAAGCGTTTCCTGCCGCGCTTGAGCCGCTCGGATGGCAATGTCCAACACATCCTTCAAGTCTTTTTGGCCCACATATTCTGCTAACTTACGGGGGCGCAGTCGTTCTTCCTGTTGTCCCACCTCTTCTGGTTTGGCATCTGGCTGGAGCAGCGGTTCGGCCGGAGGTTGAGTTAATTGCGCGGTCACATCACTGAGTCCCAACGCTGGTTGCGGTGCAAGCAAGTCCGATTGCTCGTTATCATCTGGCTCAGGGGGCTGTTTCTTGGAGGAGATGATGGCCATAAGTAGGAGTTGCCCAGAGTAGTACGAATGGTTTAGTTCATCATACTGAGGATTTCGTCCATGACAGAACAATCTACCGTCAAAATTTCTGAGGAACTTTCGTTTGAAGCGGCATTGGAATTCACTCAAACGTTGCTCGATCGCGATGCTACAGGCACGCTCTCCGCGGCTGAATTCCAACAGGCCGTTACGGATCTGGTCGCGAGTGAAAATGGGGCGCGGGGCTTCTTCGTCGTGTACTTAAGTGACCCGCGCTCGCAATCCGATGCCCCCGCAGCGGCCATCATTGCCGCCCTCAAAACTGCGCCTGATGTCGTTGCGCCTCTGTTGGTTAAAAATCTGGTGATGTCGACAGCCATGGCAATTACCCATCGACGCAATCAAAACGAAGAATTGGCTGCTGGCTCTGATCGAGTTCAGGGGCGATCGCTCAACTTGATCCAGCACTTGCAATCTGCTCAACTTTCACAACAAACCGCCGCTTTAGCCCACAGCTTGCACACAGGCACCGGTACGTATCAAGCCTTCTTAACGCGATGGGGCTACGATCCTGAACAACAACAAGCTATGGCGCAGGCATTAAAGCAAACTGGGTTACTGTAGGGATTTAATTTAAGCCATAAAATAGTACATACGCCCCACTCATCATCTTGCACTGTTGCCGCCAATGACCTACGAACCGCTGCATCATAAGTATCGACCTCAATCATTTGGTGAATTGGTTGGGCAAGAGGCGATCGCGGCAACCTTGACCAACGCCATTGAGCAGCAGCGGATTGCTCCAGCCTATTTATTTACAGGCGCAAGGGGCACCGGCAAAACGTCTAGTGCGCGGATTTTGGCAAAATCGCTGAACTGCTTGAAGAGTCAAGTGCCAACAGCAACACCCTGTGGCGTCTGTGAAGTATGTCAGGCGATCGCCCGCGGCTCGGCACTGGATGTGATCGAAATTGATGCGGCCAGTAACACTGGGGTTGACAACATTCGAGAACTGATTGAGCGTGCCCAGTTTGCGCCCGTGCAATGTCGCTACAAGGTTTACATTATTGATGAAGTCCACATGCTCAGTACGGCAGCCTTCAACGCCCTACTGAAAACGCTGGAAGAACCACCCGATCGTGTCGTTTTCGTGCTGGCAACAACAGACCCGCAGCGCGTCCTGCCAACCATCATCTCTCGCTGCCAACGCTTTGACTATCGCCGCATTCCGTTAGAGGCGATGGTGGCTCATCTGCATCATATTGCCACCCAAGAACACATTCCCATCACCAGTGACGCGCTCACTCTAGTTGCTCAAATGGCTCAGGGCGGACTGCGAGATGCGGAGAGCCTGTTGGATCAGCTCAGCTTGTTATCTGGAGAAATTTCCGTGGAGCAGGTGTGGGATCTGGTTGGGTCGGTACCAGAACGGGAATTGTTGGAACTGTTGCAGGCGATCGTTCAAGACAACCCAGAACCCTTGCTTGATAGTACTCGGCGACTGATGGATCGAGGGCGGGAACCATTGATCGTGCTGCAAAATTTGGCCAGTTTCTACCGCGATTTACTCATCGCCAAAACGGCCCCATCTCGGCAGGATTTGGTCGCACTTACTCTTCCCACCTGGCAGCAACTCTGCGATCTGGCCCAAACCTTTGACTTGTTTACCATTCTGGCAGGGCAACAACATCTGCGGAGTGCCGAAGTTCAACTCAAACACACCACCCAGCCCCGGCTATGGTTGGAAGTGGCGCTCATGGGGTTATTGCCAGCGGCCAGCGGCCAGGCAGAACGTACACACCCACCTCAGCCAGCCGCAGATAAGAAATCGCATGCGACGATCGCCCCCGCACCTAACCCAATCGAACAACCTCAGCCCAAACCAGGTCAGCCCAAACCTGAGGACAAGCCGCTACCCCAGACAGACCAGTCTGGAGCCGAGAGACCTGAAAACCAGGATACAACCAAGCCACCTGGCAACTCCGTCCCAGTTCAAGAACAGACACCACCGACCATCCCTCCATCACCTCGGAGCGAAAAACCTCCGATAGAACGCGATCGCGTCCTCCCAGCATCTCTCGATTTGAACCAAATTTGGCAGGATGTGATTCGCGAAATGGTACCCTACTCTAGCCAGGTCATGGTACGGCAGCAGTGTCGCTTAAAAAGTTTTGATGGGCAACAGGCCAGAATTGCCGTTAGCACTCAGCCCTTGCTGAAAATGGCTCAAACCAAATTGCCCAACATCGAAGCCGCCTTTGAAGCAGTCTTCAGCCGCAAGATTCACATTGCGCTGGAGGTGTCACCAGGGGAGGCGATCGGCGAAACTCCCCCCCAACCCCCTCCAGCACAATCAACACCACAACCACTAGAGCCAACCCCCCCCAAACGAACAGACAGTTCATCCCATGTTGCGCCCCCCCCGCCCCCGCCCCAGTTCCCGACTGAACCTCCCCCTGTGCCCCCACCCCCGGCATCCCCACCTCAAACCCAGAGAGAACCGGCCAATTCGGAACCGGAAGACGCAGCCCCCCAACTGCCTCCGCCAGACCAGGGTTGGGAACTGGAAGACGAAGCCACGCGAGCGGCCAAGAAACTCGCAGAATTCTTTGCTGGCAAGGTTGTGGATTTGGGTGACGATTCGCCATCTGAAACTTTGCCCCCGGCTGCCAAGTCAGAGAGTGCCGGGGAACCAGACTTCACCACTACCGCAGCGAATGCGGACAACTTCTGGAAAGCGACTGACTCCGTAGGCGACCCGTTGGCTGAAGAAGACAGCGAAATGGATGAAGATGACGACGTTCCTTTCTAACTTTCCTAACTTTTACTGGAAGTTACGGGTTCGAAGTGCAGTTAGCTCGCTTCGCTATCTTCCGCGTGGGCACCATAATGCACGGTCTTAACCCATTTCAACCGTTTAGGCCGAATCGACATCCGCGCCGTAGTACTGGCGACGATCGGTAGCCAGTGGAGCATGTAGAACGTGCCATAAGCCGCCCGGAACAACAGAACGAAGGGTAGCCCTTTGGTGGGTTGTGGCTGGGAAGCTTGCCCTTCCAATTCAATGCTGCCGTCAACCTGCCGAATCCGCCGCAAGCCTAAAGTCATTCCGATCAACGACATCACAACTGAAAGACTGGCTAGCGGTGTGTAAAGCAACGGTTGATGTCGCAATACTGCAATCACAGTGTCGGGAATTGTGGCTGTCGGCAGGATGTATTGCAAAATCCAGAACACAAACATGTCCATGGTTTTACGCGCACCCAGTCGGTGCCGGAGAATGGGTTGGCAGTAGTCGAGATAGCGTTGATACCCCCCTTCCGCCCACCGGTTACGTTGATGCCAGAGCGCGATCGCGGTCGTAACACCTTCTTCTTGCACGGCCGGATAGGTGGTGCAGTCAATATCCCAATCATGTAAATGCAGGCGAAACGTCAAATCCAGGTCGTCGGTGATGGTTGCCTCATTCCAACCCCCACATTGGGATAACGCGGTTCGCCGAACAAACTGTCCGTTACCGCGCAATTCACCAATGCCACCCAAGGCAATTCGCTGCTGTTGCCAGAATGCATCCAGTGCCATCTCTGCAATTTGCCCCTGCACCCAGGCATTGCTTGAGACATTGGCGATCGCCTTGCGCACCTGAACGGCACCAAGATCAGCGCGATTGAACAACGGCACAATCCGTTGAAACAGGTCTGGTGTAACCTGCGCATCCGCATCAAACACAGCAATAATCTCACCTTTAGTTAAAGGCAATACCTGATTTAGCGCCCCAGATTTGCCGCCCGTAGCCCCCAAGGGGCGATGAAAAACTTTCAGTTGCGCATATTGGGCGGTCAACTGGGTCAGAATGGTTGGCGTGCGATCAGTACTGCTGTCATCAATCACCCAAACTTCGTAGCGATCGACTGGATAGTCTAAATTACAGAGTGTATTCACCAATCGCTGGATGACCGCCTCCTCATTCTTCGCCGCCACCATGACTGAGATGAAGGGAAATGAATTGGCATCGCCACAATTCAACAATTTTGGCACCGGGTAAGGACGCGCCAACAGCATTCGGGCTGCATGTACGCCAACAAGGGTTGTCAACGCCATTACCAACCAGTACCCCCAGGCAAACCAATGCAACACCAAGGTGCCACTCCAAACGACAAACAGCACGATCGCTGCTCTCCGCCGACGGTTGCCAGTTAAGTATGTAGTCGGATCTGCGGCTTCAGGTTCAGATTCATCCGCTAGGTCAGCTAGCAGAGCGCTGATAGGCTGCAGATCGCTGAAGGAATCGCTTTCGGGCCAGGAACTCTCCTGCATAGGTCACTTGATTTAACCACCAGTATTTGTCTAAACCTTTAAAAAAGCTGGGAATGAGGTAGCACCAGACAGTGCAGCCTTCACACACAGGTAGCTTGCCCTGCGATTGACGATAACTCTCCACCTCTTCAGATTGCTTGTACAACTCATACAAGCGACCATTGATCGGAACTCCAGTTTGAGCAAAGTGATAACAGGGCAACAGCAATTCGTCGTGAGGGGAAATCGCAATCACAGCATCGACAGCCTTGCATCGAGGATTTTTAGTGTCGTTGCCGCCCGCCTCGATAAACGCAAGCGCAGCTTTATTGTAGCCAAGATTATCGTACTGTCGGGCCGCAGTCTCGATCGCGGCGACCATATCTGGAGTAGGGTTCTTCTTCGAGTTGTAATTTGAGTAGGCTGTAAATGCCGGATTTAGCCAAACTCGTACGCCCAACCGTTGCCCCAATTCAGCCACCCCAGCAATTCGATCGTAATTCTGGGCCGTAACCGTATGGTTTAAAACTGGGTACTCACCCAGAGATAACGCAATGTCAACTGATTGCACCAGCGTATCGAAAATTTTGACTCCCCTAGATTGGTCGTGTGTCGCGGCATCAGGGCCATCGAGAGAAAAGTTTAGAAAATCAACCAACCCTTGGATTTCCTTAGCCCGCTTGGGATAAAGAATCGTGTTGGTCGTCATGCTGGTGGTAAAACCCTGGCGCTTTGCCTCCTGGTAAATTGCACCCACATCTTCCTTCAAAAGCGGCTCCCCGCCGGTGAAATCGACGTACTTAACCCCCAGCCGCCGGAGATCCTGCAAGTTTTTACGAATGGTTTCCAAAGTGGCTTCCTGTTTGGGTTCCAATGCCCAAATGTCGCAGAAATGACAACGAGCATTACAGCGGTAGGTTAAGTAGTAATTTGCAACCAGAGGAGCCATAAATCTTTAAAGTTTGATGATCTTCTTCATTGACAACCACAATAATTCTTAGCGCGGTGCAACACAAGTATTTTCGCGCAAAATGGAGATGGGTCTGGTGAAAAATCGGGAATACTGGTCGAAGAAAGGGGCAATGGTGAGCATCACTGATGCTATGTTTCGGACGTGACATCAACAACTGTTTTGTTTAGGAATTGATTCCGTATGGCGATCGACAAACTGCAACCGGCACCCAGCCAACAGGTCAATGTCTACTCTCCTTACTATCCACAGCAGGGGAAGCGTGCTGTTTTACCCTACGCCATTAGCCTGTACCAGAAAGGGTACTTGGAAGGCGAACGCAAGATTGAGGGGGGAGATAGTATTCCTTTCGCAGCGTCGTGGAATGTATCGTCGCTGCCAGCAGATCTCACTCGTTGTCGCCTCCAGTTTGATGGCAACTCAGAACTCAGTTATGAACTCATGATGGCCAACTTTGAGTTTATTGATTTCCTAATTGAGGTCATCCTCACATTTAAGCGACAACGATTTACAGATTTCTCTCAAACGTTTTATCGTAAGTTGATGCGATACGAGGATTAAGCATCTCAAGTCGAGAGGGTGAAATTAAAGGTTGAGCGACATTATAGACGTTGCGGTCATCGGAGCAGGCGTTGCAGGGCTGACATGTAGCCAAATCTTGCAACAAGCTGGGTATCAAGTCTTGGTTTTAGAGAAATCGCGGGGTGTCGGCGGACGCTTAGCCACTCGGCGAGCGCACGAAACGCGGATTGATCACGGCACCTGCTACCTCTCGCCCAAAGACGAGTTATTCAAAGCATTTATTGCCCACTTGCTCGAACGAGATATTGTTCAATGCTGGACTGATCAAATCTTTGCAGTTGCTTCAGATGGCAGTTTTCGCACCGTGGGAGAACGATCGCCTCGCTACGTCGCAGCAGATGGCATGAGTGCGATCGCCAAAGCCCTTACCCCTGGCCTAACGATTCACTTCAATCAGCGGGTTGTGCGCCTCGAACTGGCTTCTAGGGGTGTCTGGCAGCTTATCGTGGAGGTTCCTGACGAAACAGGCCGGAGCACACAATCGCGGTTAGAAGCAAAGGCCATCCTCATCACGACACCCGCCCCGCAAGCCGTTGATCTGCTCGCCCCCTTAGAATCTAGACCGATTGCCCCGAGTGTGCTCACCAGTCTCCGAACTGTGGAGTTCAGCCCCTGCATTACCGTGATGGCGGGGTACGAAAACGTTGAGTTAGGAGCGCACCCACTGGCGCAGATGAAAGCGATCGCACCAGTGCATCCGGCGATCAGCTGGATTGGGCTGGATAGCAGCAAACGTCGCGCTCCCACCATCCCAGCGATCGTCGTCCAAAGCACCGCAAGTTTTGCGCAGACCCACCCGGACACACCAGCCCTAGAAGCAGTTGGGCAAACTTTATTAGACTTTGCTGCGGCTCTCACTGAGGCGTGGCTGGCCGCCCCGACCTGGAAACAGGTTCATCGCTGGCGATATGCGATCGCCACTCACCCCCTACCTAGCAAGTATTTGATTGCAAATACGGAAGTGCCGCTGCTGTGTGCAGGCGATTGGTGTGGTGGCAACCGGGTGGAAAGTGCCTTTTTGTCTGGATTAGAGGCCGCAGATGGTTTAAATCAATTGATGCAACAACGAGAGCTGCCACCGCTCAAATTCTGGCAAGCGATGCCCTAGTTTGTGATTGCTAAAAGGCAGTACCAGGCGAATTTCCCCAAAACGCTCCCACGGCTGTTCCCCCTCTGCCCTTGGCCCCTGGCAATAAAGCGATCGCGGTTGCTGCTTGAATCAGCCACAACTTATCGGATGAGCATCGCCCACGCCCCTGCATAGCCAGAGCTTTGGAGAAAAGCAGGCGTGCCCACTCAAGAATTGCTGGAAGTCAAAGCCCAAAATATAGCCGTAGCCATGTATATGGCGAAGGCGAGTCAGAACGCCTACCCAGTATTGGCTTTGCAACTTCTCCTTGTCCTAAGTGTTCTGACCAAAGCTATAAAAATCCCCCAGTTGTAAAAACCAGGGGACTCTTAAAATACACAGAGTAGTTGCAATTTCGCAAATACTTACAAATCAACCGCACCAGTATCAGTTTGTTCAACGGCTCCTTGATCCTGATCATCCTCAGCGCGATTTCCACCCGGCATCCGTCTTCGTCCCATGCGTCCACTACCGGTTCTCTTGCGAAACTTACGAGCATATGCCTGGTTACGCAGTGCTTTCTCTTTCTTTTGGTTTCGGCGTTTAGCCATGTTTACCCCTTATTGAACAACCAAAATGGGAAGTGAAGTTTCTAACGAAAAGCCACTCCGATTTAACAACTTTTGCTAAATAGCCAGAAGGCTATATTAACACACTCAACTGCCTTGCCTCGCGATCGTGATCAAGGTTTGATTTCTTCAACCAGCCGGCTGGCAAACTGAAGCGCTTCATCCACGGTAGCAATCTCACCTTCTGCCCGCGCCAACTGAATTGCAGCCAATAGCCGTCCGATCATTGGGCCTGCTGATAACTGCAAATGGGACATTAAATCTTGACCAGTCACCAGCGATGAAGCATGAGCGACCGGATCTCCTGGATCCAAAAATCGTTTAACTAGCTGAGCGATTGTTTCTAAAGGCGCACCTTGAGCCAGGGCCATGACACAAACGGCAGGAAAAATAGAACCAACGCCTTGAAAGAAGAAGTACTGTTCTCTCAAGGACAAGTTGAGCGATGCGGGCGATCGCGGTTGGGCAGCAGGCGGAGAACTTAGCATTGGAAAGAAACGCAGCACGGTTCCAACAGATTGGATTTCAGTGCGGCTATACTTCAATCGGCGCAACTGAAATTCAGCTTCTGCTGGATCAGACGGCATCAGGCAAGCTAATTTTGCTGTGATTAACCAGTTACGGGCCGACCCTGAAGCTTTAGCTGCTCCAGACTCGCTAGTACCAGCATTTTCAAGTGAATTTGGCCCAATTCCACGATTCTGACTCAACAAACCTCTCGCAAAGTCGGGTTGAGTTTCCTGCAGCAAAATTGCGGTGCGGTCAATGGCGGCAATTAAGTTCAGGCTGGCAGCAGTTGCACTGGGAAGCCAATCTTTCAACAAGCCATCCTGCCATGCTTGAGTGAGCCAGGACGTGCCCTTCTCTGTACTGAGTAAGTAATTTAACTCAGATTGAACCCGCTCTGCCGCAATTCGTCGCAAAGCAGGAGCAAGAGACCGAATGACGGCTTGCGTTTCGGGTTCCAGATGAAATCCGAGTTGAGCTGCTTGCCGGTAGGCTCGCAATAGTCGCAGGGGATCTTCAGCCAGGTTTTCCGCCGAAACCATGCGAATCAATCGCTTTTCGATATCGACACAGCCTTGGAGGGGATCAACGAAGCGATCGAGTTGGGGATTGTAGGCGATCGCATTCACCGTAAAGTCTCGTCGCCACAAATCAGCTTCTAACGTAGAACCCACCTGACGGGCAAAATCTGCTGTTCCCTGCGGAAAAACAACTCTGGCAATCTCACGTTCAGCATCCAGGAGAACGAACCCGGCCTTGTGGTGGCGAGCGATCGCGCGGGCAATGTCCACAACGCCAGCGGGCAACACAAAATCCAAATCCAAGTAGTCGCTATGGCGGCCCAAAAGTGCATCCCGGACACTACCACCAACTAAAAATGCCGAGTCAGGCAGCCAGTCCAGAGTAAATGGCCAACTCTGGGGAGACAGTGCAGAAAATTCGGTAGAAACGTTGTTTTGAAGATCCAACCCGTGAAGAAGCTGCGTTAATTCCAACAATGATCTGATCCTAACGATGCAACTGAAGAAAAACCTAATCTGGAGAGATTCAGGTAAAAAGAATGGCGGTGATGGGCAAGCACTCACGCTTAAAAAATTGCGCTCTGTCCGACTTATTTTTACGAAACTCAACCAATGGAGTCGTGAATAATAACATCGCCTAAGCTAAGCTAGCAGAAAATCACTTCATTTCCCGACTCGCTCTTGCAGGAGTCAGTCACAAATTATGAGGTCTGGTGTATGTGTATTTGCGTGAATTGTAAATTTGTCGATCGCTGCACAACCTATCATGCGGTTGAAGCTCAGCATCAACAGCCTCACCTGACTCAATTTCCCGACTTTGAGCCAATTGATCCAACCATCAACGCTAATATCAAGCCGCCCACCGTCCGAATTGAGGGCGATCGCATCGTGCAGGATGATGATTTTGGCTTCGAATACGATGTCGTTGGTTGCGCAAGCTTCACCGCTGACATCGGTAAATGGTCTCGGTTACGCCCTGGCGAACTGGTGCCGACCTGAGCTTAATTGCCGTTAATTTCATCGAGCTTAGTTCGCACGGCTTGGATATCTTGCCACATCAACCACTTAGGGCTACCTGGGTCGCGAGACTGGTTCCGGAGCAAATAGGCGGGATGAAAAATTGGCATGTACAGGCGATCGTCCCGTTCAATCCACTGTCCTCGCACTTTGGTAATCCCTTCCTTAATCCCCAACAGGTTGCGGAGTGCCGTTTTGCCCGTTAACAGGATAATTTTGGGATTGATCATCCGGATTTGTTCCATCAAATAACCTTTGCAGGCGTCTGCCTCCTGAAGTGTCGGTTCGCGATTTTCAGGCGGACGGCATTTCACGATATTGCAGATAAATACGTCCTCTTCTCGCGTCAGTTTGACAGAAGCCAAAATTTTAGTCAGCAACTCTCCCGATCGTCCCACAAATGGGCGGCCTGTTTCGTCCTCCGTTTGCCCTGGGCCTTCGCCCACAATCATGATCCTGGCATTCAGGCTACCTTCGCCAACAACCGCGTTCGTCCGGTTCTGGCCCAAATCGCAACGGTAACACTGGTTGCAGTGGACTTTCATTTCATCTAATGAGGTGTAAGTCCCGGCTGGGATCGGCACTGTGGCACTGGTGGGGATCAAATCTGGGTCAAAATCAGCGGGTGGAGTTGGGTGGTTATTGTTAGACAGGTTGAACAAGTCAATTTGGCTATCGGCAGACATGGAGGTTATAAGCTTTGGATTACTTTATCTTTGGGTTAGGTTAAGCCAGCTTGAGAATTTTTGCTAGTCCATCGAGAGAGATCTTCTCACCGATTCCCGCAAAAACTTGTCTGACTTCCACAAAAACTGGTCGTCCTGGTTCTGCGACCTAATTTTTCAGTCATGATGAAGGAGATCGCACTGTTGCCAGGGAGAGCCAACCATGACATCTGGTTTACCGACTCAACCCGCTGCCTCTGACTCGACAGTTTGTTTTGCCGATCGTTTGGATGCAGGCGAACACCTAGCCCAAAAGGTTTTACAAGAATTAGCCGCCGCCTCGCTGACTCAAACAGCCATTGTGTACGCTTTGCCCCGCGGTGGATTGGAAGTGGCCGTGCCAGTGGCGCGAGCGTTGCGCTGCCCATTGGATGTGCTGGTGGCGAAAAAAATTACTCGCCCAGAAAATCCAGAACTGGCGATCGGAGCTGTCACCGCAGATGGTCACAGTCTTTGGCTCCCACGATCGCGATCGCCCAAAGAACCCACTTATTTGAATGAGATCGCTCTCCACAAAGCCCGCGAACGAGCTTACTTACAACAGCAACAGTTTGAAGCTAGTCGTCCTCAGGTTAACCCGACCGGTGCGATCTCGCTCATGGTGGATGATGGCATTGCCACAGGCATGACGATGGCCGTGGCAGTTCAAGCCCTCCGAGCACAAAATCCAGCCCAAATTTGGATTTGTGTACCTGTGGCACCGCCAGAGATGATGCCGCATCTGCACCAGTGGGCTGATCAAGTGGTTGTGCTGGCCACACCTAGCCCCTTTCTAAGCGTCAGTCGCTTTTATCGAGAGTTTAAGCAAGTTGAAATGGCCGCAGCGATCGCGTATCTGCAAACAACTAACCAAACCCATCTCACAGAAACAGAAGCGGATGCATGAAAATATAACTATGGTCAGAACACTTAGGACATATCAAATGGCTGAATCGCCCATTCTGAGTAGGTGTTCTATATAGCCTCTGCCACGTTTCACATGGCAGAGGCTATATAGACCTCTAGCAACCAAAGACCTGAAAGCGACAAGAGCAAATAACCCCTGTCGCCTAAAAATTGCATTCTTGGCTGGCGTTAAGCGTCTTGAGCCATTTGTAACTCGCCAATCGCGTAACGCGCGATCGCCAAGCCCAACCGCGCCCGCTGCACATCTGAAAGTTGCTCCCATTCCACCTGAGGCACTTGCGCAATGATCGAATCCACCGCATTGGCCATCCCACCATTCCGCATTTGAACAGCCAGCGGACGAGCCAATACGTAAAAATCTTCTTCAGCCAGACCAGGGGCAATTTCTCGCACACACTGCACCAACTGATCCGCCAGGAGATTAGACGTTTGCGAAACAGTTTGTTGAGCTTCGGCCACAACTTTTTGAGCCTGCTGGACGATCGCAGTCAACCAACTTTGTGGTACGCGAGCAGCAAACCGTTGAATCAAGGCTTCTTCTAAACCTACCCCAGTCCAAACTTGCTCTAAATGATTGAAGAAGGAATGGGAACGATGAACAAGTTCCTCATCCTGCAAACCGTCGAGAATAGACGGCCCATGAGAATCTGCAAAGAACACTGCTGCATCAGGTGACAAGGGATTCCAGGGATAAGTAATGCGAGCATTGGGATTCTCTTCTACTTGGAAAGCCTGTTCTTCCAACTCACCCTCTAATTCGCCAGCGTAGCTTACCCCTTCGGCGTCGAGCAATGATGCCAGAAAGGCTTGCTCAACCTCATCCATCTTTCCGACATCACCAAAACAGAGTTGTTCTTCCATCGTTCGGACTCCTGCATGCACTAAACAATTAACTTTGCTGTTGAGACTATCTACAGCGCGATCGAGGTCAATTTCGGAACTGGATCAAATCTCATTCAAAAGTTGTAGAACGTCTATCGGGAATTGGGCAACTCCCCAGGGGTAAAAATGACAAATTCCATCGCTTCGTTCTGCTGACTGCCAAATTTAATCTGAGTTTTGGGTTTTAGTTCCACCTCTTTGTGATGAACTTTTTGCCAACCCGTTTGATGCAAAATCCACGTGCCAAACCGAGAGAAATCTTCTAAAAAGTAGCAAACCTCATCTTCGCTATTCTGGCCATCTCGGCAGAGGATCATGGCATGTTCGCGAGAGACACCGCTTTCATCTTCTTTAAGCACCAGGTCATTCTCTGTACTGCGGCCAATTTTCATCAAACCGCCTCGAACTTGCCAGACTCGGCCATCCGTTAACGATCGCAAACAGGCGACATGGGTCAACGGTTCGGGAGACCCAAAACCAGTCTCGCTGGTTTCGATCGGTTTCAGTAATTCCCCATCAAACTCTGGATGCATATACAAGACCGGCAATGTCCAGGTTTGATGATTGAACTTATAAAGAGTCAAAAGATTTTGGCGTGCCACCGCCACCGCCTGGTCGATCGGCATTCGTTGGGCCAGCGATTGGGCAAACACCTGAATAAAGTTGATGGCTTCCAGGTCAGCGATCGGATCGCGCATGGCCAGAACGGCTGGCACCCCGTGGTGAATTAATACCTCAGCCAAACTACTGCGAGGAATCGGATGCGTCAACTTAACACCGGGGGCGTATTCTAGCCCATTGTGATCTTCGTATTGGTCGGGTTGTGCTCCCCAACAAGCATTAAAAACGGCCAATTTTACCTGACATCGAGTTAATACCTGTGCTAGCTCCGTTCCATTCAAGGTCATATCGGGGCGGAGGAAAATTAGCCCGCCATCGGGACCTGGCATCCCGTGTCCGGCATAAAATAGGACATTATAAACTCGCTTTTCTAAAGCTTGGATTAACTCGACGGGCGAGGGCTGCACCAGAGTATCGACCTGGCAAGCAATCCCTTTAGGTGTGCCAATTCCAGAATTTCCAGACATTTTCAGCACTTGTGCCAGCGTGTCTGCCTCCTGTTGAAGTTTGAGGGATTGCAGCGTATCGTTTGCCAGCCCAAACCCATTTATGGGGTCGGTTGCTTGGCCCAACACGAGCAAAATTCTGAGGGCATAGTCCGATCGTAGGGGTGGTAAAGCATTGACATCACTCGTTGTTCGGCTAAATAGCAGTTGCTGGCTCAACGAAATAGCTTGCCGTCCCGGCGCATCTTGCATAATTTCCCACGGCAGCGCAATTAAATTAGGGTCACGAATTTCCAATCGCAACCGCAATGGCTTGTTTTGCCCGGCGGCAATGCCTTGACTGTGATTCAAACTAGCCAGTACCGCGCCTTCAAATAGCCATTGCCAAAGCTGAATTCCTAGCGTTTGCATCAATCGGCTGGATAAACTCCCCGCTTGCCCTGACTCGGACACAAATTCTGGCGCGGGAGTTGGTTCCGTTGGATACGGTGGCAAGCGGCGGTTGGAGAACATTTCCTGCCAGTCTTGCCACAACTGGCTCAAGGCATGAGTCCAAATGCAATCGCGCAATACTAGCCCCCCTGGATAGGGAGCTTGAGTCACATGAATGGCAAAATGTGCCGTCCCTGCTGCTTGCAGCGGAGTGACAGCTAGACTCAGGTAAGGAATTCCAGGTGAAGGCATTCGTAAGCAGTATGACGAGATCCGCAAGGATCGGTATTTGTAGCTGGGTAAATGTTTACTCGTGTTACCAGTCTAGTGCCTGAGCCGGTAAGTTGTTCGAGTTGGGTTAATCGATCTTGAAAACCCGAAACGTTCTGGCGAGAGCGGGCAACAATGACGTGAAATTCTCATTTTGAACTCAAAGCAGCCTGCGCCAGCGTCCAATCTGGGCGTAAATGACGCGCTTGCCGCAAATAGGGATGATAGATTTCGATGTCAGAATTGGGCGTATTGAAGTGAATTAAGAAGCGAATGCAGCGCTCCAAACTGCCCTCAACATGCATTTGTTGCACATCCAGGAGGGGGACATTTTTCCAGTGGGGACGTTCACGGGCGATCGCCGCGGGGAAAACAGCATCCAAATCGCGAGTAACCGAAAAAGTGATGCTCACGATCTCATCCATGTCGAGCTGATTATGAAGCTCCAATTCATCGAGCAACTCGTGAACAGCTTCCCGAATTGCTGAAACAGAATTTTCTGAAACGGTTGTTGCTCCACGAATTGCTCGAACTCGCCACCCCACGCCTGTATCCTCCACTTGCTCTTCGTTGAATTATAGCTTTGGTCAGAAAACTTACAGCAGAGGTACTGGCTGAGATGCCGATTCTGAGTCTGCTTTCTGGCCTACCATTGGCATCTGCCTGAGGGCGACGGCTGCATGGCAACCATCAGAAATGGGCAACCGCACCAACTTGTGTCACGCCTAACCTGATCATGGCGGATAACCCAGAAAACGTCAGCCTCTTAACTGAAACTGTTACTGAAACTTTAAGCAACCGGAAAAAGCCCCAACCATCACGCCTTCATCAGCACACCCCCCATCTAACCCATCTCCTTACGGTCGATATAGCCAAAGCGGCAAGCCATTTGTAGACAGTTCAAAATCCAACCAAGCTGCACCAGCGGCAACACCTGGCAGACGACTGAGCTGGCTCAAGGCAGCCTGATCTCTGGAAACAAGCCGATTGAGCAAGGGCTTCTTCTCCTCCAACGTGAAGGTCAGCGTTTTGTCGGGATCTAGCCCAGCCAATTCAGCGGCCCAGCGCCGAGCATCTTCTTCGGTTCCTAGACGATCGACGACTCCCAGCGCTAAAGCCTGTTGCCCAGTGAAGATGCGCCCATCGGCAAACGCACGGACGGTATCGACGGCCAGATTCCGAGCTTCGGCTACAGTTTGAACAAACTGCTGGTAGCTGATGTCAATGAGTTCCTGCAAGATATGGCGCTCTTGATCCGTCATTTCGCGATCGAAGGCAAGAATATCTTTGTACGGGCCAGACTTAATCGTTTTGAAAGAGACGCCAACCCGCTCTAACAGGCGCTCTAGATTGTTGCCGCGCAGGATGACCCCAATACTACCCGTGATGGTGCCAGGATTGGCCATGATGTGTTGGGCACCCATGCCGATGTAGACTCCACCGGATGCCGAAATATTGCCAAAGCTGGCAACAATTTTGACTTTCTCTTGCAGCCGTTTCAAGGCGTTGTAAATTTCTTGCGAGTCTCCCACAGTCCCGCCCGGGCTATCAATTCTGAGCAACAGCGCGGGAAACTTACGCTCTTCTACCGTTTCTAATGCTTCTAAAACACGCTTCCGGGTCGCACCGGCGATCGCGCCATTGATTTCAATTCGGGCAATTTGCTTGCGGAACCTGGGCTTGATGAACCAGACCATGATGTATGAGTACTTGAATAATGAAAACGCCAACCGCTCATCGATCGATGCAGCCAGAGAACTGAACTGCAAAACCGAAAGATGAGAACGATCCTAAGCTCTAGTTTGCCTTAAACCGCGAGAAATTGCAGATGCGAGCCACCAAACGGCTTAACATAACTACAAGATTCGCTACACTAATCAAAAGCATCGATTCAAGTTTAAGTTTGTTGGCGCTCATTCATCTCCTCCTCTAAGACCCCATGAACTCTACTCCGCCTGCCTCCAAGTTGCCGTTTTACTCACTGCTCCTGATTGCGCCGTTCTTCTTTTGGGGGACGGCGATGGTCGCGATGAAGGGCGTTATTCCTAACACCACCCCCTTCTTCATGGCAGGTGTCCGGCTCGTTCCGGCGGGATTATTAGTATTAGCAACTGCTGTCATCGCGGGAAGACCCCAACCGAAAGGCTGGGCCGCCTGGGCCTGGATTGGGCTATTTGCGTTGGTGGATGGCGCAATGTTTCAGGGATTTTTGGCGGAAGGGTTGGGGCGTACGGGGGCGGGGCTGGGATCAGTGATGATCGATTCACAACCGATCGCGGTGGCCTTGATGGCGTGGCTTCTATTTGGAGAACACATCGGTGTGTGGGGGTGGCTAGGTTTAGGCATTGGGATTGCGGGAATCAGTTTGCTGGGTCTGCCTGACGCATGGATTATGGCGTTGTTGCAGGGCAAATTTACCTGGGATGGGGCTGAATTAGGCGCAAACTTGCTCTACGACTTGTTTCAGAATGGCCAATGGTTAATGTTGCTGGCCGCTCTATCCATGGCAGTGGGAACTGTGATTATGCGCTACGTCAGCCGCCATGCTGATCCGGTTGCGGCGACTGGTTGGCACATGATTTTGGGTGGCTTACCATTATTTGCGCTGTCAGCCTTGACTGAAACCGATCAAATTACCCGTTTAGACGCGGCCAACTGGGTGGCAATGGGCTATGCCACCATTTTTGGGAGCGCGATCGCCTACGGGTTGTTCTTCTACTTTGCGGCCAGCGGCAGCCTCACCAGTCTTAGTTCTTTAACCTTTCTGACTCCAGTGTTTGCCTTGTTGTTTGGCAGCCTTTTCTTGGGGGAAATGCTGTCGCCGATTCAATGGGGTGGCGTAGGCTTGACCCTGGTCAGTATCTATTTGATCAACCAGCGGGAAGTTTTAGCGCAGAAGTTGCAACCGTCATCGCCCACTGCTACGGTTGAAAATTTGGTTGTTCAAGCAGATGCATCGATACCGGAATTAGCACAAGTTTCTGTAAAATTGACCGAGTCTGAATAGCCTACTTGCTTGTTTCTCGCCCCTGCTATCGCCCATGCCTCTATCCCGATCGCTCAAGCTGCTATTTCTCTCGACTCCAGTGGGGCCATTGGGGTCAGGTTTAGGGGGAGGAGTTGAGTTGACGGTATACAACATCGCGCGATCGCTGACTCAGCGGGGCCACCAAATCACGGTTGTAGCGCCAGTTGGGTCTGTTCTGGCAGGCTTTACAGTCGTGGAGATGCGGGGCAATCTGCAAATTACAGCCCAAAGTGAAGGGCGGGATGCCTGGATCGCGATGCCAAGTGATTCGGTATTAGCCGCTATGTGGGAGTATGCCCGCCAAGTGCAGGCGCAACATGACCTGATTCTTAACTTCGCTTACGACTGGTTGCCGTTCTACTTAACGCCATTTTTGCAGCAACCTGTAGCCCATCTAGTCAGCATGGGGTCATTAACAGATGCCATGGATGGGACGATCGCCCACGTGATTGAGCAATTTCCTGGTCACGTTGCTGTCCATAGCCAGGCGCAGGCGGAAACATTTGCGTTTGGCGATCGGTGTCGCGTCGTAGGGAATGGCTTTGATTTAACCCAATACACGTTTTGCCCAGATCCGGAGCCAGTTTTAGGTTGGGTCGGTCGGTTAGCCCCAGAAAAGGGATTGGAGGACGCAGTCGCTGCGGCCCAAAGCGCGAATATCCCGCTGAGAATTTGGGGCGTGATGCAAGACGTCGCCTATTGGCAGGATATCTGTGATCAGTATCCCGATGCCCCTGTCCGTTATGAGGGCTTTTTACCAACGGCAGAACTCCAAAGCGAATTGGGTAAATGTCGAGGGTTGCTAATGACACCCCGTTGGGTGGAGGCGTTTGGTAATGTGACGATCGAGGCGTTGGCTTGTGGGGTGCCGGTGGTTGCCTACGATCGCGGTGGCCCCTCTGAAATTGTGCAATCTGGGAAAACAGGTTGGTTGGTTGAACCGGATAGCGTAAGTGGGCTAGTGAATGCCATCGCTCGACTCAATCAAATCGATCGCGCCATTTGTCGGCAATACGTAGCAGCAGAGTATTCGCTGGAGGCAATGGGCGATCGCTTAGAAGCGTGGTTTGCGGCTATCCTGGCTGGAGCTAAAACCAGGAACTCTGCCGATTCGGCACAGGTTTGAATCTGCAAAATTGGCAATTATTGGCTGGAACGCTCGATTTGAGTTGATACAATACATATCTGCCGATTTCACGACCTTCACCAAGACAACACTATGAGCCAGGGGACACTGTTCGACAAAGTCTGGGATGCACACACCGTTGGAGTTTTGCCTTCTGGCCAAACTCAGCTATTGATCGGGCTGCACCTGATTCATGAAGTCACCAGTCCCCAAGCGTTTGCCATGCTCCAAGAACGGGGGCTACAGGTTCTATTTCCCGATCGCACCGTTGCCACGGTTGATCACATCATCCCGACTGACACTCACGCTCGGCCTTTGCAAGATGCCCTGGCCGAAGAGATGATGCAGGCATTGGAGCAGAACTGTCAGAAACACGGAATTACCTTCCATAACGTCGGCTCGGGAAACCAGGGAATTGTGCATGTCATTGCACCGGAGCAGGGATTAACTCAACCGGGGATGACGATCGCCTGCGGAGACAGTCATACCTCCACTCACGGAGCCTTTGGCGCGATCGCATTTGGCATTGGCACCAGTCAAGTGCGCGATGTGCTGGCTTCCCAAACTCTGGCTCTGGCCAAGTTAAAAGTGCGGCGCGTCGAGGTCAACGGAACCCTGCGCCCTGGTGTGTACGCCAAAGACGTGATTCTCCACATCATTCGCAAACTAGGAGTCAAAGGTGGCGTGGGTTACGCTTACGAATTTGCTGGCACCACGTTTGAACGGATGAGCATGGAAGAACGGATGACCGTGTGCAACATGTCGATCGAAGGGGGTGCCCGGTGTGGTTATGTCAATCCAGACCAGGTCACGTTTGATTATTTGCAAGGCCGCCCGTTTGCCCCCAAAGGCGCGGCTTGGGAGCGGGCAATCGCCTGGTGGACGAGTATCGCTAGCGATCGCGATGCCGTGTACGACGATGTGGTAGTTTTCAATGCCGCAGAGATTGCCCCCACCGTCACCTGGGGGATTACACCAGGGCAGGGGATTGGTGTTGATGAAAAAATCCCCACACCCGCCCAGATGCCCGAAGATGAACGAGCGATCGCCGAAGAAGCCTACCAGTACATGGATTTGCTACCTGGAACCCCGATCGTCGGCACGAAAATTGATGTTTGCTTTGTTGGTAGTTGCACCAATGGCCGCATTTCCGACTTGCGCGAGGCGGCAAAAGTAGCCCAGGGTCGCCAGGTGGCCGAGGGGGTGAAAGCCTTTATCGTGCCCGGATCAGAACGGGTTAAGCAGCAAGCAGAAGCAGAAGGATTGCATGAAATCTTTTTACAGGCAGGCTTTGAATGGCGCGAAGCGGGTTGTTCCATGTGTCTGGCCATGAACCCTGATAAGCTGCAAGGACGACAAATCAGTGCTTCATCGTCAAATCGCAACTTCAAAGGACGGCAAGGCTCTGCGTCGGGACGCACCCTATTAATGAGTCCGGCGATGGTAGTCGCAGCCGCAGTCACAGGTCAGGTTACGGATATTCGTGAGTTGATTTAGACAAACAAGGACTGATTGAACCAATACGGCAAATACGTCAATGAAGACATCAACAAAAAGGGGATGAGGAAAGTCATCCCCCTTATCTAAGGATCATGAACGAACCAACCTGCGGGGTGGTCGCCGCAATCGAGCGGACGGGCAAGACGTTCGGGAGCAGTTCGGTCGAGCCTCTCTGTCGAGACCTCAGTCGAACGATGCCCCTCCCACAAACATTGCAAGTTATAGCTTTGGTCAGAACACTTAGGACATGGAGAAAGCTGAAGAGCCAATGCTGGGTAGGCGTTCTGACTCGCTTTCGCCACTTTACACATGGCTACAGCTATATTTAATCCTCGTTCCTAAGTGAAACAGACTGAGAAACTACAACCCTAATTCGTTACCGCGACGGTATTGCAAATAAGCAGCCACGAACAAACCAGCCAGAGTAATAGGAATCAAACCTAGCACGATACCTGAAAGAATTGGTTCTATCAAAGCGATTCTCCTTGTAGCAATCTCAAATTCAGCGATGTCAGACTTTGTTACTTATCGTACAAGGTTCAGTCGGAAAAATGAATGCTGCACGATCGCAGTGAAGCTGGATTCGATCGACCACTGGCAATAAAGAATATTAAAATATGTTGCTAGCCTTAGAAACACCTTTTGATTTAGCGGGCTTAATAGTTCCTTAAGTTTACTGTTTTGCGAAGTTATCTGAAGAAGCTCTAAACTACAAGAAGGTTTGCTTCGTCTTTGTTCATAGTGTTGTCGTTTACTGTCTCTCTACTCTTGGAAAACCAGGCTACTACAAAGGAAGGCTTGCTGCAGCGGATAGCTCTCATTCTTGGAGTTGTGCTGATGTTTGCCCTTTTGGTGATTGGATGGGAGATTTACCAGACCCAAAAGATTGAACCTTATGTTCGAGAGGTGCTGGCTCTAACGGGTAATTCAGAGCAAGGAAATGCTATTTTTCAGATGAATTGTGCTGGTTGTCACGGTTCTCTAGCAGATGGGCGAGTTGGCCCAAGCTTGTTGTCTGTTTCATCTCGCAAGTCAAAACCAGATCTGATTCATCAGGTTACAAGTGGACAGACTCCCCCCATGCCTCAATTTCAGCCGTCCCCGCAAGAAATGGCTGATCTCTTGAGCTATTTAGAAACCTTATAAACAGTTTAGTTTTAACCAACTCGGTACACTGAGAAGGTTTGTTCAGTTAGATATCAACATGACTACGGTTGATTGGATTGTTGTGGGTGGAGGCATTACGGGTTCCGCTCTGGCCTACGAGCTGATTCGGCAAGGCTTATCTGTTCTGCTGTTAGAGCGTCATACCGAGTTGCAAGGCGGCTCCCGGTTTGGGTATGGGGGTGTTGCCTACTGGGCTGGCACAACCGATTTAACACGTCAACTGTGTGCTGAAGGGATTTCTCGCTTGCGGGGACTGGCCACGGAACTCGACGCAGATATTCAGTTTCGAGAACTGGATTTAGTGTTGACGATTCCGGCAGCGCTTGACCCCGCACCGATCGCCGCAGCTTATAGTCATTTCGCCATTCCACCCCGTCTGGTTGACGTCACAACAGCCTGCCAATTGGAGCCACTGCTTCATCCTCATGCCATTTCTGGGGTTCTCACCGTGAAGCATGGTCATATTTATTTAGGAGCAACCGTTGCCGCGTATCGGCAGGCATTCATGAAATTGGGGGGAACTGTGGAAGTGGCTGAAGTAACCCGTCTTTTGCGCGATCGCACCCAGCCTGAGCAAGTGACGGGCGTCGTCTGTCAAAACCAAACCTTTCAAGCCGCCAATGTGGTAATTTGTGCCGGGGCTTTGGGCCGCAAACTGTTAGCCAGTTCGAGTATCAACGTCCCGCTCTACTTCACCCATGCAGAACTGATTGAAACGCTCCCGGTTGATGTCAAGCTGCGATCGCTAGTCATGCCGGCTGTAACGAAACGATTTGAGCTAGAGGCAGAAGCGGGCCGGGCCGATCGCGATTACCTGTGGGATGAACCTGGGCACGAACCAACGCCAGCCATTCTAGATGCAGGTGCCATCCAATTTTTGGATGGCAGCCTACGGATTGGGCAAGTCAGCCGCACCCTCACCGATCCTCAAGCCGTGATTGATGCGATCGCCAGTGAACAGGCCATGCGTCATCAGATCGGCGAAGTATTGCCAGCCCTCGCGCAGCTTCCTGGCACCTGGCACCATTGTTTAGTGTCTTTCAGCCGCGATCGACTCCCCCTGATTGGTGCCATCCCAGCCGTGCAAGGTCTTCACCTCTTTGCTGGCTTCAGCAATCCTCTGGCCATCACCGCCCCCTTGGCCCAACGCTTCGCCAAAGCAGCTACAGGCACATCTGATGACCTCCTACCTCAGGTAGCGCTCACTCGGTTTCAATAAAAAAGCCTCCTGACCGTTGCTGGCAGAAGGCATTAAGAGAGCGATGTGAGGAGTTGGAAAATTACGCCAGTTGAAGACCCAGACCGAAGCATGAGTTCAACACTAGGCTCTAACAGTTAGAAACTGAACTGAGTTCGCAAATTGAACACATAAATGTTCGGATTGCTATCAAAGTTGTTGGCATTGAAGACAGCATAAAACGCTGGCACCAAAGCAATATTGTCATTCACGGGGAAGTAGTAGGAGGCTTCTGCGGCGTATGCCGTGCCGCCATCACCACCACCCGCTGCAAAGAATCGTCTACCGCGTGTAATATCCATTGGCATCAAGAATGTCAGCACGCCAAGAGCGCCCTTCTTGAAGAGATCAGGAAAACCTAAACCAACCTGGAAAGATTGCGAGTTCACTTTGCCATCCACAGGTCTCAGGTTGATGTCAGCATAGCCGTAGCGACCAAAAATCCCGAATCCAGGCGTGATTGCCCAGTCAAAGTTGACTCCCAGGTGATGCGCAGTGGCAAACTTCAAGCCACCGTCACTTGCAAAACCACTGACCGGGTCGAATACGGAGAAGCCGGGGCCAGCATCCAGTTGACCATAGGGAATAGGTTCTCCGACAGCTCCACCGACCTGCCCAAAGACAGCCTGCAAGCGCGAGTAGTTGTACATCAAGCGCAGGTTGAAGTTGCGAGTGGGGGAGAAGGTTAATTCAGCCGTTGCCGTGTAACTGCCGCCGAATAATCCAAAGCGGGGGTCGCTGGAGGTATTTAAGCCAGGAATCGTCCCTGGCAAAAATTCGGTATTTTCACCCAAGTAAGCAGCCGCAAACCGCCATTGAGGACTGATGTTCCACTCAATTACGGCACCGGAACCTCGATCGATCGCGTTAGATTGAGTGGAACCGATCGAGTCAAAGCTGCTTGCCCCGGTCAAAAAGAAGGTATAGCGGTTGAAGTCGAAGTGCCGATACCAGTTAATCCGCGGCCCGACTGTCACGGTTAGCTTTTCGCCTACCGGGAAGCTGTAGAACAAGTCGTGAATCACCACATCACCACGCCCATTCACCGTACCCGCAGTTTGATCGGTAAATGGCACCCCAAAGGAGTTGAAGAATCCAGCAGACGCGAATTCGTTTGCGGGGGAGATGCCATTTCCAGCCGATAACTGGGTTACAAGCAAATCTCGACCGGTGAATGAAGTATTGAAAGTTAGCCAAGTCAGATAACTGAATGTGAACTGAGCTTCATCCGCTTGCTGGACGATCGGATTCCCCAACGCATCTCGCCCAGCTAAACGAACACCTCCACCAGGAGCTGCTGAGGGGGCACGGCCATCCACCGGCAGCGCTTCAAACCGTACGTTATCTCTAGTACTCGTTGCCCCCGTCGCATTAAACCAGACTAATCCGCTGAGTTTCGTGGTTGTCGAGAACTGTTGCTTCTCCAAAGTTGCAGTACGGACTTCCAGCGCGTCCACTCGACCCCGCAATGAGGCCAGTTCAGCCGCAAATTCCTCTTGCAGACGCTTCACCACTTCCAGGTCTTCTTTCCGGACAAAATCAGCCGTGGCAGCCGCAATCAGTTCTTGAATTTTGTCGAGACAGGCATTAAGCCCAGCCGCGAATTCCCACCGAGTGAGGGCACGGTTGCCGCGGAACGTCCTATCTGGATAACCCACAATACAACCGTAGCGCTCTACTAACGATTGCAATGCCTGAAACGCCCAATGACTTGGGTCAACATCGGTAAATTGGGAAACAGAGGTTACCTGATCCAGGGCTTGTGTAGACTCGCCTGTTTGCAGTTCACCAACGCCTGCGATCGTTTCCATGGAAGCTGGAAAATCAGCGGCGATCGCATCATCCGCCAACCCTTGCGTCGTACCCACACCCGGAACCAAGACCAAACTAGCCAAAGCTGCCGAGATGGAGACAGGAACCTTTAACAACAGTGAATGAAAAACCCCACTTTTCTTACTCATCGAACCTCACACCTGAAAGTTGAACATAATTTATATCCTCAGAGGGTGAGGATACCAAACCACTAGGGTCAATTATGTAATCTGCGCCACACCTTGGAGCAGGAATCTGTCAGGTGATTTATCAGCCGGGGCTTTCGTTCAATCACGCCGACCTGCTTAGCAGCAGGCAGCAGGCAGCAGATAGAAGGTTTGTAACAAGCATGGAGAAGCGTTTCAGGGATTTGCCTTGCTCAAGGAATGAGAATTAAAAAGCTGTAATGTTTGTGGGATGGGCATCGTTCGACTGAGGTCTCGACAGAGAGGCTCGACCGAACTGCTCACGAACGTCTTGCCTGTCTGTGGTAGGTGAGACACCCACCCCACAGGTTATTTAATCCATAATTCTAAACTTCATGCATAGAGCCATAGAGCCATCAGTCCTCGTGGGTTAAATAGTGGCGATAGAAACAAAAAATTGCTGGCTCTTCAACTCAGGAAGTACCAGCAATCCGCTTGATCAAATTGATCAAATAAAGTTTGTTGAGTTAACGTCTCTAGCCTTTGAGTTGGTGACGACGACGATAGGCGGCTAAACCAGTTCCGGCTAAAGCGATGCCTGCCATCGTGGTGGGTTCAGGCACTGCGGCTGAGTTTCCACCACCAGTTCCAGTGCTACCTTCTCGGAAGTAAACACTGATATGGGAAACATCTTTATCGAAGGGCGACGACCACTGACCAGAACTCACATTATCCGCCAGTAAGTAACCCGTCAGTTTGGTGTTGTTGCCACTCTTGAATACCAACATGACATCTTGCCAGGATGCTTGAAACACAGAGGACAGGTTCCAAGTACCAGACTTCCCAGACTTTGTGCCAGTGTAGCCAGCATTTTCGCCGATCTTGCCGCCGAACTTCCAATCCGTAAAGCCAAAGAAGCCTTCGGTGTTAACGGTTAGCGGTCTGTTACTGGCCACGGAATCTTGACTAGCAGTTCCAACCCCACAACTTGTGGCACTGGTGACTTTGTTCGCGATCGAACTAGCACAACCCAGTGTAAAAGCTTGCGCCGGATTGCTTACGGCTACAGTCGCAACTACGGTCAGCCCCACGGCCGAGATCGTGGCAGTCGGCAGAGATGCGGTGAAAAACTTGTTCATTTCCAAACGTCCTTAGTGAATGACAAATCCAGGTGAGTGAAGCACTTGGTTGTATCCTCAATCTACGAAACCCTGACGGGGAAGTGCTTGCGCACAATTGCTGAACCCTGCTTGCGTTCATCAACGCTTCGTTTTGTCATCAAGATCTGGAAAAGTACGGAGTGCGGCTGACACAGTATGGAGTGCGGCTGACACAGTATTGTCATGGCCAAGACACCTTCCCCGCTTATAAGTAATGTCAGGACTCCTAGCTGTTAAGGCTCCACACATCAAAACCCACTCCTCAACAACTTGTTGGGGGGTGTTTTTTATTGGCACTTTTCTTTTGGTGAATCTACCTGGAACCGCGTTTGAGACAGAACCGTTATATTAAAAGCGATCGAGCAAGCGGGTAAGGTCGTGATGCCAACGCAAACAAACACAATCTTTCAGCAGTTTTTAGCCCCCTTGATGGGAGTGCTGATGAATCGGGATGAGTTGGAACAAACTTATAAGAATACAGATTGGGATGTTGCCACGCAGCAGTTGAGTAACCCATCTACTACGTATCCAGACTATTACCAGCAGGCTAATTTTCATGGTATTCAGGGCGGTTATCTTAATGCCGGAGCTGCCGTTTCTTACGACCCCGTGACTCAGTATGCCCTGCCTCCCAGTGAAGTGTTAGTTCGGCAAGCCGCGATCGCCGCGATCCAGAGCCAACCCCGTCGCATTCTGGATTTGGGGTGTGGAACTGGTTCCAGTACGCTGTTATTGAAGCAGAAATTTCCAGCGGCTGAGGTAATTGGGTTGGATCTTTCGCCCTACATGCTTGTAGTTGCCGCGCAAAAAGCTGAGACAAAAGGACTGGAGATTTCCTGGCGACATGGGCAAGCAGAACAAACGGGTTATCCAGATGCTTCTTTTGACTTGGTGACGGCCTCGTTGCTATTTCATGAAACCCCCGTTGAAGTGACCAGAGCAATTCTGCGGGAGAGTTACCGGCTCCTGACTGTGGGCGGGGAAGTGGTGGTTCTAGATGGTAGCCAAAAAATGCTGCGCCAAGTCGATTGGCTGACCAATATCTTTGAGGAACCTTACATTCACGAATATGCGGCTGGAAGCATAGATGCCTGGATGGGTGCGGCTGGGTTTGGTGCGGTTCTAACGGAGGATGTTTGGTGGTTACATCAAGTTACTCGTGGGGTAAAGCCGTTGAGCCAGCCTGTAGAGTTCAGCCCTTCCGAATGTTATGCGGCGGAGATGGGATGGGCGCTGGGTTAGCCCTGATGGTACAGATGATGCTACGCTCCCTAACAGACGGTTGAACAACGACATTCTATGCTCAAGGCAGTTCTCTTTGACTTCAACGGAGTGATTGTGAATGATGAGTCCATTCACGAGAAGTTAATTGATCAACTTCTGATTGAAGAAAGCTTACGGCCAAAACCAGGGGAGTTTCGGCAGGTGTGTTTGGGGCGCAGCGATCGCGCCTGTATTCGCGATCTATTTGGCAATCGAGGCCGCGTTTTAACTGACCCCGCGTTGGATGCGCTGATCGCCCGTAAAGCCAAAGCCTATCAACAAGAATTGGAAACCCTCGAAAAAATTCCTTCTTACCCTGGGCTGCAAGATCTCATCTTCAATGTGTGCGCCAGTCAACTCAAGCTGGCAGTTGTGAGCGGGGCGCTGCGATCGGAAATAGCGTTTGTGCTAGAGCGGTTGAGTTTGCAAGATAGCTTTGCTGTGATCGTGGCTGGGGATGATGGCGTGCCCAGTAAGCCAGAACCCGATGGCTACTTACTGGCCGTGGCTCAACTCAATCAAAAGTTTCCAGACTTACACTTGCAACCGCATGAATGTTTGGCGATCGAAGACACCTTTGCGGGATTAGCTTCAGCGAAAAAGGCAGGTATCCCAGTCGTTGGAGTAGCCAACACTTATCCCTTTCATATGCTGCAACGACGCGCCAACTGGACCGTGGATTATTTATCAGATTTGGAACTCGATCGAGTGCGCCAAGTGTTTGAGCAGATGGCCGCGTGACCAATTGAACATCTACCTTTGGGTAGACAGAAATTGGATAGCCAAACCCCTACGCTAAGCTCTGATAACAAAGATTACTTTGCTGTATTTAACTAGAAAATACTGTAAGCCAGTCTTTTAATTTTCTACGATACATAAAATTAGTACATATTCAATCACTCACCGTGTGAAGTGGGCTAACTGGGCGATCGACTTAGGATTTCTCCTCGTGGACACTGTCACATTGACTGCTTCATCGGCCTGGTTACGAGCCATTTCATTGCGATCTATGGGCGTTCCTTTAAATAGTCATGGCACTTCCTTCCGGCTCTACCCCTTCATCTGAACCCTCTTCAGTTGCAAGAACCATGCGTGCATTTCGTTGGACAGCGCCGCTGGTCGGGATTTTACTGCTGATCGTGGCCCATGTTGTGGCCTTGGTCTACCGGGTGCAGCCAGGTGTTTCGTTGTGGTTTCCCCCATCGGGGGTGGCAATTGTCCTTTCTCTTTGGATGGGGCCGCTGGGAGCATTGCTGACTGGGCTTGTTTCCGTGATTATGGCTCCCTTCTGGGGCATGCATGGGTGGGCTAGAGTTTTGGGGGTTTTGGATTGTGCGGAACCGTTGGTAGCCTGGGTGCTTTACCGGGGGGTGTTTCAAGGCTCACTGACATTGAATAATCTGCGTAGTGTAAATGTATTTCTGTTGAGTGCGCCTTTAGCGGCTTGCTTCACGTCGGCGGCGATCGGTTGCTCGGTGCTGGCCCAGTTTGGCAAGGTGCCGCAAGCCCAATTTTTTGAAACATTAGCACACTGGTGGGTGGGCAATGCTATTGGCACCATCGTGGTTGTGCCGATAGCGCTGATTCTCATAACTCCCGTATTGGCTCGGTGGGGGTGGGTGTCGCGATCGCTGGTTGACGAGAGTCTGCCTCCCTTTCAAGGGGCCTTTGCCTGGGAGCGGACCCATTGGTTGGAGTCCTTTGCCATTGTGCTTAGCACGACTTTGCTGGGGTTGATTTCAGTGCAGGCAACGCACTTTAGCTTATTTGTAACGTTGCAATTTTCCCTGCTGGGCATGATTCCGATCGTTTGGGCCGCCTGTCGGTTTGGCATCTTGGGGGGTGTTTTGGCGGCAAACTGGACGGTGCTGGTGTCGCTGCTGGCCTATCTAGTCTTCTACCCAGGGGCGATCGCGCTGCCGCAATTTCCTGTTGATCCCCAATTGCTGCATCTGCATAAGTTGAATCTATTTCTTCAATGCGCGATGGCCTTAGTGATTGGGGCCGCAGTGACAGAATGGGCATCTGGGCGGCTGGCTTTAACCATTGAACAGGAGCGCTCCAAAGCTTATCAAGCCACGGCCCAATTGAGTGAGCGCCTCCTCCAGGTGAATCGCCTGCTGACTGAATCAAACCAGCAATATCAAGCTAGTGAAGAACGCTTTCGCACGTCTGTCGAAAACATGCTGGATTGCTTTTGCGTCTGTTCAGCCATGCGGGACGAGGCTGGACAGATTGTGGATTTTCGGATTGATTACATGAACGATGCAGCTTGTTTTAGTAATCAGATGCCCCGCGAGGCGCAAATTGGCCAACCCTTGTGTGCAGTGCTACCAGCGCACAAAACAAGTGGATTATTTGAGGAATATTGCGCGGTGGTGGAAACAGGGCGATCGCTGGTTAAAGAAGATCTCGTTTACGCAGATGTTTATGGTCAGCAACGCCTCAGCCGTGCCTTCGATATCCGCGTTGCCAAACTAGGAGACGGATTTGTTGCCACTTGGCGCGATGTGACCGATCGCCTGCAAACCGAAATGCAACTGCGGGAACGGCAACATTTTGTTGAGCGCATTACCAACACTGTGCCTGGAATTGTGTATGTCTACGACCTGATTGACCAGCGTAACGTTTATGCCAACTTGCAAGTGTCTGAAACGCTTGGCTATTCCCCTGCCGACGTGCAAGCCATGGGCCAAGACTTTTTCTCTCGGTTGATGCATGCGGATGATTTGGCCAAATTACCCGCCCAATTGCAGAAATTGCAGGCATTGCAGGATGGGGAATCGCTGGAATTTGAGTTCCGAATGCGTCATCTGAATGGTGACTGGCGCTGGCTGGTCGATCGCGCCACCATCTTTACCCGCACGGTAGACGGTCGCCCGCATCAAATTCTGGGTTGCGCCCAAGACATCACTGCTCGCAAACAAACCGAACTGGCCCTTAGTCTGGCTAATGAGCAGTTTCAACTGGCAGCGGCGGCGATCGACAGCTTAATCTACGACTGGGATGTGACCACTGATCAAGTGGTTCGCACGGAAGGACTGATCAACGTGTTGGGATATGCGCCCGCTGAAGTTGAACCCACGAATCGCTGGTGGGAGAACCAGATCCATCCGGCGGACAAGCAGCGCCTGCCCTACAGTCCCACACCCGCGTCAGTGTTGGGGCAGCGCTACAATCAGGAATACCGCATTCGGCACAAACTGGGACACTATGTGACGGTGTTCGACTCGGGCCTAATCTTGCGGGATGAGAATGGTAAACCCGTGCGAGTTGTGGGAAATGTAATTGACATCAGCGATCGCAAACAAGCCGAAAACGCCTTGCGAGAAAGTGAAGAGCGGTTGCGGTTGGCCTTAAGAGCGGCGGATCAAGGTCTGTATGACCTGAATGTGCAAACGGGAGCCGCGATCGTCAGTCCAGAATACGCCCGCATGTTGGGCTACGACCCCGAAACCTTTGAAGAAACCAATGCTAAATGGCTGGAGCGGTTACATCCCGATGATGTGCAACCCACTACGCAAGCCTATTTAGATTACATTCAGGGCCAGCGCCCCGATTATCGGGTGGAGTTTCGGCAGCGGACTCAAAGCGGCGACTGGAAGTGGATTCTGTCGCTGGGCAAAATTGTGGAGTGGGATGAGGCGGGCAACCCGCTGCGCATGGTGGGCACCCATACAGACATGACCGATCGGAAACAGGCAGAAGCAGTGCTCCAGAGTAGCCAGGAACGCCTGAACCTGGCCTTGGAAGCGGCTGGGATGGGCACCTGGAAATGGAACATTGCCACCAACGAAGTGTCTTGGTCAACCAAGTTAGAAGAAATGTTTGGGTTATCTCCCGGCACCTTCGACAGTTCCTTCCAAACGTTCATCGCGCGCCTGCATCCAGACGATCAAGATTTGGTGTTGCAAACCGCCACCCGCACCATTCGCGAAGGAGCCGATTTGAATGTCGAATTCCGCATTATTAAGCCCAATGGCGCGTTGTGTTGGTTGATTGCCAAGGGCAAGGTGTTTCACGATCGCAATGGCAGCCCCTCACAAATGACGGGCGTCACCCTGGACATCACCGAACGCAAACGGATTGAAGCGGAGCGGGCAAATATTCTGCAACGGGAGCAAGCCGCACGGCAACAGGCAGAAGCGGCCAGCCGCATGAAAGATGAGTTTTTGGCGATTGTGTCCCACGAATTGCGATCGCCGCTCAACGCCATTTTGGGTTGGTCGCGCCTGTTACGCACTCGCAAGATGAATCCGGAGAAAACCGAACAAGCCCTGGCCTCGATCGAGCGTAACGCCCAGGCGCAAACTCAGTTAATTGAAGATTTGCTAGACATTTCCCGCATTATTCGCGGCACCATTCGCCTCTACCCCCGACCTGTGAATTTGATTACCGTTCTGCAAGCGGCGATCGATACCACTCGTCCTACGGCGGAAACCAAATCGATCCAAATTGAGACTCAGTTTGGAACATCGGCTTCCGTCTCTGGCGACCCGGATCGATTACAGCAAGTCGTTTGGAATCTGCTATCCAATGCCATTAAATTCACTCCGGAGGGGGGTCGCGTGACGGTGCGGCTGGAAACAGACCACGCCTGCGCAGCAGCCCCAACCGCAATGCCAACCTCATCTTTGCCTTCTGCCTATGCTCAAATTACGGTTACAGATACGGGCAAAGGAATTGAACCGAGCTTCCTCCCGCATGTGTTCGATCGCTTTACGCAGGCCGATTCCACCACAACTCGCAACGAAAGTGGCTTGGGGTTGGGCTTAGCGATCGTGCGCAACTTGGTGGAACTCCACGGCGGCAAAGTTTATGCAGACAGTCCAGGGATTGGGCAGGGAGCAATCTTTACAGTTAAGCTACCCCTACTGATTGACGCGGCTCAAACACCCCAACTTGCCGCGCCGGACGACGCTCTGCCAGACTCAGAAACTTTAGATGGCATTCGGATTTTAGTCATTGATGACGAAGTCGATACTCGCGATTTTTTGGTTGCAGCGCTGGAACAGTTTGGAGCCAATGTGACAGCGGTGGGTTCAGTGCCAGAAGCGTTGACCCAAGTGAGGCAGAACCGTCCAGACATCTTATTAAGCGATTTGGGGATGCCAGGGCAAGATGGCTTTGAACTCATTCAACAAATTCGGGCGTTACCCCCAGAGGCTGGCGGCAAGATTCCCGCTGCGGCCTTGACAGCTTATGTGGGGGGTGAAGATCGGAACCGAGCGATCGACGCAGGATTCCAGTTACACGTCCCGAAACCGATCGACCCGGCGCAGTTATTGACCGTCGTTAGGCAATTAGTCCAGCTTCAACAAGTCAACATAGCTTAAGCGATTGGCCGCCCAAATTGTATCGCCGACTTCACCAAGATTCTTAAGGGTATTTTAAGATTTACGAGCAAATCGGCTTTTCCCGGAGAACGCTCAGTACTCTGAGTAAAGTACATTGTCCAGGTAGATCTTGCCAAACCCCATTTAACACCCCCTTTTTGACCCGTTTTTTGTTATCTTTTCACCGCGCAGGCTACGTTTATGCGAACTAAAGCATTTGTTCGGTCTCTCGTTGTCGCCAGCTTGATGAGCTTTCTCACGCCACTACTGATGATGGGGGGAACAGTAGTGGTTCTCGCCCTGGTTGCCTATGTTCCTGGTCTAAATGCCATTAGCCAAATCGTGACGGTCCAGATTCTGCACTTTCTCTCGACGTTTGGGAATGGGGATGCGATCGACGGGGCGGTTGTGATTGCCTTTGCGTTTATGTTGGTGGGGGCCTTGTTTGATACCTACAGCTTCTACTACCGCTCTCTGTGAGGGGCTGTTGGGAGCGGACTGGCATAAAACCCCAAATGATTCGCCACAGGCCGTTCTCGCATGGGAATTTTAGTATGTACAGGGGCGTTGAGCAGTTGAACCCCCTTTGCTGTGCCCATCACTAACGTTGTTGAACCGCCACCATCCAAGTTCAACGCCCGATCTGCCCCCAACCCGATCGCCATCTCTGCCAGTTCAGCTAACGTTACCCCTTCACTGTATCGCCACTGTTTGGCATCCACGACTATCAGCCATAACCGTTGACCTGTGGCATCCACTGCCACCGCCGTCCGGGCATAGGGGCGATCATCTGCTGCCTCGATCGCCTCTATTGCTTTGCCATCTTTCACAATCACCCGGTTGCCTGCAACAGCCTGCATCGTTCCGGCTGGACACTGCACCGCTGTCGAAATTTGGGCTTGTTGAGCCGCCGAAATACACAACACGGGCCATTGCGCCAATGGCAATGAATACTCCACCCCAGTGGCAATCGCTTGCCCCACTACGCCGACGCGCTCGCCACTGGCCGGATAGTAGTCCCAGGCGGTCACTTCCCGGAAGGGATGAAAGAAGCTAGCGTTTACCGCAAGTTGCAACCTGAACTCTTGCAAAAACTCCGATGTAGTGCGAGCTGTTGTTTCTGATTCAATCGATTGTTGGTTTCCCGGCGTCACCAGCACCTTCAATCCGGGAGCCGTCAAATCGATCGCCACCGTATGCACCATTACTGGCCGCGGCGATCGCCGAAATTCTCGCCGATACTCAATGCCCTGAAACAAGGGTTGCTCGACATTGGTTTGGGGTGGTCGTTGCAACACCATCCACCCAACCCCCAGTAGGGGAACCGCCAAAATTCCCAACCCTAACCCGTGCCACCAACGTTTAGAAAAAAATGATTTCATCATAGCGAGAAGGAAATGCAAAGGGCAGACGGCAACCGGCACGATCGCCCTCTGAGTCAATCATTGACAGTAGCTTTCCTCAATCAGAAGGGTAATTCGGTGATCTCCAGGCGTAACATCTGATGGAAGTTGGAGAACTACCTTGCCATCAGGAGCGACGGTTGCCAGCACTTCGACTGTTTTGATTTTTCATATCTGGTCATAAATTTCGCTACGATGCCCAACGCGATCAACTGTGATGGTTTTGTCTGTGGAACTAAATTCATAAATCACCCGATAATCTCCAACTCGCAGTTTGAAGAAACCGGATAGATTATTCGATAGTGCTTGAGGGGTAATTTGCTCAAAATTCTCAGCGAGCCACTCAATTTTGTTGACAATGCGTTGACGATTATCTGGTGGCAGCTTCTCCAAATCAGCGATCGCTTCCGGTTCATAAATGACCGCATAGCTCATTCGTTTTTAAGACCTAATCGATAAGTAACTTCTACGGCTGGAATGCCAGCAGAATTAGTTTCTCGACGTTGGCGAATGGCTAACAAGCTTTGCTCAAACTCTGGTTTAACGGAGAGTCCAGCATCAGGGTCGGGTAGGAGTGCTTCGATTGCCTCGAATACCGTTTCACGGATTAGCGCCTTTAGTTCGTCAGTCGTAAGGTCTTTAATGTGCATGAGAACCTGGCAAATAATCGATACAGCTCTAGTGTAATTGATCGCCCCCCACTCCCCACTCCGTTCGGCTGAGCGCTCACGACGAAGCCCTACTCCCTACTCTCCTCCTCCATCTGCTGCAACACCGCCTGCGTCACCGGATCATCCGAGAGTTGCGCCGTCTGCCCTGCCTGAATCACTTGCTGAATGAAGTCGCAGAAATTTTGCCAACCGGTTTGCGTATTTGGGTGGGCTTTCCCCAATCGCTGCAACAAAATTGCTAAGGCTTTCAGATACAACGGTTCTACCTCGCTGTAGCGTCCCATCGACTCGTACAATCCCGCCAAATTATTCAAACTTTGTGCAGTATCGGGATGGTTGGCACCCAACTGCTGCTCCCGGATCTGCAGCGATAGCTCATACAATAGTTCTGCCTCGCGGTAGCGTCCCATTGCATGGTACAAGAGTGCCAAATTATTCAAACTTTGTGCAGTATCGGGATGGTCGGCACCCAACTGCTGCTCCCGGATCTGCAGCGATCGCACATATAAGGGTTCTGCCTTGCTGTAGCGTTCCATCGACTCGTACAATACTGCCAAATTATTCAACCTGATGGCAGTATCGGGATGGTCGGCTCCGAGATGCTGCTCACAGATGTGTAGGGAACGCTCGTACAACGGTTCTGCCTCGCTGTAGCGTCCCATCGACTTGTACAATACCGCCAAATTATTCAACTTGATGGCAGTATCGAGATGGTCGGCACCCAACTGCTGCTCATCGATTTCCAGAGAACGCTCAACTAACGGTTCTGCCTCGGTGTAGCGTCCCTGATCCCGCAAGTAATAGCCTGTACTGTTCAGCAGCCATGCCCATTCTAGGGTTATCAGTTCAGCGGCTTCAGGGCGCAGGGCGATTGCCTGCACGTGGGGCGCAAGTTGGCCACCCACTGCCCAATTTTCAAATTTGCTCACATCGGGAAATACTGTCTTCAATCCGGCGATCGCGCGTTGCAGCCAGCGCTGTCGCTCCGTCTCGGTCAACTGTTGCCACACCACGGCCTGCACCATCCGGTGAATGCTATAGCTGGCGGTTTCCTGCTCTCGCTGAATCAGGGAGAAATCGGCTAATGCTGCCAACTGTTCTGCCAGAGCCAGTTCATCGGTGCAATCCACCAGTCCATATTCCTCGGCGCAATCCAGCAATAGTTGTTCGAGGATGTTATCGGCTGCCAACACGGCACTGAGTTGCAAAATCGGAATCGAGGCCGGCGATCGCTGGGCTACAGCTTCAAAGTTCAATAACCAGGTGGTCGCTACTGAGCGCGGGTAGTCTCCGGTTTCGGGCAAGCCTTTTTCCAATAGGGTCAACTGAATTCCGTTTCCGCTTTCACCCAAAATACCCACTCGTAAACCTGGGGATGGTAGCGATAGGCATACTCGACTGCTGTTTGAGTTTTGCCAATCCCCCCCAATCCAGAAAGGGCAGCGGCTTGATTTAGCGCGGCTTTGCCGGTGGTTGTGAGGGAGTTGTGCAGTTCGTCCAGTAACTCCTCACGTCCGGTGAAGTGGGGATTCCGAGGGTGGGGAATTTGGAACCGTGGGGTGCTTTTCTCTGTCGGTGCCCTTCCCGACGACTCCAGTCAGCCGTTAGCAGATTTACCAAAATGCAGCGTTGGGTTGCCCTGAATTTGAATGATTGGTTGGTCTTGCTTTTCATTCACCTGCAAGCCCTGTCCACCAAAAATTTGCTGCACGTTCTTCGCATTCACATCATCAAACTGCACCAAGACCTGATGAATTTCTTGAGCGATCGGCTGCACCATGCCCACAAACTCCGGGTTTTCCATCTCTTTCAACAGGTACTCGCGGATTTGTTTGAGTTCTGGCTCTGAACCGTTCGCGGCAGCTTGCAATTTCTGCTCCATTCCTGGCTTGCCCTTAAAGCATCGCTTCCACACGGCCTGCCCTAATTTTTGAATTGGAGCGGCGGCAGCTTCTACTAACTTTTCCCCTAATTTGCTACCGGCTCCTTCGTAGAGCTTGTCGAGGATAATTTTGGCGATCAGGGTTGCCAGCAGCAAGGGGATGGTTTCCAGCATAGATTTCAGAAGGATGGAAGAAAATTATCTCTGTTATAGCTTTCCAAATTTGAACTTTCCACCTGATTTCAGGTTATTTCCAGGTTGCAGAACTAAACTAAAAATGTTTCTATCGATGGTTCACGAACCACGATGCAGTCTGCCAGTTCCCGCCAGCAAGTTTTGGAGGCGATCGCGCATCTCAGCGATCAACAACTCTCGATCGTTCTAAAATTCATCCAAAGCCTGCAAGCCACTTCCATGCCAACCCCTACCCAACCTTCCGTCGATCCACTAATCGACTTTATTGGTGCAAACAACCACGGCACTCTCGCTCAGGCGATCGACGAAGCCCTCTATGACTAATGCCGTGTTCGTCGATACTTGGGCTTGGTTGACCTTAAATGATGCAGGTGAACGCAGACACCAAGAAGTCTCTGATTTATATCGCACGTTGATCGCCCAGAATAGGCTTTGCTACACCACTTCATTTGTGTTGGATGAGACGTTTACATCAAGTTGGGATGGGATTTGAGCGTATTCCTTAGGCAGTTGCGGTTGGCGGTAGTTGACTCAGAGCATTCGGCTATCTAGAGCGGGGAATGTGCTTGAAGAACTGCAAAAAATCTGGGTTTCCGTCATCATAGATGGAGAACCGATCGCGTATCCTTAACTGCCAATCCAGAAACCTATGCCGCAGTTTCAGATTCAAGCCCCGTTTGAGCCAAAAGGCGATCAACCCAAAGCGATCGCTCAACTCACCCAATACCTCCAGGCTGGGAACCGTTATCAAACTCTGTTAGGCGCAACCGGCACCGGCAAAACCCACACCATCGCCCGCGTGATTGACAAGATTGGTAAGCCAACTCTACTTTTGGCGCATAACAAAACCCTGGCAGCGCAGTTGTGTAATGAGTTGCGCGAATTCTTCCCTAACAACGCGGTGGAATATTTCATCAGTTATTACGACTACTACCAGCCAGAGGCATACATCCCCGTCACCGATACCTACATCGCCAAAACCTCTTCCATCAACGAAGAGATTGATATGTTGCGCCACTCGGCCACGCGATCGCTGTTCGAGCGCAAAGATGTGATTGTGGTGGCTTCCATCAGCTGCATTTACGGGTTAGGGATTCCGTCCGAGTATTTGAAAGCCTCAATTCCATTACGGGTGGGGGAAGAAATTAATCTGCGCGGCGTGATTCGAGATCTGGTTTCGGTGCAGTACAGCCGCAACGATTTGGAAATGGGGCGGGGTAAGTTTCGGGTCAAGGGGGATGTGCTGGAAATCGGCCCCGCTTATGAAGATCGAATTATTCGCGTGGAGTTCTTCGGCGACGAGATTGACGCGATTCGCTATGTCGATCCGGTGACAGGCGCAACGCTGCAAAGTTTGGAAGGAGTCAACGTCTATCCGGCGCGGCACTTTGTCACGCCCGAAGAACGGTTGAAGGAAGCCTGCGACGCGATCGAACTGGAACTCAAAGAACGCCTCGAAGTGTTGGAAAAAGAAGGCAAGTTGCTGGAAGCCCAGCGGCTAGAACAACGCACCCGCTACGATTTAGAGATTTTGCGGGAAGTGGGCTTTTGCAACGGGGTAGAAAACTATTCGCGGCACCTGGCCGGACGCGCCGCCGGAGAATCTCCCGAATGTTTGCTCGATTACTTTCCCAAAGATTGGCTGCTGGCGATCGATGAATCCCACGTCACCTTGCCCCAATTGCAGGGGATGTACAACGGCGACCAATCCCGCAAACGAGTGTTGATTGATCATGGATTCCGGCTGCCCAGTGCCGCCGATAATCGCCCCTTAAAGGCAGAGGAGTTTTGGGAAAAGGTCAACCAGTGCGTCTTTGTTTCCGCCACTCCTGGCACCTGGGAATTGGAAGTGTCGGAGGGCAAATTTGATGTGATTAGCAATGACAAGAAGGAAATCAAACGCTACATCACGGGAACGGGGCGCGTGGTAGAGCAAGTGATCCGCCCCACTGGAGTGTTAGACCCGGAAATCTTTGTTCGTCCCACGCAAGGACAGGTAGACGATCTCTATGGCGAAATTCAGGAACGCACCCAGAAAGGCGAACGGACATTGGTGACGACGCTGACGAAGCGCATGGCGGAAGATTTGACCGAGTATTTCCAGGAACGGGGCGTAAAGGTGCGGTATCTGCACTCTGAAATTAACTCGATCGAGCGCATCGAAATTCTGCAAGACCTCCGCAATGGTGATTTTGATGTGCTGATTGGGGTGAACCTGTTGCGGGAAGGGCTAGATTTACCAGAAGTCTCTCTGGTCGCCATTCTGGATGCGGACAAGGAAGGGTATTTACGGGCAGAGCGATCGCTGATTCAAACGATCGGACGCGCTGCCCGCCACATCAATGGGCAAGCCATCCTCTATGCCGACAACATGACCGACAGTATGGATCGCGCTATTTCGGAAACGGAGCGGCGGCGCAAAATCCAAATGGAATACAACGAAAAACATGGAGTGACACCGCAGCCGATCGTCAAGAAACAAAGCAACTCGATCTTGGCCTTCCTGGAGGTGTCACGTCGCCTCAAAGCCGAGGAACTGGACATCGCCTACGAACACGCCAGCGACATCCCGATGGAAAATATTCCCGAATTGATTACTCAATTCGAAGCCCAAATGAAGGAAGCCGCAAAGAAGTTGGAGTTTGAAAAAGCTGCCGAATTTCGCGACAAGATTAAACATCTCCGCGACAAACTGATTGGCCGCTAGAGGGTGGGCACCTAACAAGAGGCAACAGGCTAGAGGGAGAAGCCTGATAACAGACCGGGGAGACGACTGAGGCTCGACTTGGTTGCACTTTTATTGATGGAGCTATTCCAACTAAGCCAACTTCTCTGCCAACGGTTTACAGAAGGTGGCCACACCAGTTTTGATGACGAAAAGGGCGACCGGGGTGGCCAGTCGCAGAGGGAGTTTGGTGCTAGCGGCAAGTGTAAAGAGAACATCGCCGGATAACCCATCTTCCAGACCTTCTTTCAAATCGGCATCACAAATAACATGACGCCAGCGTTTGGCTAACCCATCGATCCAACCGGCTGAAATGTCGGGTTCTTGTCCAGATTGGATCGCCAGGGTAATGGCAGCATCTTCGAGGTCGCCTTCGCAATCAGTCAAAACGTCTAATGCTGCCAGAGCTTCCGGGTAATCGGCAAGTTCCGATCGATAAAATTCGATTTCTTCCGCGGACAAGGTAATGGACATAACGAACTAACCACGATCGCTATCCCATTTAACCTTATTTCCCCTTACAATCCCACCAGTTCCCGGGCCTCGATGCCAATGAGTTTCTGAGCGATCGCCAGTTTTGTTTCTAACTTGGCCACACTGAACTCGTTTCGCAAATGTTCTAACCGCGCCGTGGCGTTGGCTTTTTCGGTGGAAAGGCGGTTTAACGCATCATTGGCATGGCGATATTCCAGATTTGCCTGCAACACCTCAAACCGACGCGCCCGCCGCTGGTTATCATTTTTCAAATTTGCTTCAAAGGCCACAACACGATCGGCATTTCCTTCCAACCGGGCAATGTGCTGGCGTGCTTCATTCAATTGGTGTTCAATTTCATTTACGGTTTGCGCGGCTTGCGCGATCGCGCTGGGGTATTGGCTTAAATTGAGTTTCATCACGAGAATTCTCCAACGGGTAAAGTAGAGCAGAAGGCAGCAGGCAGGTAGAAGGCAGACAGAAAAAGCCAAAGTTAAGCCACTTCTGCAAGCTGCGGTTGAGGGGCACGCGCTGGCACTTCGACCAGGTTGGGCAGTTGGTTCGGCTGGGGATGCGTGGCTTCTAGCACTTGCACGTCGATATTGACTGCAACCAAATAAGACCCCGCCCGATCGCCCACCGCTTTTGCCACCAGATCCGCGAGGGCGGGATGTTCGGCAGTGATCGGATCCCGCAGAGTACACCGCTCCCACTCGTATTTCGCCCCTGGATCGAGATTGAGAATATAGTGCTTAGTCATGATCGAGAACTTGATTTTTAGTACGTATGTTCTATTTTAGTGGAAACCTTCTGCAAGCTGCAAGCGATCGCCAAAGGTAAAGCCAGACCCATTGATTGGCTCGAACCAAATGGATCTGGCTGCCTTCAGTTACCGATTTCCAATTCTTAACCGTCCTTCGCTTGCCTGCGCAATTTCAACGCCGCCGCTCCCAACCCAGCTATCGCTAAGCCCAGGATAGTGGTTGGTTCGGGCACGGCTGCTACTTGACCATTGCGATCGACAAGAAGCACAATTTCACCATTCTGATAAACGCGCCGTTCCGTTGCAATCAGGTTGTAATTCGCATCCAGAATTGGAAAACTGTGAACTGGAGTCAACGTAATTCGGGCGACCAGATCGTCCGCGAACAGTCGCTCTACCATCACCTCCAGATGTCCATAGTGTTTGCCACCCCGCAGTAATTGCAACACCCCATCAACCTCTCCCCAGAGTTCTGGTTCATCCTGGTCAGCACTCCACTGGTTGAAGGTGTTGTAGTTGAGCAAAGGGGCATCAAATCCAGGTCCGGTGCGTCGCTCTCCCCGCAACCCATCGCCGGACACACCCACTTCAAAATAGGTGACTCCCAGGCCATCCTCGTTTTCATCAACAAAACTACGTTCAAACATTTCACTGTGCCCTGCGAACACTGCGGCCACGTTGTACTGCTCAAATAGCCGCTGATACTGGCGCATTGGGGTGCCGCCTTGACCACTGGTATCTACGTGATTCATGGGCAACCCATGTTCGCCATCACTATAAGGCGTGTGATGAAACTGCACAAAAATGATTTGGCCGTTAGCACGGGCATCCTGCAACTGGGAAATGGCCCAATTCCACTGCGTACTGCCGGGGTTAAAGTCAGCCAGATCAGTTCCCCCAGCGGCTTCGTATTGTTGGCGTGTGAAATTGTTTTGGGTATCTGTACCAGGGCCGGTAAAATCCCTGCCGCTGATTTTGGGTGGTTGGCCTTCGCCGCCATAGTTTTGCGGGCGATCGTCGGGTTCTCCGTTTGAGCTATCCAGGGTGATGATGGTTAAAGGGCCATAGTCGATTCGGTAATAATTATCCCGATGCTCAAGAGTCCCATTATCGGGAGCGTCAAAATAAACGTGGTACTTGTCACGCCCAAACTTTGGCCCAAAACGTCCGTCAGCATCAATGCCATACCCACCATTGAGGGCACCAAAGTTTTCCCAATTTCCTAAAGCCGGCAAAATTGGATAGCGGGACAGACCGTTGTCGAATTCGCCCGCACCATGCCGGAAGAATTCATCCCATCCGGGCTGGTAGCCGCCACCCTGCACCAGATCACCTGGCATGAGGAGAAAGTTGGGGTTACGGCTATTCACAATTTGCAGATTTTGTCTGTAACCTTCAGTTTCGGTCAAGGCATAGCGCAGGGTTTGATTAACACCGGACCCAGACGTACCAAATAGGGCAGCCCACTGGCTATTGGTTAATTCAGGCCGAGGGGCAGATGCGGCGGCGATCGCGCCTGGTTGCCACTCGCGGCGGGTTGTCCGGCCCAGTGGTTCCGTTTCACTGTCTGACATCGCAATGAAGCGGATCAAGTCCCAATTGCTGGCAGTGGGAGCCGTTTTAAAGGTGGATGTAAAGATGTTGGAGTCTTGGGTGACGGTGTATTGGTATGTGGTTCCAGGCTGTAGCCCGCGAACATCAACGGTGTGTTTGTAGTTGTTATCGCTGATTAACCAAGAACTTTGGGGCAGTCCAGCGATCGCTTGGGTGCGTTCAGCGTTGGTGTAAGCAAGGATCGGTTCGGCGATCGGCGTGCTGGAGAATACTAAGGGATTGAGTAACGCACCGCCACTGATCGACAAGGTGCCTGCACGATCTTGCTCAGTAAACCAGGTAAAGTACATGCCATCGCTTGACGGCTGTTGCAAATATGGGGTGATGCGAAAAGCGGCAGCAGGATTGGCAACGGCGTCCACAAGGCCAATCGTTGCGATCGCAGACATTGTAGCTAGCGCCAAAGGCCGAATGCAGGGAATGAACATGGTACTAGTCCGTAACTTCACCTACTAGATACCGTATGGATATGAACAACAGGTTAACTGACTGTTATCGCTGCAAATCTTAATCGATCGCGGTTCCAATCCTCTTAAGACAACTTTTGGCGAATCTGGTGACACATTAATGCGGTGCTAGCAAGGCGGCAGTCGGCGGGCAGTCGGCGGAAGACCAAACTCCCGGCCCAACACATTCGACCCAAAACAATAGGGGCACAGGCTGGCTGTACCCCCTAGAAGCTGTGATTGAGTTTGCTTGTTTACTTTTTCCCTTTTTTCGCTTTAGGCTCCGGCTCCTCCGCTTTGGCCGGAGCAACTTTTTCTTTAAACAGCTTCCCAGCGGAAAAGGCTGGAACAGTCGTTGCAGGGATTTGAATTGGTTTCCCCGTACTGGGGTTGCGACCTTCGCGTGCCTGCCGTTGCCGTGCCTCAAACGTACCAAACCCGACCAGCGTTACCTTATCGCCTGATGAAACCGCTTCCATAATTGCGTCTACTACAGCAGTCAAAACGCTGTCGGCGTCTTTCTTGGTAATAGAGGCTTTAGCTGCGATCGCGTCAACCAATTCACTCTTGTTCATAAAAGCGTCCTTCTTAGGGTTGAATTCCGTGGAAAGATTGTAATTCAGCTTTTTGAAAATGGTCAAAAAAGATCGATTTTGTTTCTTGCGGGCGAGCGAAAGCCACCATGAGATCTGCCTTACGGACTAGCAAAAAAGGTAGAAACTCAGATTATTATTCCAATGATTGTTAGTATTTAAGACTTTTGTAAAACATTAGTAACTAATGCAAGAAATGCATTAAGTGGAGATAGTTATGGCAAGTTCTATTGAATTTAAGTTGTTTGCTCCTTATAACGAAGGTGCGGCTGTCGTGGGTTCTTTTTCCAATTGGGAACCGCTGCCCATGCAAAAGGGCGAGGATGGGCACTTTCGCGTCAGGGTCGATTTAGCTGATGGTGAGTATCAGTACAAGTTTCAGGTGCAATCCAAGTCATGGTTTTTTGAACCCGATCAATGGGTAGATGTCACCGATCCCTATGCCACCAATGTGGACGGCACCAGTTCTGAGGAAAATGCGATTCTTCACGTGAAGGAGGGTGAGCGGATTGTTGATACCTACGTGTGGCAACACGATGATGTCCCGTTACCCAGCGATCGTGAGCTGGTTATTTACGAACTGCATGTGGCCGACTTTACGGGTGGCGAAGCAGATCCAAAAGCTCGCGGGAAGTACTGCCACGTCATCGAGAAGCTGGACTATTTGTGTGAGTTGGGCATCAACGCGATCGAACTCATGCCGGTCAAAGAGTATCCCGGTGATTACAGTTGGGGTTACAATCCGCGCCATTTCTTTGCGACTGAAACAAGCTACGGCACCACAGCAGAACTCAAACAACTGGTTGACGAATGCCACGGACGGGGGATTCGCGTCATTATGGATGGGATTTACAATCACTCTGAAGCATCCTGCCCGCTGACCCAGATCGATCACGATTATTGGTACCATCACGAACCGCGCGATCCCGATAATAACTGGGGGCCTGAATTTAATTACGAACATTTTGATGAAAACTTGCAAACCTACCCCGCCCGACGATTTATTGGGGATACGGTGCGGTACTGGGTGCAGGAGTTTCATCTGGATGGCATCCGTTACGATGCAGCGCGGCAAATTGCTAACTACGATTTCATGCACTGGATTGTTGAAGAAGCCAAGCAAACTGCTGGCGGCAAGCCGTTTTACAACATTGCCGAACACATCCCCGAAACAACGAGTATCACTAACATTGATGGGCCGATGGACGGGTGTTGGCACGACAGCTTTTACCATACGGTGCTGGCTCACGTCATTGGCGAAACTTTTGACCTGGAACAACTCAAAGATGTGCTGGATGCCAAGCGCCAGGGATTTATGGGGTTGACCAATGTCGTCAATTATTTAACCAATCACGACCACAATCATGTGATGGCAGAGTTGGGCGATCGCGGCATTTTTGACGAAGATGCCTTTCGCCGCCGTCGGTTGGGAGCGGTGCTAGTGATGACAGCAATGGGGGTACCCATGATCTGGATGGGCGAAGAGTTTGGGGAATACAAAGGAAAAACGATCGACTCCGCCAAAATTGATTGGACATTGTTGGACAATGACCTGAACCGTAACCTGTTTGAGTTTTACCAAGGACTCATTGCCCTGCGGAAAACCAATCAGGCGCTGCACACCGAAAATATTGAGTTTTTTCACGAAAACCCCGAAGCCAAAGTGCTGGCCTACACCCGCTGGAACGATGAAGGATCGCGGGTGGTGGTGGTGGCCAACTTCTCAGACCAATTCTTGGCGGGGTACGCTGTTCCCAACTTTCCAGCCAACGGCACCTGGCACGAATGGACGGGTAACTATGATGTGGAAGCCGGAAACGATCAACTCATGACCGACTTAGGCGCATGGGAAGCTAAGGTCTTTGTGTGGAACGGTTGATGGGCGTGAGGGGTGGACATGGGGTGTGGAGGTTCACCTAGCCCCATGCCTGCCTCCCTTGGGACTGGTAGCAATGGTGTCAGTCCTATAGGATAAGATGACACGTCAAAATTACCAGGTGAGTATGACCGCGATCGCGATCGAAATAGCATTAATTCTGATATTAATTGCTGCAAATGGTGTCTTTTCCGGTTCCGAAATTGCGATCGTCTCAGCGCGCAAAGTCCGACTGGAACAACTCGCTGATCAGGGAAATCGCAAAGCGCGATCGGCGCTGAAGCTGGCCAACTCACCCAATGACTTTTTATCAACCGTTCAAATCGGGATCACATTAATTGGAATTTTAAGTGGTGCGGTGGGGGGTGCCACGCTGGCTCAACGCTTAAAGCCCTTATTTGATAGCATTCCTGTGTTGCAGCCCTACAGCGATGGTTTGAGTGTGGTCATCGTCGTCTCGATCATCACCTATTTGTCACTCGTGATTGGGGAACTGGTCCCCAAACGGATCGCCCTCAATGAGCCAGAGCAGATAGCCTGCGCGGTTGCCAGACCCATGCGTTTTCTGTCGCGCTTCACGGCTCCCCTCGTTCACTTGCTGAGTATCTCTACCGAAGCGCTGTTACGCCTCCTGGGTGTGAAAGCATCCGATGAACCGGAAGTCACCGAAGAAGAAATTAAGGTTCTTATCCGCCAGGGTGCCGAATCTGGCATGTTTGAAGAAGTTGAACATGAAATGGTGGAGCGGGTATTACGTCTAGGCGATCGCCCCATCAAAGCCATCATGACCCCCCGCATCGATGTGGTTTGGCTGGATCTAGAAGCACCTCTGGAAGAAAACTTGCGGGAAGTGATGGACAGTACCCACTCGCGCTTTCCTGTGGGCCGGGGCAGCTTAGATAACTGCATTGGGGTGGTGCGGGGTAGCAGTTTGTTAGCCGCGCATCTGTCCCATCAAGACATCAACTTAGAAACAATGGTGCAACCCCCGTTGTATGTGGCCGAAACCACCCGCGTCTTAAATGTGCTGGAGCAGTTCAAAGAAGCAGGCACTCACATTGCGTTGATTATTGATGAATACGGCGGGATTGAAGGCGTGGTCACGTTGAACGACCTGATGGAAGCGATCGTCGGTGATTTGCCTTCCCACGAAGATCAGGACGAACCGATGGTGATTCAGCGAGAGGATGGTTCGTGGCTGCTTGATGGGTCTTTGGGGATTGACGAAATTAAGGAATTGTTTGATAAAGGTCTACTGCCAGGAGAAGATACTGGAAATTTCCACACGCTGGGCGGTTTCGTCATGCATTCTCTGGGTCATATTCCCGAATCGGGCCAGCACTTTACCTACGAAGAATTACGCTTCGAAGTGATGGATATGGATGGAACCCGCGTTGATAAGGTGTTGGTGAACGTCGCGCCACAGGAAACCACGGCATTTGACCTCGAAGCAGATCGGGACGATTGAGCAAACAGCCTTCATCGCTGGCTTGACTTTCAAAACGTTGACCGTCATATTGAAACTTATTTTCATTAGTCTAATGAATCATGAGTTTAAATTTGACGCCCCAATTGGAAGCGGAAATTTGGGAGGAGGCCGATCGTCACTATCCCCCCGTCACCAGCATCGATCGCCTGGAAACCATCTATACGCTCCCGCCCCTTTTAGGCTGTGGCCATCAACGAGTGCTGGAGTTAGTTCCGGGGTTGGAACTCTGCTTCTTCAATGACCACTATCGGGAAGACACAACATTCCACATTGATGAAAATGACCACCTGGTGCAGTTCAGGCTGCTGCTATCTGGGATGGAAGATAGTAAAGACGTTTTGATTAATCGAGAGCAAAGTTACATCGGTGGGAGCGGTAAACAACCCCACTTAACGAACCGGATTCCGCAAGCGCAACCTCAAATTGGTGTCGATATCCATCTGCAACCAGAACTCGTGCGCCAACTCTTTGCCACCACAACGGGGGAATTGCCGCTGGAGTGGCGATCGCTGATGCGCCAAAATGAATGGCAAGAGCGGCTAGTCGCGAAAACCACGCGAGAAATGCGATCGATTGTGCAACAGATGGTGCATTGTTCCCTCACTGGCTCGCTGAAGCAGTTGTATTTGCAAGGGAAGGTATTTGAGCTGATTGCCCTGCAAATGTCTGCGGTGAAATCTAATTTGGCAACAACTGATCCTGGCCTTAAACCGGCAACGATCACCCAAGTTCACTATGCTGCCGAAATTCTGCGATCGCAGGTAGACCACCCACCCGCTCAAACTGAACTGGCCAAGCTCGTGGGAGTGAGCGATCGCACCCTCCGCCGTGGCTTTCGGACCTTATTTAACACCACCATATCCGGCTACTTAATCGAACTCCGCCTCCAGCAAGCCGAACAATTGCTGCGGCACAGTTCCTTAACCGTGGCCGAAGTAGCCCACCGTAGCGGCTATAGCAACCAGGGACACTTCGCGGCAGCCTTCAAGCGTAAATTTGGCATCACTCCAAAGCAGTGTGCGATGGGACAGCGGGAGTGAGGGGGTGAGGGGTATTGTTGACGCTCGCGTCATGCACCGCAGCTAGCACTGGTTTAATCGGGATAAGATCGAGATCGAACTTTGGCGATCGCGGTGAGGCTTTGACCATGACTCAGACGGCACCCAGTACACCCACGCTAATGACGATGGACGAGTATCTTGCCTACGACGATGGTACGGATACCCGCTACGAATTGGTGGATGGAGTTTTAGTGGAAATGCCTACGGAAAGTACAGCGCATGCCAGTATTGCCAAATTTCTCTTATTTGAGTTGGCGCAGTATTTGCCGATCGTATTGTTGGGAATAAAAGATACAGAAGTCGAGGTCACTGGCAGGCGGGCTAAATGTCGGCTACCGGATGTAATTGTGCATTCTGAGGAGTCGCAGGCGGCTTTGGTGGGGGCAACCCGGTCAATTTTGTTGCGAGATATGCCGCCGCCTGCAATGGTGGTTGAAATTGTGTCACCGGGCATTGAGAATCGAGACTGAGATTACCGCTACAAACGCACGGAATATGCAGCACGCGGCATTGCCGAATACTGGATCGTTGACCCAGAGATGCAGCAGGTGACGATTTGCCTGTGGGTGAATGGGCAGTACGAAGACACCCTTTATGCAGGAGCGACAACCCTGCGATCGACGATCGTCCCTGAGCTGAATTTGAGTGCAGCGCAGATTTTGGCCTTTGGGCAAGGGTAAGCGTGGGGTATGGAGTGCGGGGTGAAGAATGGATCTGCCCTCTGCCCTTCACCAAATTTTTTGACCAATTTTGGCCAGGTCAGGATCTTTGTCCAGATTTGAGTAGACGCGGCACGATCGCCTTCTCTACACTGCTTTTGATGCAAATAAGAAAGTTTTGCAGTAGAGCAGTTTGACCTGTGTGAGGTAGTGCGATGAGTGGTAGACAGTGGATGGTTTCGCTCCAGTTGGGGTTGATGCTGGCAGCGGCTGGTGGGGCGATCGTAGGTGTGGGATTACCGGGCGTAGCAGAAGAGCGGGGGAGCAGGAGAGAGCGCGGGGGTGAGAAGCCATCCACCCATCCACCCACCGACTCATCGACTCAGCCACCGATCCCGCGTGTGCGTAACCTGAAACAACAGAATCGTCCTGCCACCACCGTCAAAGAGTGGATCGCTCAGATGGAGGCGGCACTGGTGCAAGTGACGGGGGTGAAACTGGAGCGGAGTGAGACCGGACTCGATATTGTGCTGGAGACAGCAGAGGGGAAACCGCTGACCATTGATGCCACCAAGTTTCGTACAGAAGGAAATCGCCTGATTGCCGAGATTCCGAATGCGATGCTGGCATTGCCGCAGGGACAGACGTTTGTAGCAGAGAATCCGACGGCGGATATTGCGACGGTGCAGGTGGAGCAGCAGGGGGGCAATCTTCGGGTGAGTGTGGCGGGGAAGGAGGCGCTACCGAAAACCGAGGTGACGCTGAGGGCGGGGGGGTTGGCGTATAGCCTGAATCCGGAGGGCGATGAGGCAGATGATGAATTGGTGGTGACGGGGGCAGGACGGGGAGCCTATCGGGTGCCGAATGCGAGTACGGCGACGCGCACGGATACGCCGATTCGAGATATTCCCCAATCAATTCAAGTGGTGCCAAGACAGGTGCTAGAAGATCGCGGGATCCGATCGATCGGAGAAGGAGTAGAGACTGTCAGTGGTGTAGTTGAAGATGGCAAATACTTCAATGGAACGAACGACTACATACGCATTCGTGGCTTTACAGTTTCCCGAACTCTCCGCAACGGCTTTCCTGAGAACGCTGGTGATAGACCTGTTAGCACCATCCCTGCAATTGTCCTTGATCGGATCGAGGTTCTTAAAGGTCCATCCTCGGTGGTGTCAGGTGCTATCGAACCGGGTGGAATTATTAACTATGTCACCAAGCAGCCTTTGTCTGATCCTTCCTACAAGATAGGCTTTGAGGCAGGAAGTTTTGGACGGTATCAGCCCAGTATTGATCTGTCAGGTCCACTGACAGCAGATAGAAATGTTCTTTACCGCCTCATTGCTGCCTATGAGCAACGAGAGAATATCCAAGAATTCGGCAATTCTGAGATCACATCATTTGCACCATCAATTTCAGTCAAACTTGGCGATCGCACAGATTTGGATTTGTACTTCGAGTACAGCAGGTACTATGCTAATCCCTTTATCTCTGGGGTTCCACTTTTCGATGACGGTAGTTTACCTGAACGCAGCTTTTATCCTGGTTATCCACGCTTTAATGAGGTTGATGCAAGTGATAGAAGAACTGGCTATTCATTAACCCACAGCTTTAATGGGAATTTGCAGATTCGCAACAATTTTGCCTTCACCAACACGTTCTACAAAAGAAGGCAGATCTATGTAGACTCAACTGTAGATAATCGTTTTATCCGACTGGCTACTTTTGATGCTGATGAAGACAGATATAACTACTATGCTGGGATTGACTTGCTTGGCAAGTTTAAAACCGGGTCTGTTTCTCACAACCTTTTGATTGGCTTCGATTTCAACTACTACACGACTAATATTACCAATGCTGGTAATTTCGACCCAACCGTAATCCCTTTCTTAGACGTTCGCAACCCCGACTACAATGCTTTGACAGCAAAACCAGAGGTTTTTGCATTTCCTGGGTTTGTGGATGACAGAAAATCCTATGGACTCTACATTCAGAATCAAATCGCTTTTAGCGATCAATGGAAATTGCTGATTGGGGGACGCTATGACTGGATATCTGATGATACAGGATCGATTAGTCTAGATGATGTTAGGACGACTTCTGTGCAAACTGATGGAGCCTTCAGCCCTCGCATTGGCTTGGTTTATCAGCCCAGTAAAACGGTTTCACTTTATGCCAGCTATACTCAGTCATTTAACCCGGCGATCGGGCGCAATCCAGATAACCAACCGTTTGAGCCAACCAGGGGAACGCAATACGAAGTCGGAGTTAAAACTGACTTTCTCGACGGCAAGCTTTCTGCCACTTTGGCAGCTTACAACATTACAAAGTCAAATGTGCTGACTCCCGATCCCGACCCTAGCTTGGCGGTACAGGGTTTTCAAGTGCAAGTTGGGGAACAACGGAGTCGCGGGATCGAGTTAGATGTCGCAGGTGAAGTTTTACCGGGTTGGAAGATTATTGCTTCCTATGCCCACACCGATGCAACCGTTACCACTGATAACTCCATCCCCACGAAGGTTGGTAATCGCCTTACAAATGTGCCGCAAAATCAAGCCAGTCTGTGGACGACCTATGAAATTCAAAAGGGGAATGCGAAAGGATTGGGATTTGGTTTCGGGCTGTTTTATGTGGGCGATCGTCAAGGTGATTTAGAAAATACCTTTTCATTGGGGGACTATTTACGCACTGATGCGGCAGTCTACTATCGTCGCAATCAATTTAATGCTGCGATCAACATCCGTAATCTCTTTAACGTGAACTACATTAGTTCATCTTCCGGTAGGACATACATCGATCAAGGAGAGCCATTTACCGTTGTTGGCTCAATCCGTTGGGAGTTTTGAGTCAATGTTTTCTAATTCATAGCTAAGTAAGAGATTGTCATGATCGATCAGTTTGTGGAACGTCTACACAACTTGAGGGTGAAGCAGCGAATCTCCCACTTACTTCAGTTGTTCCTACTGATGACTTTCTCTTCCTTTCTATTTGCCGCCTGTCATCATTCAGCATTACAAAAGCAACCCACTCAAGTAAAGCTGCCCGACTGTCGAGTTGTGGAACACAAATTAGGCGAAACTTGTGTTCCAAGACAACCACAGCGCGTTATTGCTCTGGGAGTTTCTTGGACACTCGATCCAGTTTTGGCATTGGGTTTAAAGCCAGTGGCGACAAGTGATTTTCGTTTCGGCAACGGACAATATCTGCCTGGACTTTCGGATGCGGAGGTTGCAGGGATCGAAACTGTTGGAGCGGAACATCAGCCCTCTTTAGAACGAATTTTAAGATTGAAGCCAGATGTAGTTATCGCTCTTGATCTTGATCCGCGACTTTATGAGTCGATTTCCACGATCGCGCCAACTGTAGTCCGAGAATTTGAGAAGATTAAGTTCTCTTTCAAAGACAACTTTCGCTCGATCGCTCAACTGCTAAATCGAGAAGAAGCGGCAGAAAAGGTGCTCGATCGCTATGAAGAAAAAGTCAAAAGCTTAAGAGAACGCTTAGAAAGTCAGTCCCAAAAACCAGAAGTTTCGGTTATTTATCATGTGGGCGGACAGTTTCAAGCACCAGCAAGTGAGGCGATTTGTTTTCAGGTGCTAAATGATCTCAATGTCCGCATCAAATCGGTATTTCTGAACCAAACTGAATACTTGCCGATCAGTATTGAAGTCATTTCTGAATATGATGCTGATATCCTATTTATTGTTGATTTTGACAGCAAGCCATCATCTTATTTTTTGCAAAATCCTTTGATTGCATCATTAAAATCATCGAAAAACCAGCAAGCCTATGCGGTTGGAGCGGATACATGGTTTCCGTTTGGTCCTTTGGGGGTAGATAAGCTACTTGATGACCTGGAAGAATACCTCGTCAATGAGAAGGGAGAGTGAGGAGGAAGAAGAAAGAAGAAAGAAAAAAGAGGAAAGAAAAAAGAGGGAGTGAAGGGGTGATGGGGGAATGGGCGATGGGGTGAGGGAGTGCGATCTGTTCCCAGGCGTGAAGGATGCTTGCTGAATCAGAGACTCCAAGTTCTCATCGCGTTAGAATTAAATGGTTAGTTTGCCGATTTACCGAGGCGAGGAACAATGATCGACGCAGAAATTCTCGAAAAACTGCAAATGGCATCGATTGAGGAGCGAATTAACTTAATTGAAACGATTTTGCGATCGCTGAAGCAAGATATGCAACACAATGCTGCTCCTCAAGCTGGATCTCACTCTCCACGCCCTACATTCGGATTTATGAAAGACACCGGTACAATTCTAGGCGATGTCATTACGCCCGCTCTGCCTGAAAATACCTGGGAAGCCCTTCAGTGAAACTCCTCCTTGATACGCATATCTGGCTTTGGTATGCCCTCGGCGATTCCCAACTTTCAGAAAATCTGCAATCCGCGGTCGCCTCTAGCACTACAGAACTTTGGCTCAGTCCAGTTAGTATCTGGGAAGTCTTGCTGCTAGTAGAGAAAGGGCGTATTTCCCTGCAAGTTGATCCCATCAATTGGATCAACCAATCTCTAAAATCATTCGCAATTCGTGAAGCGCCCTTGAATCATCAAATTGCAATCCTAAGTCGTCAGATTGAGCTTCCGCATCAAGATCCAGCCGATCGCTTTATTGCGGCTACGGCAATTCACTATCAACTCCAATTAGCTACCGTTGATACACGGCTCGTAGCAGCTACCTGGCTACCGACAGTTAGCTAAAGTTGTCAAGTTAAAAAATTCTTAATCCAATAATCTATTACTTCCCAATTCCTGACGCTGCCCTGGATGACCTGGAAAAATACCTCGTCAGGCAGGGGGAGTGAGGAGGAAGAAGAAAGAAGAAAGAAAAAAGAGGAAAGAAGAAAGAAAAAAGAGGGAGTGAGGGGGTGATGGGGGAGGTTCGCGATCGCTCTACTATTCCTCAAGGTGTCGATCGCTTGATAACTTAGTGCAATCACGCCCAATTGCCGATTGCTTACTCATTGCGATCGCTCTATCAGCCAAGCTTCTAAATCAGCGAAACTGGTGAAATCCAGCAGTGCCTCGCCCAAATCTTCCAGCATCGGCAGAGATAACGTTAAAAGCCGCGATCGCGTTTCCTCAGAAAGGTCTTGTTTGAGTCGTCGGGTTAATAGGCGCGTGATGAGGGCGATCGCCTCCTCTTCCTTGGCTTCCCGAATTGCTCGTGGTTCCTGCGTCAAATCTAATCCCAGCATTCTTCTAATCTCCAATCGACTTAAATTCTTCAGCTTATAAACCAGAATCGAAGTCACAATGTCTATTATGTCGCGTTTCTCTTCGGGTGTTAACATCGCTTGCTTAGTTCGTGCGATCAAATCTCTCGCAGCGTCCGGGGCTTCCGCTTCATTCACGATTGTCAATACCATCGCACCCACCGTCACGGGCAAGTCTCTCACCGCTCCCAACTCATCCAAATACACGCGATGCACTTGCTCCCCATTGAGAAAGGTGCGATGGGGATACAGGTCGCTTTGTTCCACACCACGCGACGGATAAATAATTACCGCTTGCCAGTCGTCAAAACGGTCTCGATTCCGGTAGAAATACAACGTCGATTCAGCGAGCAGTCGTTCGTAAAGCCGTTCATCCTTCTACATTTGAATTTCGCAAAAGTAGACTGCGCCAATCTGATTTTCTGGCGGTAGAAACACCCCATCAATTTCAAATTTTGGTTCTTTCACTGCAACGGAGTCAAAGCGGTAGCCAGATGCGTTATCAGGTTTAGTCTCAATCAAGTCAAACAAGAGTTCAGGAGACTGTTGAAACAGTTTGTAAAAAAGCGGATCACGTCGCATTGTTTGCAGCGAAAAACAACACGTTCAAGTGTACTCTTAAACCCGCGATCGCTCGATCATTCCTCAAGATGTCGATCGCTCAATGACTTAGTGCGATCGCGGATCTTGTAGGGTGCATTAGCCCAGCGTAATGCACCATCTAACAACCCAATTCACTCAAGATCTAGCATCATCTTTGGACATCCGACCTCTCCCCAATCTGGCGCATAAATATTTTGAGCCATAAACCGATGAATACTGGAAAATTGCCATGCTTGCGGCATTTCGCATAACCCATGATGAACTGGATTCATATGAATATAATCACAATGCATTGCAAAATCCCGCTCATCCTGAATCCAATGTTCCCAAAACCGCCGCTGCCAAAGATGACGTTCTCCCCGTTTTTGTCGCGATCGCGAAACTGGGCGATTAATCTGTAATGCCTGTCCATCATGCTTGGTGACATACGTTTTGATCAGCCGCAACCGCACTGAAAAATCATGATCGTCCGGTGGTAACGTCAACAGACAATGGAAATGCTCCGGGAGTAACACAAAAGCATCAATCACAAAGGGATAGCGTTCTCTCACTTTGACGATCGCCTCTCTCAGTGCTCTTCTGCCAACATCGCTACAGAGCCAGGGTTCTCTTTGATCGGTGACTTGGGTGATAAAGTAGGTGCCGCCAGGAATTTGAGGTCTGCGATAGTTGGGCATTGACTTGCAACCGGACTCTGGGTTTAATGTGCCCTGCGGTTGGCGATCGAAATCATTGGTTTGGTGCGTTACGCTGACGCTAACTCACCCTACGGTTGGCTGCCAGGATTGATGACCTGGAAAAATATCTGGTCAATGAGAAGGGAGAGTGAGGAGGAAGAAGAAAGAAGAAAGAGGAAAGAAGAAAGAGGAAAGAAGAAAGAGGTGAAGGGGTAATGGGGGGAGGTTAGCGATGGGATGGGTAAAATGTTTGAAGTATTCAGTAAAATGAAGAGGACTGCTCACCATAAACCTAGCAATGACAGGCACTCAAACCCCATTTCTCCTCCCAGATTCCCTTTATCAACAGGTAATCGCTCTCGCAAATGAATTGCAGATCTCGCAGACTGAAGTTTTTGCATTGGCTGTCCAGTCCTACCTGCGCCGCTATCATAATCAAAAACTTCAGCAAAGCTTTGATGCTGCTTATGAAGATGGGCTAGACCCGGCAGAACAAGCAATGTTAGAAGGAATGCGCCGTCACCAACGCAGCTTGTTGGAGCGTGAACTTTGATTCAACAGGGAGATATTTATTGGGTTGATTTAGGATCACCGATTGGGTCAGAACCCGCTTATCTTCATCCCTACGTGGTAATTCAAAACGATATTCTCAATCGATCGCGTCTTCAAACAGCAATTGTTTGTGCATTAACAACCAATCTTAGAAGAGCAAATGCTGTTGGAAACGTGTTGCTTGCCGCTGGAGAAGCCAACCTACCGGAACAAAGTGTTGTTAATGTTTCTCAAATTTTCACGGTAGACAAAGCGTTATTGATTGAGAAAATCGGCACTCTTTCCCGTCAGCGAATGTTTGAGATTCTGGCTGGATTAACGCTGATTACTCAACCGCAGAATGAAACCGACGAAAGCCAATAATGCTGTCCTGGATGACCTGGAAAAATACCTTGTCAATGAGAAGGGGGGAGAGGGGGAGTAGAGAGTAGGGAATGGGGAGTGCGATCGCTTTATTATTGAATCCATCTTCGCTCAATTCCCTTCAACATTACAAAAGCATTGAACATGAGGATAGTTCAGAATCTTTGTGTCAACTGTTAATAGTGGAATTTCGTAGCGCCTTGCGATTGCAATCAAAATTCGGTCTGCGGGATCTTTATGAAGCTCTCCTGGAAGTTGGGTACTTGCGATCGTATCGAGTGGATCTAACGCCTCAATCACAATTCCTGGGTAAGTTTGAGCTAGGGCGTACCATTCCTCAATCGGCAACGGCAACACTAGCTTTCCAAGGCTAAACTTGACTGCAATCTCCCAGACCGAAATCGCAGACACCAAAATTCCATTGTTTGATTCCTCGGATGCGATCGCCCTCTGCATCTATTGAGACAATCGATTGTGATCGTGAAGCCACCACAGCCAAATATGCGTATCCAGTAAAATCATTGACTCAACGATTCCCAAAGTTCTGGCATCGGTTCATCAAAATCCTCCGCAATCACGATCGGCAATCCCCGCAGTGGATAATTTAGTCCTTCAGATGGACGAATTGTTTCGGGAGCGTTTTGAACCTGCAATGCCCTAAACAGTTCCAAAACCGCCCGAATCACATTATCAGGCGATCGCTCGATCGCTTGAATCAATTCTTCTCTGGCTGTCATCATGGCATGAATCGCTGATTGGATGTTTCTATTGTACTCCGTTGCTCAAACATCACAGTGCGATCGCGGCTGAACTGATCCTAGATGACCTAGAAAAATACCTCGTCAATGAGAAGGGAGAGTGAGGAAGAGGAAAGAAAAAAGAGGAAAGAAAAAAGAGGTAAAGGGGTGAAGGGAGGGGCGATCTTTAGATAGGTGTTCATCTAGCTTTCGCACATTATTGTCAAACCCGAATTCGATTCACTTCAATAATGAATAATTTGCCACGATAATACTCCGGATCATTGTGACTTGATAAATAATTAATCCAGCCTTGCATCAACACTGGAATGATCTCAGGGTGATTACGAAGCTGAATTGAGACAATGCCTAAATAAACTGCTGGAGGATACGACACAATGTCAGCAAAATCTCCATTTAGGGAAACTAAAATTGCTGCCAGTTCTTGAGCTTTAGCAATGACAATTTCATCAGGCGATTCGATTGGAAGATAATCTCTCAAAAGTAAAACAGTGTGCCCCCTATCTAGCAAAAATTGTCCAATTGCAGTCGGCACACAATGATCAATAAAAAACCTCACGATGCAACTATCTCAAAATCAGCCAAATCGCGAGCATAATCAAGACAAGCAGCTATCTGCTCCAATCTCAAATCAGGAAACTCACTCAAAATCTGCTGATGGGTGCTACCTGCTGCTAGATAGCCCAAAACTAAGCCAACTGGAATTCGAGTTCCTTTTACTCTCGGTTTACCCCGAAGAATTTCTGGATCACTCACAATGTAATCCCGCCAGTTAATTGGTGGCATTGCTCTACACCATTACTGCATCAACATCATTCTAGCCCTGTTTCAACTAAGATCCTTCCTCTCAGGATGACATTGGCTTTCCTCGCGTTTCCAAGCGGCGATGATGAACAAGTGACAGAGTTTTACAGACGCGCATTCGCGATCGTGGTGCTGGATGACCTGGAAAAAACCTCGTTAAGGAGAAGGGAGAGTGAGGAAGAGGAAAGAAAAAAGAGGGAGTGAAAGGGCGAAGGGCGATCGCAGTGTAGGATTTGGGAACGTGCGATCTTAACCCTGCGCTTCTAGCCAAGCTTCCAAATCAGCCAACGTGGTGAAATCGAGTAACGCTTCGCCTAGGTCTTCCAAAAGGGGTAAGGGTAAGAGCGCAAGCTGCGATCTAGTTTCTTCCGAAAGTTCCTGGCCCAATCGTCGGGTTAGCTGTCGGGTGATGAGGGCGATCGCCTCTACTTCGCGCCCTTCTTCGCGCCCTTCTTCGCGCCCTTCCTGCAAAATTGCTTGATACGTCACAGACTCGCGCATCACATCCCTCCGTATGATTTGGGCAATCACCGCTGTCTCAAATTTTAGCCCACTCAGCACATAAGCAGCTGCCATCAGTTCATGCTGCTGGGATTCATCCGAAACCTGCTCAATCTCTCGCACCGCTCGTCGTAACATCTGCTCTGGGTTGTCACTGCGGCTCAGTCCGACAAAGGGTAATAGCCCTGGAAATGCCAATAACTCTGCCGCAGGCACTTCCCAAATTCGCACAACATTGAACTCGGCATACATGCCCGCAATCTCAAAATAGTTCTGATGCACGCGCTCCGAACCAGTTTCTCGTAGATAAATCACGACTTGGTAGATAGTTTTCTCTGGGAAGCGACGATGCAACCGTAAGCGATAATCGGCCAACCGCAATGGTACATCATCTTTCGGATCAGTTTGGAATTCGATATGAGCGATTTCGGCTTGCCCTTGCAAAAGAATCACGCTATCAGCACGAATTGGTTCGATTGAGAGTTCAGTCGGACTTAGTTCAGTCAAGGCGATAGGATACCCAAATAACCAACTGGCGAAGTCTTGCGGAAATATTTCAGCCAATCGTTTACAAGTGGTATCAAAACTCATTTTGCAACCGATGCAATGGTTGTCTCTACTGCTCGTAAGCCCGCTAGCATCTTACGAAGACTATCACGCCAATATGGAGGGTGGCTACCTAACAGAGCTGCCGTTTTTTGAAGAGACAAAACTGAAAAAGCCGGTCGACGAGCTGGAGTTGGATATTCTTCGGTGCTGATGGGCACGACCTGCTGGACTGTAAGTGGAAAGTCGAGAGTTCTAGCTTCCTCAAAAATAGCGATCGCGAAATCGTACCAACTACAGACGCCGCTGTTGGTGTAATGATAAGTGCCCACAGTTTCAGGAGTCAGATGGGGAGCAAGTTGCGCGATCGCCAGTGCCAAATCTCTGGCCCAGGTAGGGGCACCAATTTGATCGGTGACCACCCGCAACTCCGAACGCTGCGCCCCAACGCGCAACATCGTTTTGACAAAGTTTCCTTTCCCTTGCACACCATAAACCCAGGCCGTTCGCACAATCAGATGTTTGCGGCAAATCGAACGAACGGCTTCTTCACCCATTAACTTAGACTGGCCATACGCCCCCAACGGATTTGTCGCATCAGTATCGAGATAAGGACGGCTCTGCTGACCATCAAACACATAATCGGTTGAGATGTGAATTAACCCAGCATCGAGCTTCTCTGCTGCTTCTGCTAAAACTTGAGGTGCTTTACCGTTGATTGTAGTTGCCAGTTCAAGTTCACTTTCAGCTTTATCCACAGCAGTATAGGCAGCCGCGTTAACGATCAAGTGAGGTTGAACGGCCTGCACCACGGGGCGAATTGCATCCGGGTTTGATAAATCCCATTGGGTGCGATCGATCGCAATCACCTCCCCCACAGCCCCCAACGTTTGCCGCAGTTCTGCTCCGACCTGCCCATTTGCGCCAGTTAATAGAATTCGAGTCATGTCAGCCTTTTGCGTCTGCAACATTTGCTATCAATCCGATTCAACCATAGCCGCAGGGACATGGAGATAGCACGCATTTAGCTCAATTCAGAATGAAATTTTAAATCCCAAACCTTTGGCCAAGTTCTTACTCGCTGATCGAATCCTCCAATGGCACCGTCAACGGCATCGTCTCGTGGAAGTAGGCATAGTCAATGACTCGTTGCCCACTAGGAGAGGTGGAAAACAAATCAGCAAGTTGGTGATTCCATAAAATATCGCGAACCGCATAAATGTGCCGCGCATGCACCGTCTGCGCCATAGTCTCATCAATGCCAGTCAGGGAAATGAGAATTTCGCCTGTATGATTTACCAGAGATTCCGGCGTTTCCCCATAGAGGGGGCTGTCTTCATCGATCGGGTGCATTCCAGTCCAGGTCAAGATAAAAAAAGGACTATGATTGCGGATTAATTTCATGTCATAAATCCGCCGCATTGGATAGCCTTCAGTCGTCACTTCATCTCGGATTAATGTCACCCACAGCCGTGCTTCCAGAATTTGATTGCCGCGATTGTTGGCCGCTCGAAACATGAGGGTCGGCACCCCGTTGTAAGGCATAATGACCGCCGCCCGACTGAGCAAAACCCGGGCCGTTGGGCGAGAAAAGCGAGCAAACATCAATCCTGTCGCCATAGCGACCCCCAACAGGCCGATAAAAGCCTCAATTGCCACCAGAATGTTGGCATAGGTAGTCTTGGGGTACATGGCACCGTATCCGATCGTCGCCATCGTTTGCACACTGAAGAAAAAGGCATCGGCCAATGAGCCGGGGCGAGCGTTGGCGATATTGTCGTTGCCAATCAAGTAAGCAAATGCAAACCCAAAGTTGGTAACAATGTATAAACCGGCGATCAGTCCTAAAAACTGCCACCAGGGCATGGTTAGAAGCTGATGATAAAGATCCGTGAGGGGATGGTAGCCACTCAACTTCAAGATGCTGATGCGTCCATCCGGGCTGAGTACACGTCGCAAGGCACTAGTTTTCGAGCGGTGCTTTTTGCCAGAAGCAGCTTGAGATGACGAGCGCTGGTTTTTCGGATTGGGCAGTGGGGATGGGGTGCTGGAGCGGCTCATAAGATCTACGATCGAGTTCCTGTCTGTGAATATACACGAGGAACTTCACACGAGGAACTTCACACGAGGAACTCTAACGATTGACAGCAACGCAGATTCATAGTACATAATTACTATTACACTTCATCGCTCCTATAAACCACAAGCCTTCGGTGCACACCTGGAGGCTTATTTTTTTAGCTCCACTGTTGAGATTGAATGCCCGTAACGTAAAGAATATGTTCTGCCCGAAAAATCTCTGCTTCGCTGCCACTGACGACTAATAGATAATTTCCCTGCACCACCTGGGCAATGTAGCTCTTGGCTCGTCGAGCGGTAATTCCCTGGCTGACCAAAACACCGATCGCGCCGCCTGCCATCGTACCAACGCCGATCGTGGAAAGCAGGTACAAAGCCGCTGCGCTCAAAACCACTTCCCCGACCCCTGGAACAATCAACAGCCCAACCCACACAAATAGCCCGGTGATACCGCCGGTAAAGTTTCCCATGAGCAGACCGCGCCGCCGATTAGGAGCCAAGCCAGTTACGGTTTCCAAATTGGCTTCATGCAGCAATTCTTTCATCAGTGTTTTTTCGGCGTGGCCTTTCAGCTTCTTTAAGCCCCGCGTATCATGGCCAATTAAAAAGATTTGCGCCAGCGGAAAACCGGCTAAAACTAGTTGATCAACCGCTTGACCAATGGCTTCTAAACTTGGCAAAACCGCGATCGCCCGTGTGTATTGATGTTGGTTAAACATTCCCCACCTCGTTCCCATGCAGTAAGGAATTTAATGATTCATGACCCTAATCTATCTTTTCCCCAGGTTGAATTGGTAGGTTTCAGCGCTCAGGTTTGCAAAGAATATTAAATCGCCAACAGTAAGTTAGGATGCTTGGGCGATCGTTGCAAATTCTGCCGCAAAGTTAAGCTCAATGTTCAATCTTGAGGTATCCTGAACCAACCTGCATAATTAAGATTTACCGATCTGTATTCTCAAAAACCTTCTATTTCAGAAGAACGTGCGTGTTGGGATGGAAAAACCCAGGGGAGTGACTCTCTACCAAACAAGCCCATGACTAACGAAGCTAATGACATCTATGCTCAAGCCAAAAATGGCAGCGTTGCCGCCATTATTCAGGTTTTAAATGAGAAACTGACGGATTCTGGCGTCAGAACCCGCGCCATTCATGCGGATGGCATGTTGCAACTGCTGTGCGAAGGGCAAACGCTCGACCAATTGGAGCAACCAGTCTTGGTAGAACGCATCCGGTACCTGCTTGAAGGCATATCACCACGCAACATTCGCCGCGTCAATATTTACAGCCGCATTGTTCGGGAACAACAACTTTTATGGCTGGACGAAATCAACCGCGATCGCGACAATCAAGTGCTGTGGTCTGAAGAAATTACCTTGAAACAGCCGAATCTGCTAAAACGCTTACAGGCTGATTGGGCTATTCGTAAATCGGAAAATATCCGCTCAGACCGGGGGAAAAGTACAACGACCAGAACAACTCAACACCGGCGAGAAAAACGTCAATTTTGGCAGGGCTTAGCGGGAGGGGCCATCATCAGTGGGCTGCTGGTGGGGGGATGGTGGCTTTATCAACGCTACGGAGAAGGCACCTTGCAACCAACCAGTGTGACGACCACCAATTCACCCGCGCCGGAGACTAGCCCAACGCAGCCTGACCCGGTTGCGGCGACAGACCCGTTTGCTGATGCTGTGCGCCTGGCCGAACAAACTTCACGATCAAGTCAAACGGCCCAGTCGGCAGCCGAGTGGTTGAACTTGGCCGCTCAGTGGCAGCAAGCCTCAGACTATATGGCCCAAGTTGCCGCAACCGATCCACGGTACAAAACCGCTCAAAATCGGGTGGTTGAGTACCGGCGTAACAGTGAGATTGCCTTGCAAAAAGCCAAGCAAGCACAGGGCACTGAAGTGAATACTTCGATTGGAGTCCCAGGGGTATCTCCGGATTCAGCATCCGGCTCGTTGTAGTTGGTCATAATTTTGACAATCGTGTTCTATGAGAGAAATACTGCAAAGCGCTTGGGAGCCGTTTAACTGGCACAGTGGGTGGATTATCTGGAATCTGTTTCTGGCCTTTATTCCACTAGTACTCAGCTTTTTTCTATATCGCCGCCGAAGTATGCGGCGATCGCTGCTCTGGTGGGTGGCCTTTCTGGTGTTTTTTGCATTTCTCCCCAACGCCCCCTACCTCCTAACTGACATCATTCATTTGATTCGGGCCACGCGCTCAGGCTATTCAGCGTTCATCATTACCCTCATCTTCATTCCGCTGCATTTATTTGCCATTATTACTGGATTTCAGGCTTATGTCATTTCAGTGATGAATCAAAGCGTTTACCTGAAACGGTTGGGAGCCGAAAAATTCATCTTGGGGTCGGAATTAGTAACCCACGGATTGTGTGCGATCGGCGTTTATTTGGGCCGTTTTCGCCGCTTCAATAGTTGGGATTTCGTCGTTGATCCAGGCAACATTTTCACTTCCACGATCGATGATTTGACCTCCAAACGCCCGCTGGTGGTGATATTTATTACCTTCATTGTCTTGACTGTGCTTTATTGGATCGTGAAGCAAATCAATCTAGGTTTGATCTTACGCTTCCGAGAAATGAAAGCAAGTGGACACTGGTTTGAATAACTTCAGCTACTCGAACAATCCCTTTTCGGCGAACAGCCTAAACTTGGGTTGGGGCTGTTGATTTGGCGGTGGATGGGGAACGCAATTTGGGGCGCAGGCGATCGTTGGCATCCCGTAGTAGCCCCATGATGGCTGGAACCACGGTGGGGGTCAGGATGGTGGAAAACGCCAATCCCCCAGTGAGAACGATTCCCAAACCTTGATACAACTCGGCTCCCTGCCCAGGCACAACCGCCAGCGGTAACATGCCCAACACGCTGGTTCCAGCCGACATGAAGATGGCGCGTAAGCGATCGCGGGTGGCATTGTAGAGAGAAGCATCATAATCATCGCCTTCCTGTTGCAGTTGTAAGGCGCGATCGACCAGCAAAATCGCATTATTCACGACGATGCCTGTCAAAATGATGAATCCCAAGGCTGTGATCATATCCAGTGGCACGACCCAGCCAAAAACACGATTCACCACCACCAAACTGAGTAACGCCCCACTCATCCCCATTGGCACTGTGGCCATGATGACCACGGGGTAAAGGAACGAGCGGTATAGTGCCACCAGCAGTAGATAAGTGATCAGCACAGAGAAGGCAAACGCTCGGGCCAGTTGGGACACTGTTTGAGCGAGTTGGTCGGCTGAACCGGCCAGTTCCAACCGATACCCAAGCGGCAGTTGCGATCGCAGGGGCGCGAGAATCTCATTTTCAGCGCGCTGGACGAGCGTACCAAGGGGGGCATCCGGTGCCAGCGATATGGTGAGGCTCACGGCTCGTTCTAGATCGACATGGTTAATCACATCAGGCCCAGTTGTTTCTCGCACATCAGCCACATCGCTCAGTTGAATCTGCCGACCTTGGGCAAACAATGGCAATTGGCGTAGTTGTTCTGGCGTAGTGACGGCGGTATCTTTCAGTTCCACTGACACATCCAGTTCCTCTTTGCCATCAATGAAATTGGAGGCCAAGCGTCCGCCCAGTGCCGCTTCTACCAGCGAGCCGACCTCCGCTTCCGAGAGGCCAACTTCGGCTAACCGTTCCCGATACGGAATGACTTGGATTTCGCCTGCCCCCATAACAAAGTTCGATCGCACGTTTCGCACTCCTGGTAAGTCGCGCAACTTGCCAGTGATGTCTCGTTCCAGTTCACTCAGTTGCTCCAGGTCAGCACCGACGATGTCGATGTCAAATTCCTTGCCGGGGTCGCGAAAGATGGAAATGCGCGTGGGGATGACAAAGCGATACCCGGCAAAGTTACCCGCTTGCTGGCGCAGGCGATCGACCATGGCGGCCAGCCCCTGAGTCGTGGCGAATTCTGGTTTGAGAATCGTGGCAATACCGCGCAGGGCACCAGGGCGATCAACATACATGATGCGATCGACTTCTGGCTGCGATCGCAAAAAGTCTTGCACGGGTTGTGATTGCCGAATCGCTTCTGGAATACTGGTGCCTGGCATCGGCTCAGCGCGTAACACCACCAGGTTACGATTCCCCTCAGGCAAATAATCGGCGGGTGGCAGCAACAAAATGCTAACCAGCAGTAAGCCAATGGGAATCCCCAATATCAGCAACCGGCGGCCTACTCGTTTGCGCCCGATCGACCAACTCACGGTCGAAGCGAGAAAATCTTCTAGTTTGGTTTGAAAATAGCGGAAGGTGTCTGAGGTGTAATAAACCGCGCGCTGAAATTTCCCAAACCAGTTGGCGGGGAGGGGCTGTGTAGGAGCCTGAGCGCTGGCTGCCAGCATGCGTTGGGCTTCTGCCTGGTCTAAAAATAGCCCAGACAACATTGGCACCAGAGTGATGGCGGCAAACAGGGAAAATAAAGAAGCGCAGGAGAGCGCGATCGCCATATCGGCAAACAGTTGGCCCGCCTCTCCCTTCACCATGATCAACGGCAGAAAAACCACAACGTTGGTTAGGGTAGAACCGAGCATCGCCGCCCACACTTCCTGGGTGCCCTCGATCGCTGCCCGCATCACCGTCTTACCTTTCTGCATGTGGGTAAAGATGTTTTCAATCACGACGATCGCATTATCGACGACCATGCCCACCGCAAATGCCAGACCGGCCAGGCTAATGATATTGAGCGATCGGCCCAGCAACGCCATGACAATAAATACCGTGATCAGGGTTGTGGGGATGGTCAACGCAATCACAGCAACCGTCCGCAATGATCCTAAAAACAGCACCAAAACCAGGGTGGCTAGCACGGCCCCGCTGATTAGATTGCCCTGCACCAGTGCCACTGACTGTTCAATATATTGACTCTCGTCGTAGTTGTAGACAAACCGTAGCTGTTCTCCCTGGCGATTCAATTCTGCTTCCAATTGCGTAATGGTATCGCGAACCCCTCTAGCAACCTGGGGTACATTCGCGCCAACTTGCCGAATTACCCCAATGGCGATCGTTGGCGTGCCATTAAACACCAGCGCACTATCCTGCACTTTGCGTCCCATTTGGGCTGCCGCCACATCCCGCAAATACACCGTACCGGACGCATCTCGTCGCAGGACAAATCCTTCAATTTGCGATAAATCTTGCGATCGACTCAACGTGCGAACGCGATATTCTCGCCGCCCCAAGACGAGCGGCCCGCCCCGAATATCGCGGTTGTTTTGTTGCAAGGTGCGCACCACATCTCCGATCGTCAGGTTGCGGTCTGCCAGTGCCCTTGGATCAACTTTGACTTCGACTTCCCGTTGGCGTCCGCCCACAATCAGAAACTGGCCGGTTCCTTCCACGCGCCGCAACCGTGGCACAATCACCTCTTCGGCCAAGTCTCGAAACCGATCGGGATCGCCTTTGCCATCGGTGGGCACCAGGGGAATCCACATCATCGGGGAACTGTTTCCACCCACCAATTCCACATTAGATTCATTGGCTTCTGGCGGTAAACTATCAGCCTGTTGCAGACGATTAATCACATCTACCAAACGATCGCCCAAGTTTGCATCGGAGGTGAATTCTAGGGTAATGCTACTCCGTCCGGCCCGTGAATTACTGCTGATTTCTTGCACCCCTAGAACCTGTTCCATCTGTTCTTCGATCGGGCGCGTCACCAGGTCTTCGACTTCCGTTGGGCCCGCACCGGGATAGGTAGTGGTGATGGTAATTTCTGGGCGATCGCCACCAGGTTGCAACTCCAGTGGCAACCCGATCAATGCAAATATGCCCAGCATGCCCAGCAAGCAAAATAAGACAAAGGTGCCGTGCCGCCAACGCACTGCCAAATCAATCAAGTTCATGGGTTGAATCCTCTAGCCTTTGCGATTTTGCACAACTTTTACGGGTGCGCCATCACGCAGCGCGTCCCCGCCTCGCACTACAATTTCCTGGCCCGGTCGTAATTCACGGCTCGTCACCGCCACCGTTTCGCCCATGTCAGTCACCATTTCTACGGGAATTTCTTGGGCTTGCCCGTTGGCGATCGCAAACAACAACCACTGATTCTGGCGTTGCGTCAATGCATCACGAGATACGACAAAACTAGGGCGATTTGCGGGCAAATTCAAGGTGCCAGTGATAGCCATCCCAGGCAGTAGGCGTTGGCCCGCATTGTCTAGCCTGACCCGCACTCGTTGACGACGGGAAGCCACATCTGCGGCTGGCACAACAGCGGTTATTGTGGTGCGTTGTTGCCATTGGGGTAAGGCCCGCGAGGTCAACGCGATCGGCATGCCAACGGTTACTTGACTGGTTAACTCTTCCGGCAACTCCAGAAAGATATCCAACTGCTCACCCGCGATCAACGATACAACTTCGCCATTGGTTTGCACATAATCCCCGCGGCTAACTAATCGCCGCTCTACCACTCCGGCTGAAGTCGCCTTCACTTGAGTGCGAAATCGAGTCAATTTGGCCTGGTTTACTTCGGCTTGCGCCGCAGTGACGGTTGCCCGTTGCGCTTCGATTTCTTCCCGAATTGGGCCAGCCTGCGCCTCAGCCAGTTCTGCTTGGGCCTCCAGGCGTTCACCACGGGCGGCATCTACTGCTGATCGCGCCTCTACCAACAATCTTTGGGACAGAGCGCCCTCCCGCACCAACTGCTCTGTGCGTTGCAAGTTATCTGTAGCTTCGCGCTCGCGAGCGGTTGCAGCACTGAGAGCAGCTTTGCGCTGAGCGATGATTTCGGGACGAGTCCCCACGGTGAGCCGGGCCAAGTTGCTGCGCTGTTGAGCGAGTCGGGCTTGCGCTTGGGATAGGGCCAGTTGCTGATCAGCATCATCCAATACGGCGATCGTCATTCCTGGCGCAACACGATCGCCAGGTTGCACGAGTAACTCCTCCACAACTCCACTGGTTTGGGCACGCACGGTGGCCCGCTCAGCTGCTTCTACCTGCCCCAACAATTGCACCTGGCGAGCAGAAGTCCCAGTACTCAGGATGGTCGTTTCGACGGCTCGGGGAGGCGGCCCTTGCTGTGCCACAGCTGGTTTTGAGGCTGGGTTGGTTGTGAGCGATCGCCAGGTTGCAACGCCGCCAAGCGCCAACGCAGCAGCGAGGACGGCCCACAGCCAACGTTTTTGGGAGTTTGGTGGCGGTGAGTCGGGGGTAACGGATGCGGGTGGCGCGGTAGAAGCTTTAGGGACTGGATTCGGCGATGCGGGCGATGGGACAGAGGAATCAACGTCATTCATAGGTTACAAGGATTGAGAGGGCCAGATCACGAAGGCATTGAGTTGATCCGTTACAAAGCTCAAGGGAAGTGGGGTCGATTTACCGTAACCAGCCTGAAAAGAAATTTATTTTTTCTTTATATTTGATTGTTGCTCGTATGATACCAGATGTTTTCGGGCTTAGTCTGGCATATTCAGTGAATCGTGATTCTTTCCCCAAGGGCGATCGTTGGTGTTCCATCTGGGAGTTTCAGAAATACTGTCCTATGACGATGTAATTACTAATGGTAAAAAGCTGGCTTGCACAAGTTTAAGACTTGAAGTCGTAGCTACAAATTCACACATGGAAAACTTGCAATGAAGTTGATCAACGCCCTCTTGACATCACTGTGTCTGTCACAAGTTTTTGTCCTCTATCCAAGTCATGTTTCCGCCAGTTCTCAGCACTTTACAGCCGGGAATACGGCGCGAACTGCCCTTAAGCCTGGGACGATCGCACTGCAACCAATCGCCCAAGCCAAGCCAGGTTCTGTTGTCCTGGCGCTCGACCCTCAGGGGTTACGAGTAGTGAACGCAACTACTGGCGCGACTCGATCGCTGGCTTTTGGCATGAAGGAAGCCGACCTCGTTGCAATTCTCACAAACCTACGGGGTAAGCCTCGCAGTCGGGGCGTAAATCAGGAGTGTGGTGCGGGGCCACTTGGCTTTGCCAGTTGGCCAGATGGGTTGACGCTCCAATTTAATCAAGGCCGCTTTGCCGGTTGGAACGTAGATGGCCGTAGTAAAGGCGCGAACAAACTGACCACGATCGCCGGAATTGGCACTGGTTCTACCCGAACACAACTCAATAAGGCGTACACCGTGAAAGTGAGCCAAAGTTCTTTGGGAACCGAGTTTTTGGCAGGTGGTTTCGGTGGTTTTTTGAGTGGCAATAGACCCAGCGATCGAGTTACCGGACTTTGGGGCGGCACAACTTGCTTTTTCCGCTAATGTTTACACCAATCGTCACGCATTAATCTAGACCGCTCTAATCCAATGGTGATTGCCCCTCCCCACTCACCAGAATTACAGTTGCAATTCTGGTGAGTGGTTGCAGATATAGCCGTCGCCATGTGAAATCTGGCAGACTTCGGCGTGAGCGCGATTCGGCTGAGCTCATCGTCGAAGCCTCAGTCGAACGAGGCGCGTCAGAACACCTACCCAGAATCGGCGGTTCAGCCATTTGATGGTCCTAAGTGTATTGAATTATGGCTAGAGCTGCGCTGCCCCAATGAAGCAGCCCGTACCGAAACTCTGACTAATGCCATGAGTGAACGTTCGATCGCGCTTTCTGATGCCAATATCTCTGAGGCAGTTGCTGCAACTAATGACTTTACTAGAGCCGACCTGAAACGACTGGTTGCAGAAAGTAAGACATTATATGCATTTGACTTGGTACAAGGAAACTCGTTGAAATCAGCAACAGATTACTTATTAGCTGCTGCGGAGATTGTTCTGACTAACAAACAACATTATATGAAAGCTCAGGTGTTAGCCCAATAGCAACCATCTTCACACTCATCCAAACTTCATCCATTCAACTTCGCTGTCATTGAACATTTGCATCAAATATATCGATCGCTCTAAGGTTATGCGTCAATCCCATACCTTGGGATACAGAAGCGACTGTTCCAAGCGTTCAAGTTGCTTAACCTGGCAATGAAAGACCTGGCATTACCCACACCTACGCAATCACAATGGACTTTCAAAGGATGGAGAAACAAACGCGGAACCAGGGGTGGGGCTGTGGGAAATCATCCTTGCCTTCAGCAAGGCTCGTATCTTGAGTCATCGCTGGGTTAGGTGCTGGCCTTACCAGGGCAAAACCTCTCCATTGGCATGCCAAAAAGTCCCTGTAGTTTCCAGAGTTAGTTCATCAATGCGAGTTAACAACCCCTTGACCGATTGCTCCGGCGTGATGCCACCCGTCGTAAAGTTCGTCATACGAGTTTGCACTAGGCCGGGATGCAGAATCGCCACGGCAATGCCACGGGGCTTGAGATCATGAGCTAGGGATTTGCCTGCCATCGACAGGGCAACTTTGGACATGCGGTAACCGTAGGACCCACCAGAAGTGTTATCACCGATCGACCCCATGCGACTGGTCATCAGCACAACTTTAGAACCGGGCTTGAGATTGGGCAATAGTGCGTGAGTTACACGTAAGGCCCCCAACGCATTCACCTCAAATTGCGCTCGAATGCTATCGAAATCCAGATCTTCCAACGTGACCCGTTTAAGCATCCCGGCATTGTTAAGGAGAACATCGATCGGCGTGTTTCCCAACCGACTTTGTAAATCTTTGACTGAGGCTTCCGAAGTAATGTCGACGCCTGCTTCCACCTGCACACCCAACTGGTGCAATTCTGGCGACGGAGCGCGGCAGACCGCAATCACAGTCTCTCCACGAGATTGCAATTGACGGCAATATTCATACCCAATGCCCCGATTTGCACCCGTAATGCAATATGTTGCCATAGTTCCTCTTATCGCGCGACGAACGTAAATTCCTGCTTGGCTCTCCTCATCAAAGCTTAACGTTTTTGGTGAGGGCGTAATTTTCTAGTGAAAATCCCCTAAATTTTCGTTTACGCTCCGTGTTGTTACGCAAAATAATCCTCATGTACTAGAGAAAATTTCCGGTTTAGTCGCTTGAGGCGTGGTAGATGCAAGGGAATGAGATCGGAGAGGGTGCCTCCACTGAATCAGATCAATTCACGACTTAAGGCTTCACCATTCCACGGGAGCTAAACACATGACGCTATATGGGTGTATCCAATTGGGGGCAACCGCTTTAAGGGTTGGACTTGTGGCTGGCTCGATCGCCACGTTTTCCACACCTGCTGCCGCCCAACTAGCTTCTGATAGCACCTTGGGCACCGAACCAACCATCATCACGCCCAACCAAACCATTCAAGGATTGCCCAGTGATTTGATTGAAGGGGGCGCACTCCGCGGCGTCAACCTATTTCATAGTTTTCAAGAGTTCAATGTGGATGTGGGCCGTGGCGTTTTCTTTGCCAATCCAAACAGCGTCACCAACATTTTTACGCGCGTAACTGGTAGCAATCCTTCCAACATCCTTGGCCGCTTAGGCGTTTTAGGTTCGGCTAACTTATATCTGCTGAATCCCAATGGGATTGTGTTTGGCTCCGGAGCTTCGCTGGACGTGCAAGGGTCATTTTTTGCCAGCACTTCGAATGCCATCAATTTTTCCAATGGCGAATCGTTCAGCGCAAACCCTGCCACTGGTGCGCCCCTGATTACTGTTCAGCCAGAGGCCACTTTTTCGGCAGCTCTGCAAAGTATTAGCAATCAAACCACACTCCAAACTGGGCAAGACTTAAACTTGAATGGAACTCAAGTTTCTAATACTGGAATCTTACTGGCAGGTGCCGGTCTAAATATAAACAGTACTAGCTTAGATAATGCAGGGTTACTACAATCTGGTCAAGACTTAGATATATCAAATGCAAATCAATTCATCAATTCTGGGGTAATTCAGTCTGGACAGAATGTAAGCATAATTAGCACGGATCTAAATAATACAGGCACGATCGAGGCTGAACAGAATTTAATTACAAGTAGTACCACACTAACTAATTCCGGCTTCCTGCAATCTGACCAGAACATAAACATTAGTGGAACGTTGGGGAATCCAGTTGATGTGAGTCTTACTGCAACCAGCGTTATTGAATCTGGACAAAGTTTAAGTATTTCAGGAGATGAGATTGGCAACGCAGGTACACTAACTTCTATTCAAGACCTAAGTCTTACAGGAAATCAGATCGCTAATAGCGGAGCATTACAAGCTGGACAAAACTTGAATATAGCTGGAACTAATTTAACCAATAGTGGCTCCCTCCAGGCTGAACAAAACTTAGAATTATCAGCCAGCAATGATATTACGATCGCTAGTCTCAGTGTCCTCTCTGCCTCCAATGGCATCTTGAGGGCAACAGCTAACAGAAACCTTTCGATTCAACAAGCCACCATTGATGCGCAAACCATCAACCTATTTGCCACTGGCGGATTGGTATTGAACTCAAACCAGATGAACAGCACTGGCAATCTTACTATCAGCGGGGATACGGTTCAAATCTCGGATACGGCTGTCAACCCATCGAATATTACAGCAGGTGGCGATCTCCAAATTGTGGGATCGCAAGATATCGAAATTAACACGCCAAATATAGACAGCCTAATTCAAGCTACTGGAAATCTAACAATTGATGGCAGCGGTAATCTTAGCATTCGTGGCACACTCACTAGCGATGCAATTTTAATCGCCAGCGATGGGGGTTTACGATTAAGTGACAGTCAAATTACCAGCGTTGCAGGGGGAATTAATATCGTCGCAAATGGAGATGCTTTATTAGAACGATCGCAACTGTTATCTGCAACGAATACCTCTGTGGTGTCGCAAGGAGAACTACAAATTCGCGACATCGCAACTGCGCCTTTCATCATGAGTGCTGGCGGCAATCTGAATCTGCAAGGTGCTGATGGCGTTGACATTCAAGCTCAAAACAATGTCGCGAGTATTTTGCAGAGCGGCGGAAGCTTGAGCATCGGCAGCATTAGTGGTTCTGTGACAACGGCGATTCCTTTGGATGCAGCAACTTTGTCGATCGATGCATTCAATAACATTAACCTGGGTGACTACACTGGCCAATCACTACAACTTACCGCTAGGAATGGGGTCATTGCTGCTGGGACGATCGATACATCATCCGCAACAGAGAATGGTGGCACCGTTTCGTTATCTGGTGCCCGCGGGATTTCTGTAGCAGCCATCAACACCGCTTCGACGGCACCGATCGGCAATGGCGGCAGCGTCGAACTAATCGCCTTAAATGGCAGTATCAGCGTGACGGAGATTAACACATCTGCTGCAACCAACAATGGTGGAAGTATTACCGCGAGGGCTGGCGACAGAATTTCAGTGGGTCGCATTGACGCCTTCAGCGGTGGCAATGGTCTCGGCGGTTCTGTTAATTTAATCGGTGATGCCGGAATCACCACAACTGACATCGACACTTCTTCCGCTGAAGGCAGTGCGGGCAACATTTTCTTGCTCAGTAATCGCGGCTCGATCGACACCACAGCCGGAAGTTTATTTGCAAATACCGGCTTGACAGGCGTGAATGGCGGATTTGTTTCCTTCCAAGCGGGCGGGGATATTGCCACGGGAAGCATTTTTACGGATGGTGGCACTCAGGGCGGGGGAGGCAATATTCAAATCCAGGCAAATGGAACTGTCACCGTTGCGCCAAACCAATTCATCGACAGTGGCACCTTTGGCAGCGGCAACGGGGGCGATCTTTCCATCACAGGGCGATCGATCGAGGTGGGTGAGGGAGCGCAACTCTTGACCAGCACGATCGCCGCCGGGAACGCAGGCCGAATTACACTGCAAGCAGCCGATACAGGCAGCATTCAACTGCGATCGGGGAGTGTGCTGGATGCTGCCGCCTTCGGCTCTGCAACTGGCTCCGCTGCATCGATCAGTTTATTTGGAGGAACACTATCTTTAACTGACACGGAAGTGTATGCCGATGTGACGAATGGTGATAGCGCAGGCGGGCCGGTTACATTGACTGCTGCCAGCGGTGGGATTTCACTAGTCAACAGCAACATCTTTACAGGCACCACGGGCAATGGAGCCGCTGGAGCTGTCAACGTCACAACCTTGTCCGGTGGCGACATTACTCTGACCAACACTGCGATTTTTAGCGACACCACGGGAGTTGGTTTTGGTGGAAATGTGAACCTGACTGCCTTAGCGGGTGGAAATGTCTCGCTGCTGGATAGTTTCATCTACACCAACACCAGCGGCACTGGATTTGCCGGGAATGTCAACCTGAGTACCTTAACCGGTAATCTCACCACCACAAACAGCATCATTTTTACTGGCAGTTTTGGGTCAGGCATGGCTGGCAACCTGAATTTAATTGGGCCATCCATTACGTCGGTAAACTCTACGTTTGATGCGGCTGCTTTTGCCGCAGGGACAACGGGTAACATTACGCTAACAGCGATCAATAATGGCACAGTCTCCTTTTCCGGTGGCCGGATCTTCGCTGATACATTTGAAGCTAATACTGGGAATGGAGGACTCGTCTCGATTCAGGGCGGCAACATTATTTTTGATGATGGATTCAGCCTCAATGCCACAAACGGTGGTGGAGTGAACGGCTCTAACCTGGCGATCGAGGCCGCTAACCAAATCGAGCTAAAAAATGGGAGTTCCTTAATCACAACGGTAGCCGCTAATGCGACGGGCGCGGGGGGAAATATCCGATTGCAGGCCAATTCTGTCACGTTGTCGGGGGGGAGTCGGATTGATGCCAACACCGAAGGCGCAGGCAGCGGTGGCAGCATTCAATTAACCACGCCAACAACTCGCCTCACAGAACAGTCACAAATTAATGCCAAGACTAGTGGCAATGGCCAGGCGGGCAGCATTGTGATCAATGGAGCCGGTGGCATGCTGAGTCTCGATCGAGATAGCCAAATTAGTGCTGCCGTCGAATCAGCAAGTGGCAATGGGGGAGAAATTCAGGTCAATGTTGGTCGCTTGGAATTGCAAAGTGGGGGCCAACTTGTCAGTTCCACAAGTGGAACGGGCACTGCGGGCAGCATTAATGTCCTGGCCAGTCAGAGTGTGAGCGTCTCTGGGCAGGGCAATCATGCCAGCGGTTTATTTGCCCAATCAGATGGAGCCGGACAGGCAGGAGATTTAACCATTGCCACACCGCAACTTCTGGTTGAAAACGGGGCAGAAGTTTCAGTGACGACCCGCGGCAGCGGCATGGGAGGACGCTTGACGATCGCCACCGAGCAACTGCGCGTGTTAGGCAACGGGGAAATTTCAGCGTCCACCGAAGGCGATGGAGCGGGCGGCTTTTTGACTATCAACGCGAGTCGCTCAATTGAATTGGCTGCCGGTGGGCGACTCACTGCACGTTCATTGGGAACTGGCAACGCTGGCAGTTTAGATGTTGCCACCAATCGCTTTTCGATTCGCTCTGGAGCTGAAGTTTCAACTGCTTCCACTGGCACTGGCAATGCTGGAAAAATCAACATTGCAGCCAATTCTTTGCGCGTAACGGAGGGCGGCAGAATTACCAGCCGAAGTACCGGAAGCGGCAATGCCGGTTCAATTAACATTAATGTCAGGGGTCGCCTCGAAATGAGTGCCGGGGAGATTTCGGCCTCGTCTAATCAGGGTGGCGGCGGCCAGGTGACGATCGCAGCTCGCGATATTCGCCTCGATCGCAGCAGCTTAATCAGCACCAGTGTCTCGGATGGCAATGGCGGCGGCGGCGATATTTCCATTCGTGCCCGCAACAGCTTCTTCGCCTTTGATGACAGTGATATTTTGGCCAATGCTCAATTTGGGGGCGGCGGCACCATTGTGATTGATTCACCCCTGTTTATTGCCGATTTATTTGCCACCGTGGGGCGCAATCCCGGTCAAGATATATCTCGATTTCGCGGTAATGGTCGCGTGGACATCTCCTCCGCCTCCATTTTTGGGATTAACGGCACCGTCCAAATTCCAGACATCAGTTTTATCCAAAATTCTCTCACGTCCCTGGAAGATGACTTTACCGTGCCAGACCAAATTGTGGCTGGGAGCTGTTTGGCGCGCCGGGGGAGCGGGCGGAGTAGTTTTGTGATTACGGGCACTGGCGGCTTGGCTCGCACTCCTTACACGCAAGCGGTTGGCCGCTATTCAGTCTTACCAGTTCAACCGCTACCCTCAGAACCTGGACGCTCCCAACTTCCATCTCAGCCGGTCCAGGTGGCGACAACCGCATCAACCCCGCATTTGGCCTGGAAACCAGGCGATCCAATTCAGGAAGCACAGGGCTTTATTCGCACCCCTGACGGTCGAACGGTGTTGGGTACCACGCCCCAATTGGTTGCGGTGGCCAAGGCGCAGGATCTTGTGTGTGGTTTTTAGGGCATCTAACCATGATCAGAACGTTGTTGAAACGAGTGTGGGCTGACTTTGGGGTCTGGATCACCGCACCAACTGTTGCGGGACTGGTGTTGTTGCTGCGGGCATCGGGGGCACTCCAGCCTTACGAGTGGATGGCCTATGATCAATTGGTGCGATCGCGTCCGGCTGAACCCGTTGATACCCGCCTTCTCATCGTCGAAATCAATGAAGATGACCTCCGCCGCGCCCGCCGCTGGCCAATGGATGATGCCAGTTTGGCGAATTTATTAAACAAAATCCGGCAGCAGCAACCGGTCGCGATCGGGCTAGACCTCTACCGCGACTTTCCCGTAGAACCGGGTTACGCTGAACTGATTAAAGTATTTCAAACAACACCCAACTTAATTGGCATCGAAAATCGGGGTGGGTTGGAGAATGTGCCAGTGAATCCTCCACCCGTTTTGGAGAAATTACAACAGGTCGCCGCCAATGATGTTGTCCAGGATGGCGACGGAAAACTCCGCCGCGTCATTCTGCTGATTGGCGAAGATTATCAGGAAACTCTGGGATTACGCTTAGCGCGGATTTATTTAGAGAGAAAAAATATTTTTGCAGAAGCGGATGCGGCAACTCAGTACTTGCGGTTTGGGCCAGCCGTTTTTCCCCAGTTTCAATCAAACGATGGCAGCTACGTCAAGGCGGATGCTGGCGAATACCAGATTATGCTCAACTATCGCGGCCCCGAAAAAAGCTTCGAGACGGTTTCTATGTTCGATGTCCTGGATGGCAGGGTGTCGCCGACGTTAATGCGCGATCGCATTGTGTTGATTGGCCCCACCGCACCCAGCATTAAAGATTTTTTCTATACGCCCTACAGTAGCAACACCATCACAACGCCCGAAACGATTTCTGGAGTTGAAGTCCAAGCAAATCTCACCAGCCAAATTCTCAGCTCGGTGCTAGATGGGCGATCGGGCATTCGCGTTTGGTCTGATTGGTACGAAGGGTTGTGGATTGGAGCCTGGGCAGTCGCCGGAACGTTCCTCGCCTGGAAAGTTCGCGCCCCGCGTTGGGTAATTGGCAGCATGACGTTGGCCATGGGTAGCTTGATTGTGGGGAGCTATGTCGTTTTTCTGCAAGGATGGTGGATTCCTGTCGTGCCGCCTGCTCTCGCCTTCCTCACGTCCGCTGGCCTAATTACAAGTTATGTCGCCTATCAGGAACGCTCCCAGCGCAAGACCATCATGACCATCTTTGGGCGGCATGTCACACCTACGATCGCCGAAACCATTTGGCGCGATCGCGATCAACTGCTGCAAGAAGGCCGCCTGCTGGGTCGCCGCATGATCGCCACGGTGTTGTTTACCGACATCAAAAACTTCACCACCGTGTCGGAGTCAACGCCACCCGAAATTTTGATGGCCTGGCTCAATGAATACATGGAAGCAATGGCCCAACTCGTTTTAGAACATGGCGGCATTGTGGACAAGTTTATTGGCGACTCGATTATGGCTGTCTTCGGGGTGCCGATCGCGCGGACAACACCCCAGGAAATTAGCCGTGATGCCTATCAAGCTGTAACCTGCGCCATCAGCATGGCCTCTACCCTAAATGACCTGAATCACAAATGGGAAAGCCAGAATCGTCCCACCGTAAGCATGCGCGTCGGGATTGCGACAGGGCCAGTCGTCACCGGTAGTTTGGGCGGCAAGCAACGACTGGATTACACCACGATCGGTGACAGCGTTAACATTGCCTCTCGGTTAGAAAGCTACGACAAAACCATGGGACATGGAGTTTGCCGCATCTTAATCAATGAGACGACGTACCACTGTGTGAAAAATCAGATCAGTACCCAACTGATTGCCAACGCTCAACTCAAGGGGCGGCAGGAAGCGACAAAAATTTATCAAATCTTGTTGGAATCATTAAATTACGATTCATTTGATTATCGAAAAATCCAGGTTGACAAGTCAAAATAAAGGTAGTGGTGTATCTCCCAACTCATCTACGTAAGTACTACTGACCCCTCGTTCAGCAATTTTTTACATAACAGTTAAACCAGGAGACCCACTATGGCAACTAATCGCATCCTGAGACCCATTGCAGGCGGATCGGCTCTGGCAGTACTCCTGCAATCGATGCTCTTCATGGCTGCTGATACCCAAATTGCCATTCAACCCCTCGGCCTCATCGAACTGATGCCCGCGGCTTCGGCTCAGCAGAATCGCGGAATTACCTATCGTCCACCCAACAGACTCACACGCGCTACCCGTACTGCTGGAACTGGAGTGCGGGGTCTTTGCCATCAGTTGAGTCGCATTGAGGTGACGCCATTAGTGCCTAACAACCATATTGGGCAAACGCTGTCGAAACGTCCCACCTTTTTGGCTTACGTTGCTGGGGCCAAGTCGGCGGAGTTTACCCTGGTGGAACCTAATGTGGAAAAGCCACTTTTGGTCAAAACGGTAACACCCGATGCGCAAGGAATCGTGCGCGTCGAGCTACCTGAGTCGTTACCAGATCTGGCGATCGGTAAAAACTACCGCTGGTCGGTGGCAGTCGTTTGTAACCCCAATCGTCGGTCTGGGGATGTGTTTGCGCAATCCTGGATTCAACGAGTTGAACCGTCGGCAGCGCTAACTCAAAAGCTGTCGACCACGAACTCCAAGCTCGAACAAGCTCGCGTCTATGCCGAAGCCGGAGTTTGGTACGATGCGATCGCCACTCTGACTCAAGCAAATCAAGCTGATCCCAATAACTCAATCATTCGCAGCGATTTGTCAGCACTCTTGAGTCAGGTTCAGATTCGAAACATCGTGGTGGCTGCGCCCATTGATAGAACGGTTACGTCTAACCCGACTCGCTAAATTCAGTCCCATGGCACCGGCCCTGTTCCTTGAGAGAGCCTTTTGCCAAAGAAGGTTCTAGATTTTACTGAAAATATTCTTCGTCCAAGCAAGCTAATATAGCTATGGTCAGAACACTTAGGACATATCAAATGGCTGAACCGTCGAGTCTGGGTAGGTGTTCTGACGCGCCGTTGCCACGTTTCACATGGCGACGGCTATACTTCTATTCAAGTTGCGACTTTGGCTGAGGCTTAGTGCTGTGATAATAGCTAGCAATAATAGCGAAGGTTAGCCACCAGAGGGTGTTAACTTCGGGGCGGTATAGCACAGTATCTACCATGCCATGCCCAAACATGCCAACTAACGCCGCGATCGCCCCCAGCAACCAGAACCCTGCGGGGTTGCTAGTTTCCCGCCACCGATTGAGCGATCGCCACCCCTGAGCTAGCGTCACAAAGATCAACCATAGAAACGCCGCCAGACCAATAAAGCCCGTTTCCACGGCAACCTCCAGAATAATGGAGTAAGCACTCAACGCGGAGAAACGCGGTCGCTGGTAAAGGGGATAAATTTTGTTGAAGGCATTGTTACCAGGGCCGATTCCCAACAGTGGTCGGTCGCGAATCATGTCCAAAACAGCCATCCAGACATTAATTCGGAAGTTGTTGCTGCTGTCTCCCCGCCCTGCAAAGATACTGGTTACCCGATCGCGGAGCGGTTCCAGCACCAGGATTGCCAACAACACGACAGCGATCGCCGTGCCCAACACAAGCGGCAAGGCCCAAGTGCGCCAAAACCGCGGCAAATAAATACTCCACCAGTGCGCCAGGAGTAACACCAGCGTCAACAATCCAAACACCAAACCAATCCAACCGCCGCGGCTGAAGGTCAGCATCAGGCAGGTTCCATTGACTGCCGTCATCACGACTGCCAACGCCTTACACATCCATCGCTGCCAGGAGAAAAAGGCCACAATACTAAACACCACCGCTGGCACAAGGTACCCTGCCAACAAATTGGGGTTGCCTAAGTAGCTGTAGACCCGCGTCGTTTTTGACAGGGGCGACTCTGGATCAACCCAAGTTGCGAGCGCATCCGTACCCATGAACCACTGCTGAATGCCGTATACGCTCACAGCCAGTGCGGCCAGTAGGAAGATCGTAATCACCCAGGAACGAATTCGCGGCGATCGCAGCACCCGCGCCAGCAACAGAAAAAACAGCAAATACAATGTCAGCTTTTGCAACCCCACTAAGGCTTCTCGCTTGACGGGAGACAGGGCCGTGGCAATGACCGCGATCGACCAATAAAGCCCCACCAGGAGGTGAATCGGCGTTGCCAGCGGGGAAACCGTAGTGTTTGCTTCCAGTTGTAATGATTCTGATGCAGGTTGTCGTTCGTCTGATAGCGTCAGCAGAATCCAGTATGCACCACAGGCTGCCAGTAACAACCCAGTTAACGTGTTGTTGGCAAACGGTGCCAGAGCGAACACCAGCATCGCCAGCACCCCGCCGATCGCGTCGGCCCACTGCATCAGCCAACTGCCCTTCCGCCATGCTCTTAAGCGCCCAATGGGGTAATGCAGAAAACTGGAGTTCAACCACTGTTGCAGGGGCAGGGTTGCCAGGGTCAGGGTTTGCCAAACCGAGTTCATAAACGCAAGGGAGATAGAATTCCCACATATCTTAGTCGATTCTGGCCATCTTAATTGCTAGACGGTACCGGGGCCGACGGGACAGCCATTTCACTCTCCTTACAGCAGTTGCCACCGGAATAAGCCACAGCGGGAGAGTGGGCATCGCCCACCAAACGGCATAATTAGGGCTTTCGGGAAAGGGGGACAATGCCCACCCCTTCCCAAATTGTTGTTGTAATCCTGCGCTTAAGCTGCTTTGGGTGCTAACAATTGAATGTTCGAGAACACAAAGTCATTGGTGGATGTTCTGCCGTTGGCTGCTGTGCGAATGACACGACGGCTGAGGATGTAATAACTACCAACTTTTTCGTAAATATCCTCAAACTCGCTCTTGCCACCTTTTTGCTCACCGGTTTTGGGATCGTGGTAAACCGAGTCATAGGTGTGAGACAGGTAGCCTTCTCCCGTTTTTTGGGTAGTGAACGTGTTGATGGTGATGACAGTGCCGTGGATGTGCCGATGCACCAGCACCACTTCGTTATCTTTCACTTTGTAGCGATCGCCTGCCGCTTTACCGCCCATCAAAATCTCGATCGCCCCCGCCGCATCTTCGGCTCCATAGGCAAACGTATTCTCGCCATGAGTTTGCTCAAAGGTGCGCCGCACCCGGTGAATCGACGTTTCCCACAGTTGCCCGTGGATTAGCTTTTGGGCTTGCTCATCCGCGACATCAAACACTTCTGCGGTCATGTTGGAATTCACTTGAGCCTTGCCACTGAAGGTTTCACCATCCATGGTCAACGTGACATCGGCAGTATACCCTGGGAAATCAGCATCCCAGGTGTAGCGATTTTCGTAGGCAGCCCGAAACAGATCTTGAGCTGAAACCTGCACTGCGGTCATGAAACTCTCCTTGGTAAAAGTTCTTTGTCTAGTGTAGAGAGTTTTCGCAGACTCAGAGCACTCTATACTCCAGCAGATTCATCCACTTGATTTCACCCTTTAGAATAGATAGAACGTGAAAACAATAGGCGCACCGAATAACTTATGGCATTTTCTGGGTTCTTTTCTGCGTTACCCGCGATCGCCGTCCTCGCGATTTTGATTGTGGTTCATGAATTAGGGCACTTTATGGCCGCCCGTTTGCAAGGCATTTACGCCAATAAATTTTCGATCGGATTTGGTCCCGTGTTATGGAAGTATCAGGGGCCAGAAACTGAATACGCCTTGCGCGCCTTCCCGTTGGGTGGGTTTGTTGGGTTCCCAGACGACGACCCAGAAGCAAATGATATTGACCCGAGTGATCCCAATCTCTTGCGGAACCGACCAATTTTGGACCGGGCGATCGTCATCAGCGCTGGCGTAATTGCCAATTTGGTTTTTGCCTATCTCGTGTTGCTGCTTCAAGTGGGCAGTGTGGGCGTACAGCAAGCCAGTCAGCCCGGAATTTTGATCAATGGCTTCTTCAAAGTTGCCGAAGTGACTGAACAAGCAGCCCAATCTGGCATTCAACCTGGTGAAGTTTTATTTATCGACAAGAAGCAAAACCTCCGTCAATTTAATGTGGCTTACAACCCATCGACAAATTCGGCGGAACTGCTAGTTAACCGCACCCCAGCCCAGCTAAAGGTAGAACGTCAAGACGAGAACGGTAAACCAAAGTTGCAGGATGTCACCCTTACCCCGGCGCTGGGTGCAAATGGGCAAGGCCAAACTGGAATTAAAGTGACTCCCACTCCGGCCATCAAAGCGGGGTTACAGCCGGGGGATGTCGTTTTGGCGATGAACGGTCACACGTTTACGCAATCAGTCCGCGAGTTACAGTTCTTTCAAGCCACGATTCGCGATAACGCGGCTGAACCCGTTCAAATGAAAGTGCAGCGCGGTGATGAACAGTTAAATTTGACCGTCACGCCTGTAGCCAATGCGGATGGAGAAGGCACGATCGGCGTTGGTCTTTCCCCCAATGGCAGCTTTGAACGTAAACCAGTGCGCGGTTTTGCGGCATTTGGCGTGGCGGCTGAAGAGTTTCAGAACATTGTGGTCGATACGATCGATGGGTTTGGTAAGCTCATTAGTCGCTTTAGCAAAGTAGCAGACCAGGTGGCTGGCCCCGTGGCGATCGTCGCCGTGGGTGCTAAGATTGCCCAATCAGACGCAGCTAGCCTATTCCAATTCGCGGCCCTGATTAGCATCAATCTGGCCATTATCAACATTTTGCCGCTGCCAGCCCTGGATGGTGGGCATCTGGCCTTCTTACTCATTGAAGGGCTGCGGGGCAAACCCCTCCCCAGCAAAATTCAAGATGGGGTCATGCAAACTGGCTTAATGCTGCTCCTGGGGTTAGGCATTTTCCTGATCATTCGAGACACCGCTAATTTGATTCCACAGTGACGACCCTCAAACCCAAAAAGCTTTCGCCCAAGCAGCGGGCATTGGAAATTTTGGCGCGAGTGAAAACGCTTTACCCAGATGCCAAATGCTCGCTTGACTTTGAAACACCCGTTCAATTGCTGGTAGCGACGATTCTTTCAGCCCAATGTACTGATGAACGGGTGAACAAAGTCACTCCCGAGCTGTTTCGGCGATTTCCAGATGCTGCGGCGATCGCAGCCGCCGATCCAACTGAACTGGAAAATTTGGTCAAATCCACCAACTTTTTCCGCAACAAAGCCAAAAACATCCAGGCTGCCTGCCGCTTAATTATGGAGCGCTACGGTGGCGAGGTGCCGCAAACGATGGAAGAACTGCTCACCCTGCCCGGAGTGGCCCGAAAAACCTCGAATGTGGTTCTGGCCAACGCCTTTGGCATCAATATGGGCGTCACCGTAGATACCCATGTGAAGCGTCTATGTTACCGACTAGGGTTAACGAAACACACTGATCCCGTCAAAGTGGAGCAGGATTTGATCAAACTGTTGCCCCGCCCGGATTGGGAAAACTGGTCAATTCGGCTAATTTATCACGGTCGAGCCGTATGCAATGCCCGTAAACCCGCTTGCGATCGCTGCGCTCTGGCTGACCTTTGTCCCTCGGCTGGCAAGACGCATTTATTGAACGAAGCCTCAGCATCAGAGAAAAAATTGGCGGCGGCACTCGCCGCTCGAACAGCAACCCCCGTCAAATAAAGCGCCAACCAACAGCAGGATTTAGCTTTTGCTGAGGGGCGATCGCCCTACACCGCCGCAATGCCTCTACTGATATAACTGGAATGCAGGTTCAGCCAAGTCACCTCCATATTATTGCCAGCCTTGCGCCTCCTGCCTTTGACCTTCTGCCCTGCGCGTCCCTCTGGTTAAGAGGTTTCTAATGAAAAAAAGCTGTAACTTCTGTACTCTAACTATTAGAATTCCTCTTACTTAAAGAAAGACGTGAAATCGCCGCTTCGAAATGAGAAGCGGCTGAGCCATAAGCGCAATCGACAACGCCCACGATCGTTATAGTGTGAGGCGTTAATTCTACCTGAGAACCTTAAAAAGACTTGCTTAAACTGAGTACAAACTAAATCAAAAAGTTCAACTTTAGAGTTGATTTTGTACACCTACTTACTTCAAACTGAACTAAACAGATGTAAGCTTTTTGTGAAGTCTTGAGAAAATAATCTACTCCTCCGATTAGTTTATTGAATCAATACTTTTCCCAATACCTATATTTTTGATTGGAGTTCTCCCAGAGTGGACTATCCACTGCTTTGGCCTGCCGTTTAATCAATCTCCGTTTTCGGAATCCTCTTATCTCTTAGGCTTGGCAAATGATCCCTCAAACTCAACTTCCGCTCGTTAGTTCTTACGCAAAACGGGTATCTGATCCATCTATCGGCTCAATCCGCAGCGGGGAAGAATCATCAGATACGCCCAAAGTTTCCTCCCTGCTAGCCGCCCTATGGGCAGAGAACTATATCAGTTCTTTGAGAACGCGCGATGAAGTAGAGCAACTGCGGAAAACCAGTAGTTTGACGGAAGCTGCCTCCAAAGCCGGACGCCTACGAACTGCAAGCTACCTCAAACACCGACTGCGGCTGGCAAGTGCCCAGGCATGGTCAGCCACAGAAACGTTACTGGCGGAAGAGGTTCATCGGCATGGGTTGACTTGTGACAGCATCAATCCCTGGCAAATTTCAGCGGATTCTCATCTTTTATTCGAGAAAGCATTGCAAGCCTATTCAGAGGGCATCACTCCTCGGCGCTTTTCAATTGTGGCAGGCAAAGATCTGGGACTAGTTCGCTGTAAATATACTGAAGAAGATCCGCGTGTGATTGGCTTTGTGAGTATGCAATTTCATTACACGGGGCAAATCTTACTGGAGTCTGTATCACAACCGGAGCGTCTACTGCTAGAACCCTATTTGAAGGTGATGGATGATCATCTTTACATGCCATTGCGTTCTGCCTATCAAGCGGCTGCAGCGTATGATTATGATTCTCCAGTGCTGGAAGCGGTTCGTAGCTTACTTCCGGTCAGTAGTCGCGTTGCAAAGGAGGTATATCAGAAGATTTGCCAGCAGTATCCTGGCTATCAATCTCACACAGGGTTACTGACATCTCAAAAAGTGAAACTTTCCAGCATTCGCGATGTGGAAATGTTTCAGGTGTATCTTTGTTTATGCGTGTTGGAAGACGATATGCGATCGGTGCAACACGAGCTATTTCCACTCTGTGTCATGTTGTACCCTCGGTTGCAGGTGCGTTGGACGCTAGTACAAGATTTACTCACGTTACTGGCGTGGGAAATGCATAGCCGCCTCCCCGATCGTCATGTCGCGGTTTTTCTGCCCTATCTGAAAGTCCTAATCGAAATGTTTGCGGTTGAACTCTTATAGTCACAGTACGGCAAGCTCTGTGCCACCAAGCCAAGTCTTTCATCTCAACAAAGTTTACTCAGATGTAGTCGGAGGGGATGTTAAGCTGGTATGATTATATATTGTGTCTTTAGAAATTAGAGCGTTGGGATGATTCATGGCTAAGAAGAGCATGGTTGAGCGCGAGAAGAATCGCGACAAATTAATTGCAAAGTATGCAGCCAAGCGGCAAGAACTCAAAGCAGCCTTTGCTGCCGCGACCACTCAGCAGGAAAAACTCGCAATTCACCGACAACTGCAACAGCTGCCTCGCAACAGTGCCCCTTCTCGTCACCGCAACCGTTGCTGGGTTACGGGTCGTCCTCGTGGCTACTACCGTGATTTCGGGCTATCTCGGCACCAATTGCGAGAAATGGCCCACGAAGGATTGCTGCCAGGCGTTGTGAAGTCTAGCTGGTAGTTGGCGATCGAAAATTTGCATGCATCGGTAGGGACGCTAGCTGCTAGTGTCCCCGTTTGATTATTTATTTTTTCCAAGGAAGTTTGGTGCCCATCTCGGTGAGGGCAGAGAAGCCCAGGTAAGCCGCTAAAATACCAACCCCTATTAAGAACGACACAATATCTTCCGGCATTTGTAAAAGTCTTTGTAAACGATGGTGCGACTTGATTCAATCTACCGTTAATCTGTGAAAGATGCTGATCGCACGTGTACAACAACCTCTGTTGATTCGGTATTTTGGTCTAACGGCATGAATTGTCCCTATTCGATCGTTACCCATGTCTCATCCTCGGATCCTTTGTCTCGGTGAAATTCTATTTGATTTGCTATCAGATCAGCCTGGTGTCCCCTATGAAGAGGTGACGGCTTGGACTCCTTACCCTGGTGGCGCACCCGCAAATGTGGCAACAGCCTTAGCAAAGCTGGGTACTCTTAGCGGATTTATTGGGTGTGTGGGCCAGGATGATGCGGGCAATCAATTGGTTCACTTGTTACACGACAGTGGCGTCAACATTCAAGGAGTCCAGCAACATCCCAACGCGCCAACGCGCGGGGTGTACGTGGTGCGATCGGCGACGGGCGATCGCGCCTTTGCCGGATTTGGGGCTTATCAAACAACTGAATTTGCTGATACTTATCTGGATGCAGACAAGCTTCCGGTACACCTGTTTGAGACGGCAGACTTTTTAGCCCTGGGAACGTTGGAGATGGCTTATCCAGCCAGCCGTGAGGCCACCCTACAGGCCCTATCCCTAGCAAATCAGCATTTCATTAAGGTTCTGCTTGACGTGAACTGGCGACCCGTTTTTTGGCTAAATCCAGATGAAGCACCGGGAATTATTCGATCGCTTATCCAACACACAGACTTCTTGAAACTTTCTGATGATGAGGCGGAATGGCTATTTGATACTGCTGATCCAGGGATCATCGCCCATCGGCTAGAAACCGTGGAAGGGGTCTTGGTGACAGCAGGTGAAAGAGGTTGTGCATATTGCATTAATGGCAATCAGGGGAAACTCCCTGCCTTTGAAATGCCTGTAGTCGATACGACAGGAGCTGGAGATAGTTTTGTCGCAGGATTTTTACATCAATTGTGTCAACAAGGTGTGAAGAATTTAACGAATGCCGCACAAGTGGAAGAAATTGTGCATTATGCCAGTGCCGTCGGAGCGTTAACGACAACGAAGGCAGGCGCGATCGCGGCCCAGCCCACGGCAGTTGAGGTAAACGAGTTCTTGCAAAGAATCGGACGTAGGACGTAGAGAAATTTTGCAGAACGGTCCTTTTATGGCACGTTCACCAAGCAAAACACTTACAGTAGAGCTATAGCGAGCCGATTCAATCAACCTATGGGTAAGGAAATCGAGCGGAAGTTTTTGGTCATCGGGGACGACTGGCGATCGCTAGGCCGCGGTTCAGCCTACTGTCAAGGATATCTAGCCTCCGAACCGCGACGCACAGTCCGAGTGCGAGTCGCTGACGAGAAAGGCTATCTAACGATTAAAGGGGCCACTCAGGGCATCAGTCGAGCTGAATTCGAATACGAAATACCGATTGAGGATGCCCAACACCTATTGGAACATTTCTGCGATCGTCCCTTCATCCAAAAAACGCGGTACAAAATCCCTTATGGTGGCTTGCTCTGGGAAGTGGATGAATTTGCGGCGGAAAATCAGGGATTGATTTTGGCGGAGGTGGAGTTGCAAGATTCTGCGCAGGCGATCGACCGACCTGTATGGATCGGGGCTGAAGTTTCTCACGATCCTCGATACTACAATTCCAACCTGGTTAAGCATCCCTTCTCACAATGGGGGCTTTGAACCCAATTTTCGGTTCACCTTCGCCGAATGCTTGCAGAATTTGTTATATTTAATAGCTGATTATGCTGGTGTAGCTCAGTTGGTAGAGCAGCTGATTTGTAATCAGCCGGTCGCAAGTTCGAGTCTTGTCACCAGCTTTCTTAAAACACAGGCGAAACAGCCGTGATACAAAGGGTCTCAGGGTTTGACGAAGGGCGAGCCTAGCTTCAGATACGGTGAGATAGGTAGCCGAAATCAAACTTAAGATGTGGTGCGGATATCTTGCCTGCACGGGCGGTCGAGACAACCACCCCACATTTTAGAAGGGTTTTCAGCCAGGTTTACTAATGATCGCGATCGCCGATTTGATTGCTTTCACAGCTAACTTCCTCATTGCAAAGCATTATGGTCAAAACGTAGTATGGAGGCTAGGCAGACCGCATTTCATGGCAAAGTCGATCGGAACAGCCAAAAGTATTTAGAAAGTAATTTCTTTCTACTAACAGGTATTTTATTGACGGGATTATTTGACTTTAATATGTTCACCGTTGGTTTAACTCGAATGTCCTGGCGCAGTTTGATGGGCGCTGCTTCGCCCCGAATCAACCTGTCACTCGCACCAACAACTTTCCCACAAAGCTTTACTCCTGCTCGATGTAAATGGAACCCTGCTCTTTGCCGTTGATCGTGATGGGTTTGTAGCGAACCCTTCCTTGAACAGTGACTTCTTCCCCTGTTTTGGGGGGTGGTTGTTTGGTGAGAATCCAGACCTTGCCTGTTGCGTCTTGCAATTCATAGACGGTGCCTTCTAGCAACGGCACGATCGCACCCACCGAGCCTTTGACATAAATCGTAGCGTTTGTTGCAGGGGAAGATTGCAAAGCGGAGACGGGAGTTATTGGGATAGAAACAGCCGGTTTACCAGGTTCAGTCGTAGCGCGACTGTTGCAACTCACCACAAACAATAGCCCCAGTAGCATCAGCCCCCAACCTCGACGGGGCGATCGCAATTTATCAAAAATGCCAGCCATCGCAGAATTAATTCCTTAATGAATCTGAGAAACTGCATAGACACCCTAGCGCAGTGTTAGCATAAATTGCCCAAATGCCTTTGCATACCTCATGTCTACTCCCACGGCCCAACTTTTGGATGGAAAAGCGCTGGCTCAACACATGCAAGCCGCATTGGCTGAACATATTCAAACGCTTCAGCCGCAAAAAGGGCGTCCGCCTGGGCTAGCGGTGTTGATGGTAGGAGATAACCCCGCCAGTGCGGCTTACGTTCGCAACAAAGAACGAGCCTGCACCACGGTGGGCATCGCCTCCTTCGGTCAACACTTTCCAACCGCAACAACTCAAGCAGAACTGGAACAGGTCATTGAGACCTTGAATCAAGACGATCGCGTGGATGGCATCCTGGTGCAATTGCCCCTGCCCGATCATCTGGACTCGATCGCGCTACTCAACAAGATTCACCCAGATAAAGATGCCGACGGGTTGCATCCAGTGAATTTAGGCCGGTTGGTGCGCGGTGAAGCCGGACTCCGCAGTTGTACCCCCGCAGGTGTGATGCGGTTGTTGCAAGCTTATCAGATTGAGACGAAAGGCAAACATGCCGTAGTGATTGGACGCAGTATTTTAGTCGGTAAACCGCAAGCATTGATGCTACTAGAAGTAGATGCCACAGTGACCATTGCCCATTCCAAAACGCCTGACTTAGGAGCGATCGCTCGCAGTGCTGATATTTTAGTGGCGGCAGTGGGTCGTCCTGGCATGATCACAGCAGACATGGTAAAACCAGGTGCAGTTGTAATCGACGTGGGAATTAACCGAGTCAGCCTCCCCAATGGAAAAGCTCGACTGGTTGGCGATGTGGATTTTGACCCAGTACAATCCATTGCAGGCCACATAACCCCCGTCCCTGGTGGAGTGGGACCACTAACGGTGGCGATGCTCTTACACAACACCGTTGAGGCTTACAGCCATTTTGGGCAGTAGGTGTTATCTCAAGGGATGTAACAGGCCCGCTATCTTGGTCTTGAAGCTAAAGGCTCAACCGATATCGATCGAATTCCGAATACCGGACACGCAACACCTTAGAATGATGAGGAATAGAAACCTATTCATTGGTCGAAAACGCATTTTGATAAACGCATTGGGAGGACTACCAGCATGGTGATGACGGACGACTCACGCACGTCACAGCAAGGATTTCAGTTTGATTTGGCAGCCTATCTCGCGGAACGTCAAACCAAAGTGGAAGCCGCCCTCGATCGCTCATTGCCAGTGGTCTATCCTGAAAAAATTTATGATGCCATGCGCTATTCCTTGTTAGCGGGTGGTAAGCGGTTGCGGCCAATCTTGTGTTTGGCCACCTGTGAATTAATCGGCGGCACAATCGACATGGCGATGCCCACCGCCTGCGCCCTGGAAATGATCCATACCATGTCTCTCATCCACGACGACCTCCCCGCAATGGATAATGATGACTATCGCCGCGGCAAACTCACAAATCACAAAGTTTTTGGTGAAGATGTGGCCATCTTAGCTGGCGACGGATTGCTAGCCTACGCCTTTGAACATGTCGCAATCGAGACGCAGAATGTGCCTGCCGATCGCCTGCTGAAAGTCGTTGCCATGTTAGGACGGGCAGTTGGAGCCGCAGGATTGGTCGGTGGGCAGGTGGTTGACCTGGAATGTGAAGGGAAAACAGACGTGTCGTTAGAAACCCTCAATTTCATCCACAATCACAAAACAGCCGCACTCCTCGAAGCCTCTGTTACATCCGGCGCAGTTCTCGCAGGCGCATCAGATGAGGAGTTGCAACGCCTACTTCGTTACGCTCAAAATATTGGCCTTGCATTTCAAATCGTGGATGATATCTTGGACATCACATCCACGCAGGAAGAATTAGGCAAAACGGCTGGAAAGGATCTCACCGCCCAAAAAGCAACCTATCCTAGCATTTGGGGCTTGGAGGAATCGCGTCACCAAGCTAAACGTCTGGTGAATGATGCCAAAGCCGAATTAACAACCTTTGGTATGTCGGCAACGCCTCTAATCGCGATCGCTGACTTCATCACCGCGCGTACCCACTAATGGACTGTTGACTGCTCCGCTCCTGATTCTGCCGACTCGATTTCACCCACCCTCACCCATCACAAACCCCATGCAGGACTTTGGCGACATTCTCCACAATCAGGTGCTACTGGTTGCCATTGCGGCGTGTCTCATCGCTCAAGTGCTCAAAGTGTTTGTCGAACTGGCGCGGCACGGCAAGTTGAATGTGCGATCGCTGGTCGAAACAGGCGGGATGCCCAGCGCTCACTCTGCCTTTGTGACGGCGTTAGCGATGGGGGTGGGGCAGGCATTAGGCTGGGCAAGTCCAGATTTTGCCGTAGCCGCTGTGTTTGCTGTGATCGTCATGTATGATGCCGCTGGGGTGCGTCAGGCAGCCGGAAAACAGGCACGGGTGCTGAACCAGATCATCGACGAATTTTTCCAGGGCGAACATCATTTCAACGAAGAACGCCTCAAAGAACTCCTGGGCCACACCCCCTTTCAAGTCATTGCAGGCTCTCTCCTCGGTGTTGCCATTTCCTGGGCGGCAGAACTGGCTTATTGAGAACAGGCTAGCCTTTAGGCCGCAACGCAACCTTTTTTAGTTCTGGCAAAGGTTCTTCAGTGATTTCGTAGACAGTCATCAATGATGCGGTGGCTTTATAGCCGTCGCCATGTGAAATGTGGCAGAGGCGCGTCAGAACACCTAACTAGAATCGGCAGTTCAGCCATTTGATATGTCCTAAGTGTTCTGACCATAGCTATAGTTCTGACTCAAAATTTGACTCAACAGATGCTGAGTTGTGACAGTGGGTTGTTCTGCTTGCATGATGGCTCGCACTACGGCAACTCGATCGGCTCCGGCAGCTACAACTTCCGGCACGTTCGTTAGGTCAACTCCCCCGATCGCAAACCAGGGAATTGTGGCATGTTTAGCGGCATAACGGACGTACTCCAGGCCAGCGGCGGCTCGTCCGGCTTTCGTTGGGGTTTCATAAACCGGGCCGACCCCTACATAATCTGCGCCCTCAGCGATCGCCTGCTGCAATTCATCGGGGTTTTTGGTGGAACGTCCAAGCAAGCGCTGCGAGCCAAGTAGCTGTCGCGCCAGCGGTAGTGGTAAATCTTGCTGCCCCAAATGAACCCCATCTGCACCCACAGCAAGAGCGATATCCACGCGATCGTTCACGATAAACAACGCACCATAGCGATGACACAATTCACAAAGCTGCCGAGCGATCGCCAATCTCACCTCATCGTCTGCCTCCTTGTCGCGATGCTGCACCAATGTCAAGCCGCCTTGGAGCGCCGCCCCCACAATAGTGACAATATTGTTTGAAGGGGATGTTACTAGATACAACTGGGCCGCTCGCAGCTTCTGATGCAGTTCGTAGCGCATCAGTTGGCTTTCCAGGGTATATACCCGATACCGCATCTGCTTACAAGCCGTTGCCATGTCCGTATGATGCACTTTGCCATACTCTTCCAGCACTCGCAACGCTTCCTGAACACGACACAAATTTGCTTGCAGCACCTGCTGAATACTCGATCGCTGCTCCTCGCCGGGGTGAGTTAGTTCCGTACCGGCATCTCCCGGCGTATCTCGTTCTGCCCGCAATTCAGGGGTGTGCCAGCGAGCTAATTCTTGCCGCAGGGCTTTGCATGCTTCCGTCAGTTCAGCATTATCTAACCCAAACCGACACCACTCTTCGATGATGCGTAGCCCTTCGCGCGCTCGATCTAAATTGGCATCCAAAATTCGATACAACGACGGTTGAACAAACCGATTTTGACTTTGCATCTTGCTGATTAAACGGATTCACGAGGTTTCTACTTCAGCATACCGATTGAATGCCACCTCGAAATTAATGCTTCATTTACAAGCAAATGGAGTACAACGGTTTTGTTTATTTCCATCATGAACGGCGAGCTTTCGGGACAGTCATGAGCGCAATGTTGCTTTTAGCCCGAATGCTTCGCCACTACCTTGCCCTCCACGCTACACCGATCTCAAGCAATGATTCAATCCACTGGTCACGGTTGTCTACCGCATGGAACCCGCTGGGTCATCCTGGCTTCTATCACTAGCTTGGCCGGATGGGGACACGCGATCGCGCTGGCTCAAACACCTGTTGTTCCCTCGTCTGCTCTAACAGGGAACACTCGGACCACTTCGATGCTGCACGTCAACCCGATTAGGGGCAATGATGCGACCGCAGACGGCAGTGATCGTGCCCCCTTCAAAACGATTACTCGAGCGTTAGAAGCGGCATCACCAAATACGGTTATTCAACTGGCACCCGGCACTTACAGCACTAGCACTGGCGAAACTTTTCCGATCGCTCTCAAGCCGCGCATCACGCTGCAAGGCAACCCAGAAACCCGAGGGCAACAAGTCGTGATTCGGGGGGGTGGCGCGTTTTTTAGCCCCAGTTCAGCTCAACAAAATATCACCATCTTGGGCGGCGCAAATCAAGCCAGCCTGGTTGGCGTGACTATCACAAACCCCAACCCAAACGGGTATGGCCTTCAAATTGAATCTAGCAGTCCAACGATCGCCAACAATACCTTCACGAACAACAACCGCGGTGGCATCGTTGTCGTAGGCAGCAGTACGTCCACCATTCGCAACAACTTCTTTTACCAGAACGGGGAAACTGGGATTCGGGTACAGGGGAGCGCCCAGCCTACAGTCCAGGAAAATATTGTGGAGCAGAATGGGGTCGGTGTTTTTGTTGATAGTACGGCGGCACCGCGGCTGCTCGATAATCGCATGACTCAAAACAAAACCGGGGTAGTTGTTCAGGGAGAGGCTAAACCCTACCTGCGCGGTAACTCGGTGGAAGGGAACGAGGAATTTGGTTTGCTGGCGATCGCCCTGGCGCAACCAGATTTGGGTTCATCGTCCGATGCAAATGCTAATTTTTTCCGTAACAATCGAAAACAAGATGTGGCATTGCAAAATACGTCCAGAGCCAACGCTACGCCACCCGTAAAGCCACAGCAAACGAACCAACCGTCCCCCTTGAAAACACCCTCCCCCGCCGCCGAAATCCAGGAGTCAGGGGAGATTGCTTCACCGCCGATACCCACCCAACCGGGAGTTGTTGTCGTACCGACCATCCTGACACCCGCTGTGCAACCTGTGCCGTCAGTTACGTTTGGCGATCGCATTCAAGCCAACCCACCACGCCTTGGTTCGCCCCCTCCTGCTAATCAGCCTCCATTACTTCCCCCCCCTGAGCCAAAATCCTCCCCTCAAAGCGCCAAACCCGTCACTCAAGCCATTCTCCAGACGCATGGAGCTGATTCAGGCATCACTTCCACCGCCTTCCCCAAACCATCCGCTTTATCCAATACGGCCCAAACGTCAGACACTCCCCGTCCAATGCAGGTGATTCGGTTAACGTCTCCGCCGGTTGATGATGGCACACTTCCTGCCGAGACGACTTTGACAACTATCACCATCGCTCCTAGGGCGAGAGCCTCAACTCCACCGCCAATTCCAATGGCTCAGCCAGCGTCATCTGTCACTGGTCAGCCTCCAGTGACGACCACCCGCCGCATTCCAATCCCCGTTCCGGTCAAACCAGCGATCGCAGAGGAGATTCCTGCGCCCCCTGCTGTCGCCCCTCGCCCTGCGGCGACTGTCCAATCGAGCGGAACGATTCGCATGCCAGTGCAACGGCAACAAGTCACATCTGAATTCCCGACTCCGCTTCAGCCGACCCCGACGACGCCTGCCACCTTAGTACTGCCACCACGGTTAAATCAACCCGTAAGCGCTCCCCTACCGTCTTCACCCACTGTTCCGTCCAGTCGCTCGATCGTTATTCCGGTCCCGCCCCCCGAAACAGACCGCCCTCGCCAAATTCCAGTAAAACCAGCAGCTTCTCCGCTCTCGCCCTTACCCTTGGCAAACAATCCTACGGCAAAGCCAGGAAACCTCCTTCCCGTTCCTGGACCGAATATCCCCGTGGGAAATATTGGAGACATGCCCAGCGTGTATTCTACCCGCGGCAACCAACAACCAATTCCGGGAGTGCCAATTACACCTGGGAATGCTGGATTCGTCGTTGTGAAGTATCGAGTCGTGGTGGTAGCAACCGATGATACCCAGCAAGAGCAAGTTCGATTGATCGTCCCAGATGCATTTCCGGTCGTTTACCGAGGGCAACGCGTGATGCAAGCCGGAGCATTTGGCGATCGAACAAAAGCGGATCAACTTGTAGCTTCCCTCAGTACTCAAGGGTTGCAAGCAATCATTGAACCAATGGATTAATATAACTATGGTCAGAACACTTTGGACATATCAAATGGCTGAATCGCCGATTCTGAGTAAGTGTGTTCTGACGCGCCCCGTTCGACTGAGGCTTCGACGATGAGCTCAGCCGAATCGCGCTCACGCTGAAGTTTGCCACGTTTCCCATGGGGACGGCTATATTCGTGCAAACAGACAAAGCACCCGGCAATAGTCTTTGATTCAAACAAGACACTCTGCTCGGATGCTTCACTGAGTAAAAAATCTAATTCTGAAAAGTGTCGTTACAGTTTCACTTCAATATCAACACCTGCAGGCAAATCCAATTTCATGAGCGCGTCGATCGTTTTTGAAGAGGGCTGATAGATATCAATAATGCGATGATGCGTCCGAGTTTCGAAGTGTTCTCGAGAATCTTTATCGACGTGGGGTGAGCGCAACACACAATAAATACGGCGACGAGTTGGAAGCGGAATCGGCCCGATCGCAGTGGCATTGGTCCGATTTGCGGTATCAACAATCTTTTCACAGGATGTATCGAGGAGGCGGCGATCGAAGGCTTTGAGGCGAATGCGAATCTTCTGTTGCTGAATAGTTGCCATTTGAATTACCAGTTAAGTTGTCAAGGTTCTGAATTTGCTGTTGTGGATGGCAGACCTGCCACAACTCAGGAAGGCGAAAACCTGTTCGTGTTGAACGAGGATTCGTTAAAGCTATCAGCAATCAGCCAAGATGATTACTGATAGCTTCAATGTTCTAAACCAGGAGTTACTTCAGGATCTTGGCAACAACACCTGCACCAACCGTCCGACCACCTTCACGAATTGCAAAGCGCATTCCTTGCTCAATTGCAACCGGGTAGATCAGGTCTACAGTCATTTTGATGCGATCCCCAGGCATAACCATTTCAGCTTCACCGCCATCATCACTGGTGAAGTTACTGATAGTACCTGTTACATCGGTTGTTCGGACATAGAACTGGGGCTTGTAGCCTGGGAAAAAGGGGGTATGCCGACCGCCCTCTTCCTTCTTCAGAATGTAAACCTCAGACTCAAAGGTGGTGTGAGGTTTAATGGATCCAGGCTTTGCCAGCACCATGCCACGCTCGATTTCAGCTTTCTGAATACCACGCAGCAGAATCCCAGCGTTATCCCCAGCCAAGCCTTCTTCCAGGCTCTTCTTGAACATTTCAATTCCGGTGACGACAAGCTTGCGGCTGGGCTTAATGCCAACTAGCTCAACTTCATCACTCACTTTGACCTTACCCCGTTCAATCCGGCCCGTTGCCACCGTACCCCGACCTGTAATCGAGAATACGTCTTCAACTGCCATCAAGAAGGGCTTATCAACTTCCCGCTCTGGGGTGGGGATGTAGTCATCCACAGAGTCCATCAGCTCATAAATCTTGTCAACCCACTCGTTATCACCCCGCTGAGTTTTGGGGTTAGCGGTCATAGTTTCTAGCGCTTGCAACGCCGAACCAGCCGTGATGGGAATCTCATCACCAGGAAACTCATAGGAATCTAGAAGTTCACGAACTTCCAGTTCTACTAGCTCCAGCAATTCTTCGTCATCCACCATGTCCTTCTTGTTCAAGAACACTACTAGGCGAGGTACACCAACCTGGCGAGCCAATAGGATATGCTCACGGGTTTGGGGCATGGGGCCATCTGCTGCAGACACAACCAGGATGGCACCGTCCATTTGAGCAGCACCCGTAATCATGTTCTTCACGTAGTCAGCGTGCCCTGGACAATCTACGTGAGCGTAGTGGCGGTTTTCGGTTTCATACTCAACGTGAGCCGTATTAATCGTAATACCACGAGCTTTCTCCTCGGGCGCAGCATCGATTTCATCGTACTTCTTCGCCTGAGCTTGACCATTTGCCGCCAGCGTCATGGTGATTGCAGCCGTCAGTGTGGTCTTACCATGGTCAACGTGACCGATCGTTCCGATATTAACGTGGGGTTTAGTCCGTTCAAACTTTGCGCGTGCCATTGCTCTATGCGTTCCTTTTCCTGATTATGCGTTCCCTTTACTCTTTGCGATGATCGCCTCAGCCTCATTTCGGGGGACTTCGTCGTAGTTGCTAAACTCCATCGAGAACACTCCCCGTCCTTGAGTCTTTGTTCGGATATCTGTAGCATATCCAAACATGTTTGCCAATGGAACTTTTGCAGTTACTTTGGCAATTCCATTGGTATTACCTTGACCTTCAATTTGCCCCCTACGAGAGTTTAAATCCCCGATCACATTACCAACAAAATCGTCAGGTACCTCAACTTCCACTTGCATCATCGGCTCCAATAAAACAGGAGATGCCTTCATCACAGCCTCTTTGATTGCCATTGAGCCAGCAATCTTAAAGGCCATTTCTGAAGAGTCAACCTCGTGGTAAGACCCATCAACGAGGGTCGCTTTAAGGTCAATCACTGGATAACCAGCGATGATGCCGGATTCACAAGCCTCTTTCATCCCTTGTTCTGCAGGTGAGACATATTCCTTGGGAACTGAACCACCCACAATTTTAGAAACAAATTCGAAGCCACTGCCAGGTTCACCTGGTTCCAGCTCGATCACAACGTGACCATACTGACCTTTACCACCACTTTGCCGGACAAACCGCCCCTCAGCTCGAGTCGATTTACGAATCGTCTCACGATAAGCCACTTGAGGGGCACCAACGTTTGCCTCGACCTTAAACTCTCGCTTCATCCGGTCAACTAGAATGTCAAGATGAAGCTCACCCATTCCCGAAATAACCGTCTGGTTGGTTTCTTGATCCACGCTGACACGGAAGGTTGGATCTTCCTCCGCCAGAGACTGAAGCGCCTTGGAGAGCTTCTCCATGTCCTGCTTCGTCTTTGGTTCAACCGCGACTGAGATAACGGGTTCTGGAATGAACAGCGATTCTAAAATCACAGGTGCCTGGTCGTCACAGAGAGTATCACCTGTAAACGTATCTTTTAACCCCAAGGCTGCACCCAAATCACCAGCCCGCAACTCGTCAACCTCGATCCGATCGTCTGCCTTCAACACAATCAATCGAGAGATTCGCTCCTTCTTGTTCTTGGCTGCATTCAGAACATAGCTCCCCTTCTGTAGCACACCTGAATAGACGCGAACGAATGTTAAGCGACCGTAGGGATCAGCCATGATCTTGAAAGCTAGCGCCGCTAGTGGCTGCTCATCATCGGCAAATCGCTCAATCGTATCACCTTGAGGAGTTGTTCCCTGAATGGGGGGAACTTCAGTCGGAGCAGGCAAGTAATCAATGACCGCATCTAGGAGGAGTTGAACCCCCTTGTTCTTAAAGGCGGAGCCACACAGCATTGGAACGATCGTACCTTCGAGGGTACCTTTGCGGAGAGCCAGCTTGATTTCAGACTCGGTCAGATCCTCGCCCTCAAGATATTTCTCCGTTAAAGCATCATCTGTCTCAGCAACAGACTCCAACAACTTCATACGGTACTCCTCGGATAATTCAGCCATATCCGCCGGAATCTCAGTTTCCTGAATATCAGTTCCCAGGTCGTTTGCGTAGATGTATGCTCGCATCCGAACTAGATCAACGATACCGCGCAGGTTATCCTCACTACCGATCGGCAACTGAATCGGAACCGCGTTGGTGCGGAGGCGATCGCGCACCTGTTCATACACCTTAAAGAAATTCGCCCCAGTTCTATCCATCTTATTGACAAAGACAATCCGAGGCACTCTGTACCGATCCGCTTGCCGCCAAACCGTCTCCGTCTGAGGTTGAACCCCTCCAACCGAGCAAAGGACAGTGATCACACCATCCAACACTCGCATGGAACGCTCCACTTCGATCGTGAAATCGACGTGACCTGGAGTATCAATAATATTGATCTTATGCTCAAGCTCACTAGGCATCGGCTGAGTAGGATTTGACGGATCGCGCCGAGTCCAAGCGGTACTGATTGCCGCCGCCGTGATTGTGATGCCGCGTTCCCGCTCCTGATCCATCCAATCAGTTACGGCAGTACCCTCATGAACTTCGCCCATCTTATGGACAACGCCAGAGTAAAACAAAATTCTCTCAGTTGTCGTGGTTTTGCCTGCATCAATGTGAGCAGCAATTCCAATATTCCGAACCCGTTCGAGCGGAATGGTGCGTGGCACAACTACCTCCTTAGCCTCTGTCGCAGATCGACGCGACACCCCATTAAGATTTTATACTTTTTTAACCGTGAAAGGTGAAGGTTGTGCTTAGTAGCGATAATGTGCAAACGCTTTGTTCGCTTCAGCCATTCGATGCGTTTCTTCCCTTTTACGAATCGCGCTTCCAGTCTGGTTCGCTGCATCCATCAACTCGTTGGCGAGCTTACTGGCCATTGTCTTACCAGAACGTTGGCGAGCATATTGAATCAACCACCGCAAAGCCAAAGCAGTTCCTCGGTCAGAGCGAACTTCCACAGGAACCTGATAAGTTGCACCACCAACCCGACGAGCCTTAACTTCTACGAGTGGGGTTGCGTTCTTAACTGCTTGTTCAAATACGCCGATGGGATCAGAGCCAGTACGTTGCTCGATCGTCTTGAAAGCATCATAAATGATTCGCGAGGCGAGGGATTTTTTACCACTTCGCATGATACGTCGCGACATCATTGTGACGAGGCGAGAGTTATAGACCGAGTCTGGCGGAATCGGACGCTTTTGAATAACAGTACGGCGAGACATAAGTTAACCCTTAAACAAGAAGAAGCTTTGGAGGACAACAAATCAAACACAGGTCAGATAAAAACAGCCGCGCAACAACCAGCGTAGCTTGAGAATTTTGGACTTAGAAGTTTGGCGATAGACAAACCAAACGGCAAACCGAGCTAAACAAGCCGCAAACATCTGTGGCTCTAACCTTTCGGACGTTTCGCTCCATACTTAGAACGACCTTGCTTACGATCTTTGACACCCGCAGTGTCTAATGTGCCACGGATGATGTGATAGCGAACACCCGGCAAGTCTTTTACCCGACCGCCACGAATCATCACAACGGAGTGTTCTTGTAGGTTGTGACCAATACCTGGAATGTATGCTGTAACTTCAAAACCAGACGTCAATCGAACCCTAGCGACCTTACGTAGAGCGGAGTTGGGCTTTTTAGGTGTAGTTGTGTAGACCCTAGTACAAACGCCACGACGCTGCGGACAACTTTTCAGTGCCGGGGACTTCGTTTTCTTGATGATGCTTTGGCGTTCGCTGCGGATTAATTGCTGAATTGTTGGCATGTTTAATTATGTGCGACGGTCTTCCGATTCGACATTTTCCAAATTATCACAATACCAACTAAGTCTGCACGATGTCAATCAGTTCATCCGGCAAAATCAGCTTTTGGTCGGCCAACTGAGAAGGAGTTACCGCAACTACAAACCTGAATCGTGTTGGGGTTGTAGAAACGAAACCCGCCGCCCATCATGTCTTCCGAGTAATCGATCGCCAATCCTTCCAGGTACGGTAAGTCTGCTGCGTTGACGACTAATTCCAAGTCATCTGCCAAAGGAATCACCCGATCGCTCGCTTGCGTCATTTTGTCAAACTGCATCACATAGGATCGGTCTAAACAGCCTTTACGCGCTGTAGATAAGCGAAAGCGAAGGTCTGCGTCAGCCTGCTTTTGGCCTAAACGCAAAACTTCTTGTAAAGCTGACGGGCTAAGCTGAATCATCGCGGCGCACCGTGAAATCTTACTTGTTGCAAGTTTTGCATAAATTAAGCCACCAGTCACAGAATTAACTCCGAGATTGATGGCTTAACAGGTTGAACAAGTTGAGCAAATTCAACTGAATCCTGAGTAGTGGTACGAATTACACAGCGCGCGAATAGTCGTCCTGGAATCGAATGATGTCATCCTCCCCCAAATACTCGCCATTCTGAACCTCGATCAACACAAGTGGGATGACTCCGGGGTTTTCTAAACGGTGACGGGTACACTGGGGCACATAAGTGGATTGGTTAGCGTGCAGAATATTTTCGTCATCCCCACAGACAACGCGAGCAGTCCCAGAAACAACAATCCAGTGTTCACTCCGATGATGATGCATCTGCAAACTTAAGCGATGGCCCGGCTTCACCTCAATCCGCTTGATTTTGTACCCACGACCTTCTTCCAGAATTGTGAATGCTCCCCAAGGGCGTAACTCCGTTGAAGCAACGTTTTGGAGGGCTGGGTTTGCGACGGTAATGGTAGAAATTTGTTGAACTTCTTGCGATGAGGCCACGGATCCTTCTCCTTATTCAAAACAGAGCTATCTAAACATTAATCACTGAAAGGAAAGTTCTACTGATAGTGCTGCCCGAAGCAAACATAACAAACTTCGTTGAACCAAAGTCATCAAAGCCTAGTGACTTAACACAATTCACACACAGTGAGAGTTTTTGATGAATCAGTTCTAATGACGGCTCGATTGGGGAACAGCACTAAGTAAGGCGAGGTCACGGATCGCCTAGAATCGAGATGCCGAGGCCGTTATGAACTCGAGCGGCGGTTCTTGGAGAGCGATCGAGGAGTCGACCCCCTAGATACAAGGTCGTTGAACTACCTCCATCCAAATTGAGGGCGTGAACGGCTCCCATCTGTCGTAGCAGTTGCGCCATGTCTGAAAGGGTAAGGCTGTTGCCATCTACACGAGTATGAGCAGTAACAAGGAGGAGCGTCCCGTCGAGGCGCTGAGCGATCGCACTCCGGGGGGCAGATTCCACCACAAAAGCGTTGCTAAAGCCTTCTGCTCTGGCATCGAGAACTATCTGCTGATTTTGGATGAGCAATGGCCCAGCGCCAAGGATTTGGGGATAGCGCTGAAAATCAGCTGGATTCGTACTGCTTTCAAGTTGAAGGGTAAGGCCGGGGGCTAGCGTTGCTGCGGCTGAGCGGTTCGATCGCAGCACCAAAATATATCCGGTTGGCGGGATTTGAACCGCTGCCGAACCAGCCTTCTCAATAGTTTGCTGCCCTGCAACCTGGTTGTTTTGGACAAAAACAATAATTTCACCATCCGTTAAGGTGGTGTAGGTAGCTCCCCAACCTGAAGTATAGCGGGCGATCCCAGCCTGGATATAACCACTGTTGAGATGAGTGATGGGAAATCTTTGCCCGGTTGAGGTGATGAGGGTTTCTTGCAGCGATAATCGGCCAAAAGCAACATTTCCGGCATTGTCCCAGGCGATCGCGCCCCGATTCAAAATTGGTCCAGACAACCAATTGCCATTGAGGCGTATTGCTCCCAGGGGTAACTGACGATTGCGGTTGAAAAAGCCACCATTAATTGCGCCAGCAACTTGAGCCTGATTGGCAGTTTGGAATAAGGGAGCCGTGCCTGTCATGCGGTTGAGGTTGGGCAGAATCGGCTGTAAAACAAGATTGGGGCGATTGGGTGCGACTTCCAGCCACACGGTAGGAATCCGCATGTTGGTCACATCGACTATTTGTTGACGCCAACGGAGTCCAGGTGCCCACACGATATTTTGCTCAATTAGCGCATCGGGACGAAGATCAACCACAATGCGGTTGGGGGCTGATAAACTCCAAACCCGAGTCGCCGCCTTCGCGGATAAACTGAACCGTAACCGAGTTTGGTTGGCCACTGGTTCAATGTTGACGGCAGCCAGAAAGCGCCCGGGAACAGACTTAAACTGGCGAATTAAGTCGGGATTTATTTGAGCATCCAGACTAATTTGGAGGTCTTGAGCAAAACTTGTTTGCCAGGGAATGGGTTGATCCAGTTCGATGACGACGCGATCGCCCCAAGGCTGTTGACTTTGCCGAATGCCGATGACACGCGCTGGCGGCGTGACAATCTGTAATGTGGAACCCGCGATCGCCACTTGCCATCGGAACTGGCGAGCCAACGTGGTGATGTCGAGGTAGCGCAACGTCGAAGTTGAGCGAGCGGCCAAATTCAGCGTTTGATGAGCCGGGGTGAACCATTGCACCGGTTGCAGAGTTGATGACTCAGTGTTGAGGAGCTGTAAGCCCAAATGGTTGAGCAAAGCTGTCTCATCGACAGCAACACTGAACTGACTGGGAGTTTGCCACTGCTGCCAAGCTGCCGCAACAGCGCGACCGTTTATAGTAATTTGATTACCTTGCGCTAATTTTTGTTGGGCGACGAGGGGTGCGCCAGGTTTTGCCATTGTTGGGAGGGGCAGCAGGGCGATCGCACCACCGAAAACTCCGACAGCGGAGAATACAGAAACTAGATAACCAAAATCACTCATTGTCAAGATTCATCACTTTCTATTAGGATCTTTAACTCAAGGTTACGAGGGGACTACATAAAACAGCTGCGACCTGTATCTGAATTCGACGATTCACCCGTTCGGAAGTTTCTGGGCGAAGTTACTGCTGCACTCTTTCAAATCGAACTTCTCGATATTGTGAAGAGGTTCCCCTGTTCTTAACGGTTCATTACTTTTATATTGTCTTTAAGATCTGTTTCTAACGTCCTGTCCTCATAGCCATTGGGTTCTGAACCGGGGTTCGTAGAAACGACTGCTTAGATTTTCTTGATCCATAAGTTTTTGCATAAAACTGTATTCGCTCGACCGTACTAGCAAGTAAAGCACCTCATCTAATGGATAAACCGACTCTGAATCAGGACAGTAAGCAATTCAATATCCCCACCCCAGCCATTGGGTATGCGGGGCAGCCATGGTTAGTCGAAGAGCGAGACGCTTGTGGGGTAGGGTTTATTGTCGATCGCTTAGGACGGGCCAGCCACGATCTCGTTGAAAAATCCCTGGCGGCTGCGACCTGTTTAGAACACCGGGGCGGCTGTAGCGCTGATTACGACTCTGGGGACGGGGCTGGCTTGATGACTGCTATTCCTTGGGAATTATTTAGCCCATGGTTCCAGGCTCAAGGACTCCCGCAGCCTAACACCGAAGCCATCGCAGTAGGGATGGTCTTTCTGCCACAGGATGAGGCCCTAGCAACGAGCGCTCGGCAATTGCTTGAGCAGGTTGCGCAACAAGAAGGGGTTCAGCCTCTAGGGTGGCGCGGTGTGCCTGTGAATCCCGCCTGTTTGGGTGTGCAAGCACGGGAAAACCAACCCAAAATTGAGCAAATCTTCGTCCAATCTGAGCAGCGGGGAGAAGCACTGGAGCGCCAGCTTTATCTGATTCGGAAGCGCGTGATGCAGTTGGCAGTAGCTGAGGCCACGAAGCAAAACAGTCCTTCTGCTTTTGAGAATTTTTACCTGTGTTCTTTTTCAAATCGCATGATCGTCTACAAAGGCATGGTGCGATCGGAAGTACTGGGGCGCTTTTACCAGGATTTGCGGCAGCCAGAGTATAAAAGTGCTTTTGCGGTTTACCACCGTCGCTTCAGCACTAATACAATGCCCAAGTGGCCTCTTGCCCAACCAATGCGATTGTTAGGACATAACGGCGAGATTAACACGCTGCTGGGTAACATCAATTGGATGATGGCAAAACAGACCGAACTGGCCCACCCCTGCTGGGGCGATCGCCTCCCTGATTTGCTGCCAACAGTGCGAACCGAGAACAGTGATTCGGCCAACTTGGACAACGTTTTTGAACTCCTGGTCCGGTCTGGGCGTAGCCCTCAAGAAGCCTTGATGATCATGGTGCCAGAAGCATATCAAAACCAGCCCGACCTAGCGGATCACCCTGAAATCATCGACTTTTACGAATACTACAGTGGGCTTCAGGAACCCTGGGATGGGCCAGCCTTACTCGTCTTCTGTGATGGCAATGTTGTCGGCGCGACGCTCGATCGCAATGGTCTACGCCCAGCCAGATTTGTGGTGACTCATGATGGTTACATCGTCGTGGCATCAGAAGCAGGAGTTGTCGATATTCCCGAAGCCAATATCGTGGAAAAAGGGCGACTTGGCCCCGGTCAAATGGTTGCCTTCAACTTACAAACCCATGAACTGCTGAAAAACTGGGACATTAAACAACACGTTGCGAGTGCAAAACCTTTTGGCACTTGGCTGCAACAACATCGGCATGAGTTGCACTCCCAACCCACGGATGAAGCGCCTATCTTCACATCAGCCGAACTGCTCCAACAACAAATGGCCTTCGGCTATACCGCAGAAGACCTGGAATTAACGATTCAGGAAATGGCGGCCCAGGGCAAGGAACCCACCTTTTGTATGGGTGATGATATTCCGCTGGCGGTGCTATCTGAAAAGCCCCACTTGCTCTACGACTATTTCAAACAGCGCTTTGCCCAGGTGACAAATCCCGCGATCGACCCGTATCGGGAACGCTTGGTCATGTCCCTGGCCATGCAGATTGGAAGACGCGGCAACTTGTTGGAAGACAAACCGGAATCTGCTCGTTTGATTAAATTAAACTCTCCCGTTCTCAATGATGGAGAACTGGCGCAAATTCGTCACTCTGAGTTTGAAACCGCCGATCTTTCGACTTTGTTTGAGATTGCCCTTGGCCCCAATGGCTTACAAAAGGCCGTGAGTGAACTGTGTCAAAAGGCGGCAGCAGCCGTGCGAAATGGCAAAGAAATTTTGATTCTGAGCGATCGCATCGCGGCTGATGGTCGCCCAACCACACTTATTGCCGATTTCAGCTATATCCCGCCGATGCTGGCTGTGGGTGCAGTCCATCATCATCTAATTCGCCAGGGCTTGCGCATGAAAGCATCGCTTGTGGTAGATACGGCTCAATGCTGGAGTACCCACCACTTTGCCTGCTTGATTGGCTATGGAGCCAGCGCCGTCTGTCCCTATCTGGCCCTGGAAACCGTTAGACAGTGGTGGCTCGATCCCAAGACCCAAAGCTTTATGGAGCGGGGTAAACTGAAAGCCATTACGCTGGCAGCGGCAGAAGTCAACTTTCGCAAGGCGATCGAAGATGGGTTGCTCAAAATTTTGTCTAAAATGGGCATCTCGTTGCTATCCAGTTATCACGGTGCCCAAATTTTTGAGGCTATCGGGATTGGGGGCGATCTTCTGCATCTCGGTTTTGCTGGCACAGCGTCTCGTTTAGGTGGCTTAAGTATTTCCGAACTGGCCCATGAAGTGCTGTCGATTCATCGCCGCGCCTTCCCAGAACTGACGCTGAAAAAGTTGGAGAATTTTGGTTTCGTTAACTATCGTCCCGGTGGCGAGTACCACATCAATAGCCCAGAGATGGCGAAATACTTGCACAAAGCCGTTGAAGCCAAATCTTACGACCACTACGACCTTTACAAGCGCCATCTAGGCAATCGACCCTTGACGGCCTTACGCGATTTGCTTGATTTCAAGAGCGATCGGCCCTCGATTTCCCTGGATGAAGTAGAGCCTGCAACTGAGATTGTGCAGCGATTCTGCACCGGGGGCATGTCGCTGGGGGCGCTATCCCGTGAAGCCCATGAAACGCTGGCGATCGCCATGAACCGCATCGGTGGCAAATCTAACTCGGGTGAAGGGGGGGAAGATCCCATTCGGTTCCGCCCCTTGGATGATGTCAACGCAACAGGGCAATCGGCTACATTCCCCCATTTGAAAGGCTTGAAAAACGGGGATTCTGTGAGTTCGGCCATTAAGCAGATCGCATCGGGACGATTTGGCGTTACGCCAGAATACTTGATGAATGCGAAACAGCTTGAAATTAAGCTGGCGCAGGGAGCGAAGCCCGGAGAAGGAGGGCAACTGCCTGGCAATAAAGTGAGTCCTTACATTGCCATGCTGCGCCGCTCTAAGCCTGGGGTGACGCTAATTTCCCCCCCGCCGCATCATGATATTTACTCGATCGAGGATCTGGCCCAACTCATCTTTGATCTACACCAGATCAACCCCACAGCACAGGTATCGGTGAAATTAGTGGCCGAAGTTGGGATTGGAACGATCGCGGCTGGAGTGGCCAAAGCCAACGCCGATATTATTCAAATTTCGGGGCATGAAGGGGGCACGGGCGCGTCTCCCCTCAGTTCCATCAAGCACGCCGGAAGTCCTTGGGAATTGGGGTTAACTGAAGTCCATCGGGTGCTGATGCAGAATCAACTCCGCGATCGGGTCATTCTCCGGGTAGATGGGGGTCTACGTACGGGTTGGGATGTGATGATGGCGGCATTGATGGGCGGGGAAGAGTACGGCTTCGGCTCGATCGCGATGATTGCCGAGGGCTGCATCATGGCGCGAATTTGCCATACCAACAATTGTCCGGTGGGAGTGGCAAGCCAAAAAGAAGAACTGCGAAAACGCTTTACTGGCATTCCCGATCATGTCGTTAACTTCTTCTTATTTGTGGCGGAGGAGGTGCGATCGTTGCTGGCACGGTTGGGCTACAAGTCACTCAGAGACATCATTGGGCGGGCAGATTTGCTGAAAATGCGCGATGACGCACCACTGGCAAAAACTCGATCCTTGAATTTGGATTGCCTGACGAAATTACCTGATACTCGTGCAGAGCGTGCCTGGTTAAGCCATGAACCAGTGCATAGCAATGGGCTAGTGCTGGATGATGAGCTGTTGGCTGCTCCCGATATTCAAGCGGCGATCGCGCAACAAGGCACTGTGACTAAGACCATGAACGTTGTCAATACTGATCGAACAGTAGGTGCCCGTTTAGCAGGGGCGATCGCGCGGCAGCATGGCAATAGTGGCTTCAGTGGCCAAGTTACGCTAAACCTTCATGGCGCAGTCGGGCAAAGTTTTGGAGCCTTTAATCTTCCAGGCATGATTCTGAAGTTGCAAGGTGAAGCCAACGACTACGTAGGGAAGGGAATGCATGGCGGCGAGATTATCATCACACCTCCGGCAGCAGCAACCTACAACCCGGCTGACAATGTGATTATCGGCAATACCTGCTTGTATGGCGCGACGGGTGGCACCTTGTATGCGTTGGGTCAGGCTGGAGAGCGGTTTGGGGTGCGCAACTCCTACGCCAAGGCCGTGATTGAGGGAGCAGGCGATCACTGCTGCGAATATATGACGGGTGGGGTCATCGTGGTGCTGGGTCGAACGGGACGCAATGTGGGCGCTGGCATGACAGGTGGACTTGCCTACTTCCTAGATGAAGATGGCACGTTTTTGTCGAAGGTCAATCCAGAAATTGTGAAACCCCAGCGGATTATCTCTCCGGTGGGTGAACAGCAGTTGCAGGATTTGATTCAAGCCTATGTCGATCGCACGGGTAGCCCCAAAGGTCAGCACATTCTGGCTCATTGGGCAGAATTCCTACCGCAGTTCTGGCAAGTCGTGCCGCCATCGGAGAAAGACTCCCCTGAAGTAAATCCGGAAGTGTCGGTAGACAAATTACTCACCCCAGCTTAAGCGTTTGCTGGTTCAAATCGGACAAAGAGGGAATTGCCAAGTCAATACTAGGTAGGCGTTCCAACTCGCTGTCGCCATATTACTCATGGCGACAGCTATTAGGTGTGCAAATTACTTTGTAACGGTACTCGTCAGTCCGGGCAGTTCAGATTGCGAACCAAAGTGTCGATCGAGGGCTTGCTTCAGTTTGGCGCGGAGGAGTCGTTGCGTATTGAGATGTTTTCCGGGTTTTACTCGTGTCGTGGTGCGAATGATTAAATTATCAGCCCCTAACGTTTCTAACCCATCAACTTGAGTGGGTTCAATCACATCGACACATTCAGTCTGAAACTGTTGCCCAATTTGGTCAATCAACGCATATATTGCGTCTAAGGGCACATCTGCCGGAACTGGAACATCCACTTTGGCATAGGTGTACTGTTTGGAGTAATTGACGATCGAGCCAATGTCGCCATTGCGAATAATCTGCAACTGCCCATCGGGATGACGAATATGTGTGGTGCGCAACTCGATCGCTTCCACTGTGCCTTCTACCATCCGTTCTTCTTCCTTACCGGCCTCAATGTAATCGCCCACCAGGTAATAGTTTTCAAACAGGATGAAGAACCCACAAACGACATCATTGATCAAATTTTGCGCCCCAAACCCGATCGCGATTCCCACAATTCCCGCTCCGGCCAGAATTGGCCCTGGATCGAGGCCAATTAAGTTCAAGATGTAAACCGCAGCCGCAAAGTAAATTGCATATTTCAAGATGCTTTTAAACAGGGGAATGATGGTGAGACGCCGTTGATGCTGTAATTCCGTGAGATTGTCTGTTTTTAGCACCAGGTCTTCCAGCAAAATATTGACAAATTCAATCACAACGCCGCACAAGAAATAAATCCCAATCATTTGCACAACCTCATCGGCATATGCAGCCAACCAGGAAATCGGTTCAATTTCCCGCACAATAATGTGGGCAATAATGACGTAGAGGACGTATTCCAGAGTCTTTTTCAAGGCAGGCACGAGATGGCGAAATCGCTCGTAGTACCGCAAGCTATTGTCGGCACTCGCAATTCGCAAACTCAACGCATCGAGCGTGTCAACTAGCACCGACGTGACTTTGACGACGAGTTGGCCGATCGAGATAGCCAGGTAAGCTTTTAGGGCAATGGCTAAATACTCAGGAATCATGGCGGGTAGTCGCAGAAAGCTCGCACACAGGATCAACGCTAATAACCAGATGCTGGTGGTCAAAATGCGCTTCAAGGCTGCGAAGGCTTTGCGAATACTTTCATCGTTGGCAACGATCTGATCAGAGTGTTGAGCATAGTGACATAACCAATCCAACGATCGCCGCAGGTAGGGCAGGCTCAGTTTCACCAGCAAGAGCAAACTAAGGCATTTCACCAGGGCGATCGCCAGACTCAACCAAAACTCTTGCGGAATCCGCTGTAACCAATCGCGATAAAACTCCAGTATCGGTTTTCCCTGATAAATCAAAATCCCGTTCAAGCCACCAATGAGTAGACATAGCCCCAGGCAAAGTGTTGTTAGAACAGACCGCAGGGTGCGCTGGACAGTGTTTAAATTGCTGGAGTATTGCTGCAACCGAGTTCTGCTGAGGGTCTTGAACCCAAGGCCAAGCAGCAAGTTGCTAATCAGAAATCCAAGAATTAACACTCCAATTGCAGCGATCGTAATGATGATGTCCATATTGGAAAATAAGAGGTCAATCGGGAATTGAGAGGTCACTTAAGGGAAACTGTACTACTACAGAGCCGTGATCAAATTACATTCACAACAGCCTACCAATTTCTTTACTTAAAAAATGTTTGTTGTGAGGGTAGAGACGTTACATGCACGTTTTTACCAAGAATGAACGACCTCTACTTGCGAGAGAATAACAAACTGGATGGGTGCGGTATGGTGTTGGGTAGAATCTCCCTGCCATCAGAGGTTAGCTCATGAATGCACCCCAGCCAAATCCTCAACCAATCCCACCCTTCAATGAAACAAACAACACTATGCCAGAGATCGGCGGCGGTTTGTCTGTGATTCAGTATTGGGCAGAGCATACTTTAGCGCCAGAAGGCCCCAAGCTGTGGCAAACGTTGTTACATAAAAGTGCTTGCCTGTCGTGTTCCTGGGGGACGGGCGGCCAAAAGGGCGGGTTCACCAACGAGGATGGGGAAAAACTCCAGCGCTGTATGAAAAGCGTGGAATCCATTTCGGCAGAAATCAAGCCAGGGATTCCGATGCAGTTTTTTGAGCAGCAAACCATCGAGCAGTTACAACAATTGACTTCAATGGCCGCCGATCGGTTGGGGCGGTTGAGTTTTCCCATGGTGCTACGAGCCGGTCAATCTCATTATGAACGGATCGCCTGGGATGAGATTTACCAAATTGCTGAAACCGCATTCCGGCGATCGCCTGAGCGCGTGGCCTCCTACAGTTCCGGGCGGGCATCCAATGAAGCCGCGTATGTATTGCAGTTGCTGATGCGATCGCTGGGTTCCAATAATCTGGCAGACTGTTCGGATCTGTGTCATGCACCGTCCACTACAGCGTTAAGTCAAATGTTTGGCACCCGCACCTCGATCGTGAGCCTGGAGAATTTGCAAAAAGCCGATTGCGTTGTACTGACGGGCGGCAACCCTGCCTACAACCAACCCCGCTTTATGAATGAGTTGATTAAGCTGCGCGATCGGGGTGGCAGGGTGATTGTGATCAATCCCGTCATGGAAATTGGCCTGGTCAAATTTGGCTCTCCCGCTTTTCCTGTTAAGTCGTTGATTCCAGGGTCTGAGATTGCGTCACTTTACCTGCAACCCATTCCCGGTAGCGATACCGCCTTATTTGTGGGGATTCAGAAAGCGTTGCTGGAACAGAACTTTGTCCAGTTTGACTTTTTGCAAGCCCATACCGAAGGATGGGAAGCCGTCGTGGCACAGGCTCGATCGACCACCTGGGAGACCATTACAGCAACGTGTGGCGTTTCGCAAAGGGAAATCGAAGCAGCCGCCACCATCATCGGCACGTCAAATGGGGTGGTGTTTGGGTGGGGCATGGGCATCACGCAACAGAGCAACAGTGTGGATAATGTCTTTGCGATCGCCAACACCGCGTTGCTCTCCGGTCAGGTGGGGAAAGCCGGGGCAGGCGTGATGCCAATCCGGGGCCATTCCAATGTGCAGGGGTTTGGCTCGATGGGGGTGACGGTGAAGCTGAAGCAAGAAATTCAGCAAGCTCTAGAAAAACTCCTCGATCGCCCCCTCAGTAAAGTGCAGGGCTATCATACGCGCGATTTGATTGAGGCGGCTGAGGCGGGGAAAGTAGACACGTTGATTTGTGTGGGTGGTAATTTGTATGGCGCAAATCCCGATTCAACCCAAGCGAAACGTGCACTTGGCCAGATCGACACGATTATCTACTTTGCGACCAAACCCAATTTAGGCCATTTTCATGGGTTAGCCAAACAAACCACGATCGTGATTCCTGTTCTGAATCGGTTTGAGCAACCCTATCAAGTCACAACTGAGTCTGGCAATAATTTTGTGCGACTGAGTGATGCCGGTCAAACGCATTTGAAAAACGCCGATCTGACAACAGAAGTGGCCTTTCTCACGGAATTGGCTCACCGCTTGCATGGAGATACGCCCGTGAACTGGCGGCAGCTCCAAAATCCCAAGTACATTCGCCAACTGATTGCCCAAACCATTCCTGGCTACGAAAAGATCGGGACGATCGATGAAACGCAGGAGGAATTCACGATCGGTGGGCGGATTATCACCGAACCCAAGTTTCCCACGCCTTCCGGGAAAGCCGCCATGTTTGCCACGCCCTTACCAGCCCTCAGCTTGCCATCCCCACAAGAATTAGGTGCCCCCGCAGCAACTCCTGGTGTCGTTGTAGCCTTGATCACGGCCCGCAGTTACTCGCAACACAACACCGTCGTTTACAAGCTTGGTGACAAGTATCGCGGCATGCCCCACCGCAATTGCATTCTGATGAATCGGCTGGATGCGGCTAGTGTTGGCCTTGAAGCCCATCAACGAGTGACCGTGCAAGCGAATGCTGGCAAGTTGGAGGATGTGGAGGTCATTCTTGGTCCCGTCCGGCAGGGAGCCGCTTTGATGTTTTATCCAGAGGTCAATGCAATCTTTAAAGCCCGCACTGAAACGCGATCGGGGACTCCCGCCTTCAAACGAGTGCCCGCTGTTGTTTATGCCAGCAGCGTTACTTGAGTTGGGGCGATCGCGTGTGCCAATCAGTCGCTTGCTCGTAGGCGTAAGCCACCTGGAAGATTTGATCCTCCCGCAGCACGTTGCCGATAATTTGTAGGCCGATCGGCAACCCCTCGCGGCTGAACCCGCAGGGAACGCTCATGGCCGGCAGTCCAGCCAAATTCACGGGAATTGTCATCAAGTCAACCAGATACATGCTGAGTGGGTCAGCGGACTTGTCGCCAGCTTTAAATGCCGTAGAGGGAGCAGTTGGGCAGACTAAAACATCCACTTTGCCAAAAGCGGCCTCAAAATCCTGTTTAATCAGGGTGCGAACTTTTTGGGCTTTCAGGTAATAAGCATCGTAGTAGCCCGCCGATAAGGTGTAGGTGCCAATCATAATGCGGCGTTTGACTTCTGAACCAAACCCTTCAGCGCGGGTGCGGGTATACATTTCCATCAAATTTTCGGCAGCCTCCACCCGTTTGCCATACTTCACACCGTCATACCGCGCCAGGTTTGCCGAGGCTTCGGAAGGGGCAATGATGTAGTAAGCAGCAATGCCATAACGGAAGCGCGGACAGGAAATTTCTTGAATCTCTGCGCCCAATTCTTTCAGTTGCTGGATCGCTTGCTGCACCGTTTTTTCCACCTCTGGATCAAGCCCTTCCCCAAAGGTTTCGGTAATCACGCCGACTTTCTTGCCTTTCAGGCTGGGCGTTAAGTAACGGGTGTAATCGGGAATGTCTACGTTCAGACTGGTGGAATCCAGCGGATCGTGACCCGCGATCGCCCCCAACAAAATAGCGCTATCTTCCACCGATCGAGCAAAGGGGCCAATTTGATCCAGCGATGACGCAAACGCCACCAGGCCATAGCGAGAAACCAGGCCATAAGTGGGTTTTAAGCCCACAATGCCGCAAAATGAAGCGGGTTGACGAATAGAACCGCCCGTATCGGAACCGAGGGAAACCACACATTCGGCAGCGGCTACGGCGGCGGCTGATCCCCCTGACGACCCACCCGGCACCCGCGACGGATCCCAGGGGTTGGTGGTGAGCTGGAAGGCAGAAGTTTCCGTCGAGCCGCCCATCGCAAACTCATCGAGATTAGTTTTGCCGACGATCGTTGCGCCCGCATCCAGGAGTTTTTGCGCCACGGTGGCAGCATAGGGCGGCACAAAGTTTTCCAGAATCCGCGAGGCACAAGTGGTGGGAATACCCTGAGTGCAGATGTTGTCTTTCACGCCGATCGGAATACCTGCGAGCAGTCCAATCTCTTCTCCAGCGGCAATTTTGGCATCCACTTGAGCCGCTTGCTGCAAGGCATAATCAGCGGTGATGTGCAAAAAACTATGCAGTTTGGATTCCACTGTTTGAATGCGATCGAGTGTGTCTTGCGCAATTTCCACTGCCGATCGCTCTTTTTTCACTAACTGGTTGTGCAACTCCCGGATGAATGCCATGCCATACCTCAGACTCTAACGCTTCATTAGTTTAGCGTCATCAGATCTGTTCTGGATCAATGCCCATTGCCCGTAGGCGTTCGGCTAAGGCGTGCGATCGCTGCCGTTCTTGCTCCAGTTGCTGGGCCGTTTGCTCTAGTTGTTGGGCCGTTTGCTCCAGTTGGTGGGCCGTTTGCTCAGCGCGGTCGGCAATTTCAACGTAACTGAGAAAAGGGGTGCCATCGGGGCGATAGATTTGCAATTCGGCACCAGCACAATCAAATCGGATTTGCAAGCGCGGACTCGTCCAATTAGCGATCGGGTCAATCACATCCAGCCCCTCCTTGCCCCGCAACCAGCCACTCAAGTCGTCACTATCGGGATCGTACAGATAGTATTCCTCGACGCCATAGCGGTTGTAAAAAACCTGCTTTTTGTTCATCTCGGTCAGGGTGTTGCCAGGAGAAAGAATTTCGAACACCACTTGAGGCGGCGTGTTTGCCTCCTCCCACTGTTTATATGAACCACGATCGCCCTTCGGTCTGCCTAATGCCACCAAAACATCTGGGGCGCAGCAAATCGTATTACTCCCTTCCACGGGGTACCACAACAAATCTCCAGCCACGAACACATTCGGATCGTTGGCAAACAACCACTCCAGATTTTGCTGAATTACAACAATCCAGCGAAATTGCTTGGTGTTGTCTGCCATTGGCTGACCATCCCTATCGGGGTAGATGACGGTGGGTTGGGGGGAAGGTTGTAGCTGAGGAGTCATCGTCACAACCGCAAAGAGAAATTGGTGTGACTAACGTAACACGAAAGCGGAGGGGTTTGCCGCGCTAGCGTAGCTGAATGATTGCGTTGTCGTTGGAGTCGGAATATCTAGTTTACAGCTTGGGAGGACGGGCTATTCTAGGTTTATGATGCAGCGATCGCCCTCTCCTTCTCCGCAACGATTACGCACGATACCCATGCAGTGGGTGTTGCTGGCCGCTTTTATCTTTCCACTCGCCTGTATTACGGCAGCCGTGGGGTTGATCTCCTATCGGGATGGACAGGATGTGGTTGAGGATTTCACCAAATTACTCGTCAGCCGCACGAGCGATCGCATTCAGCAGCAGTTGCTCCATTACATGGAAAATGCACGGGCAATTAATCAAATTAATGTTGATGCGATTGAGTCTGGACACATTAGTTTGACTGATCCCAACCAATTGACCCGCCATTTCTGGCAGCAGCGATCGCTATTTGACCGCGTTTGTGGAGCAGCAATTTATGCGGGAACGCCCGATGGCGAGTTTGTGGGTTTGGGGTTGCAACGCGGCAAAGAATGGCGCATTGGTCGATCGGGGCAATCGACCAGGGGCAACTTTTTCAGCTATTCAGTCAACAAAGGCAGATTGGATCGCTTAAAGGAACGGCGAGAACCGTTTGATCCCCGTGGCCGCCCGTGGTATCAAGCCGCAAAACGAGCAGGGCGACCCATTTGGAGTCCGGTCTACCCTGATTTCAGCCAGCAAACTGCCAAAATTGCGTTGACTCAACCCATTTACAATCGTGCGGGCGAATTGCAGGGCGTGGTTGGGGTTGATTGCTTGTTATCGGCAGTTAGTCGCTATCTCAACAAGCTCAAAGTTGGGACATCGGGCGAAACCTTTATTGTGGAACGATCGGGTCAGTTAATTGCTTCTTCTTCCGGCAAACTCCCATTTAATGAGCAACAAACTCGGATTACGGCGATTCAAAGTGAAGAACTGTTGGTGCGAGCGACGGCTCAAGAGATGCAGCAGCGATTTGGGCAACCAGACGCGCTCGATCGCATCAGGCAATTCACTTTCAACTTCAACAATAAGCATTACTGGGTGCAAGTTACACCGCTCAAGAGTTCTTATGGCTTGAACTGGTTGATTGTGGTTGTGACGCCGCTCTCCGAATTCATGGAGCAGGTTCACCAAAATACCCGCGTGACCTTCCTGCTGAGTGCAGGGGCACTGTTGGGCGCGATCGCGCTCAGCATCTTCCTTTCCCGCCGCTTAACCTTACCAATTCGACGGCTCAGTTTGGCCACCCAGGGAATTGCTCATGGTCATCTAGATCAACAGGTTCCGCTGACCGGATTTAGTGAATTGAGTGGCCTAGCCAATGCCTTTAACCGCATGGTTATGCAACTGCGTGAGTCATTCGTCACATTAGAGCAAACGAATGCCGAGTTGGAACAACGGGTGGAAGATCGCACAGCGGCATTGCGCCAGTCAGAAGAGCGTTTTTCCAGAGCCTTTCAAGCTTCACCCAACCCGATGGCGATCGTGAATTTGAGTAGCCAAAAGTTTATTGCTGTCAATGCTAGTTTCTTAGAGTTAACGGGTTATTCGCAAGCTGAGATTATCGATCACAGTGCGATCGACTTGAATTTGTGGAGTAGTTGGAATGATCAATTAACGCTGGTTGAACTACTTCAAGACCAAGGCAGTATCCGCAATCTGGAGTTGAACTATCGGCATAAAAATGGTGAGATTGGAACTGTTCTGGTTTCCACCGAAATCACTGAATTAGATAAAAGACAATGTGCGATTTATGTTTGTACCAACATTAGCGATCGTAAGCGCATTGAAACAGCCCTACAAAACAGCAAACGCCAACTAAATCGACAAAATGCAGCGCTAATTAACCTCACGCACCACAAAACCCTCAGTCAGGGGAATTGGCAACTTGCAGTTGCCGAAATCACAAAAGTTGCAGCTCAAACCCTTGAAGTTGAACGAGCGAGCGTATGGCTATTTGACCTAGAAAAAATGAAGCTTGTTTGTGCCGATTTATTTAATTTGGAAACCAATGCGCATTCAACAGGGACTGAATTACTCGCAACCGACTATCCCATTTATTTTCAAGCGTTAGAAACCGAGCAAATTATTGCCGCCGATCATGCCTGCACCGATGCGCGTACCGCTGAATTTACAACACCTTATTTACAACCGTTACGCATTGCAGCCATGCTGGATGCCCCCATTCGGTTAGGGGGAGAAACGATCGGAGTGCTGTGCATGGAACGCTTGGGGAACCCCTATCAATGGACACTGGAAGAACAAGGCTTTGCCCGTTCTCTAGCCGATTTGACAGCTCTGGCGATTGAAGCGCATCAACGTCAACAGGCTGAAACGGCATTGCGGCAAAGTAAAGAAGCCTTACGCCTGATTATGGAAGGCACGGCATCGGAAACAGGGAGTAAGTTCTTTCAATCCTGTGTCCGGCATCTTGCCCAAGCCTTACAAGTGCAGTATGCGATCGTCACTGAGTTGGTAGTAGAATCTCCAGGTTTCGCCCACGTCCTCTCTTTTTGGGCTGGCTCAGATTGGGATCAACTAGTTCCTTACCGCATTACCAACATGCCCTGTGAACAGGTTTATCGAGGGGCAATTTGCCACTATCCGCAGTCAGTTCAAACGGTTTTTCCAACCGAGAGCTGGATTACAGAAAAAGGGATTGTGAGTTATCTGGGTATCCCACTGCAAAGCAAGGCTGGCGAGATCTTAGGGCATTTGGCCGTAATGGACATTGTGCCAATGGAAATCGATCGAGAGCGAGAATTGATTCTCAAAATCTTTGCCGCCCGCACTGCCGCAGAACTAGAGCGAAAACAAGCAGAGACTGCCCTGCAAACCAGTGAAGCTCAATATCGAGATTTAGTACAAACTGCAAATAGCATTATTTTGCGATGGGATGCCGAGGGATATATTCGATTCATTAATGACTACGGTAAGAAGTTTTTTGGTTATCAAGCAGAAGAACTTGTGGGTCAGCACGTACTAGATACGATCGTACCCAAAACTGAAAGTTCAGGACGAGATCTGCAAAGGTTAATCCAAGATATTTGTTTCAATCCTGAAGATTATTTAGCAAATGAGAACGAAAATATTTGCAGAAATGGTGAACGAGTCTGGTTATCTTGGAGTAACAAACCAATTTTAAATGAAGCAGGCAAGTTGGAAGAAATACTTTCAGTTGCTACTGATATTACTCAACTTAAACAAATTGAAGAAGCTTTACGGGTTAGCGAGATTAAGTTTCGCAGCATTGTCGAAAATGCTAACGATATTATTTATATTTTATCGCCATCAGGAATTTTCACTTACGTTTCATCGATTTGGCAAGAGCTATTAGGACATAAACCAGACGTAATTCTCGGCAGCCACTTCTCAGCATTTATTCATCAAACTGATTTACTTCATTATGTCGAACAGTTTCATCAACTCATTACAAAGAAGGGAAGAATCACTGGGTTGGAATATCGAATTCAACATCAACATGGAGAATGGCGTTGGCAGACTTCTAATCTAGCCACTGTTTGCGATCAGGCTGGAATTGTGCAGTACTGCGTTGGCATTAGTCGAGATATCACCGATCGCAAAGCCGCCGAAGCAGAATTACAAGCGGCGAAAGAAGCTGCTGAAGTCGCCAATCGAGCTAAAAGCGACTTTTTAGCCAACATGAGTCATGAACTTCGAACTCCACTCAACGGCATCTTAGGGTATACCCAAATTCTCAAGCGCAATCAATCCTTACCCAGCAACACTCGCCAGGAACTAGACATCATCTACCAATGCGGTGAACACCTATTACTGTTAATTAATGATGTCCTCGATTTATCAAAAATTGAAGCTCGCAGATTAGAACTGCGCCTGAGTGACTTTCAATTTTCAAGCTTTCTGGAAGCGATCGCCAATCTTTTCCGGCTTCGCGCGCAACAAAAAGGGATTACGTTCCTCTACGAACCATTAACTCCGTTGCCACAAGCCATTAATGCGGATGAGCAGCGGTTACGCCAAGTGTTGATTAATCTCTTGAGTAATGCCATCAAATTCACAGACCAAGGTGGGGTGGCGTTTAAGGTGGGAATTGTAGAGGCAGCAGATAGCAGGCAGCAGGCAGCAGGAGAAGAGCATCATCCACCCGATGGGGAAGGTGCGGGCCAGCAACCGGTTACAATTCGGTTTCAGGTTGAAGATACAGGCATAGGAATTTCAGCTGACCATCTAGAGGAAATTTTTCTACCGTTTCAACAAGTGGGCGATCGCCAACGCATGATTGAAGGTACGGGGTTGGGATTGGCGATTAGTCGCAAATTAGTCAATCTGATGGGGGGCGAGTTGCAGGTGCAAAGCACCCCTGGACAAGGCAGTACGTTCTGGTTTGAACTGCATTTAACGGAAGCTCCCAGTTGGCAGGAATGGAACCGCGCCAAGCCACCGGAGATTGTTGGCTATCGGGGCGATCGACGGAAAGTGCTAATTGTTGACGAACGCGCCGAGAATCGGGCCGTTCTGATCAGCTTTCTAGCGCCTTTAGGGTTTGAGGTAGCTGAAGCCAATGACGGTGAAGCGGCTATAGTTCAGGCGATTCAATTTCAACCTGATGTCATCTTTATGGATCTGGTGATGCCGGTCATGGACGGATTTGAGGCAACTCGGCAACTACGACGACTGCCCAACTTCCAAAACACAATCATCGTTGCAGCATCAGCAAGTGCATTTGAGCATGATCAACAAACTAGCTTAAATGTAGGTTGCAATGCGTTTCTATCAAAACCAATTCGCTACTCTCATTTATTGTCGATACTGCAATCTCACTTGAACTTAGAGTGGGAGTATGATGCGACTTTTAATTCAAGTTCGGGCACCAACTTTTCTGATACCAACTCACAAGCTGCCACGACAGCAACTCCAACTTCTGGTATTTTCCCAGTTCAAGTGCTAGATGAATTACTCCACTATGCCAAAATGGGCGCAACGATCGACATTCAAAATCGAGTCGCGCAGTTAGAAGACACTGAACCACAACTTGCCCCCATGCTGGCTCAAATCAAACAACTGGCTAGTGCCTTTCAGGTGCGCCAACTGCAAGAATACCTGGAGCAGTTAAAACTCAACTCATAACACCCAATGAGGACAGCAGAGATAGAGTGTCTCCTTCGTTAGATAAGGAACTGGGGACAATTCAATAGAAGATGACGTAGGTTGGATAGAGGCACGAAACCTAGCACCCGCATGGGTTACACTATCGTCAACCATCCTACAAAAAAGCGCCTGCCTACTTAGAGATCAAACTTCTCGTTTTGGACAGCAACTCTTCAAAGTCAATGGGTTTAAGAATATAGTCCACAGCCAAGTCCATATAACCATTTAGATTAAGAAGATCGGGATAACCTGTGACAAACAAAATTGGAATGGCACGATGATTTTGCGCAATCCAACGAGCCACTTCATACCCATCCAAATCTGGCATCATGAGATCAAGTAAAATCAGGTTGGGTGAATGTTGCTCGATTTTAGCGATCGCGGTGTACCCCTCGGCTGCCGTTTCTACCACATAACCTTCGCCTTCAAGGAGGGCTTGTAGGAGATCCCGATTATCTGCAACATCATCCACAACCAGAACTCTTGGTGTAGAGGGTTGTGGAGACTCAGAACCAATCATAGTAATGCGCTCAACCTTTATTTCAATTATGAGGATTTTGAGCCACCCATCACTCAACCGTAGGTGAGGAATCAGCGCATTTCCTTCTTGGAAGATTCAAGTTCTCCCATAGTTGCAGTCACCACTGAACGCCTCTGCCATGTTATGCCTGACAAAAGCGAGTCAGAACGTCTACCCAGCATTGGCTTTTCAGCTTCCTCCATGTCCTAAGCGTTCTGACCAAAGCTATAAATCAGTTGCAATTTTTGTGGGATGGGCCTCGTTCGACTGAGGTCTCGACAGAGAGACTCGATCGAACTGCTCACGAACGTCTTGCCCGTCCGGGCGGGTAACACACCCCACAGGTTATTTAATCCATCATCCTAATTGCTTGGGTTGGAAATGGCGCAATCGCAAAGCATTTGTGACCACGGAGACTGAGCTAAATGCCATGGCGGCTCCAGCAATAATCGGATTAAGTAGCCAGCCCAAAATCGGATAAAGCACACCCGCAGCGATCGGAATCCCAGCGACGTTATAAATGAACGCAAAGAAAAGATTTTGCTGGATGTTGCGCATGGTGGCCCGACTTAGTTGAATTGCCGTGACAATGCCCTGCAAATCACCAGAGATTAAAGTGATGTCACTGGCTGAGATTGCCACATCTGTCCCTGTCCCGATCGCAATTCCCACATCTGCTTGAGCCAGCGCTGGCGCATCATTAATGCCATCGCCAACCATGGCCACGAGCCGAGGCTTCACCGTAGAAAAGCGAGACCGAGCAGGAAACATCCAACGCCAAATCGTTGCCTTTGTAACTTTCCGGCGCTCAAAGGCGTGATCTGCTTGCTGCAATTCTGCAATCGCTGCGGCTTTCTGGTCGGGGCGAACGTCTGCAATCACATGCTTGATGCCAACTTCGTGCGCAATTACGTTTGCCGTCCGCTGACTATCTCCAGTCAGCATCACCACTTCCAAGCCCATCTTCTGTAAGGTGCGAATTGCGTGAACCGAAGAAGGCTTTACCGCATCAGCGATGCCCATGAGGCCCTCCACCGTGCCATCAACAGCAATCCAAATTACGGTTTTGCTCAATGATTCCAGCCGTTCCCATGCTATTTGTAAATCGCTCGTGTCAATCCCCAATTCTTGCATCCACCGTCGTGTGCCAATTTGGACGAAGTGACCCTCCCCCTGTGAAAAAGCAACTGAAGATGCCGGTGCTGGTGCCACCACATAACCCTGCACCCCGCTACCCGCGATCGCGGCAAAGTCATTCACCTGAAGGAGAATTTCGCGTTGCGCTGTAGCCAGTGCGGAAGTGGCATGAGCGTCCACCAGTTGCGATCGAGCATATTGCACAACCGCCTCTGCGAGGGGATGTTCTGAGTTGACCTCGACAGCGGCAGCCAAGCGTAATAACTGAAGTTCATTTGCGTTTGCGGTGCCATTGACTGTGATGAAATCGGTTACAGTCGGCTGCCCTTGGGTAATTGTGCCAGTTTTGTCCAGGACGATCGTGTCTAGTTTGTGCGCAAGTTCCAAACTTTCGGCCCCTTTCACCAAAATGCCATTCTCGGCTCCTTTTCCCGTGCCAACCATGATTGAAGTCGGTGTGGCCAAACCCAGCGCACAGGGGCAGGCAATAATCAACACTCCCACTGTGGTAATCAGCGCCATCGTTATGTTACCAGTCAGGTTGAACCAAAGGATAAAGGTGAGAAGCGCGATCGCAATCACTACCGGGACAAACCAAGCGGTCACGCGATCGGCCAGACGCTGAATCGGCGCTTTCGATCCCTGTGCTTGCTGCACCAGTTTCACAATCTGGGCCAAGAACGTATCTTTGCCAATCCGGGTCGCTCGAAATTGAAAGCTACCAGTCTTGTTTAACGTCGCTCCAATTACTTCGTCGCCGACTTGCTTTTGAACAGGCAGACTCTCGCCTGTCACCATCGATTCGTCAACTGTCGAGCTGCCGCCGACAACCTCACCATCCACTGGAATCTTTTCACCGGGGCGAACTAGAATCACGTCGTCCACCTCAACTTCCGCGATCGGAACATCGACTGCTTGCCCCGCCCGAATTACCCGCGCCGTCCTAGCCTGTAACCCAATTAATTTGCGGATGGCTTCCGAGGTTTGGCCTTTCGCCCGATCTTCTAATAACCGGCCCAGCAAGAGTAACGCAATAATGACTGCTGCCGCTTCGAAGTACACATCGGGGCGCAATCCTTGAGCCACAAACCACTGCGGGAAGAAGGTTGGGAATAAGGAATACAGAAAAGCGCTGCCAGTTCCGATCGCCACCAATGTATCCATCGTGGCCGTGCGTCGTTGCAACGCCTTCCAGGCATTAACAAAAAATCCACGCCCACCCCAAAATAAAATTGGGGTAGTCAACAGCAGTTGAAACCAGGCATCGTGCATCCACATCGGAATAAACGGAATTGGGAACCCAGTCATGGCTGGAAGGGAGCCGATCACCAATATTCCACTGATACCGCCGCAGACCCAAACTTTTCGGCTTAATCGGCGCTGCTCAGACTCCCGTTCTCGCCGTTCAGCCTCAGCCTCAGGGGCCAACACATCATCTTGCATCGGCAAAGCCGCATATCCCGCTGCGTCAACGGCATGCTGAATCGTGGCCACCTTCGTTTTTGTCGGGTTGTAGGTGACTGTTGCTTGCTCTGCTCCAAAGTTGACACCACATGCCTCGACTCCAGGCACAGAACGAATCGCAGTTTCAATGTTGTGGGCACAGGAGGCACAACTCATGCCACGCAGTTTGAGAGTGACTGTCTCCATAAGCTCAAAATCTAAACTGACTCTACGGTATAACCTGCGTCTGTAATGGCTTGGGTTACTGCGGGTACAGACGCTTGTGTATGAACCTCAACCAATTTGGTTTTGGTGTCTGCCTGCACAGTTGCAGCCGGGTCGATCGCCTGGATCGCTTTGGCGATCGCGTCGCTACAAGCCGAACAGGCCATATTGGGAACTTTTAGTTGCAGAGGCATAGATTAAAACCTGAATCACACTTACAGCAATGTTCAGCCGAGTGCCACATCACGAAAGTCCATGTCTTCAGGGAAAGCAGGAAATTTGTGGGGAATACACACATGAAAATTGCTGTGATTCCATCTTGAAGCTTCCAGAGGACTGGAGAGTCAAGGGGAACTTCATCCTTCTTCAAAGGTTTTAGAAGAAGCCTGTGACGAGGATTGAACTTGTAATCTCGCTGGATGTAGACGCTGGAGACATTGCTCCATCCAGCGGGTTGGGTCAAAGGCTGAGAGCTTTGAGCAGAACGGCTAAAAAACTAATCAGTCCAATCAGCAGCAGGGCAACGCCAACGCGTTCGGCAGATGCGGAACCGTTATAGGTATAGTGATCGCTCTGAATTTGCCGGAGGATGCGCTTATGATCCTTGAGTGCCATCGACATAGCATAGATGCCAACACTGATAAATGCCAGCCCAATTCCGTTCGAGAAATGGTGAGAATTAATACCTTTGCCAATGCGAGTGTTTTCGATGGTTCTCACAATGGTCGGAATCCCAAAGCCAAAGCCGATCAACGACAGGGAGGTGCGAATCCATGCCATTAAGGTGCGATCGGCGGCGGCGCGGGTGCGTTCTTTTGCCAGTTCATTATTCAGGTTATGGGGCAGTTTTTCTGGGGGATCAGGCGGTTGCATGATTGGGGATCGTGTTTTATGTAATGTCTTTTGCCGATTCAGCTTGATAGGGTTCTGCTTCTTTGGTTTCCTGCTCCAGTTCTTTTGATAAGAAGTAGTTGAGGAAGGTGCGGATGACCGCGATCGCCCCTAATCGGATTAAAGCATCTGTCGTTGGAGCTACGGTGGTATTTACAATATCTGCACCCAGTTGAAATTCTAGTGCCAGGGAGAGCCAGCGACCAAAATTCAGGCGAATACGTCCGAGAGAGTTGGGGGAGGCTCGCGATCGGCGATTTTGTTTCACAATCACATGAGCAGTAGTCAGCAGCCCTAAAAAGACACAGAACAGTGAAATCCATTCCAGGAAGACTCTCAGTGCTCCTGCCCAGACAACAATGCTGTGTTCTAAGTGTTCCAATTCAATGCTCCTTCATAAGGTATGAGTCATTCGTCATGGGGGTTGCCAGTTTCAATGAAATGTCTCTGGAAAAGGTCAGATTTCAAACTCGGAATTTAGCTTGTCATTTCATGCTAGTTTGCGAGGGTATTTGCAAGGGGCTTATTTCCCCACAGCCTTTCTCACGCGCACTTCTTGTTGAGGGATGGAAATCTTGATGCCAGCATCTTGGAAAGCTTGATTGAGGCGTAAGCGAAACTCACGAGTGACATTAAATTGTTGCCCTGGTTGGGTTTGTACTCGAATTTTTAGGATGATGCCATTTAAGTCAAACTGCTCGACACCTAAGATATCGGGTTCGTTGACGAATTGTGTGCCCCAAACACGGTCAGATTGCATTCCTTGAAAGACCGATTGCAGCACAGCTAATGCTTGCTTGACATCTGTTTCGTAATCTACCAATACGGTGAAGTCCATGCGCGACCACTCTTTAGAACGGTTGAAAACGCTGGTGATTTCGCCATTGCGGAGTGAAATCAAATCACCGGCAGAACTACGAATATGTGTCATGGACAAACTCATGTCTTCAACGACTCCAGTCATCTCTTTAACTGCCACCAAATCACCGATCGCGAAAGCATCCTGAGCCAATAGCATCCATCCCGCGAGGATATCTTTAATGGCAGACTGGAAAGCTAGAGATGCAGCCAGCCCAAACACTCCAATCTCCGTGAATAAGGTCAATCCGGTTGAAAGCGAAAGAGAGGCATATACCAGAATCAGTCCTAAAACGACTATAAAAATGGTTGAGACTTGTTTCCAGATGGGTGAAAGCGTCAGTACTCGCTGGTGACGACGGTTCATTTGAGTCGGTAATAATTGCAAGTCTGCATGCACCCAGCGAGCCAACCCACGATCGATAAGCAGATGGGTCACGATAATTGCGATCGCAGTCAAGAGTCCAATCAGCAACACAGCGATGGGTTGACGAAAGAGGATCATACCTGCCCCGCGTGTTTGCGGAAAGCGTTGCAAGATCCAGGACAGACCAAAGCCCCCAACCATGACCAGCAATAGTTGCACAATGCGTTTTTGCCAGGTTTTGCGATCAATGAGTCGTTTGAGTCCAAATAGTTGTTGGTCAGAAATCGATGCACCAGGGTTGAGTTTATCTTCTCTTAATTGCAGTTTAGAAAACTGGTCTTGTTGCGTCCGATAATCTTGCCGCAATTGGCGTCGCACTGCATGCAGTTGGCGTTCTATCCAAATCAAAATGGTGATGATGAGAGCCACGATCGCGCCTCCGATGACAGCGGACTGTGCCTGCGATCGCAGGTTAGCCGGTTGGCGTTCCGCAACGGCTTTCACCAACCCTTTTTGGATCTTACGGGCATAGTCTTCAGCCAGTTCTGCTTCGGTTAATCCGTAAATCTCCGCATCCAGACTAGTCACAGTCAGAATTGGTTTTGTTGGGATGCCATTGACAATGACTTGCACGGCAGGTTGCTTATTCAGTTGTGTGGTCACAACCTGTACCGATTCAGATGGGATTCTATTTTCAACTAGCGATCGCACTTGTGCATGGAGACGACTTTCAATCCGGTTACGGCGAATTTGTAAGCTGCTAAGTCCCCATTGATCACCCTTCTCTTTGTGGCGCTCAGCCGCGATCGAAAATAAATCGCCGCCATCCAATCGCACAGGCGCATAGGCGACATCCCCAATGATGCCGTAAGGCTTCCAGCCCAGGGTTCCTTCTAACTCTTGAGCATGTCCAGTTGCGATCGACTGGAGTACCACGATCACACCAATCAGCATACTCAACAGTGCATATCGGATCAATTTCTGTGCATTAAGAGTGCTCACTATCTGTAGCCTTACCTGCAAGCGGGTATTAAGACCATCCGAAATATCATGTTTATGGACTGGTTTCTTGTCATTTGGTGCCAGAGATGGCATCACCATTGAGTAAACTCAAAAACTGGCAAAACACCCGTAAATCCGATTGCAATCGTTCCAAACAATCCGGTAATCCTTCTGCCAGATCTTGAACTCGACTGGGAATCAAATCAAATGTATAGACATTGCGAACCACATGGCGAAATGCACACAGATCATTCAACCCCTTTAGTGTTGGATTCTGGAGCACTGCGGGGCGGATGTTTCGCCCGTTGCTCGAACTTTTGCAATTAGTTTACGAGTCTCAGTAATAATCTGCTCTAAATCGGTCAAGTCGCGGTTAATCTGACCAATTAGAACAGCGTAGCGGCTCATAATTCGACTCCATGCAGGTCGATCGCTGCCTGGAGTTTGGGGGAAGCATGTTCTAGCTGTACCAAATCAACTGATAATCCAGACAAGTCTAGCAACCGAGTTACGGCTTCTAGATAGCGATGATCGGCTAACCCCGCGACGGCCAGATCAACATCCGACTCCGCATGAATCCGTTGTGCGTTTAGCATGGAGCCAAAAAGCTTCACCTGAGTGACGCCAAACTCGCGCTTGAGGATTTGAGCGGCTTGTTGTGCCACCTGCCAGCCTAGCTGTTGGCGTTCCAGGTGACGTTGTTGGCGTTGCGCCTGTCGGGTTTGGGCGGCTGCTTGATAGCGACGCAGTTGGTCTGGCGATATCAATTTAGTTGACGGTAACGACGACATATTGATTACCAGAGGTTTGGTAATAGACCCCATTGTAGTAATAAAGTGAGGTGCCCTCAACGACGACGGTTGTATATCCGACGGGCAATGCCGTGACGTAGGTGGATGTGGCATAAACCATCCGCCGAGTGGTGCGGCGAGCAACTCCGGCATAACTTGCGGGAGTCAACGGTCTGCCAATCACCGCTAGGGCTTTTTGCGTCACCATCTCGCTCGTCAACCAGCCATCTGTCACTGTCGCCAGCGTGAGTAAACCACAGGTAGTTACACCAATCCGCATGATTGTTTTCATCATTGTTCTCCAGATGTTGATGTGAATTCGTCTAGTTCACTCGCCGGTAGGGCGGGTAACTGTCTGGCTCCGACGGGGGCTGTGAAGGTAAAGCGATCGGCATTAAATTGAGGCTTGGTGTTCCAGTCCCGTAGCCGAATTTCGTATTGTGGGGCAGCGGTTTGCCATTTGCTGGTAATGGTGTATTTCAGGGGCAAGGGGCGATCGCCCGTTTGCACCCAAAGTTGCCAGTCCACATCCGCTTCCCGAAATGCCAGGTGATGACACTCCACGCCATTCACATAAGCCGTACCCAGGTAGGTGCTGCTTTCCACCCCTTCTGAGAGGATGGCGTAGGGATTGGCAAAGAGTAAATCCGCACCTGGAGCTGGAAACCCTGTTTGCGACTCAAATACCCGAATCGCGTTGTCAATCGTGCCCGGTGCCGCCATCTGAGTGTAGACATTACTGCGCTTGCCATGCACCGTCAGCGTTTTGCCATCAAAAATAAACTCCGCCTGGGCAACGGGTCCCCGGCGTTGAATGAAGAAACTGCCAGGACGTTGCACCGCTACGGTGGCAACACTACTGAGTTGCAACTTTTGACCATTGGGAGTGACCACATCCCAGCCAATATCGGTGTTGACGCTAAATGCTGGAGTGGCGGCCAGATACGCGGACATCGATTGCAAAATGCGGGTCGCGTTGGGGTCGATCGCCGCGGCACTGCTGACGGCTTCACTGGCAAAACTGACCATCGCCGTGATCCCAATCGTCAGGCAACGCCAACCCGTCTGGGAAATCAAATTTGTTCTATTCATAGGGAACTTCATGAGGTGAAATTTGGGGAATTGTCTCAGGCTGCTTTTCCAGCCTGAAAGGCTACACTCGTTGCATGCCGGGAGGTGTCCAGCGCCCCTCAAGCGCATCGAGGGTGGGCCAATAGAGCCGCATCGCGATGAAAAACGGTCCCTGGGGGGCAGGGAGCCAGTTCGCTTGCTTGTCCTCACCGGGTGCCTCGTGCTGAATGTAGAAGGTTAGCCCCCCATCGGCATCCCGCTGAAATTGCGGCAACATGGGAGAGTTGAGCAGATAACGGTTCAGCGGATTCGCGACTAGCAAACTTTCGGGTAATTGATACAGAGTCAGCGACCAAAAGGCATGCACCGGGGGCAATTGATCGGCAGCGAAATGCAAGGTATAGCGATTTGTGCCGTCAAGTGGCTGGCGATCTACATCCAGTGTGTAGAACGGATACATTGCCTCCTGTTTGGAATTGCCATAGATACCCAGAACCGCAGCCGCCATCCGATACAGGTAATTATTTTGGAGATAGTCCCGGGTGCCGAATAAATCGCCAGAAGTGACTTTCCCGGCATCGACTTGCTGTTTCAACGTGGCAAATTCTGCCCAAGCATCTGCCATGCCCTGATCCAATGCGGTTTTTACCTCAGGCGAGAGTGTTGCCACATCTAAGGTCATTCCGGCACCCACGTTGATTTTGGCAAAGCGTGCCATTAGGTCTTGTTCCGAGGGATGGAGCGGGCAAAACTGCAACACGAAATTCAAGATGTTGAAAAACTCCAGTGAGGTCTTTTGGGTGGCGGGGGACAGGGGTGGGATGAACGCGATCGCCGCTGCTGCTGGCGGGGCTGGTTGACTGAGGAAACTGGAGAGGGGTTGCACCTGATAGCCCGCCTGGATCTGCTTCACATGATCAAGATCACCGGGGTTAAACAATTGCGTGCGATAAGCCGCCAGTAGTAACTCCGTTTCGGATCGAATCACTTTGGTAATCCCACTGGGCGTTTCGCCCTGCCAGTGTGGACCGGCAATCAAAAAGTGACCGCCATCGTTCCCGGTCGTGCGACTGCCAATGTAGTCAAAGTTGAAGGTGTAGAGATCGATGAGTTGGACGCTGAAATAACGCTCTTTGGCGATCGCGGGAATCGTCAGGACGAGGGGTTCTGTCCGCAAATCCAGCCCCAACATCGAGTAAGGCGTGTCTGAGTTCGGAGTCTGAACAGCTTTGTCCTCTGGGGTAAACACGCGCGGGATATTGCGAATCTGGTTCCAGGGGGCTTTGTATTCGGGATTGGTGGAATCGACAAAGTAGGCGTGTTGAATGCGATAACTATCGACCATTGGGTAGCCGTAAATATAGGCTTCTTTGGCGATCGCGCGGGCTTCTGCGGGGCTGATTGTGAGGGGTTGTGGTGTCATAGGAGTGTGTTTTGCGGGTCTGTTTTTGGATGATGTTGAACGGGTTTAAACCCTGATTAACTGACAAATTTCTTGATCAATCGCCCGAATCGCCCTTTCCCAATTTGGGAGGCTACCGTGTACACACAAGTTGCCCCCTCATCCCCCAACCCCTTCTCCCACACGGGGAGAAGGGGAGCCAGAGGTGGATTTTAGCGGGTTCGTTCCCCCTCGCCCGTTGCTGGGAGAGGAGGCTAGGGGGTGAGGGTCAACGCTAGGGCTAGATTGAATCACTTGTGTGTACACGGTAGGTTTGGGCGCGGGGTTGGGGTAAGCAGGGGCGATCGTCGACTATTGCCTTGCCATCGCCACTTTTAGCCGTTCTTCTGGTGAAATCAGGTGGTCATGATCATCCTTCCCGATATCCAACTGCACCCAGTGGATTTTGCCCGTGAACTTGCTGCTGTGAGCGGTGTAATCGGGGCTTACGGGTGTACCCGATTCATAGCCGATGTCAGTGGTTTCGTCTGCCGAGAAGATCATGGGTTGCGTTGCTTCCACCCGCCCAGTTCCCACGGATTGCCCGTCATAGTAGAGGGTGACGTTACCACCCTTGGCTAAGCCGCCGCCATCGTAGGCAAACTCCATCCGCACCTGATGTTTCCCAGTCGGAATGTTGGTGGTTGCCTCAACCGGAAACTCATGGATGCCCAACACGTTATAGGTAAACTTGAGCTTGCCTTCCTTGGCATAAACACTCCAGCCGCCGAACTTTCCACCCTGGGCGATGATCACCCCGTTGGCGGGTTGGTCTTTGACTTCGATTTCAGCCGTGACGGAGAAGGACTTGTTTTTAATATTGATCACGCTGTTTTCTGACAATCGCCCCATGCCCGCAAAGAAGAGCTGCGAGTCGCCCTTGATCAACGTTGGCCGACCAGCGATGTCGGGGTTTACCCGCTCAGCTTGGCGATCGTCCAGGGGCAACACGTTGTACTTCACCGCTTCGATCAGGAATAGACGCTGGAGTTCACTTAGCTTTTCTGGCATTTCCGTCGCCAGGTTGTGGAATTGCGTCCAGTCTTTACTGCCGTCGTACAGTTCCCACACATCGTCATCAAAGGGGGGCATTTCATACCCCACCATCTGCCAGGGGGTGCGGTGCTTGGTGATGGCGCTCCAGCCTTTGTAGTAAATGCCCCGGTTGCCAAACATCTCAAAATACTGAATTTCGTGGCGTTCGGGCGCGTTGGCATCAGCGAAACTGTAGACCATGCTGGTGCCTTCATAGGGACTTTGCAGCACCCCATTCACCATCGTTGGTTCAGGAATTCTCGCGATTTCTAGCACCGTGGGAGCCACATCAATCACATGGCTGAACTGATGCCGTAAACCGCCTTTTTCTTGAATGGCTTTGGGATAACGAACGATCGTGCCGTTGCGGGTGCCGCCCCAGTGAGAAGCCACCTGCTTGGTCCATTGGTAGGGCGTATCCATTGCCCATGCCCAGCCCACAGCATAGTGGTTGTAAGATTCGGGGGAACCGAATTCATCCAGTTTAGACAGCATGAATTCGGGCGTTTCCAGCGCTGCCATGCCGTTAAAGTTAGCCATTTCGTTAAAGGCACCGTGGATAGTACCTTCAGCCGATGCACCGTTGTCACCGATGATCACATACACCAGGGTGTTATCCAGAATTTCCAGATCTTCCAGAGCTTCAATCACCCGCCCCACATTGTAGTCAGTATGCTCCAGAAAGGCGGCGTAGACCTCCATCTGGCGCTCCAGCACCTGTTTGTAGGCTGGGTCCATTTCATCCCAGGCGGGAATTTCGGCATGACGAGGCGTGAGTTCGGCATCCGGACCAATTACTCCCAGTTCTTTCTGTTTCGCAAAGGTTATTTCGCGCTGCCGATCCCAACCGTGGGTAAACTTGCCTTTGTACTTGTCAATCCACTCTTGCGGGACGTGATGCGGGGCATGAGTCGCACCGGGGGCAAAGTACATAAAGAAGGGCTTATCGGGCATGAGGGCTTTTTGCTGGCTGACCCAGGCGATCGCTTTATCCGCCAGATCATCCGTCAAGTGATAACCTTCTTCGGGCGTGGCAGGGGGTTCGATCGGCGTTGTACCTTCATATAGAGCCGGATCCCACTGGTTATTTTCGCCCCCAATGAAGCCATAGAAATATTCAAATCCGCCACCCCCTGTGGGCCACGCATCAAAGGGACCCATCGGGCTACTTTGCCAGACGGGCACTTCATGACACTTGCCAAACATAGAGGTGGAGTAACCATTCAGCTTGAGCGTCAAGGCTAGAGGGGCTTTGGTATTCGGGCGAACAGAACATTGCCCCGGAGCCGCTGTTGCCGTTTCAGTGATGTTGCCCATGCCCACCGAGTGGTGATTGCGTCCGGTCAGGAGTGCCTGTCGAGTCGGGGCACACAGAGCGGTGGTGTGGAAACGGGTGTATTTCAATCCTTCCGAGGCCAGTTTCTCAAACGTCGGCGTATTGCAGGGACCCCCAAAGGCACTCGATGCCCCAAACCCCACATCATCCAGCAAGACAATCAGGACGTTGGGCGCACCAGCGGGCGGACGCAAATCGCGAATGGGCGGATAGTGGGTGTCGGGGTCTTTGGCATCGTAGGTGGTTAAACCAAAGTAGGTTTGATCCGGAATGGGCAGAATTTGCCGTTGAACTTGACCGTTTTGAGACATGGTAACTCTTGTGAAATTGAGGTTGGAATTGGTAAGGCAAACAAATACGGAGGTAAGTCCATCCCATGTGCAGGGATGGCTTTAACTCTTGAGCAGACTGCGTTTACGCCAGATCGTGTAAGGGATCGAGACAATGGCTGCAATCAAGGCATAGGTAATCAGGGTGCTGATAATGCCACCTTTGACAAAATCCAGGTTGGGAAAATTGAGGGTGACCAGGAGAATCGCGAGTCCGGCGTTGCGCGTGACGGTGGCATAGGCTAGATCGGTGCGTGTATTCGGATCAGGGCCGCCCAGGAGGTGCCCACAGACTAATGAGGCGATCGCCATCCCAGCGATCGCCAGGTAAGTCAAAAACCCGGCAGCAAGGACTTTGTGCAGAGAGACGACGAGCAACGCGATCGCGAGTAAGGCAAATAACAGATTGGCGAGTTTGTGGGTAGGTTCCAGCCAGTCTGCCGCTAATTTGGGCTGGTATTGTGCCAGAAGTACCCCTAACCCCATCGGTAACACCTGAGCCAAAAAGACTTGTTTACCAATCTCCTGGGGTGATAGCCACGCCTGGTTGGGATAAAACTGAGACAAGATACTGGCAGTCAGGGGAATGCTAACGATCGCCAACAAGCAAACCGTAAATTGCAAACTTGCCGCAAATTGTGAGTGCCCACCCGCTTTCAAACTCTTTTGCGGAATCGTCGGCGCACCGGGACAGATCATCATGGCTCCAACCCCCAAGCGTTCGGCAACCGTAAATCCTGGCATGAAACCAAGCAGAACTCCGAACAAGGGCACTGCAACGAAGACAGCGATCAGCGATCGCACCAATAAAGAGGGTCGCCGCCAGAGCCAAACCACATCCGCAAACGTCCAGCGTAATCCCATTGAGAACATCAGCGTAAACAGGGTCAGGGCAGCAAAGTTTTTGAAAATGGTGCGAATCAAATCACGAGCCGGGTTTTCCAATCCCGGTTGCGTCGAGAATTCCGGGAGCTTCCGCGCGATCGCCACCTGATTACTGGTTTGACGATAAACCTCTGCTCCGCCTTTGATAATGGAGAGTTCTGAGGCTCCCAAAGGGTTGATCACCACCACATATTGCTGATCGCCAAGGGTGGCAATGTATTTAGTGGGATCTTTTTCTGGGTCACTGGCGGGTGTAATGCGCACAGGCACCTTATCCACTGGCTGCGTCTGATTCGCCTTGTCGTAGACATTAATGTAAGCCTGCTCTCCCTCTTTGAAGATTCGCACGGCATAGCGATCGTTTTGAAACAACAAAGCAGTATCAGCAACCGGAATTTCGGGGGAAGGACTTAAGGTTGACGACAGCGGCGCAGGCGGGAGCGTAGGCGCTTGGGCAATTTGGCGGTGAACCTGAATGGGGAGAGGAGGAACTGGATGAGGATTAGATAACGAAGCGATCGCAGGTAGTTGCAGAATACCCACAAACACCAAGGCCAGCATACTTACAAAACTGGCTAAAAATCCCTTTTCTCTCACTCCTCGAAACTTAATACCACACTTGAATCCAAACATTCCTTATCAATCAGTAGTTTAATCAGGGCTAACAACACAATCGGGACTAACAACTCAAACAGTTACTCGGTCAGCAATTAGTCTATGCACCACTTTTTCTTAGCCTTGCCTGGTAGTCCGTCAGGATAAATTTGAGGGGTAACTCAAATCTACAAAACCTAATCTTCAGGTGTTTTGAGGGTTTTCAACCCATCAAAACAGTCTTGACAGACCACTAGTACTCGGTCACTGAGTGAACTGAACGAAGGCGAAATCCAGACTCACATGGACGACTTGGCAGACTGCATCCCTCAGGCTCACTCATTTTTCATCAAGCTTCCAGTAAGTTCTTGTCATTTTGTGCCAAAGGGAAAAGCGATCGAGAACCCGTCTAGCCCCGTGCCATATCAAGCGCTTAGTCCAGCCAAGGATTTTTCTATTCTTACGTTTTATGAATTTTTTCTTGTCAGCTCATGCCAGCTCTGTATTTTAATCTATACAGAAAGTTATTGGTTAACTGCTGTCATCCACCCGGTTACAGATCAACTGTTCACCTACACTACAGCTTTAGATAGATACAACACATGGAACCGATTCCTTTGGTACGGGTAAGTATTGTCTTGCCATTTACCAAATTCCTTGACCAAATTGGCGCACCGACCGAACAGCTTTTAAGGAAAGCTCACTTGCCCTCGATCAGCCTCGATGATCAAGAGAGTTTAGTGCCATTAAACCAATGTTTTGCTTTTGCCGAATTAGCAGCCCGATCGCAGGGGGTTGAGCATTTAGGACTCATGCTTGGCGAGCAGACCAACTTATCTCATTTGGGTAATTTTGGCGCGATCGTGCTCCAGTCACTCACCCTGCATGACTTAATCCAAAAGTTCATGCAATTTCATTCCACCTTGTTGAGTGGCGAAAAAATTTGGCTTACGGAAGATGAGGAATACCTCTGGCTGCATCATCAATATACGGTTCCGCATCATATAACGACTTATCAAGGAAAGTGCTTTGCACTGCTCATGTATATCAATGTCATCCGGTTAGGAGCGGGCCTCCATTGGCAGCCCGATCGCTTGCATATCCCAACTGATAAAAATACGGCATTGTCATCAGCAACTTGTTTCTCAAACACACAAATCTATGCCAACCAACCTACCTATGCCTTTCGATTTCCCAAAGCCCTCTTGAGTAAACCGTTAGCACTCAAACTCTCCTCGCTCTCTGCCCAAACTTCAGCAAACCATTTAACGTCAACAGCTCCTGCAACCGATCTTAAGAATTCCCTTTGTCAATTGATTCAGGTGCTCTTACCGCAGGGTGAATTTAGTCTTAATATTGCCGCAGAAGCCGCAGGAGTCAGTGCGCGCACCTTTCAGCGACGATTAGAAGATTACAACCTGAACTATTCGCAATTAGTGGATCAGGTGCGGTTTGAACAAGCCGTAAACCGATTACAAGACCCATCCCGCCCACTGATTGAGATTGCCTTTGATTTGGGGTATTCTGACGCTGCCAATTTCACCCGAGCGTTTAAGCGGTGGACAGGGGTCTCCCCGCGTGAATTTCGGCGGTTACATTTGCACAAAACATCGCTATAGCTTTAGTCAGAACACCGAATAATCCGTCAGGCCAGATTTGAGGAGAAACTCAAATTTACACAACTCAGCTTGCCAGATGAATGGCACCAGGTGACAAGAAAGCATTCAACAGATTTGCTGGAATGAATGAATTAGTCAATTCCTGAAGATGTAGGCGTGCCATGACCGACATTCCGCTGGTTCGGGTTAATGTGTTGCATGGAGTGACAGCGTTTCTTCAACAGTTGGATGTTCCGATCGATCGCGTGCTAATGGAAGCAAAGTTGTCTCCCGTCATACTCCACGAACCAGACACTTTAATTCCTTTAAAGCAGGCGCTGCACCTGATTGAAACAGCCGCGGCCCATGCGGGCATTGCCCACTTTGGTCTAGTCGCTGGACAACAGACTCAAATTGCCAAAATGGGGGCGCTTGGGCGTCTACTCTGCCATTCCCTCACCCTATACGATGCTCTTCAGACGTTGATTCATTTAGTTCACAGTTACAATTCTGGCGATCGCATTTGGTTGGAATATCAGGAAGACACGGTTTGGCTCTGTCGTCGGTTTATCTACAAGCTGGAAGCAGAGCATCCGCAAGCGGTGCATTACTCCCTAATCATTCTGATTCATCTTGTCCAACTGGCAACCGGGATACAATGGCAACCCACCCAAATTCACCTGCCCACTTATCCAGTTTCAAACACGCATCAGATTGAACTACTTGCGAACGCCGACATTCAGTTTAATCAGGACAAAACTGCGATCGCCATTCCTAGCAATCTTCTGAGCTTGCCTTTAAGGTCAAATTTTGATTACAACCAGCACCAACGGGAAAGAGACTATAGCAGTCTACATTCATCTGATCTCAAAATCATTTTTTTAGAATCTCTTAAACAGATCATCAAAAGTCAATTAAAACAAGGCTATCTATCAATTGACTCTACAGCAGAGATTCTAGGCATCAGCGTTCGTACTTTGCAGCGACAACTCAGTGGCGAGAACTTGACTTATTCTTATCTCATTGACCAAGTTCGACTTGAATGTTCTTTAACACTTCTGAGTGATCCATTGAATAAAGTTGCTGATATTGCAGTTGAAATTGGTTACAGAGATGCCAGTAACTTCACCCGCGCCTTCAAACGATGGACTGGAATTTCACCTAAAGCCTACTCGCTTAACCATTTGCACATTCGGACTTGAGGCGATGCAAATCCGTCTCAGCAGGCATAACATCCCATCCTATGGCACCAAATGACAAGAATTTGAGCATAGGATTTCCTATGATTTTGTTCGTGCTTCACTTAATCGGTTTGCCCAAAAAGCAAATGAGTACAGTGAAAATGGCTTGCAACCATTTTCACTGCATTTTTAATGCTGAGTTGTGGATCAATGTGGAGTGCGGCATTCGGCTAACCCACGAACTGAGGTTTTAGTTTATGTGTCCCATTTGTTTTTTCAGAGGTGCCAAATGGTTGCCGAGCTATCAACAGTAACCTCGATCGCAGCGCCTCAACCCTCCAGCCATTCTGGGATGGGAGCGATCGTGTATCCCGGTGGAGTTGCCTTTCGGGTTTGGGCACCCTTTGCCGCGCAAGTGTTTGTCGGTGGGGACTTTAACAACTGGTCGGGCGATGCCAACCCCCTCGCGTCTGAAGGCAATGGCTACTGGTCAGTGGATGTTCCCGGTGCCCAGAACGGGCAGAAATACTGTTATGCCATTCATAATCCGAATTACCCCGATCCACTCTTACGCACCGATCCCTATGCGCGGAGTGTCGATGACGATCACGACAAAGCGACGATTCTGGCCTCGGATTATGATTGGGGCGATCACCACTTTGAAATGCCCGCCTGGAATGAATTGGTTATTTACGAGTTGCATCCTGGGTCGTTTCGGATGGCAACGAAACAAGCAGGCACCTTTCCGCGCACTGAATATTTGCAGGAGTTGGGAATTAACGCTGTCGAACTGTTGCCGATTTCGGGGTTCCCCGGTGACATCTCCATGGGCTACAACACCGCACTCCCCTTTGCTGTAGAGAGTAGCTACGCGAAAACAGCGACAGTCCTCAAAGACCTAGCGAAAACGGCTCATGCCGCCGGAATTGCCGTGATTTTGGATGTGGTCTACAACCACTGGGGACCGATGGGCTTAGAAACCTGCTTGTATCGGTTTGATGGCTGGTATGAGAATGATGGCGGTGGCATCTACTTCTACAACGATTGGCGACGCCACACCGCTTTTGGCGATCGCCCTGATTTTGGGCGGCCAGAGGTCCGGCAATATATCCGCGATAATGCCTTGATGTGGTTGGAGGAATTCCAACTCGATGGATTGCGCTTTGATTCCACCGTCAACATCCGCAATGCCCACGGGAGCGAAGGCCCATACGGCGACTTACCGGAAGGGTGGAGTTGGTTGCAATGGGTGAACAATGAAATTGATGCCCATAGCCCCTGGAAGATTACGATCGCGGAAGATCTGCAAAATAATGAATGGATCGTCAAAGACACGGTCTCCGGTGGTGCCGGATTTGATGCCCAGTGGGGCAGTTCCTTCTACTGGCCGGTGCATGAGGCATTGACCCATCCCAGTGACCAGGGTCGGGATATGGAAAAAGTGCGAGATGCCTTGTACGGTCGGTTTTGTGGCGATGCCTTTAAGCGCATCATCTACATTGAGAATCACGATGAAGTCGCGGAATGCAACGGGAAGGTGCGCTTGCCCGAAGCGATTGATCCGGGTCATGCCGATAGCTGGTATGCCAAAAAGCGATCGACATTGGGAGCAGCATTGTTAATGACGGCTCCGGGCATTCCCATGATTTTCCAGGGACAAGAATTTTTGGCATGGGGCACCTGGAAAGATAGCGAACCGATGGATTGGAGTCAGCTTGATCAGTTCAGAGGCATTCATGACCTCTATCAAGATTTGATCCATTTACGGCGCAACTGGTTTGACAATACCCGTGGTTTGCGCGGGCAACATATCAATGTTTTCCATGTGAATAACGACGATAAGTTGATCGCTTACCATCGCTGGGAACATGGCGGCCCCGGTGATGATGTGATTGTGATTCTGAATTTTGCCGATCGCACGTATGACAGTTACGCGATCGGGTTTCCGCAGGAGGGCACTTGGTGGACTCGCTTCAATAGTGATTGGCAAGGTTATGATGCCTACTTTGGTAACGTTGGAGGATATACCACGACCGCATCCTGGGGCGGCAAAGATGGGATGCCGTGCTCTGGCAATGTGGGAATTGCCCCCTACAGCGCCCTGATCTTATCCCAGTAGAGGCGTTAAGTTGGGCAATTGCACTGCTAATACGTAGTCCAATTGCCATCTTTACAGCATGGCTCAGACATCATTTTTAGATCAGATGAGTCGCTTTAAAAAAGTTGGATTGTGAGGAGACGTGAACATGGAAAAAACCATACAAGCACCGATTCAAAAGCAGCGATCGCCGCACTCAACGCGACTGCAACTGAGCTTATTCTCGACCTTGTGTTTTAACCTGGTCATAGTTGCTGGAGTCGCACCCGTTGAGGCGAATGAGTTAGACATGCAACAACCGTCTACTGCAACTGTAGTTGATCGGCTAGCTCCCGCTGCAACCGCTGTAACCACGGTTCAGGCAGATCTCGCAACGGTTAAGGTGCCGTCCGCGATCGCGGCTCAGCCAACTGTAGAAGCGCTACCCATCGTTGTAGAATCTCCCGCGCCCGTCGTTCCTCCCCTCATAATGGAACCAACTTCTGAGGTGCCCTCAACCAATTTCTCCACCCTCGACCACAACACCCCAACCATTAGCAAACAGGCGCGTGATCTGTTAGGTGCGCCGACGACCCAAACCCTTTCGCAAGCAGAACCACAGACTTCCACCGAGGGCCAACCCAGCGACACATCACCCCCCAAGCCAGTCAACAATCCCCTCCTCCCTCCGCCTGGTTGGCGATTTGAGTTCGAACCCTATCTATTTGTGCCCTTCAAACTCGATGGAGACATCTTCTTTGGTCGAGGTCGAGGAACTCTATTTCCCAATCGTCCCGGCGAAATTCTGTCCACGTCCGGTTTCAGCCTGAACGTGAACGCCAGGTTATCTGATGTCACGGCGAATCTCACGAATATCTTTGGGATTTCCGGGCGAGTGCAAGCCTGGAATGGTGACTTTGGCATCGTCGCTGATGGGTTGTATGTCAATACAAAGTTCAATAGCAGCAGTGATGGAGGCGTCCTCACACTACGCGATCGCATTGACCTTCCCGTGCCTGGATTTGAACTCGATACTCAAACCACGATTTCCTCTTTTGCTCTGGCTGGCAGCTACCGCATCGTGACTGTTCCGCTTCGAACCGTCACCGATCCCGCCAACCCCAGCAATTACTATCCAGCGATTTCGTTTGAAGCATTGGTGGGTGCCCGGTATGCGTCTGTATTCCAGAGTGTTGACTTTGAAAACGGCCCTGATTTTGAGTTCTTTGGGAATAAAGTCAACCCCATGTTGGGTGGAACCGTCAAACTCCTATTGAACGATAAATTTGCCTTGTATTTTCGAGGCGATACCTCTGGATTTGGCAGCGATCCCATTCGGCAGTATTACAACCTCCATGCGGGCATTGATTGGAAGTTTTCGGGCAGTTTTGCCCTGCGGCTCGCCTATCGTATCAACCAAATTGAGTTTGTCAAAAAAGGGGTACTGGATGGAGAAAATGGTCTAAGACTGCGCTCCGAAGGGGTACAACTGGGCGTCGCGTGGCAGTTCTGATCGTTGCGCAACATTTCACTCTCTACCTTTACAACACAGGAGATTTACGAACTACGAACCAGACTCCTGTGTTGATTTCTCTCTAATTTCTTTGATATGAAACTGAAACTGACTAACTTTGCTAGTATTTTTGCAGCAGCTAAGCAATTGAACCAAACTAAAGTTGGACCATTATTAGCAACCAGTGTCGCCTCAGTCATTCTGTCGGCCCTACCTGGAACTGCTGCTGAAAAGATCTATTTCCAATATGGACCATTTACAGAATCACTCCAGGTCAGTTCTTTAGAAACCTTTGCTAAAACAGGCAAAGTTAATCCAGATCTGGAATTTTATTTCAAGCTTGCCAAGGCCAACGACACCACCAAGCAAAAGTTTCGCGAACTACTTGTCAAGCGCGTTGAAATTCCAGCCTTTGAGGTCTCTCAATTTTTTAACAGCGAGCTAGGGTATGACATCCTGGGGCGATTGGGGCAATATTTGCAAACGCCGATTTGGCAAAATGGGCAACAATCTTTGCGGGCTGGAATTGTTTTATCTGCTTTCGATGCAGAAGGACTAACCTTTCTCAACTTCCTCAAAAAACTGCCTGTAAATATGACAGTTGACGTCGCCTTAGCGCTGGAAGGATTTCGATCGCTAGAACGGGTGATCAAGGCAACCGAATTTTTTACTCAAAAAATGTCAACCTTTGCCACGCAGGAAGCGGCAGGAGCAACCGTAGATTTTGATCGCCTACCCAACTTGCGCCAACCCGGTTTTTTCGGAGTTCAACAACAACGATGGGTCTTAAATGATACCAGTCGCAAACGCCAATTTTATGTGCTGGTTTATCAACCGCAACGATCGCGAGCGGGAAAAACGCCCGTTGTGATTTTGTCGCACGGACTGGGTTCCAAACCGGAGGACTTTGCCAGACGGGCACAGCATTTAGCATCCTATGGGTTTGTCGTTGCCTTACCCCAACATCCAGGCAGTGATGCAGGCCAAGTGCAAGAACTCAAAGCCGGTCTATCCGGAGCGTACTTCCTCACCAGTGACTTCATCGATCGCCCCAAAGATATCAGCTATGTGATTGATGAATTGGAGCGACGCAATCAATCCCAGTTTGGTGGACAGTTAGACTTACAATCGGTGGGTGTTGCAGGCCACTCCTTTGGTGGATATGGAGTGTTAGCTGTTGCCGGTGCCACAATTGATTTTGATTTCCTCCAACAGCAGTGCGATCGCCCATTCGCCTATCTTGATACATCGATGCTAATGCAATGCCGGGTGTTGCAATTACCCCGGCAAGCCTACAACTTCCGCGATCCGAGAGTCAAAGCCGTCTTTGCTGTTAATCCCGTAAATTATGCCGTGTTTGGCCCAAAGGGATTGAGCCAAGTTACCATCCCAACCATGCTGGTGGGTGGCAGTGAGGATCCAGCCACGCCAGTTGTGTTTGAGCAAGCTCAGTCTTTCCCGTTGTTAGGCTCCCCGATTAAATATCTGGCTCTGGCAGAAGGGCAAGCCCATATCAACCTGGCCAATCTCGATGCTGGGATGACGCACACACTCAATTCCATTAAAGGTCTCTCCCTGGCCAGTCCGTCTGTGCTGGAAAGTTACGCCGATGCCATGTTGTTAGCCTTTTTCGAGACCTATATTGTCGGGAATTCAGCCTATCAGCCTTATTTGCAACCTACCTATGCAGATTATCTGAGTCGAGAGCAACAGCTCAAACTGTTTTTGATCAGTGCTGCATCTGACAATGCCTTGAAACAGGCGATCGCGGAATTCAAATCTAGCCACTAGTCGGAAATGATGGGCAGCGAGGGCGGCATCGGGTGCGGGACGAAGCGATCGTTCTGCTCAGTTTCCAGCATGGACTGCGAGCTGGGGAAGCCGCAATCCTGAAATGGAATGCCATATTGAAAAAATGGTGAATTTTGAACAGGTGTACTGACCCTCGAAAAGCTCGAATCACCCGACTAGAAACGTTAAAACCCTCTCTGCGAGAGGGTTTTAGAAAAAGCCCGTGACGAGGATTGAACTCGTGACCTCACCCTTACCAAGGGTGTGCTCTACCACTGAGCCACACGGGCAAGCAATTAAGAATTAAAAGTGCAAAATCAAAAAGCAACTAAAATTTTCAATTTTGCATTTTAATTAATCGTGGATGGGCCGGGCTGGATTTGAACCAGCGTAGGCGTAGCCAGCGGATTTACAGTCCGCCCCCATTAACCACTCGGGCACCGACCCGCCTATCCACGATTAATGATCGTACCACAACTATCTCGCGATTAATAACATTAGTCGAAAACTTCTCTCGCTCTTTTGACCGATCGGCTCAATTAATGCGGATCAACTCGCACAACAGTTGTTTATTACTCTATCAACCCATGATCGTTCTGTGTTAGAAGTACGGAGAAGTAATTTTTGAGCAAGGTACAAGCCCGAAGGCACAAGAGCGGCGATCGCATGCATACCAAAGCACATTACAAATTAGCTGGCTGGTTAGGGCTATTTGCGATCGCTCTGGTGGGAGTTTGTCTTTACAGCCCAGTTAAGCTGTTGTTCAATGAGGCATTTCTGACGAACGAGTTGAAGCAGCTTGGAGCGGCGGCTCCCTTCTGGTTTGTCCTGCTATTTACTGTTGCTTTAGCCGTAGGATTACCGGGCAACGTGTTAGCAGTAGCGGGTGGGGCTGTATTTGGCCTGACTTGGGGCACTGTGTGGTCGCTACTGGGAAGTACGCTAGGAGCCGTTGTGGCATTTCTGCTGGCCCGTTATTTACTATGTCAGTGGATTAAGCAGCGCTTCAGTCAGCATCCTTGGTTTCTACAGCTCAATCGGACAGTTGCTCAGTACCCGTTCACCGTGGTTCTGGCAACTCGATTCACGCCCCTATCTCCTTTCAGCCTGGTTAACTTTTTGTTCGGCTTGACTGACATCAACCTGAAAACTTACCTCCTCGGCACCATTCTGGGGTTGGTGCCCTTAACGGTTGCGTACAGTTGGTTAGGAATGTCAGGTTATGGCGTACTTCAAGGGGACGATCGCTTACCACTATATTGGGCAATGGCCTTCTTGACGGCCTTAGCGGTGCTACCTGTCGTTGTCAAGAAACCCAAACGTTAGGGCCTAACTGCAATTGATGCTGTCTTCCGCTCCTACTCCAATGGCATTGGCTTGAGGAACAACCAACTAACGAAGAAGAATGATGCGGTAAAAAGTTGAGTAATGTCGATCGCAGACAGATACCCGTCCGCAAAGGAAGCAAAACTCCGATCAGTGATACCAAACAACCAGGAAGAAATTCCTAGCAGCCAGATGCCCCATCTTAACTTCCCTAACAGGGACTCGGTCTTTGGTAGGGGATTCTTGTTCATAAGGTCTAACCATTCATCTAGAAGATGGGATTATCGAGAACAGGGGCAATTTGTTACGCCTCTTAACAACTATGTTAAGAAAATTGTTTTATTCTTGCCATACTTCCCTGGTCGTAGTAGTGACTTTTGCTACGTAATAGAGATTTTCCCAGGATGAGGCAGTCGATGGATACGTAGTAGAATGGCTGGGTTATTTGGTTCGCTATGAAAACGCATGAATTCGACACAGCTTAACAATGCGTTTACGCTTTTCCTGAGTTTGTTAGTAGAAGCAGTCCCGTTTTTGATGTTGGGGGTGCTGTTTTCAGGCATCTTGCAGTTTTTCGTCGATGAACGCAAATTGGTGCGATTAATGCCTCGAAATGCCCTGCTGGGAGCATTAGTGGGCAGTTCTATTGGTTTTTTATTTCCAGTCTGTGAGTGTGGAAATGTGCCTGTGGCGCGGCGATTGCTGATGCAGGGAGTTCCTTCTTCGGTGGCGATCGGTTTTTTGCTAGCAGCACCTACGGTCAACCCGATCGTTATCTGGGCCACCTGGACGGCCTTTCGGGATCAGCCGGAACTGGTATTCTTGCGGTTAATCTGCTCATTGGTGATTGCCACCTTTATTGGCTGGGTTTTTAGTTTTCAAAAGGATTTGCGGCCACTGCTGCAATTGGGCGTGGCGCGGGCAATGCCAGCAAAATCGAGCGCCAAGCCAAAATCGGGACTACCAACCGGAGATCCGGCCTCACTGCTTCAGTCTGGGACTTACTTTTTGGGGCAATCAAACCAACCGTTGGATATTGCTGAGTTTCAGGCGGCAACAATGACTTCTATCACGGAGAAGCCATTTGCCTACAAGTTGAATCTGATGCTGGAGAGTGTACTTCAGGAAACGCGGGAGTTGGGTGGAGTACTGGTAATTGGCAGCGCGATCGCCGCTGTCATCCAGGTTTTTGCCCCCCGCGAGCTGGTTTTAGCTCTGGGGCAAGGGCCTGTTACATCCATCCTGGCCATGATGCTGCTAGCGGCGATCGTGTCTATCTGCTCAACCGTGGATGCTTTCTTCGCTTTGTCATTTTCGTCGATGTTTACAACAGGGTCATTGTTAGCATTTCTAGTGTTTGGCCCCATGATCGACCTGAAAGGAATTGGCTTGATGCTCACTATTTTTAAGCCGCGAGCCATTCTTTATCTGTTTACGTTGGCCGGTCTGCTCACGTTTTTGTTTGCTTTGCTGGTGAACTTATACGGGAGCTAAGAGTTTAGTTGCAGTTTATTGATTCTTTATTCAAATGCTGAATTGGTTGATCGAGCCGCTCAACTACGAGTTCATGAGGAACGCGATCGCGATTGGGATCGTGGTCGGGATCTTGTGTCCCATTGTTGGCAGTTACTTGATTGTGCAACGCATGGCTTTACTCGGTGATGTGATTGCGCATTCCGTCTTGCCGGGTCTATCCATTTCGCTATTTCTTGGGCTTGATATTCTCATCGGGGCGTTTGTGTCTGGGCTTTTGGGCGCAGCGACGATCGTGCTGATCCGGGCACAGTCTAGAGTGAAAGTGGACTCGGCAATGGCGTTGACCTTCTCCAGCTATTTTGCGTTGGGGGTGATGTTGATTACCGTGTTGCAAAATAAGTTAGACCTAGACAGCTTTCTGTTTGGGGATATTCTCAGCATCACCACAACAGATATCCAGCGTACGTTGGCGATCGCACTGATCATTCTACTTATGATCAAACTGTTTTATAAAGAATTGCTGTTTTATACCTTTGATCAAACCGGGGCTAAAGCGATCGGGCTACCCGTGAACGCCATTTATACCGGCTTCATGGTCATGATCACCCTGACGATTATTGCAAGCATGCAAGCGGTGGGTGTCATTTTGGTGATTTCATTGCTGGTCGGCCCTGCGTTGACAGCATATCTGTTAGTCAAAGAATTACATCACATGATGTTTTTAGGGGCAGGGTTGGGGGTTGCGTCCAGCACGATCGGCGTGTATCTCAGTTACTTCTTCAACCTGCCATCTGGCCCATCGATCGTGCTGGTGTCATCAACCCTGTTTCTACTAGCGCTTTTGTTTAGCCCCTCGCAAGGCATTCTCACCCGCCCTAGCTCCTTGAGTTGAACCACGAAAATCGCTAGAGCACAGTTGAAGCCTCAACCAGGAGCTGACGCGCAGTTCTATTGACTGCTGGAAACATTGGCCGGGGACTGTTGCGCCATACACTCCGTATGAACCTTGATATAGTTCACTTCAATCCAAGCCTCAGTGTCGTTAACAAAGAGCAAAGTGCGTCCATCAGAGAATTTTCTGCCCACAAGCGAATCAACTGGCAGGAGTGTTTTAGTCTCACCGGAAGCAAACCGAACTTTGGCTTTGTCTCTTTCGAGGCGGGCCTCAAAGTTGCTGCCCTCGTTACATTGGAATTGCAAGGGTTGGGCGATCGCAGGCAGGGGAGCGATCGCCACGAGGGAGGTAGCCAGTAATCCGCTCAACTGAGTTCCATTCATGGGTATCACCTGTACTCAACGGGTTGGGTTTAAACAAAAGGTACCCATCTGTGGATTGACTCCGCATGGGAACATCAGAAAATTCACGGTTTACTTAACTCAGATGAAAACCATGTAAATTCCTAGTTCACTCTGGGAACAAACACTTTATTTTCATAACTCCAGGCAATACCATCAGGGTCCAGTTCCTGACTCCACTGGCTAAAGTTTGTCCGCTCTTTCACCCGGCTTAAGGTACTGGCACTGATGCCCAAGCGCCGCGCTAATTTTGTGCCTGTGAGCGGTTGGGTCGAGTCTACCTCTTCCAGCCACTGCACGTAGGCATCCCATAGCACAAGAATGAGAGCGAAGGCAATCAAGGCAACCATTTCAGGACGTTGAAGCATGGTGCTGAGGGTGGGATTCCATTCTTGATTTGCATTGGGGTCGATCGCTGGCTTGGGTGAGATTGGTTCAACCGCAGGCTGCTGGTCAACGGAATCCGAATGGATAAAATCAGTCGTCATTGCATTTGGTGTGGGAGAGTCTTCAAGTTCTATTGTCTGACTCCATTGCACTTCCTGATCGCCAATTTGTCTGGCGCTAATTTCAAGGGTAGTAATGCCCGTGATCCGTAAATCCCGCAAGATATTAAGAATCAGATGAACCAGCATGTCTCGGTTGGTGGCAAAGTCGGCATCAACGAGAACCGACAGATAATTGCCCAAGCGAATGGCACTGGCGGTTGTATTAAACCGTTGGGAGAGGTAGTAAGTCAAAATGACTGCGATCGCTGCCGGATCTCCTTGTTTAGCCAGTTCTAGAGTGTTTTGCCCTGTGCCCACGTCCAATTCCCTATTTCTGATCATTCACAGCTGTTTACCCATTACCATTAACCCTATCCCCCTGCGTTAAGGGGCATTATAAAAGGGTTATTCGAACGTGGCCAAAATGAATAGTGATGAACTTGCTCGTTTTGTTGAAATGACTGATGGAATTTCAAAACCCTGGTTGTTGGCTCAACTGCGCCTTAAGAAATTGCAGGACAACCGGGAACAACTGTCGGCGGAAGAGTACGAGGCCGCGATCGCGAGCATTCATCAAGATTTGATGCACCTGGGAGACTGGTGGACGGGTAGAGAAGACGAGGTATTTGGTTGATCATGCCCAGACGTAGAACGAATGTTCAGGAAATTAATCTCAGCGAGCCGCAATACTATTTCAACCGAGAATTAAGCTGGCTGGAATTTAACAATCGGGTTTTGCACGAAGCCTTTGATCCGCGAACGCCGTTGCTCGAGCGGTTGAAATTTCTAGCTATTTTCAACTCCAACCTGGATGAATACTTCATGGTGCGGGTAGCGGCCTTGAAGCAACAGGTGGAAGCCCAAGTCACAAAACTTTCTGCTGATGGCCGCTCGGCGAAAGAGCAACTGGATCTAATCAGTCAGAGACTTCGCCCCATGGTGGTGCAGCAGCATCAGCACTTTGAGCAGGCTTTACGGCCCCAACTGGCCGCTGAAGGGATCTATGTGTTGGATTACATCGACCTCACCCAGGAGCAGCGAACCTATCTGCATCATTATTTTGAAGAGCAAATTTTCCCAGTGCTGACACCGCTGGCGATCGATCCCAGTCATCCCTTCCCTTACATCTCCAACCTCAGCTTGAACTTAGTCGTGGTGGTGCGAGATGAAGTGTTGCACAAGGACTTATTCGCCCGCGTGAAAGTGCCCAACAGTTTGCCCCGATTTTTGCCGCTTCCCGATGACTTGCGTCGGCAGGAAAAAGAGGTGAAAGCCGTGTGGACGGGGGTGCCACTGGAGCAGGTGATCGCCCATAATCTGGCCACGCTCTTTCCCGGCTTAAATATTCAGGAATATTATCCCTTTCGCGTGACGCGAGATAACGACCTGACACTAGAAGAAGACGAAGCAGAAGATTTGCTGCTAGCGATCGAGCAAGAATTACGCAGGCGGCGGGTGGGTGGGTCGATCGTCCGGTTAGAAATCGATGCTTCAATGCCAGAAAATCTGCGCGCTATGCTGCTGGAAGAAATGGATCTGACCGAAACAGACCTGTATGAAACCACTGGGTTGCTCTGTCTGCGCGATCTAATGACCTTTATGGCGCTCCCCCTGCCCCATTTGAAAGATCCGCCGTATGGCTCATCCGTCCCAGCAGTAATGCAACGCAATGATTCGAGTACGAATAGTGTCGTGGATATGGAAGGAGATCTATTTGCGCTGATCCGCAAGCAGGACATCATGGTGCATCATCCGTACCATTCGTTCTCTCGCACAGTGCAGCGCTTTATTACCGAAGCAGCAGCCGATCCAGACGTGCTGGCCATCAAAATGACGATGTATCGCACCTCAGGCGATTCGCCGATTTTGAATGCTCTGATGACGGCGGCTGAAAACGGGAAGCAAGTGGCTGTCTTGATGGAGATCAAAGCTCGCTTTGATGAGGAGAACAATATCATTTGGGCCCGTCGCCTGGAGAGTACTGGCGTACATGTAGTGTATGGACTCGTGGGCTTGAAAACCCACACGAAAGTGGTGCTGGTGGTGCGGCGCGAAGAAGGGCGGATTCGACGCTATGTGCATGTGGGCACTGGCAACTACAACCCGAAAACCGCTCGCTTATACACAGACATTGGGTTGCTGAGTTGTCGGGACGATCTGGGAGCAGATTTGACCGATCTGTTTAACTACCTCACGGGCTACTCTCGCCAGCAGGCATACCGCAAGTTGCTGGTGGCCCCGGTGAGTTTGCGCGATCGCATGACCGCCCTCATTCAACGCGAAGCGGAACATGCTCGCAACGGAACCCATGCCCGCATTGTCGCTAAAATGAATTCTTTGATTGATCCGGCCATCATTGCGGAACTGTACCGCGCCTCCCAGGCGGGTGTGCAAGTCGATCTCATTGTGCGGGGCATGTGCTGCTTGCGTCCGGGAGTGCCCGGTGTGAGCGATAACATTCGCGTCATGAGTATTGTTGGGCGGTTTCTGGAACATTCCCGCATCTTCTATTTCCACAATGCTGGGGCGGAGGAAATTTTTATCGGCAGTGCCGATTGGATGCAGCGTAACCTCGATCGCCGAGTCGAAGCGGTTGTCCCGATCGAAGATCCAGCCATTGCGATCGATTTACAAGAAATTCTTGGCGTGCTCCTGGCCGACAATCGCCAAGCCTGGGATTTGCACCCCGATGGGCACTATGTGCAACGCCATCCCACCAGTGACAGCCCAGAGCAAAGCGCTCAAAAGATTTTGCTGGAAATGGCGAGAGGATAAGCGCCATAAATTATTTTCTGCCCCTCCCAACTGCCGCTGATTCAGGGTTGGCTTCGCCATGAGCCGCAGCCAACCCGTGAAGAGAGTGGAGTGATGTGTATCGCTATCGAATTCACGTTAAGTCAAAAATGCGTCCTCAATCGATTACTGAACTGCATGTGGAAACATCATTCATTAACAGTTGAAAACTTGTGGAATAACTGTGGAAAACCAGCAAATTATTGTGGAAAACTGTGTTTGAAACAAAAATTTAGACTTTTTTGAAAATAAAGGGGTTCACTTTTTAACTTCTCTGCTAAGGTTAGAGGCAATTTTAATAGAGCGTCTCTCCAGCGTTTATGTGAGTAAGTATGAGTGCTGAAATGTCTTCTAACCCTGGTCAACTGAATTCGATAGAAACCGATCTAATCGAACGAGATTTTGATGTTGAGATTGATATCGACATTGATGAAGAAATGCTGGATGAGTTGAATAAAGATCTCGACGAATCCGAGTTTGAGTCGAGCAAACCACCCGTTAAGTTTACGAAAGCGGAGCGGTTGGGGTTAACTGATGACTCTGTAGGTCTATTTTTGCGCGAGATGGCACGTTACCCTCTGTTGACCCAGGCGCAGGAGGTTGAGTTGGCACGAGAAATTGCCAAAGGTGGTCCTCAAGCCGAAGTCGCAAAACGTAAATTGGTGCGATCGAACTTACGATTAGTTGTCTCGATCGCCAAAAAATACCTGAATCGTGGTGTTCCTTTTCTAGATTTAATTCAGGAAGGGGCGATGGGGTTAATGCGAGCCGCAGAAAAGTTTGATTATGAGCGCGGCTATAAGTTTTCTACCTACGCTTACTGGTGGATTCGGCAGGGAATTACACGCGCGATCGCCTCTCAATCTCGCACTGTTCGTCTACCTGTTCACATGGTAGAAAAGCTAAATCAAGTGCGCAAAGCACGCCAAATGTTGTCTCAAAAATTGGGACGCAAACCCACTAAGCAAGAAATTGCTGCGGAGTTGGATTTGGATGAAGATAAACTGGAACATGTCCTGGATGTGAGCCAGGGCACACTATCATTACATGCCTGGGTAGGACGAGAAGAAGATACCGAATTGATGCAATTGATCGAAGATTCCGATACGGTTGCCCCTAATGAATGCTTGGACCATAAACTCCTTTGCGATCGCCTGAATTCTGTATTGGAGCATCTTAGCGATCGTGAAAGAGAAATCATCAAACTGCGGTTTGGTTTAACGGATGGGCAGCATTACACTTTGTCTGAAATTGGCGAACTGTATCACTTGTCGCGGGAACGAGTCCGCCAAATTCAGGCCAAAGCCATGCGAAAACTGCGTCATCCGCGTCGCCAAGCTTTGTTGAAAGACTGGATGCGTTAAGGCAACGATGTTTACTACTTCACCTGGTTGATGCCAGCGCAACAATCATCATCCAAACGCAGCCCGCTTTAGTTGTTGTCGCTAGTAATATCTGGAAATGTGGTTTTGAATTCATCTAACAGGTCATCCATTTCTTCGATCGCCTGATTCACATCAATGCGTAAAGTGCCCAAGTTGGGTTGTTCCAGGAGTCTGAGTAGATATTCACGCTTACTGGCAATTTGATTAATTTGTTCCCGCATAGTTTGAGGGTCAAGCATGTTTTCTCCTTTGCATGTAGCAAAAATGCTTCTGTCCACCTCATTCTAAAGCAGCAGCGAAGGCAGGAATGAATCGGGTTGCCGCAGCATCAGACTTTTCTTGCCCCACCTTTGCCACTCCACCTGGCGACGTTCGACAAACCCACCACGATCGCTCGTGGTATTCGAGACAACACCAGAACTTAACTGGACTTCATTCCTGAGTTGGCAGTAGAAGTTGTTAGCCTCAATTACCGTAAGGGTGTTGGTTACAGTTGTTGAGTGTTGTTATGGTTCAAAAAGCATCAAATCAAAGCAATTATTTTGTGCGCTATCTTTCTTTAGCTCCCGTCTTAGCGGTTGTCACCGTTTCCGTGGCGCTCTCTTTATGGGCTTTTTTCAATTATTTCTTCCCTGATCTGCTGGCGCATCCTCTCCCTTAAGATTTTCGGCGTCGCAATTTTGCATCACCTGTCGCTGGAAGTGCGTAGTGCAGCGCTGCTCCAACTGCTTGGATTGTTCCAGTTCAATTAGAATTGCGATTTTCAAAACTTGCTTCTCTCAGTTAGAAAAATCATGACTTGTAAGCTGGATGGCTTGGGCTTACAAGTCTTTTTTTATGGGTCGTGGCGATCGCTCCCCACGATTCTTTTAACTTCGCTACGATCGAGGTTTCCTGATGCGTGGTTCTCATGGCTCACCTCACCCAGCGTCGCCCGGAAAATGTACCTGGTGACTTCTATGTCGATTCAACCTGTATCGATTGTGATACGTGTCGGTGGATGGCTCCCAGTGTCTTTCAGGACATCGGTGATCAATCGGCGGTGTATCATCAGCCTACTAATCCCCAAGAGCGGCTACAGGCGATGCAAGCGTTACTCGCCTGCCCAACGGCCTCGATCGGTACGATCGAAAAACCCATTGATATCAAAGACGTGCAGCGCACGTTTCCCATTGCGATCGCTGAGAATGTATTTCACTGTGGTTTTCATGCCGAGAATTCGTTTGGCGCTGCTAGCTACTTGATTCATCGGCCTGCAGGCAATGTGCTGGTGGATTCACCCCGCTTTGTGCCACCGCTCGTGAAGCAAATTGAGGCGATGGGCGGCATTCGCTATCTGTACCTGACCCATCGAGATGATGTGGCCGATCATCAAAAGTTTCGAGATTATTTTGGCTGCGATCGAATTCTGCACCAGGATGAAATTTCTGCCGGAACTCGCAACGTCGAAATTCAGCTTTCTGGTTCAGACCCAGTTCAACTGGATCCTGATTTGCTGATCATTCCAGTCCCCGGCCATACAAAGGGCCATACCGTTTTGCTCTACAACCAAAAATTTCTGTTTTCAGGCGATCACCTGGCTTGGTCTGAGGAGAAAGGGCACTTGATTGCATTTCGATATGCGTGCTGGTATTCCTGGACGGAGTTGCAACAATCCATGCAAAAGCTGGCGACCTATTCGTTTGAGTGGGTATTGCCGGGTCACGGTCGCCGCTACCACAGCGATCGCGCCACCATGCAAGCGCAGATGCAGCGGTGTATCGATTGGATGCAGTCGGCAGTCCCTTCCATCTGAAATCTTGGGCGATAACCGCTTACAATGTAGAGCCACTCAATGTTCAGCAACTGCCAGGGAGGATGTCTTGGCAGACAACTGGGCAGCACAACTACAAATATTCAAAAAACAGGTGGAATTTTTATTTGTTGAGGCTGGTTGATTCAATATTTTCATTGATCCACGCCTAGTTGCCCGCACAAAATAATTTATGGAACCGTCTCAACGCCCGATTTATCTAGATTGCCATGCAACAACACCCCTTGACCCAGATGTCATGCAGGCAATGCTGCCATTCTTTACGACTTTCTTCGGTAATCCGGCTAGTATCAGCCATCAATATGGATGGGAGGCCGAGGCCGCGATTCAACAGGCGCGAGAACAATTAGCCGCTGCTATCGGAGCCACGCCGGAAGAACTTGTTTTTACCAGTGGTGCAACGGAAGCGAACAACCTGGCAATCAAGGGTGTGGCAGAAGCTTATATCAGCCGAGGCAAACACATGATTACCGTTGTCACGGAACATAACGCTGTCTTAGATCCTTGCCGCTATTTGCGATCGCTGGGTTTCGACATTACCATGCTGCCAGTCAAGCCAGATGGACTGATCGATCTACTTGATCTGGAGAATGCCTTACGGCCTGACACGATTCTGGTGTCGGTCATGACCGCTAACAATGAAATTGGCGTGCTGCAACCGATCGCGGAAATTGGGGCGATGTGTCATCACCGAGGTATTTTATTTCACACTGATGCAGCTCAAGCGATCGGTAAAATTCCACTGGATGTGGAGGCTATGCATATTGATTTGATGTCGCTCACGGCGCACAAAATTTATGGCCCCAAGGGGATCGGAGCCTTATATGTGCGCAGACGCAACCCCAGAGTGCAACTTGCACCGCAGTTACACGGCGGTGGCCATGAGCGCGGTATGCGTTCAGGCACGCTCTACACCCCTCAAATTGTGGGATTTGCAACGGCTGTGCAATTTGCGATCGAGAAAATGGCAATTGAATCGAACCGCATTACGCAGTTGCGCGATCGCTTGTGGCAAGCATTGCAACAGTTGGATGGCGTTTACCTGAATGGCCACCCCTCCCAACGCCTCTCCAGTAACCTGAACATCAGTATTGAAGGAGTTGATGGACAGGCACTGCTGCTGGCCTTGCAATCGGTGATCGCCGTATCTTCTGGGTCTGCTTGCACCTCCGCCAAGGCGAAACCATCCCATGTGCTGCAAGCACTCGGACGCTCAGATGAACTGGCTTATGCATCCATTCGCTTTGGCATTGGCCGGTTTAACACAGAATCAGACATCGACCTGGCGATCGCTCACGTTACTCAAACCATTCAAGCGTTAAGAACTGCTAACACGCTGACAACCTAAATGAATGGATGGTTTTGTTCAGCTGGGGCAAAGTTTGCCTTGCCCCAGGTTTCGGTTATCGCTCAATTTAGCTGAGGCCAACGTGACTACGATCGTAACCAGCACGATTAGGGTGGGTTTTCCCGTGTTCAGCCTGACGCGCGATCGCTTCTGCGGGCATGCCAACTTCATCAGCAGCACGAGTCAACATGCACTGTTCCCGATTGCGGATCATGTATTGGTGCCGCAACATTAATGCCCGCGCTTGGTCTTGAGTATCCATAAGCTTGATTCTCCACGGTAAAAATAATTTCAAATTCATCTCTAAACATACCAGAAATTTCTGTATCAAAACATACAAAATCCTGTTTCGATGCGAAAATCACAAAATAGTTTTTATTTGAAAACAACTTAGTTTGATTTCAAAACTTCCAAATTTAAGCTCATCAACATTCTCAATTCGCTCTCAGCACCAGAAATACCGAGTTGCCTGGTTTTCTGCTACTGCTTTGGCCAGCAGTTTGAGCTGGAACCAGCCAAGTTTGAGCTAGCTACCACCAATTAAATGCAAAAGCTGCATGGAAATGATGCGCTATCTACATAATCAGAAATATTTTGTAACTATATATACGTTTTTTCCTGAGGCTTGCTTTTAACGTATTCCTAACGATGTTAGTCAGCATCAAGTTCAAACGGTTGAGAGTTTCTTTTAGATTGAGCGGAATGCCAGTTTTCCGATGTGCCTTTCGTGGTTGTGAATTTATTTTCATGAATTGTTAATTTGATGCGGCAAGGATTATTAGGCGACTGGGTTTGGCTTGAGATTTAGATTACACCCAGCTTTTAAGCTGGTTTGAAAATGACACCGAAAGTGTTAGTTGCTCACTGCTTGATCAGATTTGATCAAATGCAGACTTGTAGCAGCTGACTGTTTCGCTTGCAGTGATTTCTAGGTTTTTGTAAAAGAAGGTCAGCATGACAAGCACTGTTCCAGCAGCAGCGAACCTCAATAAGTTTGAAAAATTTAAGGCTGAAAAGGATGGATTGAACGTCAAGGCAGAGCTTGAACACTTTGCTCAAATTGGCTGGGAAGGAATGGATGAAACCGATCGCGACCATCGCCTAAAGTGGGTGGGCGTTTTCTTTCGGCCTGTTACTCCCGGTAAGTTTATGATGCGGATGCGCCTCCCCAACGGCATCGTCACCAGTGACCAACTGCGGACGCTGGCCGGGGTTGTGCAACGCTACGGTGATGATGGCAGCGCTGATATTACGACTCGGCAAAACATCCAGTTGCGTGGTATCCGTATTGAGGATTTGCCCGACATTTTCCGGCGCTTCGAAGCGGTGCAACTGACTAGTGTGCAATCGGGAATGGATAACGTCCGCAACATCACTGGCTCGCCTGTCGCTGGCATTGATGCCGATGAGCTATACGATACGCGGGACTTGTGCGAGCAGGTTCAAGATTTAATCACCAACAGCGGCCAAGGCAATCCCGCCTTTACGAACCTGCCACGGAAGTTCAATATTGCGATCGCTGGTTGTCGGGATAATTCTGTCCATGCCGAAATCAATGACATTGCCTTTGTCCCAGCCTACAAAGATGATGTGTTTGGCTTCAATGTGCTAGTCGGCGGGTTCTTCTCGGCCAAACGCTGTGAGGCCGCCATCCCAATGAATGTCTGGGTTGCACCGGAAGAGGTCGTTGCCCTATGTGAAGCCATCTTGGTGGTGTACCGGGATCACGGCTTACGCGCCAATCGCCAAAAGGCTCGGTTGATGTGGTTGATTGACGAATGGGGTCTCGATCGCTTTCGCCAAGCAGTGGAACAACACATGGGAGTTGCATTACAAGCAGCCGCCCCCAAAGATGAAATCTGCTGGGAAAAACGGGATCACATCGGCGTATACGCTCAAAAGCAACCCGGCCTCCAGTATGTGGGTCTGCATGTGCCCGTAGGTCGCTTGAGCGATGCCGACATGTTTGACTTAGCCCGGATTGCCGATGTGTATGGCAATAGCGAGTTGCGCCTGACCGTGGAACAAAACATTATTATTCCCAACGTGCCAGCGGCTCGAATTCCCCTGCTATTGCAAGAACCTTTGCTGGAACGCTTCTCCATCGAGCCAACGCCCTTGGTGCGATCGCTCGTCTCCTGCACTGGCGCACAATTTTGCAACTTTGCCCTCGTTGAAACCAAACGGCGAGCATTAGCGCTGGCAAAAGAACTGGATCAAGAGCTGTATTGCCCGCGTCCGGTGCGAATTCATTGGACGGGTTGCCCCAACTCCTGCGGACAGCCGCAAGTGGCGGACATTGGCCTGATGGGCACTAAAACCCGCAAGGACGGTAAAGCTGTCGATGGGGTGGATTTGTTCATGGGGGGCAAAGTTGGCAAAGATGCAGAACTGGGTAAATGCGTTCAAAAGGGAATTCCCTGTGACGATCTCAAACCAATTCTGCGGGATCTGTTGATTCAAACCTTTGGTGCCGCGCCCCGGAGTGAAGCACCGATCGAGGTTGCAACGAACCCAACCGCAATGCAAATCACCTCAGATGAGGCTTAACCCTATTTCTTGACCGCTCTCAAGATAAATAATTTCACCCAATTCAAGGATCTGATCTCGTATGTCGAACCTGTCTAGACGCAAGTTTTTGATTACTGCCGGAGCCACTGCCGCTGGCACCATGATGATTCACGGTTGCACGTCCGGTTCCAACACGGCCACCACTGAATCCTCCCCCGCGGCTTCTGCGGTCAACGTGAGTGCTGCCGATGCGCCCGAAGTAACGGCAGCAAAGCTAGGCTTTATTGCCTTAACAGATGCGGCTCCTCTGATTATTGCCAAAGAGAAGGGGATGTTTGCAAAGTATGGGATGAAGGACGTCGAAGTCCTCAAGCAGGCATCCTGGGGTGCTACCCGCGATAACCTGGTGTTGGGCGGTAGCGGGGGGGGCATTGATGGTGCCCATATCTTGACTCCTATGCCTTACTTGATTTCGACTGGCAAGGTTACGGATGGCAAGAAAGTGCCTATGTATATCTTGGCCCGCTTAAATCTCAATGGGCAGGGGATTCAATTGTCGAACGAGTATACCGACTTGAAAGTTGGGGTAGATAGCGCCCCGTTGAAGGAAGCATTTGCCAAAGCAAAGTCTACTGGGAAGGATATAAAGGTTGCGATGACATTCCCCGGTGGCACCCATGATATGTGGATTCGCTATTGGTTGGCAGCAGGTGGCATCAATCCTGATACGGATGTATCAACAATTGTCGTTCCACCACCACAGATGGTTGCAAACGTGAAAACAGGGACGATGGAAGCATTTTGTGTGGGCGAACCGTGGCCGCTCCAAACGGTCAACCAAAATGTGGGTTATAACGCGCTGACAACGGGCGAGCTGTGGAAGGATCACCCCGAAAAGGCATTCGCGATGAGAGCCGATTGGGTCGATAAACATCCTAATGCTGCAAAGGCAATGTTGATGGCGGTTCAGGAGGCTCAAATTTGGTGCGACCAGGATGAAAATAAGGAAGAGATGTGCAGGATCGTTTCCAAGCGGGAATGGTTTAAGGTGCCATTTGAAGACATCATTGATCGCTCTGTCGGTAAGTTTGATATGGGTGTGCGTCAAATGGAAAGTACGGATTTGATGCAAAAGTATTGGCGGGATGCGGCTTCCTATCCGTTCAGGAGTCATGACTTGTGGTTCCTGACTGAGAACATCCGTTGGGGCTATCTTGCACCCGATCTCGATACAAAGCAGCTGATTGAACAAGTCAATCGAGAAGATCTGTGGAAGGAAGCAGCAAAGGCGATCGGGCAAGCAGCGGCAATTCCTAAGAGTAGTTCTCGTGGGGTCGAAACCTTCTTTGATGGAGTCAAGTTTGATCCGGAAAACCCTCAAGCCTATTTGAAGAGCCTCAAGATTAAGAAGGCTTAATGGAAGTTATAGGTAGGCGTGAGCCTACCTATAACTTCCAACTGTCGGGATTGTGGCTTGCTTTTATTTCATTACTCACGCTAACTACAGGTATTTCTCGTACTATGGCTGCCAGTTCTTCTCGCTCCACTCAAGGTCTTCCTCCCGCGCTGTTGAAATTTCTTCCTAGCCTAAAACAAGGAGGAAGAAAAGTCGTACTTTCGGCGATCGCGGTCTTCGTCTTACTACTGATTTGGCAAATTCTCTGCTCTGGAGCAAAACCACCGATTCCTGCTCCATTGACAGTAGTTCAAGACACGTGGGAACTGATTATCGATCCTTTCTTTGATAACGGTGGCGTTGACAAAGGGTTATTTTGGCATTTGGCGGCAAGTTTGCAACGGGTGGCGATTGGTTTTACCCTGGCGGCAATCGTCGGGATTGCGCTTGGCGTTTTGATTGGCACAAGCTCATTAGTTTATGATTCCCTGGACTTCGTATTTCAGGTGCTTAGAACCGTTCCTCCCTTAGCCTGGTTGCCCTTATCGCTTGCATTGTTCAAAGACAATCAACCTGCTGCTATCTTTGTCATTTTTATCACAGCCATCTGGCCCATCATTATTAACACCGCAGTTGGTGCCCAGCAGGTGCCCCAGGATTATCGAAACGTTGCTAAAGTGTTGCGGTTATCCCGAGTGGAATACTTCAAAGATATTTTATTGCCTGCAACGGTTCCGTATGTGTTCACTGGTTTGCGAATCGGCATTGGTTTGTCATGGTTGGCGATCGTTGCCGCAGAAATGTTGATTGGTGGGGTGGGAATCGGGTTCTTTATCTGGGATGCCTGGAACAGTTCTCTGATCAGCGAGATTATTTTGGCCCTCGTCTACGTCGGTATTGTTGGTTTCATTCTAGACAAATTGGTTGCTTCGATCGGGCGGCTTGTCGTCGCCGAAGAAACGTGATGAGGGCAACTATTAGCCACATCAGTTAGCAGCTTGAATCCTCCTCAGTTCGGTTCGCAACGTCATCATCACTTATCCTTATTTCCTCAAAGCCATGTCTGTTTTTCTAGAAGTAGACCACATCGATAAGGTATTTCCGCTTCCTGATGGGAGCCAATACATTGCCCTCAAGAACATTGATTTGAGGGTGCGACAGGGCGAATTTGTTTCGCTGATTGGGCACTCTGGCTGTGGCAAATCTACACTACTCAACATCATTGCTGGCCTCGATCGCCCCTCCAATGGGGGTGTTGTCCTGGAAGGACGAGAAGTAAGAAACCCAGGCCCCGATCGCATGGTGGTGTTTCAAAACTATTCGCTGCTGCCCTGGCTGACGGTCTATCAAAACATTGAACTGGCCGTCAAAAAGGTGATGCAAAACCTACCCCTGGAAGAACGGGAAAACATCATTCAGCACCATATTGATCTGGTGGGTTTGCGTCATGCGGTTCACAAAAAGCCGAAGGAACTGTCAGGCGGGATGAAGCAACGAGTCGCGATCGCTCGTGCCCTGGCGATTCGCCCCAAACTGCTGCTCCTGGATGAACCGCTCGGTGCGTTAGATGCATTGACTCGGGGCAACCTGCAAGAGCAACTGATGCGAATTTGCGAGGAAAGCAAAATTACGTGCGTTATGGTGACTCACGACGTGGATGAAGCTTTATTGCTATCCGATCGCATTGTGATGATGACCAACGGCCCCGAAGCGCAAATTGGGCAAATTCTGGATGTGAATATTCCCCATCCCCGTCACAAGTTGGAAGTTGTTAATCACCCCAGCTACTACGCCTTACGCAATGAAATCATCTACTTTCTCAACCAGCAAAAACGCGAGAAGAAACGCAAGTCGAAGAAAGCCGCCGCGATCGCTCGTCACGGGCTGGAAAAAATCAACCTGGACATTGGTTTTGTCCCGCTAACGGACTGTGCGCCGCTCGTTGTTGCGAAGGAAAAGGGCTTTTTTGCCAAGCATGGCCTGGAGGAAGTCAACCTTTCTCGCGAACCGAGTTGGAAAGCTGTGTTAGAAGGGGTCGCCTCCAAGCGCTTGGATGCCGCTCAAATGGTGGCCGCGATGCCACTCGCCATGACCTTAGGATTTGAGAGTAAGGCACCATTGCCGATCGTGACCTCCATTGTCCTCAGTCGCAACGGCAACGCCATCACGCTGGATAAAGACTTGTTTGAGCAGGGGGTTCGCTCGCTAGAGGACTTCGCCCAACTGGTGAAGAGTTCCACCGATCGCAACCATACGTTAGGCATGGTTCACACCACCTCCATGCACAATTTGATGCTGCGGTATTGGTTGGCCGCCGGGGGGATTCACCCCGATCAGGATGTCACGTTAACGGTGATTCCTCCGGCCCAAATGGTGTCAAACTTGATCGCCAACAACATCGACGGCTACTGTGCTGGCGACCCCTGGAACTCGCGGGCAGTGCATGAAGGTCACGGGTTTGTTGTCGCAACCGATTTAGATATTTGGGCAGGGCATCCTGAAAAAGTATTGGGAGTGCAGGAGGAATGGGCGAACCAGCATCCCCAAACCCACCTGGCTTTGGTTAAGGCGTTGCTAGAAGCCTGCGAATACTGTGACGATCGCCGCAACCGGGAGGAAATTTTGGAACTTCTGTGTCGGCCTGAGTATGTTGGGTCGGCTCCAGAGTATACACGTCCGGGCTTTATCGATCCTTATAACTACGGCATGGACGAGGAACCCAGGAGTTTGTTGCGGTTCAATCAGTTCTACGTCGATCGCAGCAATTACCCGCAACTCTCTGAAAGCCTCTGGATTCTGACTCAACTCGCCCGCTGGGGCATCACACCATTCCCCAAAAACTGGCAGGAAGTGCTGCAACGAACTCATCGCCTGGATGTGTTCCGAGAAGCCGCGCAACAACTGGAGTTACCCCCGATCGAACCCGATCGCAAACCCTTCCAATTGTTTGATGAAGTGGTATTTAACCCAGATGATCCACTGGCTTATCTCAACAGCTTTGCCATCCACACCGACATTCGCGTTGAAGAAGTCGATCTAGACGGCATCACAACGGTAGCCGCTTAGACAAAGCGCGATCGAGAAGGGAAGTACAACAAAAGTGGCCTTCGCTGTACAGGCTTCCCTTCCTACCCCCAAAACTCATTCATGCAATCCTCGCAACCCTCTATATCTCAAGCATTTATGCAAACCCTCACCAACCCCCAAATTACATCATCCGTTTCGGCCCAGGCAGCGTTCTTAGAAATTGATCACGTCTCGAAAATCTATCCCACGCCCAGAGGGGATTATACGGTTCTCGATGGGGTGAATTTAACGGTTCAAGAAGGCGAATTTGTTTGCGTCATTGGGCACTCCGGTTGTGGCAAGTCTACCTTGCTGAATATGGTGTCTGGATTTGCCCAACCCACCAGCGGCGAAGTGCGATTGAATGGCAAAGTCATTACTCGCCCTGGCCCTGAGCGCATGGTAGTGTTCCAAAACTATTCCTTGTTGCCGTGGAAAACAGCCTTCGAAAACATTTACCTGGCAGTTAATTCGGTTTATCCCGAAAAGCGCAAGCAGGAGAAAATCGACATTGTGCGGCATCACCTAGCAATGGTGGGCCTGGAAGATGCAGCCAACAAGAAACCGGGCCAGTTATCGGGTGGAATGAAACAGCGGGTGTCGATCGCCCGCGCCCTCTCCATCTATCCTGAAATTCTGATTCTGGATGAACCCTTTGGGGCGCTGGATGCCATTACCCGCGAAGAGTTGCAGGATGAGTTGGTGAAGATTTGGGAAGAGCATCGGATCACGATCATGATGATCACCCACGACATTGATGAAGCCTTGTTTTTAGCTGATCGCATTGTGATGATGACCAACGGTCCCGCTGCCAAAATTGGCGAGATTATGGATGTGCATTTTCCCCACCCACGGAAGCGCAGCCAAATGATGGAAGACCCAGAATACTATACTCTGCGCAATCAGGCGCTGAACTTCCTATTTGGTCGCTATGCCCACCACGAAGATTAATAACTGATCCAGCGTTCGCTCCAGTGGTTAGTTAGCAGGGCGATCGCTCAGACTGTTGCAAACTCAGGTTGTTGACTTCGCGGAGTGTAGTAATGATTTCGACTGTTAGCTCCCCGCTGTTTGATTCGCCCGATCAAATCCTCTGCTACTACATTAATCAAACCGCTCAGATTCAATGCATTTGTTTCTCTGGCATTGCCAAGCAACTTTTTGAGCGGTTGATCTTTCCACAACAACGAATTTTGTTTGAGGCCAGCCCAGATATATTGCTGGAAATTAGTAGTTGTTCCAGTTCCGGGGAAACTCGGATTGAACAGATTCCCTGTTGGCAACTCAAAGTTAACCAAAGAGATTTACTCCATCCGCTCTCGCGATCGACTCCATTTGATACTGTTTCTCAATCGAATTTAGTAAACGAATGACGACAACTTCGGCCAAAACACTTTGCCCCTACTGCGGTGTGGGTTGTGGGTTAGAAGTACTGGCTTCAACCTCAGCCAATCCAGCTGAGCACCCAGAGCCGCAAGCAACCAGTTGGAAAGTGAGAGGCGATCGAGCCCATCCGTCTAGCCAGGGCATGGTGTGTGTGAAAGGTGCAACGGTGGCCGAAGCGTTGGACAAAAGCCGATTGCTCCATCCCATGTTTCGAGAGTCGTTAGATCAACCCTTGCAACGGATTAGTTGGGATGAAGCGATCGATCGCATTGTTAACCGAATTCAAACCATCCTGACGACACAAGGAGCTGATGCCATCTGCATGTATGGTTCAGGGCAGATGCAGACAGAAGACTACTACGTGGCGCAAAAACTCCTCAAAGGCTGTTTAGGCACCAATAATTTTGACTCTAACTCGCGGCTGTGTATGTCGTCTGCGGTGTCGGGCTACGTGCAAAGCCTCGGTTCTGATGGCCCGCCCTGTTGTTATGAAGACCTGGAGCTAACCGACTGCGCCTTCATTATTGGTGCCAACGCCGCCGAATGCCACCCAATCGCCTACAACCGCCTCCAGAAGCATCACAAGAAAAATCCTGCCGTAAAAACGATCGTCGTTGATCCCCGACGCACCCAAACCGCCGAAGATGCGGATTTGCATTTGGCGATTCAACCGGGAACCGACATCGACCTGCTCAACGGAATTGGCTATCTCCTGCTGCAGTGGGACTTGATTAAGCCGACCTTCATCGCCAACCACACTGTCGGTTTTGAGGCTTTCTCAGAGGTTGTGCAGCACTACCCTCCCCATGTCGTGGCTCAACGGTGCGGCATTTCCATCGCTGAACTAGAAACGGCAGCGCGCTGGTGGGGAGAGTCGGAGCGGGTGCTGTCCCTCTGGTCTATGGGGATGAACCAATCTAGTGAGGGCAGTGCGAAGGTGCGATCGTTGATCAACCTGCACTTACTCACAGGCCAAATTGGCAAACCCGGAGCCGGGCCGTTTTCCCTAACTGGGCAGCCTAATGCCATGGGCGGGCGCGAGGTAGGTGGGTTATGCAATCTGCTCCCCGGTTATCGCCATGTCATGTTTCCGGAGCATCGCGCCGAGGTGGAGCAGTTCTGGCAACTGCCACCGGGGCAAATTTCTCCCAACTGGGGGCGGACGGCGTGGGAAATCATCACGGGGTTAGAAGCGGCTGAAGTTGGCCTGCTGTGGGTGGTGGCGACGAATCCTGCTGTGAGCCTGCCGGATTTGGAACGAGTGAAGGCCGCATTGCAGCGATCGCCGTTTACCATCTGTCAGGATGCCTATTACCCCACTGAAACTGCTGCATACGCCCATCTTCTGTTACCTGCGGCCCAGTGGGGCGAAAAAACTGGCACCATGACGAACTCTGAACGAGTCGTGACGTTGTGTCAGGCATTCCGATCACCGCCCGGAGAAGCGCGGCCCGATTGGGAAATCATTGCCGAGGTAGGACGGCGTTTGGGCTTTGCCGACAAGTTTCCATTCACATCCCCAGCCGCAGTCTACAAGGAATACGTCCAGCTCACGCAGGGGCGGGTTTGCGACATGACGGGGTTGAGCCACGATCGCCTCCGCCAGGAAGGTGCCATTCAATGGCCTTGTCCAGCCCATCCCGTGGCTGCCACCACCACCACTTCTCCCACATTGCGCCTCTATACCGACCACCACTTCCCCACTCCCGACGGGCGGGCACGCTTTGGGGCTTATCATTCCCAAGGTTTGGCCGAACCAGCTGATGCCCGTTACCCTTTTGTCTTAACCACAGGCCGCCTCTATGGTCATTGGCATACCCAAACCCGCACAGGCCGAATCGACAAAATTCGGCAAATGCATCCGGCTCCTTTCCTGGAAATGCATCCCCATGATGCGGAGAAGTTGGGTGTGCAAGCAGGGGATTGGGTGGAGGTGCGATCGCGCCGGGGGATAGCTCAGTTGCCGATAACGCTGACTCGGATGATCGCGAAAGGAACCGTGTTTGTCCCGATTCATTGGGGTGCTTTATGGGCTGAGCAGGCCGAAGCAAACGCCATGACCCATCCCACGGCCTGTCCGGAGTCCAAACAACCAGAATTGAAAGCTTGTGCAGTTCAAGTTGTGCCCATCTCAACTCAACCCTCACTTGATCAGACCATTGAAATGCTCCACGCAGCGAATCTTTTGAAGGCATTGCCATAATCAGGGCAAGAGCGTGTCTCAAGGAGCTGAACTTGATAGACTCATCGGTGTAAGGCTGAATCGCTTTCGCACCGGCAAAACATCTCATGCTGTCCTCATTTGAGCCACGTGGAACCGACCCAGAGGATCGAGTTGCTACCAATCGATCGACGACATCTCACTCAACTTCAAAGTCACCACCATCGCTGTTTGTAGTTTGTGGCTTAGGTAGCGTAGGGCAGAATTGTGTGGCCGTCCTAAAAGAATATGGGGCTGCGGTGAATGCGATCGATGCCACCGCGCCACCAGATTGGGAAGTGCCAGACTTGCCAGCGGCGATCGGATCCTTGCTCGTAGGGGATTGCCGCAAGCCCGAAATGCTAGAACAATTGGGGATTCGCCAATGCCGCGCCGTTTTATTGCTGACCAATGACGAGCGCGTCAACACCGAAGCGGCGTTTGCAGCTCGGTTGCTGAATCCCACCGTGAGATTGATTGTGCGATCGTCCAAGCACAACCTGAATCATTTTTTAGAGGAAAGTTTGGGGAATTTTATTGCCTTTGAACCCACTGATTTATCGGCCTCGGCCTTCGCCTTTGCCGCGCTGGGATCGGAGATTCCAGGGTTTTTCAAACTGGAGAACCAACTCCTGCGAGTGGTCAAATATCAGATTCAGCCGGGCGATCGCTGGTGCAACCGCTTGGAGGTGCGCAGTGTCAATACCTCGGCGCGGCGCGTGTTGTGTCATACAACGGGAGAGCTAGAAATCGACCAATTCTATGCGTGGGAGGGCGACACGACCCTAACGGCTGGCGACACAATTGTGTATGTTGAACTCACCGATCGCAGTGTCACCAGCCCACACATGCCCATTGACTGGTCGGATCGCAAATCGCTCCTTGCCGAACCCGCCAAACGTCAACAGTCTCGGTTGTGGCCGCAGTTACTCAGTTGGCTGCGACCGTCAAATTGGCAGCGTCAAGCGATGCGCTTCTGGCATTCAACAGAGCAATATCGGGCACGCCGAGTTGCCTTAATTTGTGGCACTTTAACGCTAGTCTTGTTGGCGATCGGCACGCTGTTGCTGCATTTAGAATATCCTGATGTCAGCTTTCGAGAGGCGCTCTCTGCCTCATTTTCACTGCTGTTGGGGGGATATTCAGATATTTTTGGTGGGCTTAACTCCGACGAAGCCTCAAATACCTGGTCATCCCAACTGCTGGGCGTTGTCTTAACGTTGGCCGGGACAGCCTTTGTGGGGGTTCTCTACGCTCTTCTAACAGAAGCACTCCTCACCTCAAAATTTCAGTTCTTCAAAAATCGCCCGCCCTTGCCGACCCAACATCACATTGTGCTGATTGGGTTAAACAAACTGGGACAGCGCATTGTGGAATTACTACAAGAACTGAAACAACCCGTAGTCGGTATTACTCCCACCGCGATCGATCCCAGCGTCTTGCCCCACCTGCCATTGCTCACGGGGCCAATTGCCGAGGCTCTGGCCCAAGCTCATCTAGCCCAAGCCAAAACGGCAATTATCGTTTGGGAGGATGATTTAGAGAATTTGGAGATTGGGTTGATGGTGCATGCCGCCAATCCAGCTTTAGAACTGATCCTGCGCACCCAGGATCAACTTTTCAGCAACAATGTATCGCGGTTATTCCCCTATGCGCAGGTCTTGTGTGCCCCTGCCGTTTCCGCCGAGGTATTTGCAGCAGCGGCATTTGGTGAAAACGTGTTAAGCCTCTTTCACTTGGGCAATCAAACCATCTTAGTAACGGAGTATCAGATAGCGCCAGGGGACACCTTGCACGGTTTTTTGTTGGCTGAAGTTGCTTATGGGTACGGCGTGGCCCCAGTATTGCATCAGGCCGGGTCACGGCAAACGCCCAGCTTGCTACCGTCTGAGGATGTGCGGCTTGATGTTGGCGATCGGCTAGTTGTTCTAGCAACAAGCGAGAGCTTGCAACGAATTGAGCGCCGCGAATTAGCCCCCCCCGTTTGGCAAGTTCACATCGAAAAAGCATTGACCCCCGATGCCATCTTTGAAGGTGCAAACGAAATTAGTCGAATTTCGGGCTATAGTCTCAGTGCTTCACGTCACTTGATGGCCAGCCTCCCGGCGCAATTACCAACTGCGCTCTATAAACAGCAGGCTCAACGACTTGTAGGGCGTTTAAGGAAAGTGCAGGTTATGGCTCATATCGTCCCAAGGCAACTGTAGGCATTCCCTCTTGAGCTATAGCCGTCGCCATGGGTAACGTGGCGAAAGCAAGTCATACCGATTGAAACAGTGATAGGGGCACATCCCTTGCACCGATCCCCCTCAATCCCCCTTTGATAAGGGGGAAGCCTCAGGCAGGGGGATCTCATTCCTAAGTATTCTGACCAAAGCTATAGTTCCAAAGATAAAAATATAGCTATGGTCAGAACACTTAGGACATATCAAATGGCTGAACTGCCGATTCTAGGTAGGTGTTCTGACGCGCCTCGTTCGACTGAGGCTTCGACGATGAGCTCAGCCGAATCGCGCTCACGCCGAAGTCTGCCACGTTTCACATGGCGACGGCTATAATTGGGCCTTCTGCCTTTTAGAGCGTATGAAGTTGAAACAACTGAATTAGTTTTGTTGCTTCCGTAACTGCATTATGATTTTTTGCCACCAGAGTTGCTCCGGTTTGGCCCATTTGTTCAAGTTGGTCTATGGGAGTTTGTAACGCTACTCGCATCGCATCTGCTAGCTCTGTAACCGATCCTGCGGGAACTAACCAACCACTCTTGCCAGGTTGAACCAGCTCCGGAATCCCAGCAATATACGTACTGATCACGGGACGACAAAGCGCCAGGGATTCCATAATTACAACGGGCAGACCCTCCGCAAAGCTGGGTGCAACCATCACTTGGGCATCCAGGATGTGTTGTTTGACTTGAGCATTGGTGGCCCAGCCAGTAATTTCCACATGCTTTTCTAAATTGGCCTGTTGGATTAATGTTTCGATTTGCCCCCGCAGAGGCCCATCTCCCACTAGCACCAACTTGAACGATCGCCCTTCTGCGGCTAACTGGCCTGCGGCTTCGAGCAACATCAAATGGCCTTTTTGTTCGCTCAACCGCCCAACGCAAACAAACCGGGGTTCAGCCGGAATAGGAACATAGGCGTGGGCAAGAAACATCTCATCGACGCCGCAACGGATGATCTGAATCTTTGCCCACTGTGGATAGTCGCACCAGCGGTAAAGTTGACTTTTACCGAAAGAACACACGGCCACAACGAATGCAGCATGGTTAATTTTTTCACTAAGTGCGATCGCCGTCGGTTTATCAAACTCTTCTGGCCCATGCACCGTAATGCTGTAGGGCGGCCCGCCCAAAACACGACACAGCATGGAAACTGTGGCTGAATTGGTGCCGAAATGGGTGTGCAGATGAGTAATTTGACTATCCTCAAGCCAACGCAGCAGGACACAGGCTTCGGCCAGGTAGGCAAAGTTCAACAGCAAACCCCGATCGGAACGTCTCCCAATCCGCCAGGTCAGGCGCACCGCTCGCAGAAATTGAACCGGGCGAGTGACAGCAACTCTGACGGTGTTTATTAGTAGCCCGCCTGCGCCTGCATCGAGAATGTAGCGGGTTTGATTAGCTTCCTGTTGATCGGCCTCATCGACGACTTCCGCACGAATCGATCGAATCGAGTAGCGGCTAACGGGAACATCGGTTGCCTCAACCGCCAAAATTTCTCGACGAATGAAGCTGTGGCTAGTTTTGGGATATTGGTTAACTAAGTAGGCAATCTTCATACAGGAGAAATAGCGTAAAAAGCGCGGGGTTGGTCAAAGCTGTTCAATCTCGGTCCTGCGGATTATAGTGGAGCGTCCCGTTCTGTCCGCACCCAAGCTTTTTGGCGTTTGAAGATAAATGCAAAGTAAAGCGGAATCTTCCACAGCACATACAGTGGGATGGAGAGCAGCGTTTGAATGGGAAGCTGTTTGCGGCAATACTTTGCCCAGGCAGAAAGAATAGCGATCGCCATCAATCCACCCATGACAGCCAACAAAATAACTGGCAGGAAAGAGGCTCCCAACCCAACCCCGACTATGGCCAGCAGCACTGCCAACATCCAAACCATCACGAGTAAGGACAATGGCGGCACCAGCAAATCTAACCCTAAACCGAATAAATCCAAACGGCGTTGGTAAATTGCCGCCCCAAACAATTGAGGGACTTGGGTCAAGATCGTTTGCAAGTGACCATGCTCCCAACGGGTTCGCTGTTGCTTGGCCGCCTGCTCTTTCTGGGGCAGAATGCTGGTGACATAGGCATCTGGACAGAACACAGGGCTATATCCTACGATCGCCAGATCCATGCCCAGATTCATGTCCTCAACGATGTTGTCGCTTGCTAATGGAGCCTGTTGAATAATTTGCCAGGGCATCGCCATGCCTGTTCCTGTGAGCAAACAAGGCATTCCCAGGTTATGTAAACCGACCAAACGCACCCAATTCTTAACAATGATGGCCAAGGTAGAAATAGCGGCTTTGGGTGATGGATTAGGCGGGGATTCAATCAGATAAACGCTTTGAACAGGCCGATGTTGAGAAAATGCAAGTTGTGCTAGTCGGGTAAGGCTGCCGGGTGCAACGAGGCAATCCGCATCAACAATAATGACGACATCAGGTGGGTCGTCCTGCATAAATTGAATGCCAAAATCGAGAGCGTATCCTTTTCCCCGTTGGTTCGGGTTGTGCCGCTCAATCACCAGCGCGCCTGCCCGCCGAGCGACGGCAGCAGTTGCATCTTCGCAATTATCTGCCACAACAATTAGTTGATCGTTTGGCCTCAATTGTGGTGAAACGGCGCTAATCGTCAACCCAATTCCCGATTCTTCATTGTGAGCCGGAATCAATACATTGAGTCGAGGAAGTGTAGATTTGGCAAAACTGGGTTGGGGGCGAGTTGGGAATAAAGCCGCAATGCATTCAATAAAAAGAATTAATCCAGGGACGAGCAGGATAGTCGCGATCGCGACAAGAAATATATTAAGCACTGTCAGTAACGATTCCGCGTGTACCAAAGCTGTATCCTTACTATCTGGGTGAGCAAATAAGAGATTAAATGGGGCTGGGAATAAACTCTCTTCACTGAAATAGTAGCCCTTTCAAAAAAATCTTAGAGACTCATTTCAATGACTTCATAATTTGAAGATTTATCGTACAAAAATTGAGCTAACCATAAGGGAATAGCTCAACTTCTGTTGATTCGCTGTTCTTAGGAGCGCACTTATAGTAATCCCCGATTAGTCGCAAGATACTCAGCATTGAGATAGATTGCTGAGATTCTTCAACTACCGAGCGGCATCGCTGGAACCCTTCAGATTGCCAAAGAAGGCAGAAGGCATTTCGGTAGAAGTGCTACTGTTTTGTTGCATGACTGGATAGGAAGTGTACTGACGGTTGGGATGATTCGCAATGACGCCAACGACGGGGATGCGGTACTTTTTCAAACCTTCCAGAGTTTTGTTGAATTTTGAGCGCTTCGTTTTATTAACTCCCACCACCATCAAAAAGCCATCCGTTTGGGCACCCAAGAAATTCAGATCGGTTAGACCATCCAGTGCTGGAGTGTCAAAAATCACCAGGTCAAACTTGGTTTGAAGTTGGCTCAGTAACTGCTGCATCTCGTTAGAGGCAAACAGTCTGGTAGCTCCCACTTGCGCAATCCCAGCTGGTAAAACGGCAAGATTATTATCAATCGCAGATTTTTGAATCACCTCTTCAACGCTATGCTTCTGTTGCAACACGTCCACCAGACCACGTTGATTAGAAACATCCAGCAGGTTATGAACCTGAGGCGCAATCAGATTAGCATCAACAAGGAGAACCCGTTGGCCCATAGAAGCCGCCGTTTGAGCCAGGTTGACTGCAACGATCGTTTTGCCATCTCCCGGTTCAATCGAGCTAATCGCAACGGTATTAATCCCTGATGTATTCAGGAAGCGCAAGTTGGTATAGAGCGAGCTGAAAGCTTGAAGAAACGGGTTAGGGATAATTCCACTTTTTCCAGATCCAACCTGGTCAAATCCCTTGGCGGCAGAAGGAATAGACGCGAGGAAGGGATGTTGCACGGCATCTTGTAAATCTTCGGCAGTAACGAACACATTACGCATTTTTTCGCGTAACAGCGCAGCAATCAGCCCTAAAAACAGCCCCCCCGCAACTCCAACCAGCAGCATTTGAGTTGCTCTTTTACCTCTCGTCGCGATCGGTCTGCCAGTGAGAGCGCTGCTGACTAACTTGGGTTTAGCGATGACTTCCCACGGGACTTCTTTTTGAGCTGCTTCTACCCGCAACGTTTCACGCTGAAGCAAGAACTGATTCAAGGTCTTGGTTGCAATGTCAAGCTGTTGTTGCAGGGTATTGTATTGCCGCACGATCGCGGGTAATTCAATCAAGCGTTGGTTCAAGTTATTTTCTGACCGAGCGATTTCTGCCGTCCTGGCCTGTAGTGCCCTAGCCTGATTCCCTGATGTCACTAGTTGACTGATCAACGAAACCCGCAGAGGATCTTGGAATGCCACCACGTCTGTTGTTCCAGAGATTCCAGGAGAGCTTTGGCCTAAGATGGAACCAGTTTCTCGCCCAATGAGACGATTTAAGTTTTGCTCTTGCTCCCGCAGCCGTTGAATTGTAGGGCTGTCCTCTGTAAATCGAGCCAATCCTACCGCAATTTGGCTTTGAACCCGCTGCCGTTGCGTTAGCAAATCTTGAAAGCGTGGATTTTGGCTCAAAGCGCTAGCCGCTAACCCTTGCTCTGGGCTTAACCGAAGTTGATTCTGCAGATTTGCAAACAGAGTTGCCTGCTCTTGAAATTCTGTTTGAGCTTCCAGTTTGCGTTGTTGCACTTCCTTGAGCTGTTCAACAACTTGCTGGTTTTCGATCGTGGGGTCAGTGAATCGATATTGCTGCCGAATCGCCTGGATTTGAGCTTCCAGATTCGTAACTCGCTGTTGCAGTCCTGGAAGTTGATCCTCAATAAATTCCACCCCCCCACCGATGCGAGTTTTTCGATCTTCGAGACTAAACCGCAAGTAGCCCTCAGCCAACTTCTCAAGAATGAACTGGACTTGCTGCGCATCAGTGCCTCGATATGTGATTTGGAGCGCACGGGTGTTATCCAGCATGTTGGAGCCGATTCGCGCAACGGTGAAGTCTTGATTCCGTAAATCTCTTGCCAAGGAACTTGCCGTCACTTCTGGATAACGAGTTTGAATTTGAGCCGCAATTTTGGAGAGTAGCTCTGGACTTTGCAAGACCTGAAGCAAGGTGGGGTAATCCACTGAACTGCCATCCTGCGTGGTTTGAATTGCACGCGAAATCGCAGTTGGGTCAGTGGCACGCCCTTGAGAGGTGATCGGTTCCACCAAAATCCTGAATTCACCCTCATAGATCAAAGGCGTGTTGCGATACCCCATGTAGGCGATCGCTCCTGAGAGAGCCGTCACCCCCAGGATGATGGGAATGTTGCGCCAGACCATCGCCAGGATTGGACGAATCTTTAGACCACCTTTCGGCTTTTCATTCCCTTCCCCACTAAAATCTGCGGTTGCCAGGGCGGAATCATCTAAATGACGTTGTCCATTCATGGGCAAACTTTGAATCTCATGTCCAGCTTGCATACTTAACCTCATCTGCGCTTTGATCTAAATTTCGTCCTTGGATGCACCAACGTTGCCATAAAATTTCAACTAGTCGTTTCTAATGAGACCTCTGAAGCCGCTAATCCCACTGAAGATGGTAAGTGGAACACCGATCGCATTAATCAAAAAGTCGTTTACCCCGGCAATAAACGTACGGTTGACTACCACAATATCGTTATTAAACAAGCGAGGGTTGCGTTCTTCATTCATGTTTTGATCTAAATCGACCGACATTCGTCGCCGGGAAACCGTACCGTTGGGGTTAAGCCGAATCAAATCAACGTTCTTACGGCTGGCTCTCCCGCCTCTAAACCCTCCCGCTGTCATAATAGCCTGGTTAAGGGTTGTGTTCGGTCTCACCCGAAGTGCTCCTGGAGTGCCAACTTCACCCACAACACTGACGTTGATCGTTTCAGGCGAAAAATTACTGGTAGCGATTTGAGTGGCTTCTTCCGAATCAAAAGTGGTTGCCCGGGAAATGACGATGGTGTCCCCATCCCGCAAGAGAATGTCCTGGTTTTGATCGCCCTGGCTCAAGAACCGCCACAGGTCGATCGCAATAATTTCTTCCCCGCCAGTCACCTTCGGACGACGCACCCGGACTTCTCGCAGATTCGCAAGCCCCGTAATGCCGCCCGCCGTTTGAATCGCCTGACTAACTCGTGGCCATTGGTTACCGCCCTCTGAAGCCGTCCGCTGATTCAAACTAGTTTGGGTGACTTCATTGCTGATGACACTAATGATGTACGCACCTGGACGGTTAACCTCACCAATCACCCCAACCTTCAGTGGTCGCGGAGCTAACAAACTCACCGTAACAACCGGGTTCCGAATGAAGCGACCAAATCGTTGAGATAGAACAGTTGCAGCCTGCCCCAGCGACAATCCAGCTAAGGGCACACTGCCCACCCAGGGCAAGTTAAGGGTGCCATCTGGCAGGATGGTATAGCGCTGTTCTAGGGCTAGTTCTGGAGTGATGTCGAAAATGTCTACACGAACGATGTCTCCTGCTCCCAGTGTGTAAGCTTCACCCATCGTCGTTCCAGGTTGGATATTTTCGGGCACTGGAACTGCTGTTGGTGAAGGAATTGCGTTTGGAAAAATCGGAGCTGGAGGGGCTTGTTGTGCCACAACCGGCAGGGAGTAGTTAGCTCCAATCACGAAAGAGAGTGCCACTCCGGCAACAGACTGGGGGGTTTTCCTGATCATGAGACTCGTTCAAACTCAATACGGGTAGACAAATTCAAAAATCTATGGAAAAGCAACAACTTAAACAATCTAGCCTCTTGCCAAATTCAACTCCAAGATCTCTGGAGATCTCTCAATCCAGGCTCTGAAATTTGATTACTCAGAAAAAATAATGCATTTTGGCAGCAACACCTATGATTTACAACTTGCGACCAGTTTAGCCAAATTTTTCAGAGAGTTAATCAGAATTTAGAAAGGCTTGTGCAATTGTAGTTGGATTGACCTACAACGTATTATGAATGCTTGCGTGAATTCCACTGATACCTAATTTGACTGCTTTACCCAAGTTTTATATCTCCCATGACGAAATGGCATGATGAAAAGATTTGATGAGGTCACGAACGCCGCCAACGCGATGAGATGAAACTGGAACAATCAGATAGGAAAGACAAGGGTTTGATGAATTGATGCTGACGAGCCTCCCAAATTGACCGATCGCTTTTCATAATGAGTAGGAAGCTTTCAATCGTTCGCCAGCCACCCATGTTCCACACAAAGGAAAACCTATGATTCCTGCGGGAAATGCTCTCGTTCCACTTGCGTTGTATGCGTGGATTCCGTTTGTTCTGTATATCTACTTAAGATATCCGGCGCAGCGAGCAGTCATTATCTGTTTTATTGTGGCGACGTTATTTTTACCGGTTGCCGCGATCGTGCTTCCAGGCATTCCTGACTACACCAAAATGACGGCGACAAGCTATGGAATTTTACTAGCGACCGCTATTTATGATTCCAAGCGCTTCAGCCAATTCCGATTGAGCTGGATTGATATTCCGATGATTCTCTGGTGTACCGTTGCACCCTTCATGTCATCGATGACAAATGATTTGGGAGCCTACGATGGCTTCTCAAATGCGCTCAATCAAACGGTTGTCTGGGGTGCCCCCTATTTCTTAGGACGGCTATATCTAGGAAACCTGGAAGGACTGAGGCTGCTGGCAATTGGGATTTTTACCTGGGCACTAATTTACGTTCCGCTTTGCTGGTACGAAGCGCGCACATTTTCCAGCTTGCATGTTCTGGTCTACGGCACTGATACGGGACGGGAAGCGGCTCAATCTATTCGGTATGGTGGCTACCGCCCACAAGTGTTTATGGAACACGGTTTGATGTTGGGCATTTGGTTGATGGCTGCTTGTATCGTGGGGATTGCTTTGTGGCGAACCGGAACCATTAAACGGCTGTGGAACGTGCCGATTGGGGTTTTGATGGCGGTGCTGTTGTTTACGTTTGTGATTGCCCGCTCGACAGGAGCCTATGGCCTATTCCTGATTGGCATTGCCGCTTTACTATTGGGCTGGCGGTTCCGCAATACCTTTATTCCCTGGTTACTGATCGCTGGTATCTGCATTTACCTCTATATGGCAGCATCCGGCACATTCCCGGCAGATTCAGTTACTCAAACGCTGTCTCAGATGTTTAACCCCGATCGGGTACAGTCCCTGCAATTCCGATTTGATAATGAAGAGATCTTGGGGGCAAGGGCGCGTGAGCGTGCATTATTTGGTTGGGGTGGATTTGGGCGAAATCGGGTCTTCAATGAGATGGGCGAAGATACCACTGTGACCGACAGTTTGTGGATCATTGCTTTTGGTGTGTACGGTACGTTTGGTTTGGTTAGCCTGACTGCGGCAATTCTATTGCCCAGCGTCGTGTTTTTGATTCGCTACCCAGCCAAATTGTGGAAGCATCCCAGTGTTGCACCTGCTGCTGCATTGGTGATTTGTATCATTCTCTACATGCTGGATTGTGTGTTGAACGCGATGGTCAATCCGATTTTCATGTTGGCATCGGGCGGCATTGCGACTTTGGTGGTGCAACCGAAACGAGTGGCGGCAGCGCAACTGCAACGTCGAGTGCGGCAGGTGGCAAGCCCCTCCTAAGTGAAACAGCGGGTACCCCCTGGCTGGAAAAGGTTGGTGATGTTACCGATCGAATAAGAGCCAAATTCCACTTAAAGCCACGATCGCGCCCAGAATAGCCTGCAAGCCCACCTTCTCCTTCAAGGCAATCGCCGCGATCGGAATCACAAAAATTGGACTGGTTGCGCCTAGAGCTTGAGCCACACCAGCCGGGGCATATTTGAGCGACAACTGTTGTAACCAAATTCCCAGATAGGTGCTGGCGAACGCTGTGCCCGCAATGATAACCACTATTCGCCGGGATTTTAACGGTTGAAGAGCCTGTACCGGTTGTTGCCGAAGCAGTAGCCAAATCAGCAATACAAGAACACCTGCCGCCAGCCGGATAAACGTACTCCAGAGTGGGCTGATATCAGTGTCAACTAATGCGGCGCGTGAGAGGACTGCCCCGCCAGCTTGAGAAACTGCGGCTAAGATGCCCGCGATCGCGCCTCGCATCGAACGGGGTTGAAAATTAGGCAGCGAGGAGGTTCGGTCTAAAACCACCCAGGCGACTCCAACCACAGTCAAAAAAATTCCGCTCCAAGCCGGGGCCGAGAGTGCCTCCCCTAAAAAACAGAGCGCCAGGATGGCAGCGATCGGGGGCGCTAGAGACTCCAAGATTAGCGAGCGACGTGGCCCTAAACAGTTAAGAGCTTCGAAATAGGCGGTATCTCCCAGGCCAATTCCGAGCGCTCCACTGAGAAGCAGAAGTTGAACATTAATGGGGTTGACATCTGGCAGCAGTTGCTTGGTGAGCAGGAGCGTGAAGACGAGCAGGATGAGCGCCATCAAACCTTTCACCAGATTCAACATGAGAGGCGCAATTGTCCGCCCCACTCCGGTGTACACAATCGATGCGATCGCCCAAATCAGCGAAGCGCTCAAAGCCGCAAACTCCCCTCGATAATCGGTCAATTCAATCCTCATGAAAATTATCATCAGCGGTGAACATAACTATAGCCGTCGCCATGTGAAACGTGGCAGACTTCGGCGTGAGCGCGATTCGGCTGAGCTCATCGTCGAAGCCTCAGTCGAACGAGGCGCGTCAGAACACCTACCCAGAATCGGCGGTTCAGCCATTTGATCTGTCCTAAGTGTTCTGACCATAGCTATAAATTAAAAGCCTCTTAACTCCAGCAAAAATTGAGCAGTCAGGTAATACCGATTTAACCAGTGGTAGGGGCACATCCCTTGCACCGATCCCCCTCAATCCCCCTTGATAAGGGGGAAGCCGCCGCAGGCAGGGGAATCTTAATCTGTAGCGTGTCGAAATCAAATTGGTATCAGAGCAACATTCCTTAAATTTCTTAGGTGAAATAGGTCAAGACAGAATTGACGATCGCACCATAGCAGAAAGCGCGTTTCCACAAGGGAGATTAAGGTATGTCACAGGCAAAACACGGAGATATGGTGAAGGTTCACTACACCGGTAAATTGGACGATGGTACTGTGTTTGATTCTTCGGTCGATCGCGATCCGCTGGAATTCGTCATTGGTTCTGGGGCCATCATTCCCGGATTTGAGCAAGCTGTCATTGGCATGGCTCCGGGTGAATCCAAAACCGAAATTATTCCCACAGATAATGCCTACGGGCCTTACCAGGAAGAAATGGTATTGACCATCGATCGGCAGCAAATGCCGCTGGAGATTGAACCCGAAGTAGGGCAACAGCTTCAACTCCAACATCCTACAGGCGGAGTGATTCCCGTCATCATTACAGATATTTCTCAAGGCACCATTACCCTGGATGCAAACCATCCACTGGCTGGCGAAGACCTTACCTTTGATATTCAATTAGTCGAAATTGGCTAACTCAATCAGGGGCCTAACATAAGGTCCCTGCAAAAAACTGTAGGCTTACACCATTAGAGTGTTGAATATCAAGGGCGAACGATGGGACTCGAACCCACGAATGGCGGAACCACAATCCGCTGCCTTAACCACTTGGCTACGCTCGCCATTTGCGTTTCCTATTATAGCACTATCTAAATTGACAAAACTAGCGTAAAAATTCTCTATGAAATACTGGAGAAATATGTACTATCTGTGAAATTTCGTGCTTAAATCTACCTCAAGAGTGTCTGTTGGGTGAGAGGGTTGGGCTATGGAATCTAGCTGGGAGCGCAGACGATCGTTTGCAATCAATATTCGGAAGTTTGGTCTAGCACTAGGACTATTTGCGGCCACGAGTACAGGGGCAGCAATGGCAATCATGAATCCCAGCGAAGCTGCCTATGAAGTGTACGCAACGCAAAAAGTGATCAAGTTGTTAGATCAAAACGTTTGTGCCGAAGCCCCTCAAGCATTCAACCTTAAGCAAGATTGCAAAGCGCTTCTCGTCTCCAACCGTTCCTACATTCAAGAGTTCATTGCTAACAATACCCATCGGCAGGACTTTCTCTTCTTCAGCCTATACACAACAGATATCTCAGTAGCATCTTTTTTACCAGATTACCGAGTTGAGGCCGTTGGAGCTTTTCGGCAATTTCACATCTACCAAACTGCCCAAATTTAGATTGAACTATTTTGAATCTGGAGCGGTCTAAGCCTTTACAACAACCTAAACGGTTTAGTTGTGAATCACTTAGACGTTTCCGTTTCAACCTATGAATACCAAAACATTACTGTTTGTACCAGGTGCGATCGCTCTTACCCTTTTTGGCTTTGCAGTTGCTCCAGCGATCGCGCAGTTGGAGAGCGCCCCGGCCCAAGTTGAGATGCAGCGCGGCCTGAGACAGCTCAACTTGAGTGATACGCAAAAAGCCCAGATGAAGCAGGTGCGGGAAGAAACCAAGGCGCAGATTGAACAAGTTCTGACTCCAGAGCAACGGACTCAAATGCAAGCACTCAAACAAAGTGGTGGCAAAAAGCGTGGGGCAATGAGCAGCCTGAATCTGTCCGAAACCCAAAAGCAGCAAATTCGTCAGATTCGAGAAAGCTCGCAGCAGAAGATACAGGCCATCCTCACCAATGACCAACGCGCTTTGTTGCAACAGCAGCGCCAAAACTGGCAGCAACGTCGCCAGCAAAATCGCCCCCAAGTTACGCCACAGTCGCTGTAAAAGTTGCTTAACCCATCGACTCCGTTAAATCAGATGAATATATCTGAACCATAGATAGTAGATACAGTGAGACGCTGTTCTGCTATCTATTTTTTTGGATTGGTCGATCACACCGACGCTTTCCGCTACGATTCGCCACCGTGAATGACTCAGTGTCCCCTTATTCCACGGCAAGAACTAATCCTTTCAGGTATAGCCCCTCCGGATGGTAGATGCTGACGGGGTGATCGGCAGGCTGGGTGAGATGATGCAGAATCCGGATGCGCCGCCCGGACTCGATCGCCCCGGCCATCACCGCCCCCTGAAACAAATCTGGGGTCACCACTTGAGAGCAAGAAAACGTGAACACAATCCCATTGGGCCGGAGTTTGTCGAATGCCAGTTTGTTCAACCGTTTGTAGGCCATAACTGCCGAGTGGCGGGCAGATTGGCTTTTGGCGAAGGCGGGTGGGTCTAGCACCAGCACATCATAGATAGGCTCGCACTGCTTCAAAAACTCAAACACATCGCCCGCGATCGCTGCATGGGGCACTTGGTGTGGGTTATTGCGCGTGACGTTGTGATCTGTCCAGGCGATCGCCTTCGTGGAACTATCAACTGAATGCACCAACGTAGCTCCGGCTTGAATGGCGTACACCGAAAATCCGCCTGAGTAGCAGAAGGTGTTCAAGACCTGTTTGCCTGACGCATAAGCGGCAAGTAACTGGCGATGCTCTCGCTGATCTAGGAAAAAGCCCGTTTTTTGACCCTCCTGCCAATTCACCTGGAAATGATGCCCATGCTCCAACACATCGCCCTGAATAGCGCTGCCTAGCAGATGCGGGGTGGCTGGTTGATGTTTCCCAAACACTGCCGCACTTTTGTCGTAAATGGTGGTGAGTGCGGTGCCGTAGATAGCTTGCAGGCAGTGCTGAATTAAGTCGAGTTGGCGCCCCATCCCCGCCGAATACGCTTGCACCACAGCCGCCCCAGCGTACCAATCCACAATTAAACCGGGCAGCCCATCGCCCTCTGCATTGATCAACCGGTAGCAAGTGGTGCGATCGTTGCCCACCAATCCCAACTGTTGTCGCAAGGCTAACGCCGCCTGGAAACGGTGGAGAAATAATTGTTCAATGCGATCGATCGGCTGAAACGAAAGGACTTTAACCGCAATGCTGCCCGTGGCGTAATGCCCCGTCGCCAGATAGTCTCCAGCGGCACTGTAAACCTCAACCACATCGCCGTCCTCGACTCCCTGGCCGATTTGCTGGATCGCCCCCGAAAAAATCCAGGGATGAAACCGCTTCACCGCATCAACTTTGCGGTTGTGTAAAATAACTTGATTAAAATCAGCCATGAAATATTGAGAGACCGCACCGATACTGCAAGCTTTTAGTTTAAGGGGGCGGGGAGGACAGTGACCAATTAGGATGAGGGTGGAATTCTAGAATTTCTATGATGCTTCCAGTAAGTTTCTTTATTTAGTGTTATATCTCATTCGATTTTACCGAATTCTCCTATACTTAGCGTTCTCAACATTCTCCTAAAGCCATGTTGACCTCTGAACCCACGATCGCCTTCCGTTTCACGCCGCTGTATAAACCCAATCAGCTCATTTGTGGCACCGGCCAAGTTGCTGTTGTCACTGGGTGGACGGTAAAACAGACGGTGGCCAAACAACTACAGCCACATGAATATGCCGTCATTGGGCAACTTTACAGCCCCACCCGCGGCATCAATTTTCTGGTCAGAAACTTGTTGGCCAACCCCCATGTGCGGTTTCTCGTCATCATGAATGGCACCCGGGAGGATCACAACGCGAGGGGAAGTCAGAGTTTAATTCATTTCTTGCAATCTGGTTTTACGGCAGGTAAAAGCGATACAGGTCGGGATTGTTGGCTGATTGAATCGCCCACAGGCGAGGCACTGGGATATATCGATCGCGAAATTGACGCTGCCGCACTGGAGCATCTCCGGCAATCGATTCAGTGGCAAGAAGTGCGTTCAACCGCAGACGCGATCGTCTACGTCAGGCTGTTTAACGAGCAGCTTCCGGTGGAACCGTGGGGCACATCACTGGTTTTTCCTTACATAGAGACAGCGCCAACGGTCTTTCCTGGCCCCCGCTATGGCCACCGGATTGAAGGCCGCACGATCGCCGAAACCTGGGTCAAAATCATCCATCGCATCAAAACCACTGGCACCATTCGCCCGACTGGCTACGATGGCCAATGGCAAGAATTGATTGATTTAGTGGCCGTTATCACCGATGAGCCACGCGGATTCTATTTTCCCGAACCCAACTACTTACCCATTTCGCGCCAGTTTTTGGCAGAATACATTTCTCAAATTCTGGACGATGCGCCCTATCGGGAAGGCGTGAAGTACACCTATGGTCAGCGCTTACGCTCCTGGTTTCAGCGGGACCAGATCGAACAGGTGATTCAAAAACTGATTGGCGAAATAGATGCGGCCAGCGCGGTGATGTCGCTATGGGACGTGAAAGATCACGAGCAGGGTGGCAGTCCTTGCTTGAATCACCTCTGGTTAAGGGTGGTGGATCATGAGTTATCGCTGACGGCCACGTTGCGCAGTAACGATATGTTTTCGGCGTGGCCAGCAAACGCTCTCGGGTTGCGGAAATTGCAGGAACATATCCGAGATAAAATTGCCCAACGATCGCCCTACGACTTGAAACTGGGACCATTGATCACCGTCAGCCAGAGCGCCCACATTTATGACGACACCTGGGAAAACGCCGATCGCTTGATTCAGGCGCAGTACCACAAAATTTGCCAGCGTCAGAGTTACGATGACCCCAGCGGCAACTTTATTATCACTCTGCGCGACAGTGAGATTGTAGTGGAACACACGACACCCGGTTCTGGTGAAGTGGTGGGCTGCTATGTGGGTACGTCTGCCGCGCAGGTGTATCGCCAAATTGCGATCGCTTGTCCTGCCTTGCAAGTGGCTCATGCGTTGTATTTGGGCAGCGAATTGCAAAAAGCAGAACTGGCGCTCGCTGGCAAGCAACCTGGTGGATACGAACAAGACAAACCCTTGAATCTGGGGAGGAATTCTTGATGACACTATCCTCCCGGCCCACCTGGGATGAGTATTTTCTGATGCTAGCCAAGCTAGCCGCGACACGCTCTACATGTTTGGCGTTTCCAGTGGGAGCGGTAGTCGTCAAAAACAAGCAGGTTTTAGCCACTGGCTACAATGGGCCACCCTCTGGTTCTGCCCATTGCACGACTCAGGGTTACTGTTATCCAGGGTTAGACAGTTGTGATGCCAGTAAGACGATGCCATCACGGGCAGTACATGCCGAAGCAAACGCGATCGCCCAAGCCGCAAGACATGGCATCTCGACGGAAAACGCCAGCATCTACGTCACCCTAGAACCATGTCTTTATTGCTTAAAACTGCTCATTTCTGCGGGAATTCGAGAAGTCTTCTATGAAACTAGCTTTAATTCCGGCTCAAGTATCATCGTTCGCGATCTGTTCATTCAAGAGAATTTAGTGACGCTAAAGCAAATTACGCTCTCTTCCCAAACTGCCGAAAAAGCCGCCAGTTTTTTGCTTAACCCCATCTCGATCGCTCAAATTTAGGGGCTGACGGCAAGTGTTGCCAGCCAGAAGCCGTCTCCAGAATGGTTTTATGGTTGATGGCTGCGGCGCAATTCGGTGATCTGGTCGGCCAGGTCGAGGAGCGATCGCGGCATATCTGGCCCGGTCAGGATGACATCCACATGACGGGGGCGATCGTTCAAAAAGGTCAACACTTCAATCTCCGAAATCAACCCAAAGTGGATCGCCAAACTCAACTCATCCAACACCACCAGGTCATATTTACCGGCCTGCACGACAGTTTGCGTATATTGCCACAAGTCAAGCAGCGATTGCATCTCCTCGGCTTCAACCTGGGGCGTATCGATGCAGCGGGGGAGATTGCAGCGAATCCAGTCTAAATGTTGCCCTAACTGCACGGGATGACGGTGCCCCTGAGCAATGCCACCCTTCAAAAACTGAATTACTAGTACGGGCGTCCCCTGCCCCGCGAGCCGGAGAGCCTGAGCAATAACATTCGTGAAAAAGCTGCGTTGCACAGATGTAAAAACCTGCACTAATCCTTCCACGCGCAAAGCGGATTGGAGGACTGTATCGAAGTTGGGAGCTTCTACCTGAGAGACCATGAAGACTGCCTCAGTTCATAACAAGAATAAAAAAGGGGGATGGTTCCAAGAAGTATTCCCAAGGGCATTTCGTTCTGGGTGACCAGCACCCCCCACTAATCAAGGAGCACTTGAAATAGAATAGGCAAAATATAGCGTACTTTTTGAGATTTTCTACCCTTTTAACACTACATTTTGCGATCGTGATAGATGCCCTGGCTCCTTCATAGTACATTTATACAGGAATTTGGCCGCAGCCGACTCCACTCACCTCATCCACCCCAACTTCCGCCTTGTTTACTTCCCTTTTGTCGGCAACCTGCTATCCTTGCTGATTGATGAACCCGTGAGGCAATGGAATGGCTTGGCAGCGTCCCGATGGTCGGCAGGCAGATGAACTGCGCCCAATTCGTTTTGAACGGCACTTTACCCAATTTGCAACGGGTTCCGTTCTGGCATCCTGTGGGGGTACGCGGGTGTTGTGTACGGTATCGGTGCAACCCAAAGTGCCGCGTTTTTTGGAAGGCAAAGGGCAGGGCTGGTTAACAGCAGAATATCGCATGTTGCCGACAGCGACGATCGAACGGCAGGAACGGGAATTTATGCGCCTGTCGGGGCGAACGCAGGAAATTCAGCGCTTGATTGGGCGGAGTTTGCGATCGACCCTGGATATGGCCGCCCTGGGCGAACGGACGGTGATCGTCGATGCGGATGTGTTACAGGCCGATGCTGGCACACGCACCACGGCAATTACAGGGGGGTTTGTGGCCCTCCAGGACGCAATAAATAAGCTACTCGAAAACGGTGAACTGGAACGATCGCCCCTGGTGCATCAGGTTGCCGCCGTCTCGATCGGCTTACTGCACGGTGAACCTTTACTCGATCTGAACTATGAGGAAGATGTGGCTGCCGACACCGATCTAAATGTGGTGATGAACGAAAGTTTAGAGATTATCGAATTGCAGGGAACGGCGGAAGCTGGTTCTTTTAGCCGAACTCAATTGAACCAAATCCTGGATCTGGCCGAAGGTGGGATTAAGCAACTGCTGGAACTACAACGCCGCGAATTTGCTTAGGTGGAGAGCGATCGCACCCAGGTTCCTAGCAACGCATTCACCTGTTCCGGCACCTCATCATGGGGACAGTGCCCCGCCCGCAGATAATACTCGGTCAATTGGGGATGATACTGGCGAAATTTTGCGCCCCGCTCCCGGGCATTAATCCAGGGATCGGCCTCGCCCCACAGCATCAGTAACGGGGCTTGCAGTTGTCCCAACAACACATCAACTTTTTCGCCCTGCGGGGTGCGGAACACAGAAGCAAACACTTTAGGCGCTCCCGGATCGCAAGAGGGGCGATAGATGTCTTCCACAAGTTGATCCGTCACGGCAGACTGATCCAGATAAACCTTCTCTAACGTTTTGCGAATCGTCGATCGCTGGCGCACGTATTGAAACAGCAAAAAACTGGCCCAATCCTGTTGAAACAATGTCCGCACCATACTCCCCATCACCGCTCGTACCGGATCGGGCTTGGTCGTACCCTGAATATCGGTAAAGGGGCCAGCGCTGTTGATTAACACCACCCCAGCCACCGATTCGGGGCGTTGGGCACCCACACACAGGGCGGCATAACCACCCAGGGAGTTACCTACTAACACCGCCGGTCGGCCAATCACTTCGGTGATGAAAGCGTGTAGTTGATCGCGCCAAACATCGCCGCTGTATTGCCAATCTGGTTTTGCCGATCGCCCAAACCCCAGCAAGTCGATCGCCCAAACTTCAAATTCCTGGCTGAGTTCAGCTACATTTTTGCGCCAATGATCAGTAGAAGCACCAAAGCCATGAATCAGCAGCAACGGCGGGCGATCGACCCGTCGGTCTCCCGCTTTAACGTAGTAAATGGACTGCGACTCCGGCGGTAAGGGCGAAGCCGCCTGCCACTGCCAATATTGCCCCGGAACTGCCTCTACTTTGGAAAGAACCTGCATGAACCCAACCTGAGAACGTCTTTAAGTAGTGTAACAAGGCAAGGGGAGGACGTGAGCAAACAGCCCAGGGGGAGAAGTGGTTCTCCCCTGGTCCTAACGTCCAGCGCCGACGATTTCTTCCCGTCTCAGCGGTTCACTTCCAGCTTGAGTCTGCGCCTGGGTCGGTTTAGCTTCTTCTGCCAACGTTGGGGATTGTCCTCCTTTTTGCAGGAATGTTCCAACCATCGCCAGGAGCGCATTGACTTTGCGGGTACGCCAAGCCGCGATGATCGCAGTGGCCTCAGTCGGAGTGACGCGGCGTTCCAGGGCTTCTCGCAGGTAGGCCGCATGGCGCGTTTCATCCTGAGCCACACTCAAAATGCCCTTTTTCAAGCTGGCACTACGGGGATCGGCGTCCGGTAAAACATGGGCCATGCGCACAAAATCCTTGCTGGCATCCAGTTCCAGAATGTAGGTACTGGCAATGAACACTGTCCAGTCGATCGCGGCGGGTTTCAAATCCTCACTGCCATATCCTTCAAAGTACGCTTCAAAGAACGGGCTACGCTGGCGTTCTTCGGGAGTGCCTTCTGTGGTTGTTTGGGGCAAATTTTGAAAATCGATGACTTGTTTGTTCAGTTGCTTCAGGGCTTGGGCAAAGATTTGCCCGTGACGCCGCTCATCATTAGCATGGCGATCGAGGCGTTCGGCCAACCAGACATCACCTTCAGCAGTTGCTCGATCGCGTAATGCCTCCAAAAACGGCACGGAACCCGATTCTGCCAATTGCAGAGCGGCAAGGGTATGGGGACGGGTGAGTGGATCTCGCATGTTCCGCGCTGAAATGTAAGCGGTGGCTCCAGAACCGACTAGATGGAGGATTTGAGTCACGAAATTCATAGGATTTTCAAGGAGAGAACGCTACATCGGAGATTCTAACGTTGTTTACAAATTCGGCTAGCAACGATTCAAAGATCTGGCTACAGTTTATTAGGACGTTTAGGATATTGGTGAGCAAACGGCGATCGTGACAGTCAGCGAGGTTGATTAGTGCGCCTGTTTACATCTATTGTCGGTCTGCGGAGTTTTTTGAATGCGCAGCGCTTTAGCCAGCGGTTAGAGCACCGATTGCCGTCCTCTAATTTGCCTCATCCTTTGCCCCTAGAGGTCGGGTTTGTCCCCACGATGGGAGCTTTGCACCAGGGACATTTGAGCCTGATTGACCGGGCCCGCCGCGAAAATAAGCTAGTGATTGTTAGTATTTTCGTGAATCCGCTCCAATTTGGGCCAACCGAAGATCTCGATCGCTATCCCCGCACTCTAGATGCTGATAAGGCTCTGTGTGAAGCCGCTGGTGTGGATGCATTATTTGTGCCATCCCCTTCTGAACTGGGAATCGCCACCCATGCGCCTCCGGCCCCGCCTCTCCCGCTGACTCAGGTTCTCCCCCCGGTTGAAATGATGACTGGCTTGTGCGGTCGCTCGCGGCTGGGGCACTTTCAAGGAGTGGCGACGATCGTCACCAAATTACTCAACATTGTGCAACCCACTCGCGCCTACTTTGGGCAAAAAGATGCCCAACAGTTGACAATTATTCGGAAACTGGTTGCGGATCTCAATCTTGCCGTTGAGGTTGTTGCTTGTCCGACGTTGCGCGAAACAAATGGGCTGGCAATGAGTTCGCGCAATCAGTATTTAAGCCAGGAGGAGCGGCAGCAGGCGGCAGCCTTGTATCGGGGCTTGCAAGCAGCCGCAGAACTCTTTCGGACAGGAGAGCAAATGAGTAGTAACCTGGTTGAGGCGGTTAAGGCTGAATTAAGACCGATTCCGACAATCGCGATTGAATACATTGAATTAGTAGACTCAATGACTATGGAGACTTTGCACGAAGTTAAGGATAACGGTTTGCTGGCGGTGGCGGCTCGCTTAGGCTCAACCCGCTTAATTGACAATATTTTGTTGAGTACCCGTCGCCCGATCGTGGCGATCGATGGTCCGGCTGGAGCAGGCAAATCGACCGTGGCGCGGATGGTAGCCCAACAATTGGGCTTGGTCTATTTGGACACGGGAGCGATGTATCGGGCACTCACCTGGTTTGTGTTGAAGTCGGACGTCGCCATTGATGATGAACCCGCGATCGCCGAGCTGGTGAGTCATTGCCAGATTGAATTTAAGGGACAGGTTCCCTACTCACCGACCCACTCACCCACCATCCTCGTCAATGGGCAGGACGTCACTCAAGCCGTACGCAGTTTTGAGGTTACGTCCAAAGTTTCGACGATCGCGGCTCAGCCTGCTGTGCGCGAGCAGTTGGTCAAACAACAACAAACCTTTGGGCAACCGGGTGGCGTCGTCATGGATGGGCGTGACATTGGCACCCATGTTTTTCCCGATGCCGAAGTCAAAGTGTTTTTAACCGCATCCATTCAGGAACGGGCACGGCGGCGGCAGCAGGATTTGCGCAATCGCGGTATGGGAGACGTGAGCTTGCCGGAGCTAGAGCAAGCCATCAGCGATCGCGATTTTCAAGATAGTACCCGCCCCATTGCGCCGCTGCGGAAAGCCACAGATGCGGTGGAGATTGATACTGACCAGTTAACAATTCAGCAAGTGTGCGATCGCATCATCGATCTTTATCACAAACAGCTAACTCCACAGTGACCGCTTATTCTCCCCACCCATAATCATCGTCCCATTCCTGATACAGCTTGTGATAGGCATCCCAGTAGCCCAGCACGAAACCCTCCAAATCGGGTGGCGGTTGGGGCATTGGCCTGGGCGGGGTGCGGTTCCAAGTTTGATGCCATTGCTTGCGCGCCTCCTGCCGAATGAAAGGTGCAAAATCCAGGCTGCGTCCCCAAGCGGGCACGGGGATGCGATGGCGGTGACGATACGCCTCAAATGCTTGTTGACCGGCGGCATATCCCTGCTCATAGCCCCCTGTTGCAGTACCCATGATCAAGGCGCGAAAGTCCTGTAGTTTCTGTTGCTCATCAAAGCTTTGGAGGCGCTGATCGTCGATCGCCTTGAGCATACATTCCAGTGGCACTTCCGCTGGAAGAGGTAGAGACGGCAACTTGGCGTAGGTGATATACCGAGAACAATCCTCTGAGTCTTCTACACAAACCGTGCGGAGATGGGAGACCAGGTCGCGATACGCCATCGCTAGGTGGTGAAACCGATAGGAAATAACCCCGATCGGTAACTTACCTTGCTCCAGCAAGTCACAATAGCGGTTGAGAACGTGAGCGTCATGACTTTTGAACGCATAACGAACAACCTCAACGATTTGGCCCCGTTCCACGGCAATCCGTCGTCGCGATGCACTCTGAGCCTGCATTAACTGCTGTAACACCTCGATCGGGAACCCGGGAGGAATGTCGCCTGGATGGTAGTGCAACACGATCGCCGCCTGGAGTTGCTGAATCAGATCCGGCGGTAGTTTTCTTGTCGAATCGTACAGCAAGTGCGTGGCGATCATGGGACTGCGAGATGGTCACCTTCAGTGGCCACCTGATTGTAGTAATCAGGAAGATTGATTTCTGGTAGCGATCGCTACCTTTCCTGGTTTAATATTTCGCGCATTATCAGGCTGAATGCTCATCAGTGGGATTGGAATGCAAAGTTCACTCACACGCATGCTCGTTGGCTTGGGGTTCTTCCTCGCAACGTTAGTGATTGCCGTTGCCGGTTATATGTTGGCAGGGTGGAGCTTTTTGGACTCGATCTACCAGGTGGTCATCACCATTTTTGGAGTTGGGTTTGGGGAAATTGGCCCCATGACTCCCACCTTGCGAGTATTCACCATGGGTGTGATTATTGCCGGGTGTACCTCAGTCGCCTACATCCTAGGCGGTTTTTTGCAGATGATCACGGAAGGCGAAGTTAAACGGGCACTGGGAGTGCGACGCATGAAGCGAGAAATTGACTCATTACACAATCACATCATCATTTGTGGATACGGGCGGATTGGCCAAATTTTGGCTCGTAAAATGCACGAAGCCGAGCAGTCTTTCGTTTTAATTGATAATGATACGAGTCGAGTGGCAAAAGCTGAAGGCAATGGTTATTTAGTGCAGCAGGGGAGTGCCACCGATGAAACGGTGCTAGAAGCCGCGGGAATTCAGCGGGCGAAGTTTTTGGCGACGGTTCTACCCGACGATGCAGCCAACGTTTTCATTACGCTAACAGCACGCAGCTTGAATCCTAAGTTGCTCATCCTAGCCCGCGGAGAATATCCTTCGACTGAGAAGAAATTACTTCAGGCAGGGGCCGATCGTGTCGTGTCGCCAGCCGCGATCGGGGCGCTTCGCATGTCCCATATGATTACGCATCCGGCCTCGTTGGATTTTTTGGATCAATCCAATGGCCGTGAGACCTTAAATGAACTCTTGGCTCAAATCAATGTGCAATTGGATGAGTTGGTCATTCCGGCAAACTCGGATCTGGTTGGCACCTCGATCGGCACTTTGGAAGTTCGGGGCAAAGGCTCTTTCATCATCGTGGCGCTGCGGCGAGCGGAAGGAGAAATCATTATTCATCCCAGTCAGGAAATCTTTTTGCATGAAGGGGATACGCTAATCGTGATGGGCCATCGGGGTGACATTCCAAAATTCGCCAAACACCACGCATTGAAGCGGCAAATGCAGTATCGTGGGGCGAAGTCTGTCCGATATTGAACTCACAATGACTATCCCTGCGGTTTCGGCTGATGCCATCTTGCAACAAGCAGCATCCTTGCTGGTGTATCAATCTGTGCTGGAAACGGCAATTGGGCGATCGTTCATAGAACTGTTGCAAGCCATTCACCGGGCCAAACGCGCTCCAACTTTAAAGACAGTGGGGTGTTTGCGGGCGTATGGGCGCTGGTTTCGCTTGTTAGCAGAACAGAACCAGAGCTGGCAAGAATATTTGCTGAACCAGATCCTGCAAGCTGACAATCCATTTTCGCAGCGCGTGCAAGTGCAAGCATTGGCAACATTGCCGACGGGTTTATTACAAGCAGCCCGACAAGATTTACAAATTTTGCAACGGCTCTACTGGTGCGATGGAGAGCAGTTGAATTTGTGGATTCAGGCGATCGCGCCCCTGCCCCAACCGATGATTGTGTGGCACGCCCCTCCACCAGCGCAACCTGATTCAATCCCGGCACAGTTTGCAGCCACAACAGACTGGACAGAAATGTTGCCGATTCTAGCTCCGCACTATCAACAGAATGGTGTGGGATTGTTCGCCCAATATCGAGCCTTTCGGTGGCAAGCGGGTCAGTTAGTTGGAATTGCCCATCCCGATGCTCCCCGGTTGGATGAGTTGGTGGGCTATGAGACGCAAAAAGCAACTCTCGTGCAGAATACAGAGTTTCTGTTGAGTGGCTTTCCAGCATTACATGTGTTGTTATATGGCAGCCGCGGCACGGGCAAATCTTCGTTAGTCAAGGCGTTATTGCGTCAGTTTGGCGATCGCGGCTTGCGCTTGATTGAAGTTTCTAAAGCTGAACTGACCGCACTACCGGCGATCGCCGATCAACTTCGGGCAGTGCCACAAAAATTCATTCTATTTGTAGATGATTTATCGTTTGAGGAGGATGAAGCAGCGTACAAAGCATTGAAAGTGGTGATGGAAGGGCATTTAACAGCACGGCCTCAAAATTTAGTTGTTTACGCCACGTCAAATCGTCGCCACTTAATTCGCGAGTTTTTCGCCGATCGCCCCGCTCCCAGGGATGGAGATGAGGTGCATGCTTGGGATACAGTGCAGGAAAAGTTGTCGTTTAGCGATCGATTTGGCTTAACCCTTACGTTTGAACCAGCAAACCAGTCAACTTATCTCCAAATCGTGCAACACCTGGCCCAGCAAGCAAAGATAACAGTTATTCCAGCCGATTTAGAATTTCGAGCTTTGCAATGGGCAACTCGGCATAATGGTCGCTCTGGTCGCACAGCTCGCCAGTTCATTGACTTTTTGCAAGCGGAAGTTGCGCTCTATTCACAACCAGAGTGAGCCAGTTTAGGCGCGAACGGATTCTGCCCATCGAGCCACATGGACTGGAGCATCACCTGCTACCCTATTAAAGTTGTATTGCGCTAACGGTTGTTCGATCCTGGTGCCCGGAGAGTAGCCATGCAGATTGGAAATTTGTTTGCGGCAGGTGGCATTGTCATGTATCCCCTACTGGGGTTCTCAATTTTGGCGGGGGCGCTGATCCTGGAACGGCTTTTCTTCTGGAGTCGAGTAGTACGCCAGCAGCAGCAGCTAGTGCGGGAAGCGCTGGTGCTGTACAGCAAAAGTCAGAAAGCTGCCTACATGCATTTGCAAAAATCCAGCCACCTACCGATCGCCCGCATTTTCCTAGCAGCTATCGAGCTAGACCGGCCTAACCCGGAAGAGTTTCGCTTGGCTCTGGAGAGTGCAGCTCAGGCGGAAATTCCGCTGCTGAAGCGCTTCAACACCGTATTTGAAACCATTATCAGCCTGTCACCCTTACTCGGATTGTTGGGGACGGTGTTAGGGCTGATTCAATCCTTTGCTTCGCTTCGAGTAGGTGAATTAGGCAGCGGTAATGCGATCGGGGTCAGTACTGGAATCAGCGAAGCCCTCATCTCGACAGCAGCGGGGTTGATCGTTGCCATTGTCACACTGCTATTTGCCAATCTGTTTCGCGGATTGTACCTCCGCCAAATTGCCCTGATCCAAGAGTATGGCGGGCAACTGGAACTGCTTTACCGCCGTCAATCTGAGCAAGGAGCGACCTACCCCTATGCGACTCCCTGAAGAACCTGATGCGCCCTTTCAGATCAACATCGTGCCGATGATCGATGTGATTTTCGCCATCCTGACATTTTTCATCATGTCGTCGTTGTTTTTGACCCGTTCGACGGGTTTACCAGTTGATTTACCCACGGCTGAAACCGCGCAAAATCAACCGGTCAATCAGGTCGTGGTAACGCTAGATCAGGCGGGAACGTTACGTTTAAACGATCAACCCATTCCCCTGGAAACCCTCCAACCACGCTTGCGAGCCTTGGTTGGAACGCAACAGGTGCTGGTGGTCATTCAAGCCGATGAACGGGTTGATCACGGCATTGTGGTGCAAGTCATGGATCAACTGCGCCAGATGCCCAATGTCCGAATTGCGATCGCGGCGCAGCGCTGACCATCGCGGCCCAGCGTTGAGATTTGAGACCCAGCGGACTCCTCTTCTAACGGCCAATACCGATATAGCGGAAGCCGATCGATTCCAGGGCCGCTTGATCCAGGAAGTTGCGCCCATCAATGATGATACGCGAGTGCATCAACTGGCCCATCTTGTCGTAATCCAGCGATCGAAATTCCTGCCAATCGGTAATGACAACTAAGGCATCCGAGCCATCGGCCAGACGCTCCGGATCAGTTTCCACGATTACGTTCGACAACCCGTGCCGCATTCCCGTTTGCGAAATGATGGGATCGTAAGCTTTAATCTTGGTGCCCAGTCGCGAGAGATGTTCAATGATATTAAGCGCAGGCGCATCACGCATATCATCTGTGTCCGGTTTGAAGGTCAACCCCAGCAGGCTAACCGTTTTCCCTTTCAACACTTTCAATGCCTGTTGCAGTTTCTCCACGATGATGAGCCGTTGACGTTGGTTAACACTGACGGCAGCTTTGAGCAAATGGGCCTCATACCCATAATCATCAGCAGTGTGAACCAATGCCGAAACATCTTTTGGGAAACAGGAACCACCCCAACCGATCCCAGCCTGCAAAAACTTGCTGCCAATCCGAGAATCTAGCCCAATCCCCTTTGCCACTTCAACGACGTCTGCGCCCACTCGATCGCAAATGTTGGCCACCTCGTTGATGAAGCTGATCTTGGTAGCCAGGAAGGCATTTGCGGCGTACTTGATCATTTCCGCCGAGCTAAGGTCAGTTGTGACGACTGGCACCGGAGCACCCGTCTGGTCTGCTGCGAATTGCCGATTAATGATGGGCTGGTACAAGTCCTGCATCAAGCCGAGCGCGCGCTGGCTGCTGCTCCCTAGCACGATGCGATCGGGGTTGAAGGTGTCATACACTGCCGTGCCTTCCCGTAAAAACTCCGGATTGCTGACCACATCAAATTCGGGTTCTTTGGCAAGTTGGGTTGCCGTAGCGACGACATCAATGCCCCCACCAGCGAGAATGGGTATCTCAACAGTTGCTTTTTGTTCTGCGTAGCCATCCAACACCAACATCCGCACCCAGTCACCGGAACCGATCGGCACCGTAGATTTGTTTACAATCACCTTGTACTCGCCATTCAGGTGGGAGCCAATGCCCCGTGCCACGGCCTCAACATAGCGTGTGTCACTTTCTCCAGTCGGCAGAGCGGGAGTGCCAACCGCGATGAACAAAATCTGGCCATGTTCTACCCCTGCTTGCAAGTCTGTCGTGAATTCGATCGTGCCCGCTTGAATACAACTTTGGAGAATTTCCGACAAACCTGGTTCAAAAATAGGAGATTGCCCAGCCTTCATCAGCTTGACTTTTTCCTCGTTGTTATCAACGCACACGACATGATGCCCAGTGTGGGCTAAACAAGCACCAGTTACCAGGCCAACATATCCAGTCCCAATTACACAGACACGCATAGGGCAATCTCCGACGCTAATATAGGTGTTCAAAGGCAAGAACGCCGATACCGGCATTCTGTTTAAGAATTCACACGTTGAGACCCAGGTCAGGGATACTTATCACTGCTTGACTAGTGGTTTGTCCAAATTAAATTTGGGCATTAGTCCTGCGTTTCGACTCCGCTCAACACTCAGTCTTTTGTGGGTTGAGCGGAGTCGAAACCCACAATTCTAGCTTTGACAGACCACTAGCCCCATCCCTAACCTGTTCCAGTTTGATTAAACTGATGCACCGTGGGGAGCAGATCGGGTTGTTCCGGGAACGCCCAATCGCGTCCGAAAGTCTTCGATCGTGAGATACAACCCCTCATCAACCGATACAGTGGGTTGCCAGCCCAGCAGTTGTTGGGCTTTGCTGATATCTGGACGACGGCGACGGGGATCATCCTGAGGAAGCGGCTCAAAGCGGATGTCGGTGTCGGGATTGACCATCTGTTGAATGGTTTGAGCCAACTCCAGAATGGTGTACTCTTGCGGGTTGCCCAAATTAATCGGGCCAATGTGAGCGCCATTCATCAGCCGCATCAAGCCATCCACCAGGTCAGAGACGTAACAAAAACTGCGCGTTTGGTTGCCATTCCCGTAGACCGTCAGTGGAGTACCCTTCAATGCCTGGACGACAAAATTGCTCACAACTCGGCCATCATTCTCCAACATGCGCGGTCCGTAGGTGTTGAAAATCCGGGCAACTCGAATATCCACATCATTCTGACGGTGATAGTCAAAAGTTAACGTCTCAGCTACTCGCTTGCCTTCGTCGTAGCAACTGCGAATGCCGATCGGGTTAACATTACCCCAGTATTCTTCAGCCTGAGGATGAATTTCTGGATCGCCGTAAACTTCTGAGGTGGAGGCCAGGAGGAACCGCGCTTTCACCCGCTTAGCCAACCCCAACATGTTCAAAGTTCCCATCACGTTGGTTTTGATGGTTTTTACGGGGTTGAACTGATAATGAACTGGTGAAGCTGGACAGGCAAGATGGTAGATTTGATCGACTTCAAGCCGAATCGGTTCAGTGATGTCATGGCGAATTAGCTCAAAATAGGGATGGCCCATCCATTTCATGACATTGGATTTGCGGCCAGTGTAAAAGTTGTCTAAACAGATGACTTCGTAGCCCTCAGTCATCAGGCGATCGATTAGATGAGAACCAATAAATCCAGCTCCACCAGTCACCAAAATTCTCATGTTGTTTATCAGCCTCCGAAGTTAACTGCAAAATAGCCAGGAAATCTTGAGCAAGTCGAATGCTTGAGCATCTGCCGCTACTACTCTCAACTTGAAAGATTTAAGTCGGCAGCTTTGGCCTCTGTGGAATGTGCTAGAAGTTTCCAGATTTAGCAAGCGACTGCAAATCTGGAAAGCAGAATAAAAATAAAGAACCTTAAATAAAATCTTCGTTAAAAGTAACAGAGGCTGATTCGCTTCGCAAATCCTGATTCCGTAATTTCACTGCATCTTCAAAAAAATTCAATGCTTCCGCCAAAAAAAAATAGCGCTTACCTCAACTCCAAATCATCCTGTTGTTTAGGAGGAGTGAGGTAAGCGCTGATAATAGATGCTGGGTCAGTCAAACAATTAATGGATACACGAGATTGGCTGAATCAGGCCAGAGTTTCTGGGCAATAGCCCAAACCTCGCACAAATTGGTTGCGGAACTCTTCAATCTCTTGGCGATCGGGCGTCCCATGGGAAACAACTGCAACCTGGTAGCGTTGCATCACTTCCACTGGAGATTGCCCTGTTTCTAGCCCCCAAAGGGCCATTTGAACACGAATATCAGGTTCACAGGGAATCCCCAATTCGTTCATAAAAGCTTTGAAGTCCCCGTGTTGTTGGGGGTTAAGATACTCACTCAATTTGACACGAACAATCCAGCCATCAATTTGATGAATGACGGTCATGAAGCGAACTGGTAAACGACCGCTGTGCAGATACTCGACTGCGCGGAGAGTCAAACTGGTGTTGGCAAGAAAGTAAAGGTAGTCCATAGATTGTCTACCCGACCGGGCACAGTGCTACTCTTCTATGATCGGTGGCGATCGTCTCCTTCTGACAGGGGAGAAGCCCCCGACCTAGTAGCGGGGTTTCACCCAAATTTAAGTGGCTTGCATGAGAGATTCTTCATCCATTCGTGAGAGATTCCTCCTACAATAATAAGTTCGGAAATGGTTCATGATTGGATGGGCTGTAGTGGACAGCGATCGCTTACTCTCGGCTTACGATTATCACTTACCCTCAGAACGAATTGCCCAGACTCCTGCAATTCCTCGGGATAGCTCCCGTCTGCTTGTCGCCAAAAATCGCACAGACCATCAGTCAGCAGTTTTTCGAGACTTGCCGAACTTGCTGCGGCCAGGCGACCTATTGGTTTTGAACAACACGCGGGTGTTGCCAGCCCGTTTATTTGGGTATAAACCCAGTGGTTTATCGGTGGAGGTTTTGTTGCTGGAACCACAACCGGGAGCAACCCCAACTGAGGCAGACTTTTCTAACCGTTGGTTGGCCTTAGTGAAGCCAGGGCGACGGTTAAAACCCGGAACTATCATTTATTTTGATCGAGCTGATGTGGAGCAGGCCAAAGCAGATGACACCGGAGAGAAGCCCCCGATCGGGGTTTATGCCAGGGTTTTAGAAACAGATACGGCAACGAGTGGCCGCATTCTCCAATTTGAAGTGCCTGCGGGCATGTCGCTTAAAAGTTGGGTGTATGAAGTTGGACATGTTCCGTTGCCGCCCTACATTTCTGCCACAGATTCTGACCCAGACCAATATCAGACGGTCTATGCTGATCGGGTCGGGGCAGTAGCAGCACCAACCGCTGGACTCCACTTCACCCCAGAGTTACTCCAACGCCTGCAAGAACGCGGCATTCAACAGGCATTTGTCACCCTGCATGTGGGCGTGGGAACGTTTCGCCCGGTGGAGGCCGAAGATATTACAAGCCACGAAATGCATTCGGAATGGGCGGAAGTCCCACCGGAAACAGTCGAATCTATCCGCCGGACACGAGTAGCAGGCGGACGGATTATTGCTGTTGGCACGACTGTTGTGCGGGCACTAGAGGGGGCCGCGCCAGCGGGGGAACTCAAGCCGCTGTATGGCAAAACCAATTTGTTTATCTACCCCGGTTATCAATGGCGAGTGGTGGAGGGGTTGATTACAAATTTCCATTTACCTAAATCCAGTTTGATGATGTTGGTCAGTGCATTAATTGGTCGAGAACGGTTGCTTAACCTCTACCAAACAGCGATCGCGGAGCAATATCGATTCTATTCGTTTGGAGATGCGATGTTGATACTTCCTGAAGCTCGCTATTGGGTCGCGGCAACTCATACACCAAACCAATTACCAGTCAGTGGTTGAGTAAATACCTGGCCGATCGTTCGAGTCCCATCCATCAGCCAAATGACATTACTTCCGGTGGCATGATTTCGCCACACAATATCGGTTTTGCCATCACGGTTGTAGTCGCCCGTATCAACGACATCCCAGGTATTACCGATCGGGGCCGGTAGAACCGCAGCTTGAAAGAATATTGCACCGGGCGAACCATACATCAACCAACTGCCAGTCGTGCCGGTTTGGCGAGACCGCCAGACTAGATCTAAACGCCCATCATTGTTCGTATCGGCGAGCGCCTCCAGTGCCCACTCCTGACTCACCGTCCCCAAGTAATCGATCGCTCGAATGGTTGTTCCATTCATATACCATACCGCTGTAAACCCTGTGTTGCCATCCCGCCAAACAACATCGACTTGCCCATCACCATCCAGATCGCCAACACCTTCGATCTGCCAATTCGTTGGGCTGCTTGGGAGGAGTGTTACAGATTGGATACTGGTACCAGTCATCATCCAGATCCCAGTAACGCCGCTTGTATATTCGCGCCAAACTATATCAGGATTACCATCCTGGTTAAAGTCACCGACCCCCTCCAACACCCAATGAGGGGCAGCGAAGGGGAGCGTAATGATGGAAGCGGGGAGCGTCGCATTCATCAGCCAGATCTGGGTTTCACCGGTGGTGTAGTTGCGCCAAACAATATCATCAATGCCATCCTGGTTGAAATCGGAGTTGGCGCGGCTGTCGTCGTTGACGATCGTCCCGATCGCGAAATGATTGCCCAGCATGCCATTGATGGGGTTTTGTAGCGCGAGGGTTAACGTTTCGTTCGACTCGATTTTGCGATCGCCCACGATGCTCACCGGGATCGTTTTTTGGGTTTCCCCAGGTAAAAAGCGGAGAGTGCCTGCGCTGGCAAGATAATCTCCATCGGCTAACGTTGCGGTGCCATTGCTCGTGGCAAAACCGACACTGACGGTTTGATCACTGGCATTCGATAATGTGACCGTAAACAGCATGTTGCTATTGCCAATGTTTCCTTCAGAGCGGCTGGTACTGCTGACCCCGATCGTCGGTTGGGAATCGTCATTTACAATCGTTCCGATGGCAGTTGGCGTACCGATTAAGGCATTCACGGAGTTGCTGAGGGTGACATTGAACGTTTCATTGAGTTCTAACCGGGTGTCGCCTAGAACCGTGACAGCAATAGTCTGACTTGTCTCTCCTGGCAGAAATCGGAGTAGGCCACTGGTTGCCAAATAATCGCCTTCAGCGACGCGAGCCGTGCCATCGCTAGTAGCATAGTTGACGTTGATCGTTTGAGTGCTGGCGGTGGAAAGGGACACGGTAAAGGTGTAAGCCGTGTTGCCGCTGTTGCCCTCTGGCTGGTTAACTCCAGTGATGCTGAGCGTGGGTTGGGCCGGAGTTGGGGTAACGGTGATAGTGAAGAATTGAATGGAGGATTGATCAATGCCACCATTGGCAGTGCCGCCATTGTCCCGAACGCTGACCCCAATCACAGCAGTTTCGGTGCTGGCGATCGTATTGACTGGTGTATAGGTGAGGGTGCCTGCGGTGTTGACACTGGGATTAACGGCAAAAATAGCCGGGTTGGTATTGCTAACCACTTCGTAAGCAGCGATCGTCTGGCTGGCCTCATTCGCCGCGCCCGGATTAAACCCTGTTGCCCAATTGGTGACACTGCGGCTGCCACTCCCCGCAATCGCACTTTGATTGGCTCCAATCACAAAACTGGGCGCATCATTGACGGGGTTCACGGTCAACGCTACGGTTGCGGTATTGGATGCGGCTCCCAGACTATCCCGCGTGAAGTAGGTGAAGCTGTCGGGGCCGTTGGCATTGGCGTTGGGGGTGTAAGTAAAACTGCCATTGGCATTAAAGGATAACGAACCCGTGCTGGGAGCCGTAACCAGAGTGGCGGAGAGGGGCGTGTGATTATCCGGATCGCTGTCGTTGGTCAACACATTCCCCGTCAGGACAGTATCCTCATTGCCTGAAACAGAGTCATTCGCCGCGATCGGGGCGCTATTGAGCGTCGCCGTGACACTGAGGGACACCGTTCCCAAGTTGGAATTCCCAATGCCATCAGAGGCGCGGTAAGTAAAGCGATCGGTCCCCGCATATCCAGCATTGGGGGTGTAACTGAACGAACCGTCTGCGTTCAGCGTCAGGCTGCCGTGAGTGGGCAAATCGACCAGGAGGGCCTGCAAGCTAGCCGCGGGCGTATCAACATCCGTGTCGTTGGTCAAAATTCCCTGTGCGGCCGGGTTGAAGGGGACACCCGTGGCAAAGGTGTAGCTATCATTGACGGCAACGGGCGCATCATTCGTAGCGGTGACACTTAACACGACGCTGGCCAAGCCAGAAGCTAATCCTAAGCTATCTTGAACGGAATAGGTAAAGGTGTCAGTACCGCTGTAGTCGGCGTTGGGGGTGTAGTTGAAGGTGCCATTCGCATTCAGGGAAAGGGAACCACGACTTACGCCGGACACCAAACTGGCGGTTAGTGGGGTGTGGTTGTCGGGGTCACTATCGTTGCTGATGACATTGCCGGAGAGGAGAGTATCTTCGTTGGTGCCAACGCTGTCATTCACCGCGATCGGTGGTTGATTCCCAGCACGATACACAAACACATCCGGCTGGCCATTGGTATCGGCAGCACCCAAATTAGCGGCGGCACTGGTAAACGCAATGACGTTGCCGACAGCGTTGATCACAGCAAAATTGGACTCTCCATTGCCGCTATTTGTTCCGGCCAGATTGCGGCTGAGGAGGGTTGTGGTGTTGGTCTGGCGATCGCGCAAAAACACATCCCGCTGCCCGTTAGTATCGCCACTGACCAAATCACTGGCAGTGCTGCTAAACACGACATATCGCCCATCGGCACTGAGGCCCGGCAGCATGAAGTCCTGATCGCCAGATGCGCCATTGCCTGCTCCTATATTTGCTTGATTAACGCTGACTAAACTGGTGGTGCCTGCGGCCAAATCTCGCACATACACATCGCGATCGCCATTGTTATCGATCGGGCTGAGCTTGGCATAACTGGTGAACACCACAAATTGCCCATTCCCAGCAATTGCCGCTTGGGAGGCTGGCTCATAATTGAAGGCTTGCACCTCATCCGAGTCTACGCTCACTTGCTGAGTGATGTTGGTTTGCAAATCTCGCACAAAGACTTGCAGGCCACCGTTCGTTGGGCCACTGGCAACCAAATTGGTAGCGTTACTCAAAAAGGCAACGAAACGCCCATCATCACTAATGGTTGCTCTGCGAGACCGCTGATTACCGTGGGTTGTATTAGTGCCATCGACAGAAACCAAAATTGTTCGGTTTGTGTCCAAGTCTCGGACAAAAATATCGGCTGCGTTATTGAGGTCTGGATCGGCAACGTTATCGTTGTTGAGGTCAATTAGATTGGAAGCATCGCTTTCAAACACCACATAGCGACCGTTCTTACTAATTAAGGCTGGCACATCCAACGCTGTTTGTTGGTTGCCGGTTTGGCCAGCGCTGTTGATGCTAACCTGACGAATGCTACCGGCGGCGGGGTCGGTCGTCCACTCATAAACAAAGACCTGGTTGAGATAGTCGCCGTTCCGCAGAAGATTTCCTGGTGTGGTGAACACAACTCGCTTACCATCGCCGCTAATGGAAGCCCCGATCGCATTTCCCTGACCGGCCTCACCGCCATTGCCGCGACTGATTAGGGTGGTGCGACGAGTCTCTCGATCCCACAAAAAGATGTCTTGATCGGCTCCATTACCATCACTAACGACCAAATCAGACGCTGTGCTGCTAAAAGCGACAAAGCGCCCATTTGCACTAATTACGGGGTTGAACGATCGGCCCGAGCCAGCGATCGGCGTGTTGTTATTGTTGGCACTTGCATTGTATTGGGCACTCACGAGAATCGTTTCCCCCGTGGTTACATCCCGCAGAAATACGTCATCGGCTGCATTGGTATCAGTGCTCGCGAGGTTACTGGCTTGACTGGTAAACACGATGTAACGGCCATCATCACTGATGCTTTGCCGTTGCGAGTTCATGTCAGCCTGTTTCCAAGTCGTGGGATCATCGCTAGCGGTCCAAGAGACACCGTTACCTTGGGTTGTGTTTTGAATGGAAATGAGTTGGGTGGGCAAAATGTGCTGATAGTCAGCGATCGCCGCAGTTTGCGCAACTAAGTTTGCGGCGATTTCGCCAGTCTGCACTTCCAGAATCCAATCGCCACCCAGAGCCGCATTTCCAGTGCGATCGTTGGATGCGGCCAGATCAGCCCCTGTGAGCTGGGCAAATTGTTGCAGCAAGGCTGGCCCAAAGTCTCCCGCGCCCACATCGCAACCGTAGAGCAAGATATCGGCGTCGGGAGTGAGAACGGTTGCCCAGGATTGCAACTGTGAGGCATATTGACTCAGGGTTTGAGGGTTGAGTTGGGTGCGGCCCATTTGCAAGTTGCCGCTACTGCCATGCGACAGGAGATGAACGCTACTGATATTTTGGTGCTGCAATAGGGTTTGAGTGATTTGACTAACAGCATCCTGCAGCGGATCTAGTAGATAAACGGATGCCTGAGCGGCGATCGCGGTCGCTAGTTGGGCATAATCTTGTACCGTCGAGTCGATGAAGGCGATCGCTTGGGGTGCGATGTCCTGTGCGAAGCTGCCCGATCTGCCTTGATAAGCAAGCGCGTCTGATAAAAGAGATGGTGCAGAATTCCACTCCGCGATCGGGGCAACCGGGAAGGCGGCTGATGAAGCGCCAGTTAAGGGGGGAAACAAATGGATAGACGACCAGGACGATTCCACAGGTAATTCCTCAGACTTGGTAGATGAAAGGGTTTAGGGCCAAAGGATGCCCCTCTAGCGTTCCCTGGGTCTGAGGAAAGAAAACAAATATTGGGGGGGAAGTAGTGGAAGCAGGAGCGACTCCAGACTCCAAACTCAAGTCTCTTTTTTCTGAGCTGTGATTAACTCAAATGCCATTGCAAAATCAGTGTTTTCGATGTGGATTTGGTTTGGGTCATTGAGACCTTGAGCACGATAACGACGAATTGCGGCTAAGGCGGCTTGGTTACTGAAAAGGGCTAAATCAGCTCCATTCCATCCTTCAGTTTGCGTGGCCCAATCCTCAAGCTTGATGTTCAACAAAGGCCGATCGCAGTTATGCACCTGCAAGATAGCGAGACGGCTTTCCCAATCAGGCAAATCAACTTTCAGTTGTAGATCTAAGCGCCCAGCCCGCAGGAGAGCAGGGTCAAGGGCATTGGGACGGTTGGTTGCACCAATTAGCAGCACGTTGAGACAATCATGTAAGCCATCTAACTCAGTCAAGAGTTGCCCTACGACCCGATCGCTAATGCCAGAATCACCCTGAAATTTGCCCCGAATTGGCGCAAGCGTATCCAGTTCATCAATGAACACAACACAGGGAGAAGCCTGTCGGGCCTTAGCGAACAACTCTCGCACTTCCTGCTCCGCGGCCCCAACCCACTTGCTTAATAACTCCGGCCCATTCACGGCGATAAAGTTAGCGCGGGCTTGAGCTGCAACCGCTTTGGCTAGAAGTGTTTTGCCAGTGCCGGGCGGCCCCCAAAGCAGAATTCCCCGGGGGGCTTTCGCTCCCGTCCGGGCGTACAGTTCAGGATAGAGTAAAGCGCCTTCAACAGACTCTTGCAGTTTCTGTTTGACGAATTCCAACCCACCGATTTGATTCCATGTCACATTGGGGGTTTCAATTTCTACCGATCGCAAAACAGACGGCTTCACAGTCTGCAAGGCATGAAAGAAGTCCGCTTGATTGATTTGTAGATCTTCTGGCACTGGCGCTTGGAACGAAGGAACTTGCCGGCGAAGGGCATTGTAGGCAGCCTTCTGGCATACGGCCTTTAAGTCAGCACCGACCATCCCAACGGTGAGATCGGCGATCGCCTCTAAATCAACAGCCGTTAGGGGCATAGCGCGAGTTAACACCGTCAAAATTTCCAGCCGTCCTGTGCGATCGGGGACTCGAAACTGCACCTCTCGATCAAATCGACCCGGACGCCGCAACGCCGGATCAAGATGATCCGGGCGATTTGTTGCCGCTAAAACGATCACTCCGGAGGCTTGAGCAAATCCATCCATCAAACTGAGCAATTGAGCCACCAATCGCTTTTCAACTTCCCCTTCAACTTTGCTGCGATCGGGCACCAAACTATCAATTTCGTCAATAAAAATCAGGCAGGGCGCAGCTTTTACGGCTTTTTCAAAAATGCTGCGCAAGCGCCCCTCCGCTTCTCCATAGTACTTGCCCAGCACCTCTGGCCCCGCGATCGCAATGTAATTTACCTCCAACGCTTGAGATAAAGCACGAGCCGTCAGCGTTTTGCCCGTTCCAGGTGGCCCCACTAGTAACACCCCACGCGGCGGTTCTAAGCCTAACTTAGCTAGTACCTCAGGTCGCTTAAGCGGAATTTCTACCAGTTCCCGCAATTCCAGTAACACATCCTGTAACCCCCCTACTGCTTGGCAGAACGCAGGGGCATCTGCTGTGGGCGGAACCACGATCGAGGGGGAACTGGGTTCAGCTTGATGCTCTGCAACTTCACTGGTTCCAGGTTGCCTGCGGCTCGTCCCATGCGGAATATTACCCTGCTGCGGGATACTGCTTAAGCTGCGTGAATTGACGCGCAACTCTGTTTTCAGTTCACCGTTTGCAGCCTTTTCTTCTAAAGCTTTTGCCAGTTCTAACAGTTGTTCAAAACCTTTGAACAGTTCAGTCATGGTCAATATCTACCGCAGAAAATCAGGTAGCCAGAAATGAATACCCTTAGTTATTCCCGAATTTTGCCAGCGTGAATCATGTCTAAAGTTGAGCCACAGGGATCGTAATCAAAAACTCAACGCCCTGACCAGGGGCAGATAGGCATCTCAAACTACCTTTGTGCTTATCGGTTACGATCTGGTAGCTGATGTAGAGGCCGAGACCAGTACCCTGACCAATCGGCTTAGTTGTAAAAAATGGGTCAAATAAACGATTGACTATTTTTTCATCAATCCAGGGGCCATTATTGCGAATCCGGATGCTGGCCTGGTTTGAGTCGACCAATTCCGTGCAAATCCAAATGGTTGGCTGCAATGACCCAGTTTGCACTGCTACGGCTGACTTTAGTGCAGTTGAGTTTGAGATAACTGGGTTCTCACTTGAAGGTTGATGGTTTTGCCCTTTGATGGGGGGGCTATTGGTGGCGCGGAATTCATGTAAGGCATCGATCGCGTTACTCAAAATGTTCATGAACACCTGATTCAACTGTCCGGCGTAACATTCGATCAGGGGCAATTCTCCGTATTGTTTGACCACTTGAATCTCACCCAAATGCGACTTACTTTTGAGTTGGTTTTGGAGAATCAGGAGGGTATTGTCGATCCCCTCGTGAATGTTGACCGGCTTCATTTCGGCTTCGTCGAGGCGGGAAAAGTTTCGCAATGACGACACAATCTGCCGAATTCGATCGGCTCCAATTTCCAGCGATCGTAGAAGCTTCGGTAAATCTTGCTGAATAAATTCCAGATCGATTGTCTCGACTTCTGACTGAATTGCGGCCACTGGTTCAGGGTAGTGTTGCTGATACAACCGCAATATCATCAACACCTCTGCAATATAATCTTGCGCGGGGCGAATATTGCCGTAGATAAAGTTCACCGGATTATTGATTTCATGGGCAATTCCTGCCACAAGCTGCCCTAAGCTCGACATTTTTTCGGTTTGAACTAACTGTGCTTGGGTCTGGCGGATTTCTAGAAACGCTTGTCTGAGTTTTTGAGCTTGCTGCCGAGACTGAGCTTCCGATCGCCGTAGCGCTGCTTCAGTTTGTTTACTGTGGGTAATGTTATGAAATACAGCCACTGCTCCCTGGAGGTTGCCCTGCTGACCTTGCAGAGGACGAGCCGTGACGCTAAGCCATTGTTTGTGCTGGTTACTATCAAGCGTATACAGTTCCATGTTGTCGATTGCTTCTCCCGTCATCGCGCGGGCGATCGGGCAAGAACTAGCAGTCAGCACAATCCCGTCATCTTCCGGCAAAAACCATTGTTGCTCGCTATTTGGGATTAACCCGTCACTGGTGGTATAGCCCATCTCCGCCGCTGCCGCATTGCTAAACAACAACTGGCCTAGCTCATCTACAACAATTACCCCATCACCCATACTTTCTAAAATCGATTCCAGCACGCGCAGCGCTTCTTCCGAATGAATCAATTGGTGGAGCGCCTTTTCTAGACGAGTTGATTTTTCTAGGGTTTCCTGTTCGTATACTTCTAACAGTTCTTCGAGCGCTGCAACCTGGGCTTGCAGTTGAGCTATTTCTTCATTTTCCGCAGACTCATTCACGCTAAAGTTGTCTCCACAATGTTGCTTCTCATTAGCCTGCAGTGGTCTTGCTAAACTGGCAACGATTTAGCAAAAACTCGATTTCGATCGAACGGCAGCACAGCCATCTTGATATTTAACGCCAAAGTTTTGAATAAGTCAGCCGTCTCATGGGCGATCGAGCGTTTAGAGAAAAGAATCAACGCCATCAAATCACCTGAGGGCAGCATGCCTCCAAAACCTAATACAGAGCGGATGCCGCAAGGGATAACAAACTCTGCTTGGGCCGGCACATAGGGGCTATTGAGCGCGTTCGAAACTAGGAAGACATTAAAAGTTCGCTGTTCTAGATCCAAAATTAAGTCGGGGCTAGGAGCTAATACCGCCTTTACTTCCAGCCCAAATTGTTGAATCAATTGCGAAATCATGGGAGATTGGGCCACCAGCTTGGCACTCATCAAAGGAATTGCTTGGTGCCCTTTCGATGCTTGGCGAGTCTGCCATTCTGGACGATCGCCCGTAGTTGCCAGCAGGGTCAAACACTTTGTTGTGAAGGAAATTGGAGTGTCCGCAACCATTGTTTGCGCAACCGCACGCAGCTCAGTAGGCAGTGAGCCAAAGGGATGTGTTTTGAAGAAACGAACTAACGCAAATGGACTCTCTCCTGTTTGTCGATCGCGAAACTGCTGATAGAAATACTGCACAACGCGCTCGGCAGTCTCTTCCATACTTTGAGCGCCCATGCCAATTTTACGTAAAGCCGCACCGCACTCCGTCATATCCCTTAAGTTAAACTGTTGCAAATCATACATTTTGCAGCCACCTTGCGAGGAAACGTTCAACCAACAGACTCAGACATTTAATCCCCTGGAGCTAAAGATATCTGCCATCTCGATCGCTTATTGTTAGATATGTTCCCTAGTTTTCCCAGCTACTCAAAAAAGTGCTAAGGAACATGAATTAAATAACCGTGGAGTAGTCGTCTCGACCGCTCAGATGGGTAAGACATTCGTGAGCAGTTCGGTCGAGCCTCTCTGTCGAGACCTCAGTCGAACGATGCTCATCCCACAAAAACTGCAACCTAACACGATGTGCAACTTTTAATCAATCCCTGTGGGGTGAACATCTTGTCCGCCCAATCCGAGCAGGCAAGATGCCCGCTCCACGAGAAAACAGTACTTTTGACGATTAAGTCGCACATCGACAATAGGGTGTTTGGAAGACTTTCAACCGATCAGAATCGTCTTGACTGACTAGGAGGGAGGCCGATTCGTGTAATCGCTGGTCATCAAACCAGAACGGCTGGAACGGCGAGTATAGTTCTTCAGCATGTAGCCTAAATCTTCTGGAGCAAGGGAAGAAGCCAGCGCATCAGTCGTGCTAATAACGCCATTTTCGTGGAGATCAAAGAGTGCCTGGTTTAGAGTTTGGCTATTATCCACCCCTTCTTCCATCAGTTGATAAATTTCTTCGTAGCAGCCTTTCAGCAAGTAGTCGCGAATCGTATCTGTGTTGACCATGATCTCTAACGCCGCAGTTCGCCCACCGTGGATCGTGGGAATGAGGACTTGAGAGATGACTGCATTCAGGGCTTCGACAATTTGATAGCGGACGGTCTCCTGCTCTTCAGGAGTATAGAAATTTAACAACCGCTTAAAGGCATTGACTGAGCCTTTAGTGTGGAGTGTGGCCAGCACCAAATGTCCAGTGAGGGAGGCGCGAATGGCAGTATCGACTGTTTCACGATCGCGCAATTCGCCAATCAAAATAATGTCTGGGTCTTGACGTAAAGCGGCTCTCAGCGCGTCTTTGAACTCCTGGGTGTGAAGTCCGACTTCGCGTTGGGTGAAGAGGGACGCATGGGAGGTATGAACGTATTCGATCGGGTCTTCGATCGTGACAATTTTGCGCGCATAACTATCATTCACATGCCGCAGCATAGCCGCCAGCGAGGTTGATTTACCCGAGTTAACCGCACCCGTGACAATAATTAACCCCTGTCGTTCTTCCGCAAGGTAGCCCAGGAGCGGCGGCAATGCTAGCTTTTCCAGTGTCGGCACTTCCAGCGAGATCAACCGTAATACCATCGCGCCACCCATGATGGATTGAGCGCAGTTGACCCGACAACGAACTAATCCTTCATAGAGGATTGCCGTATCAAGCTCTTGCCGATCGCGAAATTGCTCCCGCTGGGCAGGAGTTAGTACTTCGTCTAAAAACTCTTCGTATTGCCGAGCGGTGATCTTGCCATAGGTATCGCGAACAACAATGCGGCCTTGAATCCGGAAACGGGGAGGTTCTCCGACTTGGAGGTGAATGTCAGAGGCATTTTGTTTGAAGGCATCTTGAACCATGCCAAATACCGATCCCCGTCGTTGCACTTCTTCACTGGGACCATCCAACACAATCCCATTCAAACTCATGGCATCCGTGCCTTGGGAGGTTGGACCACAATTGATCCGCCCTTTCATAAAGCCATGAATACGGACTTCGGTATCGAGCTTGTGGTTTGCCTGGTACTCCTGGAGTTGCTGGGGCGAAAGGACTTCCTGCAAATAGTGGCGGAATGCTTCGATCGATAAGGCTGAAAATTGTTCCTGGGGTAATAGTTTTCCACTCAAGCGAAAAAAGGGAGGTCGTCCAGGTTGCAGGTAAATCGCTGTTGCACCACGATTGCACGCATCCTGAATAATGATACGAACTGTGGCAGGTAGATTGATTTGAGGGTTTGCAGGAACTTGAGTTGCAGTCATAGCCTTATGCAGGGGGAGAAGCCAACGCCGTCTAGTGGTTTCCAGCAGAAAAGTTTCGGTCTAAACCAACTATTTAACTAAAGTAAGGGTTGCATCTGCAAGTCGATTATGCGCTTCCAATCGTCGAAACTTCATCTTTCTTGGAAAGAAATCATGCCCACTTCAAAAGTGCGGTATTGCTTAACACGTTTTCATGGTGTAGCTTCCGCAATGTTCTTGTGGGCTTCCACCAAAACTTGCGTCAATCGATTGAACTGGGTTTCCACCTGTTGTTTGCGATTCAGCAATGTTCGTAATCGCTGATACCGCACGATCGCCAAGCTAATATCTGGAATCTGTTCAGCGGGGCAATCGCGAGACCAAATCTGCCCATCTTCATCCAATCCACACAATCGATAGCTGGAGTGAGTTGGGTCATCTGGTTGGGAGGCTTCTAACCAGCCATCAATGATTGGGCCTTCGTAGTAAGCCGCTTGAATCTGGCCGACCAATGCTTCCAGGTTAGAAGTCCACGCCTCCACGCGAACTTGTAAATCCGTCAACAAATCCTTAGCCAACGCAGCGTCAACAAAGGCAGTGAACTGATAGTGATCGGGCGCTGCAACAAATTCATCTCCTTGGGGCTTCATGCTCGAACTGCCATGGGAAGATGCTGCCTCGATCGCGGCTTCAATCCGTTTTAGGTCAGGTTTCATGAGTAACCTCGCTTTCCAGCTATCTCGAATACCAGTAAACCTTCAAATTTATCGCTAGACTTTTGATCCCACCACAATTTCAATATTTGTAATGTTGCAACACTCCGCATGGCTCCATTAATTCTTGTTACAGGCGCGGCTCGATCAGGCAAAAGTGAATGGGCGGAAGCGATCGCCGCCCGCTCTAAACAACAGGTTGTGTATGTGGCAACGGCTCAAGTAGACGAGACCGATCGCGAATGGCAAGCCAGAATTGTGCGCCATCAACAACGCCGCCCCCCAGAGTGGACAACGCTCCATGTCCCCAATTTTTTGGCGGAAACGATTCAGCAAGCTCAGCCCGAGCAGTGTTTATTAATTGATTCACTCGGAACCTGGTTGGCTAATCATTTAGAAGCAGCCGACGAAACCTGGGCAGAAACTGCTCACGCTCTGCTTTCGGCGCTAGCTCACGCCCCTAGCTCGGTGATCCTCGTAGCCGAGGAGACGGGTTGGGGGGTTGTGCCAGCCTATCCGCTGGGGAGAACCTTTCGTGACCGGTTGGGAGCGCTGACGCAAGCTATTGGCGCGATCGCCAATCCAGTTTATTTAGTAGCGGCTGGATATGCAATTAACCTGACGCAACTTGGACAACGAGTTAATGCCTCAACACTTCATAGCGTAATAGACGAGTTGCCCTAAGCGTCTGCGCAATGTCTCTAAACCGAGACGCTCACCAGCGGAAATGAACACCGCCTGCGGAAATTCTTCTTGCGCAAACGCCAAGGTATCCCCATCCACTTGATCGATTTTGTTGAACACCAGCAAAGCTGGCCCCGGAGCGATCGGCATCTCTGCCAAAATCTTCATGACCGAGCGAATTTGATTCTGCCAGGCTGGATGCGACAAATCCACAACATGCAACAAAGCATTCGCCTCCGTGACCTCTTCCAGAGTGGCGCGGAATGCATCTACTAACGATGGCGGCAAATCGTGGATGAAGCCCACCGTATCGGTTAGCAAAACAGCATAGGGGGTCTGACTCACAGCATCAGGCACGACAAGGCGTCGGGTGGTGGGATCAAGGGTGGCAAATAATTGATCCGCTGCATAAACTTCAGCATTTGTTAATACATTCAGCAGCGTCGATTTACCCGCGTTCGTGTACCCAACAACCGCAACCGATGGCACATCGTAGTGTTGCCGCCGCTGCCGCATTCGCGCTCGATGCGCCTGGAGTTGGTTCACCTCTTGCTGTAGGCGCGAGATTCGCCGTTGAATGGCCCGCCGTTCTGTTTCCAATTTGGTTTCACCAGGCCCCCGCGTTCCGATCCCCCCGCCCAATCGCGACATTGCCTGTCCTCGCCCAGTGAGTCGCGGTAATCGATACTCTAGTTGCGCCAGTTCAACTTGCAACTTTCCGGCTCCAGACTGCGCTCGCTGCGCAAAAATATCAAGGATCACTTCGGTTCGGTCAACGACCCGCAAGCCCGTTTGTTCTTCCAAATTTCGCACTTGTGCCGGTGATAAGTCACGATCGAACACAATCAAATTGGCTCCAACGGTTTGAGCCGCTCGCGCAATTTCTTCGACTTTGCCCTCACCTACTACAGTTTGAGGGTGGGGTTGCGAGCGCCGTTGCTTCAAAGTTTGAACTACGTCTCCCCCCGCAGTTTCTACCAGTCTGGCCAATTCTTCCAGTTCTTCTTGAAACTGGTCAGCGGTCATCGAATCAGTCCGCAAGCCGACAAGCAAAGCTCGATCGTGATCGCGATCGACTTGCTGCGCAATAAACTCCCGGCGAAACTCCTCCTCCAATCCTTCCACTAGACTTAAAAAGTCCTGTGCAGCCACTACGTCCAAACTAACTGGCGGTGATACAGTCCAATTCACTTCTGGATGAGGAATCAAGTGTGCTAGATAAACTTCACGCACATACCCAGTTGCGCCCCCACCCCGCCGCTCAAATCCGCTCCCGGAAAGTGTTAACACCACTAGGGCATCGAGTCGCTGAATTGCCATGCAGGTCAACGTCGAATCGTTAGGGGGATCGGCTTTTAACTGAGTCGATAAACAGCGAATCCCGCTCAAACGTTCAGCACCGTAACGTGGCAGTTCAAGCGGTGGAATCCGAGTTTGACGGAGCGTACCGACTCCTACGCGAGTTACTTGGCCTCGTCGATTAATGTATACGCAGACTGGCTGCCCCAACTCAGTGCTGATTGCCGCAACTCGCTGGGCGAACTCAGGTGTCGTAATGCAATCGCTCGGCAGCCGCAACTGGTAAAGCCGCTGCAATTGTTTAAGCTGACTGGACTTGATCCCTTGAAGATTGCCGTGAACTAATTCGATATGTGAACCTGGCCAAACTCACTCAACCGTATTGTATCGACCTCGTTTGTCGATTGTGGGGTTCGACTTCACTGAAATTTACTTTTAGTAAATTTCCTAATTGAGTTGCTCCATCAACCCTTCCATCTAAATCAGGAAAATACAACCCCTCTCAAGGTTGTTTCCTAAAACGTATTTAATCCACAAACTTGATCAGTAATCTGAATTATCTGAATTAAAAGTCAGATCTGCTTTGGATTCAAATAACGCACTTTAAAAAAGGAGTGATCTTCTGCAAAATCTCAGGCTCAGCGTCCGGACTTCATCATTCATAGCTTGAATCTGTAGGTAAGAACTGCGACATCTTAATGGTTCAAACTTACTGACCTTCCTGGTCGTTTCCGCCCAATTACTATTAGTCATTTTGATGAAACAGATAAGAAATCCGAGATTGTACCAATGTTAGGGAAAAAATTAACATCCAAATCAAACCCCAAACGGGCTAGGGTCATGCAGTCTTTGATTATCTGTTTCTCTTGATACGTTAGATTGCCTATATCTCCGATAGCATGGTCTTTATGTTTTCTAAGACCTGAAAGTTAAGAAGTCATCTAGACTAGGACATAGACCAATTCCAACCGAATAGGAAATCTTAAGAAATTCTTAAAAAGGTTTAGAATGGTGTGGTGAATGGAGGACTACCGTGTTCATACGACTTGCAGAACAACATCGCCAATTCGTTCAAGATTTGGTCATGAACCTTCAGGCTCTGGCGATCGTGCTTGAGCGTCAGGGCTACTTAGCTTCCTGCTACACCTGTGGAGGGCAGATGAACAGTGCTTCCTTCATGGTGAGTCTGGCAGACAACCACTTGATTCGCTTCCTGGTTTCTGACTACGGCATCACTTGGACAGAAATGCGTGACGATCGAGAACTTATGAAGTTGGAGGGTGCCGAGGCGGTAAGCCAACTTCAGGAACTTGCAAATTTGGTGAAATACCAGGTCAAGCCGACCCAATATCGTTCTATCACGATTGAGACCTTAGCGAATTGAATCGGCCAAGCTTCAATCAGTCCAGGATTATGGCCTGAGCAGAGCAGCAGTAGGTGTCTGTAAAGCTTGAGCAAGGGGAACGTTTCCAGGTGGAGGCGCTCCCCTTAATTTTTTGCGGAAGATTAAAGCAACATACGGAATACCGAACTGTTACAAAACCAAGATCCGATAGTGAGCGATTGCTCTTAGATGATGATTTGAGACTCCAAAAGCCGATTCACGTCAACTCTTGGAGCATTAGTCTTAACAAGCAAGAAAATCTCCTAATGTTTCTTTACAAAATCAAGAGACATTGTTACATTACTTATACGGTTATTTCGATAGCCGCTTATTCATCCGAGTCCATTTCATTACAGCAATTATCCAACTATGACCACGACCTTACAGCGCGCCGAGCGCCAAAACGTGTGGCAACAGTTCTGCGAGTGGATCACCAGCACCAACAACCGCCTGTACATTGGCTGGTTTGGCGTGTTGATGGTACCCACCCTGCTCGCTGCCACCATCTGCTTCATCATCGCCTTCATCGCTGCGCCCCCCGTGGACATCGATGGGATCCGGGAACCCGTTGCAGGCTCCTTGATGTACGGCAACAACATCATCTCCGGTGCCGTTGTGCCTTCCTCCAACGCCATTGGTTTGCACTTCTATCCCATCTGGGAAGCGGCTTCCCTCGATGAGTGGTTGTACAACGGTGGCCCTTACCAACTGGTTGTGTTGCACTTCTTGATCGGCGTCTTCTGCTACATGGGCCGTGAATGGGAACTGTCCTACCGCCTGGGTATGCGTCCTTGGATCTGCGTTGCTTACTCTGCACCCGTTGCCGCTGCAACCGCCGTATTCTTGATCTACCCCATCGGCCAAGGTTCCTTCTCTGATGGCATGCCTTTGGGAATCTCCGGCACCTTCAACTTCATGTTCGTGTTCCAGGCTGAACACAACATTTTGATGCACCCCTTCCACATGTTGGGTGTGGCCGGTGTGTTCGGTGGTAGCTTGTTCTCCGCCATGCACGGTTCTTTGGTGACCTCCTCCTTAGTGCGTGAGACCACCGAGACCGAATCTCAGAACTACGGTTACAAGTTTGGTCAAGAAGAAGAGACCTATAACATCGTGGCAGCCCACGGCTACTTCGGTCGGTTGATCTTCCAATACGCGAGCTTCAACAACTCCCGTTCCTTGCACTTCTTCTTGGGTGCATGGCCTGTGATTGGGATTTGGTTCACCTCCTTGGGCATCAGCACCATGGCGTTCAACCTGAATGGGTTTAACTTTAACCAATCCATCATCGACTCTCAAGGTCGTGTGGTGTCCACTTGGGCCGATGTGCTGAACCGCGCCAACTTGGGGATGGAAGTAATGCACGAGCGCAATGCTCACAACTTCCCGCTCGACTTGGCTGCTGGCGAGGCAACTCCTGTGGCTTTGACTGCACCTGCAATCAATGGCTAATGTTTAATCTGGCTCTAGCTGTCGATTGATGTTTGAAAGCTCTCTCCTTCCTGGAGGGGGCTTTCTACTTTATGG